>Ga0265327_10005536_pt1 | contig 10497 bp, 4 predicted proteins | sample 41621metaG_FD_202089 | JGI IMG/M metagenome (GOLD analysis project Ga0265327, IMG submission 202089) | Rhizosphere microbial communities from Carex aquatilis grown in University of Washington, Seatle, WA, United States - 4-16-21 metaG | ecosystem: Host-associated > Plants > Roots > Rhizosphere >... | reverse complement strand
CGGTGCCGTGCGACTGAGGCATCGAGTCAGTACCATGTCGGGCCAATCGACACTCTTCCCATTCTTCTGGCTGAAAGGCTTGGCCTTTCGGCGACGACCGGTGAGTTCCGCATGGCAAATCCTGCATCTCGATCCTCCCTGCCGTTTGGCTTCGCGATCTTCCTGGGCGCCTGGCTGATTTTTCAGATTCAGCCCCTGATGAGCAAGCTCATTCTTCCCTGGTTCGGCGGGACTCCGCAGGTCTGGACAGTGTGCCTGCTGTTCTTTCAGACGGTCCTGTTCGCAGGCTATGTGCTGGCGCATCTGCTGGAACGATATTGTTCCAAACAATTGCAGGCCGCGATTTATGTCGGGTTTCTGGCGGTTGCGATCATTGCGTCGCCCGTGCTCCCCACAGCCGATTGGCGGCCGACCGGTCCCGGGGACCCGACCTGGCAGATCCTGTTGCTGCTGCTCCGTTTCATCGGTCTGCCGTATCTACTGCTCGCGGCGACCGGCCCATTGCTGCAGGCGTGGCATCATCGATCGGTCCCGACGGAATCTCCGTACTGGCTGTATGCGTTGTCCAATGTTGGATCCCTTCTGGGACTGCTGGCCTATCCATTTGCGATCGATATTCTGTTTCCCTCCCTGACTCAGGTGCGAATCTGGACGGGTTGTTATGTCGCCTACATTGTCGCCGCTGCCGCGTGTGCCAGAATCCTGTTGCAGGTCGTGGAAGAATTACCTGCGGGAACCGAAGTCGCCGCTCGTTCGCACGTGAAGTTCGGAGACCGGGTACTGTGGTTCGGGCTGGCGATGATGCCGACCATCCTGCTGGCGGCCGTGACCAGCAAATTGTCCACGGATATTTCGCCTGTCCCCTTTCTGTGGGTCGTGCCGCTGACCCTGTACCTGCTGTCGTTCATCCTCGTCTTTTCCGGTCCCCGCTGGTATCCCCGGGCATTCTGGGGCCTGGCTCTCGTGGCGGCACTGGCCGGGGCCTCCACTCTGATGACCATGGGGAATGGCGTGATTGAATACGGCGCCCTCTGGTTGCAGTTCGTGACCTACCTGGGACTCCTGTTTTGCGCCTGCATGGTCTGTCATGGAGAACTGGTTCGACTGAAGCCGCATCAGGATCGCCTGACAGAGTTCTACCTGTTGATGTCGGCTGGAGGAGCGGCGGGCGGGTTCCTGACCGGCGTGATCGCTCCGCGGGTGTTTCCGTTTCACCTGGAATTGCACCTGGGAATGGTCGGCTGTGCCGCCCTGTTCCTGGTGGTCTGTTTCCGGGATCCGCAGTTCCTGCTGAATCGCGGCGTGTTCCGGTTCCTGTGGATCGTGCTGCTGCTCGCGTTTTCGGCACTGGGGGGAGCGATGTGGAGCAATATCCATATGACGCTCGAAAACTCGTATCGAATCGTCCGGAATTTCTACGGCGTGCTCCGGATTTCCAACTACCAGAAATCGGATCCAGAGAAACATCATGTCGTCCTTTCTCACGGGGGGACTCGTCACGGGATGCAGTACATGAGTCCTGAACGACGCAGGATGCCCACAACCTACTACGGTGAGACCTCGGGAATCGGATTGGCACTGCGGATGCATCATCCCAACCGGTCCAGGCGCGTGGGAATCGTCGGCCTGGGAGCGGGGACATTGGCCTGCTACGGGAAGCCAGGAGACGAATACGACTTTTTTGAAATCAATCCTCTTGTGATTGAGCTGGCGCAGACCGAGTTCTATTACCTCAAGGAGTCCGAAGCGAACTGCAAGATCATCACTGGCGATGCCCGAATATCGCTCGATCAGATGCCTGCTCGCGGCTACGACATCCTGGCATTGGATGCGTTTTCGAGCGATGCGGTGCCGATCCACCTGCTGACCGAAGAGGCGTTTGAAATCTATCTGAAACATATGGCTCCCGATGGAATCATCGCCGCACATATTTCCAACCGGTTCTTCGACATGCTGCCGGTGATGGCCGGGCATGCCGAGAAATATGGACTCGCCATGGCAGGGATTTCGGATTATGGGGCGGATGATGATTCGACCGACTCGAGCACCTGGGTTCTGCTGTCGCGCGATCCAAAGGCGCTGACTGCCGGTGAACTGGGCGAACATCCCCATAAGGATCCCTCGCGCGTTCTGCACTGGACCGACGCCCACAGCAGCCTGCTGGCGATCCTGATCCGCAAGAAATGACAGGCGTTGGTAGTGCAACCGTCCACGGCGAGGGCTGATGCCGTTTCATGGCAACTGCCACCGACTTCCAAATGGTCGATTGACTCTAAGCCAATTTCGGGAGGCAACCGTCAAATCGCCGTATTTCGTTGAATTCCCCCCGCCGCTACAATCGCGAATCAACGGAGTTCGGTGCGCGCCGAAGCGAACTGTTTCGCCGGTTTGAATTCCTTGGTCGGGATCAGAGACAACTGAACATGAGCATGCTCGCAATCGTGTTGATGTCGGCGACAATTCTGTCCATCGCGTATTGGACATACGGACCGATCCTGGTCCGTTTGATGAAGCTGGATCCGCACGCCAGGACTCCCGCTCATGAACTTCGGGATGACGTCGACTATGCGCCCCTGGCGCCGAATGAGTTGCTCAGCCAGCACTTCTCGGCCATCGCCGCGGCCGGGCCGATCGTCGGACCGATCCTGGCAGGCGTGATGTTTGGCTGGCTTCCGGCACTGATCTGGATCCTGGTGGGTTCGATCCTGATTGGCGGGGTACACGATTTCATGGCGCTGGTGGCGTCGATCCGGCACAAGGCCAAGTCCATTGCCGAAGTGGTTCGCGATCACATGAGCCGCCGTGCGTTTGCCCTGTTCCTGACGTTTGTCTGGCTGGCCCTGGTCTACATCATTGTCGCCTTTACCGACGTCACCGCTTCATCATTTGTTGGGCTCCGCAAGCTCGAAAACGGCCAGGAAATTGCCGGTGCGGCGATTGCATCATCATCGCTGATGTACCTGGCCTTACCGATCATCATGGGCCTGCTGATGAGGTATGCAAAACTTTCGGTCGGCGCGGCCACGTTGATTTTTCTGCCGCTGGTCGGTGTCTCGATCTGGGCCGGTCAGTATCTGCCCATTGATCTGGCGGCGATGTTGCGGGTGTTCGTTCGCGATGCCGATGACGCGATGGCTCACAAGGCCTGGGACGTCATTCTGCTGATTTACTGCTGCGTTGCCTCTGTGGTCCCCATGTGGTTGCTGCTGCAGCCACGCGGTCACCTGGGAGGGTATTTCCTGTACATCGCCCTGGCCGCGGGTGCGATCGGGTTGCTGTTTGGCGGAGCGCCGCTGAATTATGACGCGTTCACGGGTTACGCCTCCACCACCGGTGAAGCAGTATTTGCCATTGCGAGTGCGATCGGATTGCTGTTCGACGGCGCTCCGCTGAAGCATGACGCGTTCACACGCAACAACGCTCCTACCGCTGAACCGCTGTTTCCCATGCTGTTCATCACGATCGCCTGCGGCGCCTGTTCCGGGTTTCATTCCCTGATCGCATCGGGAACGACTTCCAAGCAACTGCGGTATGAAACGGATGCCCGGCTGATTGGATACGGCGCCATGTTGCTGGAAGCGATGGTTGCCATCGTGTCGCTCAGCTGTGTGATGATCCTGGCGAAGACCTCGCCCTTGATCGTGAACAACGCACCGCCAAGCCTGATCTATGCCCAGGGGATCGGCTCCCTGCTGGAGAACTTCGCGGCGACTGTTCGTGGACTGGGCTGGACGAATTTCAATCTGTCAGCACAACTGACTGTTTCCTTTGCCCTGATGGCATTCACCACGTTTGTGTACGACACGCTGGATGTCTGCACCCGCCTTGGTCGTTACATCATCCAGGAACTGACCGGATGGCATGATGCCAAGGGACGCTGGCTGGGAACCCTGCTGACGGGTGGAGTCCCCGTCTTCTTCGTGACGCAATCCGTGTTGGGTGCGAATGGCAAACCCGCGCCGCTGTGGCAGGTCTTCTGGTCATTGTTTGGCGCCAGCAATCAACTGCTGGCCGCACTGACGTTACTGGGAATTACCGTCTGGCTGTGGCGAACGCGTCGGGAAGTCTGGGTGCTGTTCGTGACAGGGATTCCGACTGTCTGGATGTACACGATGAGCACCTGGGCTCTGGTCCGAATGATCCTGGTCAACATTGAGCAACTGAGTAAACCGAATCCCCAGTCGATCACCTACGTCCTGCTCGGGATTTCGTCCCTGCTTGTCGTGCTCGCACTGGCCATGCTGGTCGAGGCGGTGATCGCGCTGGCGGGCCGGGATGACAATCGGTCCCGCCCGAATGCCGGGATTCCGGTGGTGGTGCCAACCTGATCGAGGCTCGACCTGCTGTTACGTTGATGCGACCTTCGGTGGTGTGTTCTTGCGGAAGCCAAGCAGGATCGGCAGCACGAACAGCGTGAAGAACATGCTGCTGATGACGCCGCCAATGACGACTGTGGCGAGTGGCCGCTGGACTTCGGCGCCCGAACCTTCGCTGGTCGCCATCGGGATGAATCCGACACTGGCAACAAGCGCCGTCATCAGGATTGTGCGCAGGCAGCTGACCGAAACCTCACGAACTGTCGGGGAGGGCGAGTCGGGAGTGTTTGTCTGAACGACTGCCCGCCAGGCCGAAACCAGGATCATGCTGCTGAGGACAGACACACCCGACAGCGTGATAAACCCGACGGCGGCAGAAATCGACAGCGGCATCTCACGCGCCGCCACCGCCAGGACACCACCGACACACGCAAACGGCACACTGGCAAATACGATTGTCGTGTCGAAGACGCTGCGATAAGTCAGGTACAGCAGTCCAACGATCAATCCCAGGGCCAGCGGGACCACAATCATCAAACGCTGCTGGGCTCGTTGCATGTTTTCGAACTGACCGCCCCATTCGATGCGGAACTGATCCCTGGGGAGATCCACGCGGCTGGCGATTCGCTGCTGGGCTTCACCGACAAAGCTTCCCACATCGCGTCCGCGGACGTTGCATTGCACGGTGATCCTGCGCTTGCCCCACTCTCGTGTAATCATTTTCGGTCCGCTGAGTCGCCGGATGTCGGCGACACGCGACAGCGGTAAACGTTCTCCGCCCGGCGCGGACAACAGAATCCGACCGATCGCCTCGGGGTCTTCGCGCATCGAATCGGGAAGTCGTGCCACCAGCGGAAAGCGAAGCTGCCCTTCGACGACCTCGCCAACCACCTTGCTGCCAATCGATTCCACGACGTCCAGCACGGCCTTTGCCGAAATCCCGTATCGTGCAATCTCATCCTGCAGCAGCGAGATCCGCAGGATCGGCTGGCCTGTCACCTGCTCCACGGTCAGATCGCTGCACCCGGGAATTTCGGCCAGCACCTTCTGCAGTTCCTGGGCTTTTGGAATCAAGGTGTCAAAATTGTCTCCGAACAACTTGAGCGCCACGTCGGCACGAACCCCCGAGACCATTTCGTTGATTCGCAGTTCAATGGGCTGAGTGAACCAGGTGATCTGGCCCTTCATCTCGTTGACTTCCTTGACCATTTTCTCGACGAGTGCCGTCTGGGTCCGGGCCTGTTTCCAGGACGAGCGAGGTTTAAGCGCCACGAACATGTCCGTGACTTCCACGTTGCCTGCATCGGTCGCCACTTCAGGGGAGCCGACACGGCTCCAGACGCGCTCCACTTCGTCTGGAAACTTGTCCAGCAGCAGTTGCTCCATCCGGGTGTTCATTTCGGCTGAGACTTCCAGACTGGTCCCCGGGGCGCGCATGACACCGATGACCAGATCTCCTTCAGACAATCGCGGCACGAATTCCGAGCCCAATCCCAGGGCCACGGTCAGGGTGTATCCCAGCATGCACAGCGCGGCGGGCAGAACAAGCCAGCGGAAAAACATCGCCAGTGACAGCAGTGGACCATAGATCCACTGGGCGATGCGGACCGGCAACACATCCTTCTCCTCGACTTCTCGCGGCAGGACCAGGCTGGCGAGCACCGGAGTCAGTGTCAGTGAGATGACCAGCGATCCAATCAGGATGAAGATGACGGTCAGCGCCATCGGGCGGAACATTTTCCCTTCGACCCCTTCCAGCGACAGGATCGGCAGGTACACGATCATGATGATCAGCTGCCCCATGACGGTCGGAATTCGAACCTCCGACGCGGCCTCGCGGACCACCTGCAGTCGTTCGGCGCCCGTGCAGCGGCCGTGATGAGCCAGCCGCCGAATGATGTTTTCGATCACCACGACGGAGCTGTCGACAACAATCCCAAAGTCGATCGCCCCCAGACTCAAGAGTGATGCGGCAATTCCCATGTACCACATCCCCATAAAGCCGACCATCATCGACAGGGGGATGGCCGCGGCCGCGATCAGGCCGGCCCGCAGATTGCCCAGCATCAGAAACAGCAGAATCACAACCAGGAAGGCCCCTTCACACAGGTTGTTTTTCACGGTCTCGATGACGCGGTTCACGAGTGCGGTTCGGTCATAGACGACATCCATGCGAACCCCGTCCGGAAGTGTCTGCTGAACTTCGTGGAACTTGTTCCGCAACCGGTTGGTGACGGCGTAGCTGTTTTCGCCCATCAGCATGAAGCCCAGGCCCAGGACAACTTCACCCTTTCCATTGGCGGTTACGATGCCGCGTCGCATTTCGTGAGAAACAACGACATCGGCGACATCGCGAACGCGGATTGGGACACCATCGACGGCCGTGATCACGATGCCGCGAATCTGTTCCACATCAATTGTCCGACCGACACCGTGGACAAGGACGGTATCGCCCGATTGCCGAATGCTGCCACCACCGACGTTCAGATTGTTGCTCGCCACGGCCTCCAGCACCTGGTCGAATTTCAGTCCGTGCTTGACCAGTTGAACCGGGTCCAACCGGACCTGGTACTGCTTCTTGAGTCCGCCCCACGAGTTGATTTCGGCCGAGCCGGGAACCGTCCGCATGGTGGGTTTGACTTCCCAGTCATGCAGGGTCTTGGCTCGTGTCAGGTCACCGTCCTCGGAAATCAGCATGTAATGGAAGACTTCACCCAATCCCGTGGAGACGGGACCCATCTCAGGGCGACTGATACCGGGGGGGACTTCCACCCCGTTCAATCGTTCATTGATCAACTGGCGGGCGAAGTAGATGTTCGTGCCATCGCGAAACGTGACGATCACCTGCGAAAGCCCGAATTGGGAAACGGATCGCAGGGACTCCAGTCCCGGCAGGCCACCCAGGGCCATTTCCACCGGAAACGTCACCTGCCGCTCCACCTCTTCCGGAACGAGCGCCTGGGCAACTGTGTTGATCTGGACCTGGACCGGCGTGGTGTCCGGAAAGGCATCCAGGTTCAATGAGTTGAGGCTGAAGTATCCGAGGGCAGAAATCAGAACGGCCCCCAGCAGCACCACCCACCGGTGGGACAGGGACCAGGCAATCGTCGATTCCAACATGATCTTGGCGAGGCTTTACTGTTGGTTACAGACCGAACCGGGCTTCACGACAACAGGCAGGTCGTCACGTGACCGGCAGAGCGAGCGCCGCTCTGAAATCCGGGGAGTATCGTCATGACACGGGGCGTCATGGCGCTGCCGATGCAACATGATTCAATGTCCACTCCGACTTCAAAACGTGTCCGCCACGCGAGACGATCTCGGCGCCCGGCTTCAGTTCGCCGGATTGAATCTCAATAAACTTGCCGTCTCGGACTCCCAGTTCCACGTCGACACGTTCAAAGGTCAGTGCACTGGTCCGCGCAAACACCAGTGGTTGGCGACCATCGTGCAGAACGGCGGTCACGGGGACGACTAGCGCTGTTGGACTCTTCTTCAGAATGATCGTCCCCGTTCCGAAGGTGTTTGCCCGCAGCAGCCTGACTTCCTGACCCGACTCGGCATCGGCCGAGACAACCGGATTCTCGACTTCAGCACGGACTTGCAGGGTCCGCGTCTGCTCATTCATTTCGGTGCTGATCCAGGTGATTGATGCGGACAGATCCTGCTCAATCCCGTCGGGGTTAAAGGTCAGCTGCTGGCCCAGGGCGAGTTTCGAGGCATCTTCCTTGGGGACATCCAGTCTCAGCCACATCCGCCGCGTGTCGGCGATTTCCAGGATTGGTTTTCCCACTTCGGCGGTTTCGCCGAGTGCGACATCCTGCTTCAGCACCACGCCGTCAAATGTCGCACGAATGGGGAGCAGGTTGGAGGTAGTCATCTCCGGGTCCAGTTCCTGAGCCATCGCCTCGGGCAACCCCAGGAAATGGATCTTTTTCGCCCGCTCGACGTCGCCGAGCGACTCGTAATCCTCGGCTCGCAGACTGAATCCCAGGTTCACCAGATTCTGTTCGGAATTCAGCAGTTGAATCTTCGCTTCGCGCAGCGCAACGCGTGCTTCGCGCACCTGCCGCTGAGGAATCGCGCCACTACCGACGCTTTCCAGATTCATCAGAATTTCAGCCTTGGCTTCGCAGGCGACAAGGTCACTCAGGAACTCGGCCTTGCCGCGACCGACTTCGGCGGCATCAATGATGACCAGCACGTCACCGCGCCGGATAGTCTCACCGACATGTTTGCAGACCTGCCACACGGTTCCAGTGGTTCGGGCTGACAGACTCGCCGTCAAGCGCTCGTCATAAGTGATCACACCCGTCGTTCTGACCCGCTCCGCGATACATCGTTCTTCGACCTTCGTGGTCGTGATTCCCGACAGCGCAAGCGAATTCTCCGTCGGGAAAGTCACTTTCCAATCGTCGGACGCTTCCGATGCGGATTCCACTTTGTCAGGGGCAACAACATGAGCGGATGCGGATTTCTCTGGTCCCGAGGCGTGGTCCGCTTCGCCACCGTGACTGCCACTCTGGAATGTCCAGTGAGTCTGGTGACCGTACCACCCCAGTGCCAGCAGTCCAGACAGGATGCCTAAATACCTTGCACTTTTGAGAACTGAACTGACTGCGGGCAACGTTACTCGCTTCGAATTTTTGAGAGCATTCGGAGCTGACATAGGACCACCTTCGTAAAATTCGATCAGTCAATGAGATGCGTATTCCCAAGTCGGAGGACGCTCTCGCTTCAACTCAATCCGTGCATTAAATCGTTGTAACTCGCGGGGAAACCGAAGGCGTGTTGCTGAAAACACTTGCCACAGCGGCTTCCGGTTTTGCCACAGTTGGCGAAACCTTTTTCAATTCTCCACAAGCTCAATCCGTTACGAACCTGCAAGAATCCATAGCAAAGGACATGCCGCGGGTGACGGCCTGAGATTGGCTGCCCTATCGATCGCTACAGCAGGCCGGGCGCGATCTAACACGGATGGCTAAACATTGCACAGTCTCACGCTTCGATACGAAAAGACCTGCAGACCGGAACGCTCGAATTGCAGTCGTTCAGTTTAGAGGCGCAGTACACAAGATCGCGGCGAAGAGATCAGGCAATCGCGCGCCGTGTCAGGGAATTGGTGGTCACTGTTCGCCATCGGACACATGCGAGCGCCACCGCGCTCGCGAAGTCGATGCAGTCCCACGCGAACAGAAAGCCCGACTTGTGATTCATCGCACAAATCACCCGGGGAGAGGAGCCCTTTTTCATCGCTCTCCTGCGCAGTCGCGCCAAGTCCGACCGCCTGTGCTGTGAAGGCGGGGTCCGCACTTACGTCGGCCGCTACACACGCACCAATCGAAAGAAGCAACGTCGCGAAAAGACTTCCCATAATCAGACTATATCGCCAGAACATTAAGTTTTCAACAGCTTTTTGGGCGGCTTGACCCGGCCCACGTCGACCATTCCGGCAATAACGACGAAGACCCGGCAAGAAGCTGGTCTTGCCGGGTCTTCGTAAGATCAAGCTGGTATTGGTGTTCGATTACTTCGAATCGTCGGCCATGACCAGTTCTGCTGCCTGATGCTCATCCGTGTTGGATGTGAAATCCAATTGCTTGGGTTCGACGTCCTTGTTGTCTTTGTCCTTCTTCGTATCGACGGTGATCTCGTTCCCCTTGAAGACCCCTTGGAGCAGGTTTTCCGAAAGAGGATCTTCGATATAAGTCTGGACCGCGCGACGCAGCGGACGAGCCCCATATTCGACGGCGTTCCCCTTTTCGATGATGAACTGCTTCGCGGAATCGGTCAGGACCAGAGCCAGACCCTTCTCGGCAAGTCGTTCACGCACCTTGGACAGTTCGATTTCGACGATCTGCTTGAGGTTCTCTTCGGTCAGAGACCGGAAGACCACCACTTCGTCCAGGCGACCGAGGAATTCCGGCTTGAACTCCCGTTCGATTTCGTGCGTCAGGCGTTCTTTCATTCGATCATAGCTTGTATCGCCATCCTTCGGAGCGAAACCGAATTCGCTGGTGATCGCACTGGCGCCTGCATTCGTCGTCATGATCACGATCGTGTTCTTGAAGTCGACCTTTCGACCGAAGCTGTCGGTCAAATGGCCTTCTTCCATGATCTGCAGCAGCATGTTGAAGACGTCGGGATGTGCCTTTTCGATTTCGTCCAGCAGTACGACCGC
>Ga0265327_10005535_pt1 | contig 10498 bp, 8 predicted proteins | sample 41621metaG_FD_202089 | JGI IMG/M metagenome (GOLD analysis project Ga0265327, IMG submission 202089) | Rhizosphere microbial communities from Carex aquatilis grown in University of Washington, Seatle, WA, United States - 4-16-21 metaG | ecosystem: Host-associated > Plants > Roots > Rhizosphere >... | reverse complement strand
TGCTAATAGCTGCTCCCCAGATAAAATCAATCAGTAGCTCAATTGTGTAGGCTAGGCGCGATTTAGGGTGCAGCTGGCTGTAGCGGGCTACCATTAGTAAAAAACCAACAGTAAATATGGCGGTAACTACCGAGAATAACATGGCGTTAGTAATTGCCAGCGGCCCGACGTGAAACAGGGTAGGGGCAGTTAATGGCTCGGTTTCAGTTCCAAAAAAAGGTATCAACATACACCGCCTCCGCCCATCAAAGCCCCAGCGGCGGCAGCATAATCATGCCTGGTCGCTCTCTCACACCTTTTTTGCATTCAGCCTACATTGTACCATCTTGGGGCTTGGTTTTGGAACCCCTTTGGGCCAGATTGCAAACCATAAGCCGCGTAGGCCGTAAAACAGAGTATACTGGTTTAAATAGGAAAGAGGGTGATATGAGTCAAAGCTTGCCGTCTACCACGCTAGTCATATTCGGAGTCACTGGCGATTTAAGCCGGCGTTACTTATTGCCGGCCTTGTCCGAAATATGCCAGAATTCCGATATCCGGGCACACCTTAATATATTGGGCGTCAGCCGCACGGAGATAAAAGCTTCGGATGTATTGAAGAACGCAACCGGTATATTAGATAGGCAGTTTAGCGTTCTGCGAATGGACTATTCACGCGAAAATCAGTACCAGAGATTACGCGAAGAGCTCGAGAAGCTCGATACTCCACAGGTTATATTTTATTTCGCGGTGCCGCCTGAAACGGTTCTCCCGATAGTCGACCATCTGGGTGAAGCCGGGCTTAATACGTCCAAATATAAATTGCTGATGGAAAAGCCCTTCGGTTTCGACTTAGACTCATCCAGAAAATTAATAGCTCAAACAAACCGCCATTTTAAAGAAGATCAGATTTACCGGATAGATCATTATCTAGCCAAAGAAATGGCCCAGAATATCGCTGTATTTTTAGGCAGCAATGTGCTCTTTAAAGATGTCTGGAATAAGCAGTTTATTGAAAAGATTGAAATTGTGGTAGAGGAAAGTATCGGCATTGAAGGCCGGGCTCATTTTTATGAGCAGACCGGCGCTTTACGCGATATAGTCCAAAGCCATCTGCTGCAACTTGCGGCATTAACATTAATGGAACCTTGTCCGGATGTTTTTGATTTTTCAATGATGCGCAGTCGCCGGCTAGCGGCCTTAAAGCGGTTGAAAATTGATGACAAGCAGCCAGTCCGGACAGCCCAATATATCGGTTATAAAGAAGAAGCCGATAATCCTGCTTCCAATGTCGAGACTTTTATCGCGCTTAATCTGAAATCATCTGATCCCAAATGGCAAGGCGTCCCCATTCGTCTGCTTACGGGCAAGAATTTAAACCAGCGGCTTACCGAGATCCGGATCTTTTTTAGAAAAGCCCAAGCTGCCCAGGCAAATCTACTGCGCTTACGTGTCCAACCCAGAGAGGGGATTGAGCTGGACCTGTGGATCAAAAAACCGGGCTATGATGAAGAACTGCAGAAATTACCACTAGATTTTACTTACTCGCAGTATTTCGACCGATTGCCTAATGCCTATGAGCAAGTTATCGTAGATGCCATTCGTAGTCGTTCAAACCTGTTTGCTAGCAGCCAAGAAGTTCTGGCCAGCTGGGAGATACTTCAACCAATCTTAGGTAAATGGCGCAAAGACCCAATCTTACACCAATTATATAAACCCGGAAGTTCATCTGCGGAGATACTTGAGAGTGTAGTAGAATAGTACGGATGAAGACGGACACAGTAATTGAGGCTCGGAATGTAGTCAAAACTTTCGGGGAAGTTAAAGCAGTCGATGATATTAGCTTTGATGTCAAAGCCGGTGAGATATTTGCATTTTTGGGGCCCAATGGCGCCGGTAAAAGCACCACCATCAGTATGCTGACAACCATGCTGCGGCCAACCTCCGGTCAGCTAACGCTTAATGGACATGATGTCACCCGCGAGCAAGACGCCGCCCGCAAATCTTTCGGTATAGTTTTCCAGGATCCTGCCCTGGAAGAAGAACTAACGGCTTATGAAAATATGGTTATTCACGCCGTGCTTTACGGCATTCCTAAGAGCGATGAGGCTAAGCGCATCGAGGAGTTATTAAGGCTGGTAGATTTGTGGGAGCGCAAAGACAGCTATGTTAAGACCTATTCCGGCGGCATGCGCCGTCGCTTGGAGATTGCCCGCGGTTTGCTGCACCACCCCAAAATTCTTTTTTTGGACGAACCGACACTGGGCCTGGATACCCAAACCCGTAACTTGCTTTGGGACTATGTGGAAAAACTCAGCCGCCACGAGGGCATGACAATCTTCTTCACTACTCATTACTTGGACGAAGCCGAGGCCGTGGCTGACCGCATTGCAATTATTGACCACGGCAAAATTGTGGCCACCGGCACCACCCAACAACTAGCCAAACAAACCGGCACTAAAACCCTGGAAGACGCCTATTTAAGCTTAACCGGCAAGGAAGTCCGCGACGAAACCAGCTTGGCCAATAATGGCCTAAATGTCCGGACTGCCCGTCGAAACCAAAGGCTGCGCTAATGGACGTTTTATACATACTTTGGCTGAGGCAAATGAAGCGCTATATTCGCAGCCGTTCGCGAGTGCTCGGAGCTATCGGCCAGCCGATCTTGTTTTTACTAGCTCTGGGGTACGGTCTGGGCTCAGTCTATAAGCGGGCCGGAGAAGGGAATTACTTGCAATTTCTGGTGCCGGGCATTATCGTCCAAACCATTTTGTTTTCGGGAGTGTTTTGGGGAATCCAGATTTTGTTTGATAAGCGCTTTGGCTTCTTAAAAGAGATGTTGGTGGCACCGGTGTCGCGAGTGCGAATTTTACTGGGCAACTCCCTCGGGGGCGCCACGATTTCGTTTCTGCAGGGCGTATTTGTGCTGTTAATCTCTATCGCCTTGGGCTTTAGGCCATATAGTTGGCTCTATTTGCCGGTAAGCCTATTGGTGATGTTAGCACTGTGCTTAGCACTGACCAGTTTTGGCGCCGGTCTGGCCAGCATAGTAGAGGACTTTCAAGGTTTCCAGGGCATCAACAATTTTATAATTTTCCCGCTGTATTTTCTGTCCAGCGCGCTATATCCGTTAACTAACGTGCCTACCTTCTTGCGGATTGCTTCCGAAATCAATCCGCTCAGCTACTGCGTCGATGCCCTGCGTTTTACTATGACTCACCAGACTCACTTTGGCTTGCTCAAAGACCTAGTCGTTATAGCGATTACCTTGGTGATTTGCGTGGCTTTTGCGGTCAATCGGTTCGACCGTATTCAGGCCTAGTCTGCTTATTATCTGACAATTGAGCCGCCGTTGATGGTAGCTCCGCCATTGATATTTACGGTTCCAGGATTAGTCGGACCGGTAGTAAACAGCTGAGTACCGCTAAAACCGCTAAATGTATTAGAACCGCCAGGGTCGATGGCCGCCGCCTTCCAGCAATAAGTAGTGTTGGCCGATAAGCCGACTAGCCCGAAGTTAGCGATGGTTGAACTAGTGATTGTGGCCGCGCCGGTATAAGCTGTTCCGGAGTTTTGATTCTGCAGCGCCCAGCCGGCTTGGCTGACAGTTTGATCAAACGTCTGCACGCCGCTAGAACAATCAGATGCGTAAACTAGAACTTTATATTCCAAATAATCGGAATCGGCGTCGGTAGTCCGTAGTTGAAACAGCGGGTTTTGGGACACGGCGGTGGCGCCGCTGGCCGGTGCTAATAAGGTCGGCGCGGCGGGGACTGAGTTGCTAGCCGGAGTCAATGTGCCGAATTCGACGTTGAACGGACTGCCGGTTCCCTGGGTCCACAGCAGTTGTATGGTGCTGTTGCCCTGGGCGTAAGAGCTAGTCATCGAAGCATTAGTGCCGGTATTATAAAAGATTGTTGGACTGGCATCCCAGCTGCCGGAGGAAAAGGGCGATACGCCCTTTACGTATTCGATGGCATTAGCGTTTATCCAAAATACGTACAGGCTGCCGCCGGCGGTGATCGATATGTTGGGCGTGGAGTCCGCGCCGCTGCTGTCTAGGACTACCGAGGAGCCCCAGCTGCCGCCGGAGTATTCGACGAACGACACGTTTCCGCCGGTAGTGTATGCAGCGTAAGCCGTATCACCGGGTCCGGCTACGACGTTAAGCATCCCGGCGCCCCCAGAGAAAGCTTCGAACGAAGTACTCGCCGAATACGAAGTAGTGGCATCAGTATAGAGAACATAATTTAAATTTGTAGCAAGAGTCGTTTGGGTATAGGTCATAAAAAGCATATTGCCGGCAGTCGTCATTGGTACAATGTCCTCGGCGAAGATGGTCGTCGTTGAACTACCGTTAGCCAAAGTTTGTGCTGCCCCCCAAGAGGTAGTGTCGCCAACGTTAATCGACCTCTGCGTGGACATTGTTTTGTTAGTTCCAACGGCTGTAGTATAGACAACCCATATCCGGCCGTTGCTGTCTAGCGCTATTAGGTTTACGGCACTGCCAAACGTGTTATTAGCTGATAAAGCGGTTAAACCAGACCAGGTTATGGAGGTAGTGCCCAAAGTGCCCTTTTCGGCTTGGGGAGGACTTAGGGTCACGCCATACACCAGGTAAACCACACCGGAAGCCGCCGTAACCGAAAAGGTAACCGGATTAACCGCTAACGTTCCGCGGTTAGTCCAGCTGGTGCCATTGGATGAGTTGGCATAGGCTATGGCGGTGCCATTATTATAAAATGCCCAGTAAAGAGAAGTGGTGGCATCGTAAAAAGTTTTGCGCTGATCGGATGTGGCTGTCGCCGTGGCGCTGGTAGAAGTGTCTACTGTAGCGGCGGCGCTGGCCTTGGGCGGTAATTTGACCAGCAGATTATATGAAATTAGCGACGTAATAAATACTGCCGCAATCGCTAAATAAACCGGCCGCTTGGCCTTAAATCCCCTCATGCTTGATGTCTATTATATCGCCTAGTTGCGATTAACTCCATCTGGTTAAGCTGGCCGGCTCCTGATCAGCCTAATAATAAGAAACCCCGACAAGCGAGGTTTCTTACATTTTTTCTAACTATTTGTCTAAAAAATCTACAACTGGATGCTGCAGATGGGCGGCGTTACGGTGCCGGGGGTGTGCGGCGCGCACTTAACGGGCGGAGTAATAGCCAACGCACCGGCAACCGATACGGTTACAGCTACAAAAACACCAGTTAATAGCGATAATTTTTTCATAGATATCCTTTCTGATGACATATTAGGGCAAGAAATAGCGGCAAGTCAACCAGGTTACGCTTATTACAACACTTGCTTCGAGAGTATGGCTATTGGCTGGGCTGAGCGGCCGGCGGCGCGGCTTCGGGGACGTCGTTGCGGGTATAGCCGGCAATCACTTCCTCGACCATATCTGAAACTTCTTTAGGGTCGTGCTCGCTCTTAATTATGTATTTTACGGCGCCTTTGGCCAAAGCCGCCTCGGCATCCTGCTGGCCGGCCAGATTTGTAAGCATAATAACTGGAATCGACTTGGTCTCGGGGTTAGCTTTCAGGCGAGCCAAGACCTCTAAGCCGTTCATCTTGGGCATCATAACGTCGAGTAATATGACAGTGGGCTTAAACTTAGACACCAAGCCAAGCGCCTCTTCGCCATCAGAAGCCATCTCGACTTCGTATTTCTCGAAAGTAAAGATTTTCTGATACATGCGGCTCATCAACGGATCGTCTTCAACAATCAGCAGTATTTTATTCATCTCTTGTTTGTGCTCCCATCTATAGCTCCTATTATATCTTTGTTAAAAGCCGAATCATAGCTGAATACCGCACAGATTGTCGGCAACAGTGAGGTGACGGCTAATTTATTGTAATCGATGTTCATTGGTTTGGTCCTTGGCCTGGTACTTTATCTCGGTTTTCGGTAGGGAAAAACTAAAGGTCGTTCCAACCCCCTCTTGGGAAGATTCCAGTTTGATGTGGCCGCCCATTTGCTCAATAATCATCCGGGATATATATAGACCCAGCCCGGTGCCTCTTACCGAGTCGCGAGTCAAAATCTGTTCACCGGTCTGCTCGAATTTGCGGAATAATTTTTCTTGAGCATATTTGTCCATGCCGCGGCCGGTATCAGTTACATGAACCTTTACAGAATCACCTTCATCGTTAAGGTGTATGGTAATTTGGCCCTTTTCCGTGAACTTCAGAGCGTTGCCGATAAGGTTAATTAGCACCTGCTTAACACGGTTTTTATCAGCCCATACGTGAGGCATCGGCTGGGATGGCTTGATGACTTCCATATTGATATTTTGTCTAGAACCAGTTACCGAGTACTCTCTGACCACCGATTCGGATAAGCTCACCAAATCCAGGTACTCCGGCACATATTTGACCTTCCTTTGCTCTAGGCGCGAGGTATCTAAAAAGTCGTTTACGATATCAATTAGCCTGACGCTTGATTCATGGATGTCGCCGACCATCTCATTTAGAGTCTGGTCCTTTAGGATTTCCGGGTAATATTGCTGAATCATTGAACTATTGCCGCGGATGGTTGTTAACGGTGTCCGTAGCTCGTGGCTGGCGATAGAAAAGAACTCGTCGCGGGAACGTTCCAGTTCACGCTCCTTGGTGATATCTTCAAAAATCGCCACCGCACTGGGCATCGAACCATCACTGTGAATTATTGGCGCGCTCATAATCCTAAGGTAGGTTTTTGTGCCGTCATCCCGGGCAATCATTACATTGTTTTTCATCGCCCCCTTACGTGTCGCCAAAGTGATTGATAGCGGCAGCTCGTCTGATGGATACGGCGAACCGTCCTCCTTGGCTAATTTATAAAACTCAGAGTAGTTAGTCTTGTCGATTGAAGGACTTAAGTCACGTCCAAGGATTTGGATACCGATTTCATTAATCATTATTGGCTGGCCCCCCGGAGCGCGGCCTACGAATACGCCGACCGGCAAGCTGTCGATAAGTGTTTTTAAGGTGGCTTGTTCGTCTTTAAGCTGGACGGTACGTTCTTGGACATGTCTTTCTACGTCGGCTTTTTGGGCCTGCAGAAGATTTTGCTGCTCGAACGATTGAGCTACCAGCCGGGCAATAGACCCGAACTCGTCTTGGCGCCGCGGCAGTTTAAACAAAGGCTCGGCGCTATTCTGCTTTAAGGCTCTTTGGACTTTGTTCATGGGAAATAACACCCATCTGAGCATGAACAGCACTAAGAATATAGTCAGAAACTCAAAAATAGCGATGCCGAAATTATTAATTCGATCTTGAGATATGAAAGCGTGCTTTAGGTCGGACGCGGTGTAGTGCCCCAGTAGTAGACCGACCGTTTGGCCGCGTGAATTTTTCAAAGGGGCTCCTACCGTTAGCAAAGCGCTATCTTTATTGAATGAGGTTTTAAAGCTCTGGATATCAGATTGGCTGGTGTCGACCACAGCGTTACCCTCAACGGCTTTGCCCAATCCGCTCAAATACGACTTATCTAACAGTTTGCCAACAAAAAAATATCCCTGGGCCGGCGTTTTCCGCGCCGAGTCGCTGCTAGGGTGAATCGTAGCCGCCTCAATCTCGAAAATACCGGTGTTGTTAGCAATGTAGTAGTGATACAAACCGTTATGCTTAAATAGATTATCAAAGTCGGCGCCAGCTAACGGTGGTGTTGCTTCAGGGTTGAATTTACCTATGTCTGGTCCCTGGTCATCAACCGAGTATATGAGCTGGTGCTGCAAATTGTAGACCCAAGCGGCATCGGTATTAAATGTAATTAAGCCGCTATCAATATTCTCGTGAGCGAAGGTCGTATTTTTACCGGCGCCTTGAACAAAGCTAACCATATCGTCCCAATATGTATAGCTATCGGCAAAAGTCTGCAGCTGGTTGGAACCGATAGCGATGGTTGAGTTAAAAATAGTCTGTTTACTGTCTAGTCGGCTCTGGAACAAATTCTGTTCGTTGGTATTATCAATTTTAATTACTCCCACGAAAAATCCCGAGACGATGATGACCCCGATACCTAAGATAACAGCCAGCCTGAGCCGGATGCTGAATGTATTTATTTTTGGCATCGGTCGCATTACTCCAGCTGCTTAGTCAGGCTTCTGGATATAAGATAAGCCGGTACGATGGACGCTAATAACAATGCGGCGGCGGCGATGAACGTCAGTTCGATTGACCGGCCGGCGTCTTGCAGGACTGATGACTGCGGCTGGCCGATAAATAGCATGCCAACCACATTATTGTTCACGTCTTTAAGCGGCACGTAAGCCGTCAAATACGGCCGGTTGAGAATATCAACCGTTCCTTTAAACGCCTGCTTTTGTTCGAGCACCTTACTGGTGACCGCTTTGTCGCTGAGCTTGACGCCAATTAGCCGGGTTTGGTTATCGGGCGCCGTTAGGGTGGTGGCCGACAAACTATCACCGCTATAAATCGAACTATCCAAGCCGGTTGAACTTTTGATGCCGTCAACAAAGCCGTTGTCGGCCAACACCGAAGTAGTAACTGTTCCGACTACATTACCACCGCTGAGAATCGGGACCGCCGAGCTGATGCTGATAACCGGTGCCAGTACACCGGTACTGGAGACAATACTGGAATTGGCGTCGCCTAGCAAAGCCCGGCGCACCAGGACATCGCTGGAGATGGAATCACCCCACCTATCAGGGTTATCGGCCCGCAGTAGCACTTGGGCGTTGCCGGTAGTTATAACCAGGTTCGACTGTTTTTTTGACGCCAGGAAATCGGCGGTTGTAGTCACCAATGCCTTGTGGTCTTTATTCAAAATAGCTTGGACGATAGCCGGATCTTGGGCCACGGCTTCGGCGTCGGCTTTGGCCTCGGCCTTTTTGCTATCGATGGCGTAGCTCAAGACGCTGGTGGCAGTCTGTAGATTGTTCAGCGAAGAGTCCTCGACCCTGCGTATAAGCAAAAAAGTAAAGGTAATGGTAGTCAGAAGGTATATCGCCAGAATCATGCCGATAAAAATCAAAAACAGCTGTGATATAAAACGCTCGGTTAGGTAGCTCCAAACCCAAGCGCCAAGTACCAAAACGCCAGCCAGCAAGAATATATGTTCGGCGGTCCAGGCCGGCCCAAAGGCCTTAACCAAGTTGTAGCGACCGGGATTATCAGTGTTTCGGGCCAGGGAGGCCAGAGATAAGGCCTCGGAAATCGCCAACAAGAAAAAGGCAATTGCTACCAGTCTAAGGTGCCGCTCCATGCCTTTGGTGGCTCGTCTAAGGTATAGAAGTCCGACGCTCAGGGCGGCAAACGGCAAAATAAATACTACACCGAACGATTTAGTGACTCCAGCAACGACAGCCATCGCCTTGGGCTGGCTGGCGGGCTTGGTTTTATCACCTTTAACGTAATCCTCGGTCAGCCCTTTAACGTCAGGTTCTTTTTGCAGCGGTTCGGTCAGTTGGCCCAAAATCATGCCTAGGTATCCTAAAAGCCTAATAATGTTGGCCGCGATTTGGGCAGTGTTGCCAAAAATTGATTTACCTAAGACAGATTGCTCAATAAGGGTTGAGTGAATCAAAAACGATATCGAAATGAGCAGGGCGCCCAGCCACTTATAAATGTCTTGGCGCTGTTTCTTGTTGGTCCAAGCGTCGAAATACAGCCAAAAAACCGCAAAGAATACTAGCGCCGCGAATAAGCTAATGGCAAAATGTAAATCTTGAGCCAAAAATTGCGACAACAACACCTAGCCCACCCTAATAGTCATAGTTACTTAGATAATACGCTAAGCACAAGCTTTTTAACAGAGGTATCTTGGTCGTCACAAGGCCTGCAACTCATTTAGCAATTCTTGTTTAGACAACACTCCCGCGATTACTTTTTTAATTACGCCGTTGCGGTTAACAAAATAGTGGGTTGGAATATTGCTGGCGCCAAACCCGGCCGAAGTGGTGCTGTAGGGGTCGGCCAGCCAATTAAGGCTATAGCCGGAAATTCCATCATAAGCTTCTACCTGCGACAGGTTTTGCTGTAAGGCCACCGGTTCGATATTAATAGCTTTATTGCCGGCTAATTGGTTAAGGGTAGGCAACTGGTCGCTGGCGGCCGGCGCCCAAGTGTTTAAGAATACTAAATCCGTCGGCTTGCCTAAAAGCCCAATCGGTTTAACGGCTTGGCCGCTAACGCTCTGCAAGTTAAAGTCTGGCAGTGGCTGGCCGACCAAAGTATTTTTAGCTAAATCATTGGGCGGCATAGCCGTGCTTGAACCCAGCTTAGCTGTCTGGCTGGAAAAGTTAAGCCATGAAAGATCAATCGGGCCCAGCTTAAAATCATGGCCGGGTTTTAGTCCGAAGGAATCTAAGATTGGCGTGGGCTGCTTAAGCTCGAAGATACTGCTATTGAGGGTATGGTAGCCTTTGGCTGAAGCCTTTAGATAATACTTGCCGGCCGGCAGTAAAAAGCTAAACGCGCCGGTTTTATCTGTTAGCTGAGGGTTCTGTTGGCTGTAAGCCGTAGCGTCCCACACCGCCCAATTATTTGAATCCGGCTCTAGGTAATAAACCGTAAT
>Ga0265327_10005534_pt1 | contig 10498 bp, 16 predicted proteins | sample 41621metaG_FD_202089 | JGI IMG/M metagenome (GOLD analysis project Ga0265327, IMG submission 202089) | Rhizosphere microbial communities from Carex aquatilis grown in University of Washington, Seatle, WA, United States - 4-16-21 metaG | ecosystem: Host-associated > Plants > Roots > Rhizosphere... | reverse complement strand
GGAGTACGGTTATGACTGGCGTCCTTGGCTGTGCCGATCTCGGCTTTCTGTTCTCTCTCATTCTGGTTCCGATCGTTTTCATGGGCCTTTGCGGCATCGACCTTAACGAGCAGGTTGTGCCGGCGAAAAACCTGTCTAAGCGCCTCTGAAATATGAACGACGTCTGCCGTTGCAGCGGCATTCGTCGGGGTTTCTGAGTTTTCGTCGTCTTCACTTCCCATGCCCGCAATTGAGCATAGGAAGAATGGAATGTCTGACCATGAGTCGAGGATAAAAGATCCAATGTCTGTCGAAGCTATCGCTCGCGGATGGGTTGTTCAACTTGAGAACACCCACGCTAAAAAGATCGGTCAGCCGTTACCGATCGCGCGGAAGCATCTCGCTCGCAAGGTCGGTGTTTCGCCCGGAACCTTAGAAAACATTCGTCGCGGTCGGCTTAAGGAATTGCGCCGAGGCGCAGAGCAAAAGCTTCGAGCCTTCATGGTCGCGCATCTTCAAGCAGAAATCCAACGGCATCAGCATGAATTGGAAATCATTCTTCGTGGCTGCGAGGACACTCGTGGCAATGAAATTATTGAGGCTCAAACGTACCTTCAAAAGGCGCGCTTGTCGCTTAATGCGCTCGTGAAAATCGCGCCATAGCCCGGACTCCCCACAATGAGCAACTATCTCAGCCGCGAGGCCGACTCTTTGTCCCGCAATTTCTGGGAAGGCGAGGTGCGCCGGGCCAAAAGCACCAGCTATGCAAAGCAGGCCGAGGCTCACATCGAGCAACGCAATGCGGCCGAGGCAGATTGGAAGATTGATCCGGTTGAGACGCCTCCTCCGCCGCTGAAAATATCCCGCGAATTTGTTCTGTCAACGGACGAACTCGCAGCCAGAGCGGCCAAATATGCTCAGGAGCAACTGCATGTTCCCTTGCCGCTTGGCGACCCGGAGCCGTGGCGGTCGGCGCTGGCCAGCCGTCAGCCAGAACGGGCGTCACGCCAGAGTCGTTCCTTACCCCAACCGCGCATCTGCCAGGCGCCGTGCGGATGCCATGAGGCGCGCACGCGAGGTTCGTACTGTGCGGCACATGCGGCGCTCTACTATCGCGGGAAACCCTGATGCGCGACGATGACGCGACCAAATTCGACGAGGCGGCCGAATGACCGCACCCAGCCGCATCAACCAACTCTCAAGAGTTATCGAGGCCCTGCAGCAAGGATGCGACACTATCCACCTTGTCGAATCCTATACCGGCCTCCCGCGCCAACACTGCAGCAAATATCTCGTTCGTCTCCGCCGCGATGGCGTCGCGGTGATCACGCACCGGAATGCCTTGCGGGTTCATAAAACCGGACCGGCCATGCACCGCTATGCGCTGGCCGGGACGAGGACTACCGAATGACCCGCCAGGATATCGAATCTTATTGGCGGATGCGCGACGCCGCCGACGATGCCAGCGCATATCCGCAGGATGAGCGTGCAGCGGCCCGTGAGAGGCTTCGGCAGCTCCGGGCGAGGCGATATCGCGCCGGGCTCACCGCGCGCGGCACAGCGCCTCTCAGGCCCGAGTGGAGCAAGGCGCGATGACGCAGGTTGATGCAGCGGCGGAGGGCGCCCCGGTAACGCCCAAGGAAATGATCGACCTGATCACCCTTATTGGGCTCGGCAAAGCCAATTGGATCGAACGCGCAAAGGCTGGGAAGTTCAAGGCGGCCCCCGAATATATCCTCGTCAATGAGAGGCGCATGGCGGTGCTGCGCGCGATTCTGGTGATCCTCCAAGGAAAGGCGAAGGGATGAGCCGGGCAAGCGATCTTCTTCATGCCGTCATCGATCGCTTGCGGGCACGCGGCGTTCGCCCCGAGATCGTCAACGGCCGGCATATCAAGGTCCGATGGCGTCAAGGCGGGTCAACGCGGCAAGTTGTGCTCTCCCGCACACCAAGCGATTGGAGGACTACCGCGAATGCTTTGCGCGATCTCCGGAGGGAAATCGAGCGATGATCGAGCCCCCCCTCTTGATGCTTGCGGAAGGCCGCCGCCCGCGGCTCCGCCGGGCACCGGTCCTGCCACCGGACAAGGAATCCAAGCTCCATGTGCAGGTGGCGAGCACGCTGTTCGATCATGCCTTGCCCGACTGGCGCTGGTCGCATTTCCCGGCCGGCGAGAAGCGCAACAAGATCACCGGCGCCCGCCTTAAGCGGATGGGCTTGCGGCGCGGATGGCCGGACTTCCAACTTATCTCGCCCGCCGGGGTCTATCACGGCCTCGAGCTCAAGCGGCTTGGGGAACCCCTGACAGACGATCAGGAAGACTTTCAATTGTGGTGCATTCAGCGCGGCGTCCCGCATGCCGTCGCTTATACGCTCGACCAGGCGCATGTTGCCTTGGATGCCTGGGGATGCCTCCGCATCAAGTTTGGGGGGAGGCCCCTGTGAGCCTCGCATTAACCGTCGCGGCGATGACCAATGCCGGCTGTAATGCCGAGCAGATCAATGCTGTTGTTCAGGCCTATGAGGCAGAGCGGGAACGCGCCGCCGCCGAACAACGTGCGAAGAAGACAGCGCAGAAGCGCAAAGAGCGGGCCTCGTCGCCAACTGTCGCGGCGACAATGGGCGACAATGGGCGACAGGATGCGACTGGCGGCGACACCCTTCCCCCTAAAAAAGAAATCCCCCCCACACCCCCTAAAGAAAAAATAACCCCTAACCCATCCTCGCTTCGCTCGGAGTCAGTATGCGCCCGCGAGGCGTTCGCCGAATTCAAAAAAATCTATCCGAAACGGGCAGGGTCGCAACCGTGGCAACCCGCGGAAAGAAAATTTCTGGCGGCGTGCTCGTCCGGGGTTGAGCCCGAGGCAATCCTCGCCGGGTGCCGGGCCTATGCCTCATCGATGGCCGGGGACGATCCACAGTTCGTTGCGCAAGCGGTCACATGGCTCAATCAGCGCCGTTGGCAGGATGAGCATGTGCCAAGGCAGGCGCGCGCCGGGCCTCCCAAGGATCGTGGGTGGGTCGATGCGGCGCAAAGATTTCTTGCTGAGGATTTTGAGGATGGCGACGGAAAAAGAGGCGAAGGCAACACTGACGGCAATGTTCGGCTGTTTCCCGCAGCAAGCTGATTCCGTTTCGGTTGAGACCAGGATGCGGGCTTATTGGCAGGCATTGAGTGATTTATCTCCTGATGAAATCGTTAATGTTTGCCGGGCCGCGATGCGGGGTGAAATTGGCAAACCTGGATTTCTCCCGTCGACCGGTGAGATCTATCAGGCCGCCCGCCCGAGGCCGCCGACGCTCCCCAAAAAGTCCCCCGAATGGCGGCCTCACCAGGATCGGTTTCTATCGGCCGACGGCACCCTCTACATCAAAGAGGGTGGCTTCACGACGGTCTACACATCCCAAGAATTGCGGGAATGGGGCTATGCGCTCCCCAAGCCGCCGGATGTCTTGAATCGGCCTGAGCTTGAGGCCCGCGGCTTGAAGAGCCTTCACCGCTTGCCAGCTCCCGATGAGGCGCCGATCCAGGATCCGGCCGTGCGCGAACTTGTCCTGTCATCCCTCAAATCAATGGCTGACTGAATGAGCCCTGGCACCACAACGCCGGCCAAACCAAAGACCGCCGTCTTATCCTGGCAGGAGCGGCAACAGGCCCTGCGCATGGAACAGATGATCGTCGGACTGGCCCAGCCGCATCGCGGGGGCAGTGAGAGCAAGCTTCGCGAGAGCGCCCTCGGCCGCTTTGTCGAGGACTATCAATGCGGAGGTGAGTGCTATCGCGCCGGTATAATGTATAATCGGCTCGTCTGGAAATGGCGGCTTGCGACTGGCGCCAAGGTGCCGCAATGGGTGAAGGATGAGTTTGGCGGCTCCGGCGGCCCCGGCGAGGATTGCGACGATAGTGATGCGTCGGAGATAGCCGAGCGTATCAAGGAATGGAATGCCACAATCCGCCAGTGCGATAGTGCATTAAAGGCAGTTCTCAATGAAGCTCGAGCCATGATCTTTGAGGACTTGGAGCCGAGTCCTAAGATAGCCACGCCGCTCAAGCGCGGGTTGCTTGATTTGTGCATCGCTCTTGGCCTATTCCCATATTGAAGCCTGTTGAAAACCTTCCGCGCGGCCTTTACGGATAAGCTTGGAAGTGTGAAAAAGAAACACCGACGAATTTGCGACTATGTTCTAGGCTATGGCTTAACTGTTCGCGCCAAGCCGGTTGAACCCGCCAAAATCCCCAAATCATTGGAAAGGCATCCGCGATTGGCTGGAAATCGCATTATCGATTGGGAAGCTATCGAGCCAATCTTTGCAAAACACCTAGGCGCGGGGGAGAAGGCTGTCGTAAATTGGGTAATTGTCCAAATCGAGCTTGGCATATTCGCCCAATGCTACGATTGGCCGGAGATTGCTCGCATCGAATTTGAATTTCCCGTTCCGCGCGGGCGCGTTGATATCGTCTTGTTTCACATTGATGGGTCCATAACCGCCATAGAATGCAAGGGCGGCTCAACGTGGGCAGATGTCGCGCCAGCGATTGGGCAGGTCATGGCATATGGTGTCATGCTTGGCTATAGCAGGACCGCATCAAAGATACGGCTTGCGGTAGCGTCCCACGCATCAAGCGAGACGCTAAAGCCTTATCGGAGTGTTTTTAGAAAGGCTGGGATCGAGCCGGTTTTTGTCGCAGATCATTCTGTAATTGCAAGGGAATTCATTCGCCTCGCGGAGGCTGTTTGAAAACAATCAAAACAATCAAAGGAATTCAAAGATGGCACGCGGTGGCAGTCGCCCCGGCGCCGGGCGCAAACAAAGCAGCCTGACAAAACGCACCCGCGCTATTGCGGAAGCGGTCCTTGCCGATGGCATGACCCCGCTTGAAGTGATGCTGAAGGCCATGCGGATTTCCGCCGATGCGGGTAAGTGGACCGATGCGGCATCGGTCGCCAAAGATGCCGCCCCCTACATTCACCCAAGGCTTGCGGCGGTTCAACATACCGGCAAGGATGAGGGGCCAATCGAGATTGCAACCAGCCACACGACTGCCCTCGAATTCATCGAAGGCGAGATGGTTCGCCTCGCTGCCCGCGAAGCAGCGGCTGGCGATCCTGAAGAGGATGCCGCCGAAACAGATTGAGGATTTGCGCTGGTCCTGGGAATTTTGGGGCAGGCCAAATCAGTTGATGCCGGGAGGCCAGTGGGCGACATGGCTGCTGCTCGCAGGCAGGGGATTTGGAAAAACCCGGAGCGCGGGTGAAGCCATTCGGGCTTTGGTGTGCGGAAAAACGCCTCTGGCGACTGGAGGATATCACCGCGTCGCATTGGTGGCTGAAACCGCAGCGGATGCAAGGGACGTTATCGTCGAGGGCGAGTCTGGCTTGCTCGCCATTCACCCGCCGGACTTTCGGCCGAATTATGAGCCCTCAAAGCGGCGCCTGACTTGGCCAAATGGCGCTGTGGCGACGCTCTACAACGCGGTCGAGCCGGACCAGTTGCGGGGGCCGCAACATGACCTTGCTTATTGCGATGAATTGGCAAAGTGGTCATACGCCCAAGAGACATGGGACCAGCTTCAATTCGGCATGCGGCTGGGGGAATGGCCCAGGCAAATCATAGCGACTACGCCACGCCCAATTCCGGTTTTGAAGCGCATCATGACCCAGCCCGGCACGGTTGTGACTCGTGGCACAACGTTTGAGAACAGGTCAAATTTAGCGCCCAGCTTTATCGAACAGATTACGGCCCGGTATGAGGGCACCCGGCTTGGGCGGCAAGAGTTAAACGCGGAAATCCTCGACGATGTGCCGGGCGCGCTTTGGACGCGGGCCATGATCGATCAGGCGAGGGCGCCAAGCGCTATTCCTGACATGGCGAGGGTAGTGGTAGCCATCGACCCTTCCGGGACGGCTGGCGCCTCTGATAATGGCGACAGCATCGGGATTGTGGTGGCTGGCAAGGGCACGGACGGCCGCGGCTATGTGCTGGCGGACCGGTCTTGCAAGGTTTCGCCCGCCGCGTGGGGCCGCATGGCTGTCGACGCCTATCATGAATTCAAGGCAAGCCGGATCGTCGCTGAGCGCAACTATGGCGGCGCGATGGTTGAGCATGTCATCCGCACCACAGACAACCGTGTTGCCTACAAAGAAGTGACGGCGGCGCGCGGCAAGGTGCTGCGGGCTGAGCCCATCGCCGCGCTTTATGAGCAAAATCGAATTAGCCATGTCGGCAAACTATCAGCACTTGAGGATCAACTATGCCAAATGACAACGGATGGTTATTGCGGGGATGGGTCGCCGGATCGCGCCGACGCGCTGGTCTGGGCGATCACTGAGCTGATGCTTAATCCGCAAGCCGCATCACCGCTTTTCGGGACATATGGGAACGCGGACTGATGGCGACGCGGCGGACCGAACAGAAAGTCAATACGGGGTGGCTTCAAGCCATGAAGAGTGGCGCGAGGAATGCGGTTCGCAGGGAACGTGGCCGCCTTCATCCTGTCGATATCAAGGATCTGATTAGGCTCGCCAAAGAGGCTCTCGATAAACGGACCCCTGATTGATGGCGGCTCTCAACCCGAACAACCCATCATCTGACTACAACATTATGGCGCCCTATTGGGCCATGATCGATGCTATTCTCGACGGGACGCCTGCGATGCGGGCAGCGGGTGACAAATATCTTCCAAAGTTCGACGGCGAGTCCAATCCGGATTATGAGTTCCGCCGGAAGAACGCCAAATTTACCAATATCTACCGCGATATCGTCGAGGCGCTTGCGGCGAAGCCTTTCTCCAAGGAAGTCGCCCTGGTCGACGGCTCCGCATCGTCTGCAATCCAGGAATTTTGCGAGGATGTGGACGGGCGCGGCAATCATCTGCACGTCTTTGCCGCAACTCTGTTTTTCACCGGCATCAACAAGGCCGTCGATTGGATCTTGATCGACAAGCCGCCGGTGCCGGAAGCGGCCCGGTCGAGACAAGATGAGGCCAGCCTTGGCGTTCGCCCCTATTGGGTGGGGATTCCGGCGGAAAATCTGGTCGCCGTCTATTCGGCGGTTATCGGTGGCCAGGAGCAAATCGTTCACGCGCGCATCCTAGAAAATACTGCAGTGCGCGATGGTTATGGCGAAAAGATCACAAACCGCGTCCGGGTGTTCAACCGGGATGTCGTTTATGATGCGGACGGCATCGCGTCGGCAGGCCCACCGACATTTGAACTGTACGAGGAAGTCGTCCAGGTCGCTGGATCGTCGATGGAGAGCAAATGGGTTCTTGTCGCCAGCGGGCCGATTTCGATCGGCGTCATTCCGCTGATCCCGTTTATCACCGGCCGCCGCAAGTCTGGGTCATGGTGCTTTAATCCACCTATGCAAGATGCCGCCTATACGCAAATCGAGCATTACAAGCAGGAAAACGCCCTGCAATATGCAGCGGACAATACGGCATTCCCCATGTTGGCTGGCAATGGCGTCACGCCGATGATTGGGCGGGACGGCAAGCCGATGCCGGTGCCGGTCGGCCCCAAGCGTGTGCTTTATGCCCCGCCCGCGATCGGCGATAGCACCGCGCATGGCGAGTGGACGTTTATCGAGCCGAGCGGGGCGTCTCTGACTTTCCTCGCCGAGCAAGTCAAGGCCACAGAGCGGCAATTGCGCGAACTTGGCCGCCAGCCGCTCACGGCGGACACTGGCAATCTGACGGTTGTGACAACGGTCTTCGCGGCCCAAAAGGGCAATACGGCGATTCAGGCCTGGGCGCTGAATTTAAAAGACGTCCTCGAGCGCGCGTTGCAGATCACCTGCCTTTGGCTGGCCGATTCAACCGAGCCGGAAGTGTCTGTCTACACGGATTTCGCGATCGAGGTTGAGACCGATCGGGCCGTCGACGTGCTTCTCGCGATGCGGGCAAACAAGGACATCAGCCGCGAGGCTTTGATCAACGAGGCGAAGCGGCGCGATTGGCTGAGCCCGGAATATGACGCGGACGAAGACGAAGAGCTGATCGCTTCGGAAGGTTTTGTCTGGAGGGCTGGAGACGGCTCCCAGATGCCAGGCGGCACGGCGCCAAACGCCGAGCTGCCGAGCGGTGGAGACACCGCAAACAAAACGGGGAGACCCGTAGAGGAAAACGATGGAACTGAAACTTGATGATGCAGGGCACGCCGTACTCAAGGACGGCAAGCCGGTTTATATCACCGAAGACGGCGGCGAAATCGCGTTCGATGCGCATGGGACGACAATTTCCATTGCGGGGCTGAAAACCGATAACAAGGCCCGCCGGGCGGCGGAACTTGCGGCGGTCGAAAAACTGAAGAGGTTCGAGGCCATTGTCGATCCGGATGAGGCCGTTAAGGCGCTCGACATTGTCCGCAATCTCGATGCAAAAAAGCTGATCGATGCGGGGAAGGCCAGCGAGGCGACGGCTGCGGCTGTTGCGGATGCAATGGCGCGGCATAAGCCGATCATCGAGGAGCGTGATGCTTTCAAGGCCCTTGCCGAAAGCCTGACGAGCCAACTTTATCAAGAGCGGATCGGGGGGCGGTTCTCGGGGTCCAAATTCATCGCCGAAAAGCTCACCCAGCCAGCCGACATTATCGCGGCGCGGTTTGGGGCCAGCTTTAAGGATGAGGACGGCAAGATCACGGCTTACGATAAATCGGGGAATAAGATTTATTCCCGCTCGAACCCTGGTGAGCTGGCCGATTTTGACGAAGCTCTCGAAGTCATCATCGACCAGTATCCCTATAAGGATTCCTTGTTGAAGGGAACGGGCGGCGGCTCCGGAGCTAAACCTGGTTCCGGATCCAGTGGCGCCAAGGTTTTGACCCGCAGCGCGTTCGAGGCACTTTCGCCGACCGATAAGGCAGCGAAAATGAAGGACGGGTTTACCCTTACCGATTAAATTTTGACGTGGTCGCTTCGTCGTTGCAATAGCGGCATGCTGGGCTCGAGATGGCCTGTGCCGGGTTAGAGATGGCCCAAAAAACCGTAATTCTCAAACCTGAAAGGGACGATCATGTCCAATACCCTCACCGGCATTACGCCGGTACTTTATGAAGCTCTTAACGTCGTCGCCCGCGAAATGGTCGGGTTCATCCCGGCGGTCTCTCGCGATGCCAGCGCCGAGCGCGCCGCGGTTGGGCAAACGGTTCGCTCGCCGATTGGCGTTTCTGGTGCGTTGGAAGACGTGACGCCCGGCGCGGTTCCCGCCGATTCCGGCGATACCACGGTCGGCTATACGGATGTCCTGATCGTCTCGTCAAAAGCGGCTCCCATCCGCTGGTCGGGTGAAGAGCAGCGCGGCGTCGGCACCAACGGCACGCTTGCCAACATCATGCGCGACCAGTTCGTCGATGGCATGCGCAAGCTTGTCAATCAGATCGAGGTCGATATCGCGCTTGCGGTGAAAAAGGGTTCGTCCCGCGCCTATGGCACGGCCGGAACCACTCCGTTTGCAACCGCCAGCGATCTGAGCGACATCGCGAATGCCCGCAGGATCCTGGAAGATAACGGCGCGGCGATTACGGACCTTCAGTTCGTGATGAATTCCGCGGCGATGGCCAACCTTCGCGGCAAGCAATCCTTGCTGTTCAAGGTGAACGAGGCCGGCAGTTCCGACATGCTGCGCGATGGTATGACGGATCGCCTGGAAGGCTTTGCGTTGCGCAATAGCGCGGGCATCGTGCTCCACACCCACGGCTCTGGCACCGGCTATCTGGTCAACAATGGCGCGGGCATTGCCGTCGGCGCCACCTCGATCGATACCGATACCGGGTCCGGCACCATTTTGGCTGGCGATTTCATCACCTATGCGGCCGACACCGCGAACAAATATGTGGTGAGCGCGGACCTGTCGACAACGCCAATCGTCGTCAACAAACCCGGCCTTAAGGTGATTGCGCCGGACAACAACGCGATCACGGTTGGCGGCAGCTATACCGGCAACTTCGCCTTCTCGCGCAATGCGGTCGTGCTTGTTGCCCGCGCTCCGGCGTTGCCGGAAGGCGGCGACTCCGCCGATGATCGGATGACGATCACCGATCCCATCTCGGGGCTCAGCTTCGAGGTCTCGGTGTATCGCCAGTATCGCCGCGTCAAATACGAAGTTGCGATGGCCTGGGGCGTTGCCGTCGTGAAGCCCGAGATGGTTGCGACTCTCCTGGGCTAATCAATACATGGCGGCGGCTCGATTGGGCCGCCGCCCTCTTCAAATCCGATGGAGTTTTCGCCCGAATGCCTGATCATGTGAAAATGCAAAAGGGCGGCGTTTCCGCCGATGTGCACCCAGATATGGCCGAACGGTGGCGCCGCGCCGGCTGGCTCGCGGTGCCTGTGGCCGCCGAGGCGCCGGAACCGCGCCAGGCCGCAAGCCGTCAAACCGGCGGCAAATGCAAAGGCGCCGAAGGGTTAATTGAGGGGCGAATGCCATGACCACTGAGACGAGTTACAGGCTCGAAGCGGGGCACACCATAACTGTGTCTGTTGTCGGCGCGAGTGGTCATCTAAGGTGCCGTGATGACGC
>Ga0265327_10005533_pt1 | contig 10499 bp, 7 predicted proteins | sample 41621metaG_FD_202089 | JGI IMG/M metagenome (GOLD analysis project Ga0265327, IMG submission 202089) | Rhizosphere microbial communities from Carex aquatilis grown in University of Washington, Seatle, WA, United States - 4-16-21 metaG | ecosystem: Host-associated > Plants > Roots > Rhizosphere >... | reverse complement strand
GCCCCCATTCCGGCAGATCGCCGGTACGGGACGCCGGGCCGGCTGTTCACGGTGTGGTTCGCGCCGCAGATCAACATGACGTGCGTCTTCACCGGCGCGATGATCGGCGCACTGGGCCTGGGCTTCTGGCTGGCGCTGCTGGCGATGGTCGTCGGCACCGTGCTCGGGTCGCTGGTGGTCGGCTACCTGTCCACTCTCGGCCCCCGTACCGGCACCGCGCAACTACCCGGTGCGCGAATGGCTTTCGGCGGCTTGATCGTGGTTCCCGCTGTCCTGCAATGGCTCTCGTCGGTGGCGTGGGACGCGTTGGTCGGCCTGTTCGGCGGTGAAGCGCTGGCAGTGCTGCTCGATATCCCGTTCTGGGTCGCCGTGCTGATCGTGTTGGGCGTACAGGGTGCGGTCGGCTTCATCGGCTATGAGCTGATTCATCGGCTGCAGGCCGTACTCACCGTGGTGTTGTTCGTGACGTTCGTCGTGTTCGCCGTCAAACTTGTCGGCGGACACCAGGTCGTGACGCCGGCCGGCGCGCACGGTGCCGACCTCGCCGGCGCATTCGTGCTGGCGGTCACGATCGCGCTGAGCCTGGCCGTGTCCTGGGCCAGTTACGCTGCGGACTTCAGCCGCTACCTTCCGGCGGATTCCGCGCCGCGCAAGGTTTTCGCCTTCAGCTTCGCCGGGCTGGCTGCCGCGTACGTGTTCGTCGAGACCATCGGCATCGCCGCGGGGAGCCTGATCACCGACCAGACCGCCGAGGGGGTCCGGTCGGTGATGGGCGGGGGAGTACTGGGTGCCGTCGCGCTGGGGATCATCGCGCTGGCCTCGGTCGGCTCAGGCGTGATGAACGACTACAGCGGATCCCTGGCCCTGCAGACACTCGGGGTGCGCGTGCGACGGCCCGTCTCGTCACTGGTGGTGACGGCGCTGGCGTTCGGGCTGATCCTCTGGCTCCACACCGGCGACACTGCAACGCGATTCACCAATGTGCTGCTGCTGATCAGCTACTGGATTCCGGCGTTCGCGGCCATCGTGATCGTCGACTGGCGGCGCCGCAGCCGTGGCCGGCAGGCCGTGGACCCGGCGGCAGAGGCCACACCGCGGCAGGACGCCGTGGCCGCGCTGGTCGCGTTCGTCGTCGCATACGGCGCCGCGATCCCGTTCATGAACACCACGCTGCTGCAGGGACCCATTGCCGTGGCGTGGCATGGTGCCGACCTGGCGTACTTCGTGAACTTCTTCGTCGCACTCGCGGTCTACGGCGGCTACCGGCGGTTCAGGGCTTCGTGACTCAGCGCACCGTCGCGAAGAACTTCCGCACATCGTCGACGAACAACTCGGGCTGCTCGAATGCGGCGAAATGACCGCCGCGCGACATCGTGGTCCAGTGGGTGATGTTGTAGTTGGCCTCGCACCAGGAACGCGGTGGGTGCCCGATCTCTTTCGGGAACGACGCGACGCCCGTGGGCAATTCGACCTTGGCCGCCCCGCCACCGAAGACCCAGAAGCTCTCCCAATAGATCCGGGCCGACGCCGCGCCCGTCGCGGTGGCCCAGTAGATCATCACGTCGTCGAGCATCTCGTCGCGACTCAGCGCGCTCTCCACATCGCCGTCGTGGTCGGTCCAGGACCAGAATTTCTCGACGATCCACGCCAGCTGCGCCACTGGTGAATCGACCAGGCCGTACCCGATGGTCTGGGGCCGGGTGGACTGCTGTTTGGCATATCCGGAGTCGTGGTCTTGATAATGCCGCAGCGCCGCCAAGGCCGCCTGCTCCTGCGCGGTGAACTCGGTCGCCCCCTTCGGGGGACGGCCCATCGGCATATTGGTGTGAATCGCGATGCAGTGTCCGACGTTTCGTCCGATCTGCGTCGTCACCGCACCGCCCCAGTCGCCGCCCTGGGCGCCGTAGCGGGTGTAGCCGAGTCGCACCATCAGCTCGTCCCACGCCCGCGCGATGCGCTCGACACCCCAGCCGGTCGCGGCCGGCTTGCCCGAGAACCCGAACCCGGGCAGCGACGGGCACACCACATGGAAGGCGTCCTCGGCGCGTCCGCCGTGGGCCGTCGGATTCGTCAGTGGCTCGATGATCTTCTGGAACTCGGCGATCGACCCCGGCCACCCGTGCGTGATGACCAGTGGCAGCGCGTCGGGATGTGGCGACCGCTGATGGATGAAATGGATGTCCAGGCCGTCGATTTCAGTGACGTACTGGTCGAACCGGTTCAGTGCGGCCTCGCGAGCCCGCCAGTCATAGCCGTCCGCCCAATAATCGGCCAGCGCGCGGGTGTAACTCAGTGGGATGCCCTGGCTCCAGTCGTCGACGCACTCGGCCTCGGGCCAGCGGGTGTTGGTCAGGCGCTGGTGCAGATCGTCCAGCACCTCGTCGGACACGGCGATCTGAAAAGGCACGATGTCAGTCACAAGTATCCATTCTTATTCGATCGGTACGGAGGTGTGCGTGAGGCTCGACCGACCACGCAGCATCCGGCTGCCGCTGCTTCGCCAGTGCGGCCGTTCGGCGTTGTCGCACAGGCTGATCGCCGCGTCGGAGGCGAGGGTCCGGTGGGGCTCCTTCTTGGCGACATCGGCCAGCCGGGCGGCTTCGTTCACCGGGTCACCGATCACGGTGTACTCGTACCGGTTCTCGGCGCCGATGTTGCCGGCGAACACACTGCCGGCGCTGACCCCGATGCCGAAGTCGACCACCGGAAGCTGCTGCAGCGCAACGCCGAGCGTGCGAGCCGTCGCCAAGGCATCGGTGGCCGCGGAGTCCGAGCGCAGGGGAGCCCCGTAGATCGCCAGCGCGGCGTCACCCTGGAACTTGTTGATCAGGCCGCCGTGCTGGTCGACGGCGGCCACCACGATCCGGAAGAAGTCGTTGAGCACCGCGGCGATATCTGCGGGTGCCATGGTTTCGGCCATCCGGGTCGAGTTGGTCAGATCGATGAACAGCACCGCGACATCGCGCACCTCGCCGGCCACCGGCTCGTCGGACGACAGCGCCAGTCGCGCCACGTCCGGGCCGACGTGCCGGCCGAAGAGGTCCCGGAGCCGGTCGCGTTCGAGCAGTCCGGTCACCATGCGGTTGAATCCGCTTTGCAGGCGGCCGATTTCGGACTGCTCGTAGACGGGCACGGTGCGGCCGATGTGACCCCGTTCGACCTCGGCCATGGCCTCGACGACGTCGCGCACCGGATCGGAGATCGACAGCGAAACCACCATCAGCGCGCGCAGCCCCAGTGCCACCGACACCGCTGCCACGACCACGACGGGAATGTCCACCGACGCCGATTTGGGCATGAACCAGCCCATGTGGCGGCAGATGATCAGCACGGCGATGAACAGACTCGGCAGCGCGCTGTTCATCACCCACATGATCACCAGGCGCGCAAGCACCCCGGGCGTGCCGGTCCGGCCCAGATAGTCCTGAGTGGCCGCGGCCGCGAGGGGTCGGTAGCCGCGCTGGGTGAACAGCATGCCGGTGCTGAGCGTCGACATGGCGCCGAAGATGGCGGTCATGGCGAGCAGCGTCGCCGGTATCGGCTGATGATTGGTCGTGATCAGGGTGGCACCGCCGATGGCCCACACCACGGCGGACAGGGCCGCCTGCCGCTGCACGACGGTGACGGCGCGGCGCCGCTGGGTCTGGTCGGGTATCGCGGCGGCGGCGTACCAACGGGCGCTGTCGACAATGCTGCGATAACTGCCGATCGCCACCACCAGCGTGCCGAGCGTGACCACGGCGACCAGCGGCAGCAGGTTCGCCCGGCTCAGCAACGAACTGGCGGCACTGTGCGTTTCGGCGCACAGCGACACCACGGTCGCGACGACCTCGGCGGTGGTCAGCAGGTACGCGAAGGTGAATCCGACGGTGTAGCGGAGCGCGATGGAGGTGGCGCTTGGCCGGGTCGCGACGGGTTCGGTCACCGGGCACCCTCGACGATCACCACGTTCAGAATGCGCGGGCCGTGCACACCCTCGACGCGTTGCAACTCGATATCGCTCGTCGCACTGGGCCCGGAGATGAAGGTCAGGGGACGCGACGGGTCGAGCGCCGCGAAGGCTTGCGGCACGGTGTCGACGATCTGGTCGGCCCGGATGACGCAGACGTGATGGTCGGGCACCAGCGTCAACGCACGACGGCCCTGGGCCGCACCGGCATCCAGCACGATGGTGCCCGTCGCGGCGATCCCGAGGGCGCAGCCGGTCACCACCGCATCCACGCTGTCCAACACATCGATTCCGACAGGTGGGTCGTCGACGACAGTGCGCATGCCGGCCACCCAGTCCGGCGGTAGGTCGGCGGGGATCACCGCGGACCCGGTGCCGACAAGCGCCCCGATCGCCGTGGCGACCTCGCCCGCGCCCACGCGGTGGACCTGCGCCCGGTAGTCCGCGACCGTCTCGGCGAACCGCGCGATGTCACCGTTGCCGGTCAACGGTTGCCGCTCGTACTCGCGTGGCACGTGTACCGCGGCCGGCACATCGGATCCCAGTGCGGCGCGTATGCGGCCGAGCACGACCGCGCGGGCGTCGCTCATTGTTCGCCGCCCCGGTTGCGGGCCCACCACTGCCGGAACGTTTCCGCCGGTGGAGACGGAATGTCGCGGCTCGCAGTCCATTTCGACGCCGGCCACGGTAGCCGGCTGATGCGGTGGTCCCTGCCCGCGAGCAGTCGCCCCGCGCCGAGAGCCTTCTCCGCCAATCCGAACCGCGCCGCGGACCCCATGGCCCATCCTGCGGTTTTCATCGCCAGGTCCTGCCCGCTCGGCAACCCGCCGCGCTCTGAATCGACTTGGGCCGCACGCAGATGCACCAGGATCGACGGGATGTCGATCAGCACCGGGCAGGCGTCGAAACAGGCGCCGCACAGCGACGAGGCATACGGCAGGCTCGCGTTCGGATCGTCGTGACCGGTGGTGCCCGTCAGCTGCGGGCTCAGGATCGCGCCGATGGGGCCGGGATAGACCGAGCCGTATGCGTGCCCGCCGGTGCGTTCGTAGACGGGGCAGACGTTCAGGCAGGCGCTGCACCGAATGCAGTGCAGCGCAGCACGACCCACTTCGTCGGCGAGCACCCGGGTCCGGCCGTTGTCGAGCAGCACGAGGTGGAACTGCTGCGGGCCGTCGCCGCGGTGCACGCCGGTCCACATCGAGGTGTACGGGTTCATCCGCTCCGCGGTCGAGGACCGGGGCAGTAGTTGCATGAACACTTCGAGGTCGGTGAACCGGGGGATCACCTTCTCGATGCCCATGACCGTGATGAGGGTTTCGGGCAGGGTCAGGCACATCCGACCGTTGCCTTCGGATTCGACGACGGCCAGCGTCCCGGTCTCGGCGACCCCGAAGTTGGCTCCGCTGACGGCGACCTTGGCGGACAGGAACTTTCGCCGCAGGTGTGCGCGGGCGGCCATCGCCAGCACCCGGGGTTCGTCGGTGAGGTCCCCGGCGCCGGGCATCTCGCGTTCGAAGATCGCGCGGATCTCCGCGCGGTTGCGGTGGATCGCCGGGACCAGGATGTGGCTCGGCTTGTCGTGACCGAGTTGGACGATCAGTTCGGCCAGATCGGTTTCGACCGGCGTGATGCCCTGGGCCTCCAGGTACTCGTTGAGCCCGATCTCCTGCGTCGCCATCGACTTGACCTTGACGACCTCGTCGCTGCCGGTGGCCCGGATCAGTTCGGCGACAATGCGATTGGCTTCCTCCCCGTCGCGCGCCCAGTGCACGTGGCCGCCGCGGGCGGTGACATTGGCTTCCAACTCCGCCAGCAGTTCCGGTAGGCGGGCCAGCACGTCCTGTTTCAGTGCGCTGCCGGCGGCGCGGAGCTGCTCCCAGTCGTCGCATTCGGCAACGGCGGCAAGACGTTTGGCGCGGATGGCGCCGGTGGCATGGCCCAGATTGTGACGTAGCTGCGAATCGGCCAGTGCGGTGCGCGCCGCAACAGGGAAACTCTGGTCGCCACGCAGGTTGCCCACGCCGGGTTGCCCGAGAAACACCGCGGTCATGGTGTGGCCGCCAGGATTTCGGCCAGATGCACGGTGCGGACGGTGCTGCCGACGCGGCTCAGGCCACCGCCGATGTGCATGAGGCACGACGAGTCACCCGCGGTACACACCTCGGCGGCCGTCACCGCGATGTTCGACATCTTGTCCTCGAGCATGGCCGTGGACACGTCGGCGTTCTTCAAGGCGAAGGTGCCACCGAAGCCGCAACAGGATTCGGCATCGGGCAACTCGACGAGCGTCAGGCCCCGGACCTTGCGCAGCAATCGCAGCGGTTTGTCGCCGACGCCCAGCATCCGCAGCGAATGGCAGGTCGGGTGGTAGGTGACGCGATGCGGATAGTAGGCGCCGACGTCGTCGATGCCGAGCACGTCGACGAGGAACTCGGAGAGCTCGAAGGTGTGGGCCGCAACCGATTCGGCCCGGATTGCCAGGTCGGCTTCACCGGCACGACGCGCCACCATCGCATGCTGGTGACGCACCGAGCCGACACAGGAGCCGGACGGTGCCACGACGGCGTCGAAACCGGTGAACACGTCGACATGCCGACGTACCAACGGCACGGCCTCGCGCAGATAGCCGGTGTTGACGTGCATCTGCCCGCAACAGGTCTGCCCGGCGGGAAACTCCACGCGGTGGCCGAGCCGTTCCAGGAGCCGCACCGTGGCGATGGCGGCAGCCGGAAACATGGCATCGGCCAGGCAGGTCGCGAACAGGGCTATCCGCACCGGCCGACAGTACCCTTACTGTGCGTACCGGTCCGCCACGTCGAGGGCGCGGTCCAGGATCGCGAGCCCGGCGCGGACCTCGTCGTCGCCGGCGTTGCACGGCGGCACGACGTGGATTCGGTTGAAGTTGGTGAACGGCATCAGGCCGTTGTCCTTGCAAAATGCGACGACGGCGTTCATCGCATCGCTGGTGCCACCATAAGGCGCCAACGGTTCCCGCGTGGCCCGATCCCTGACCAGTTCGACGGCCCAGAACACGCCCGCGCCACGCACCTCACCGACGCTGGTATGACGCTGCGCGAACTCGCGCAGAGCCGGTCCGATGATCTCCCTGCCGAGGCGGGCCGCGTTCTCGACCATGCCTTCGTCACGCATGGCGTTGATCGTCGCGACCGCCGCTGCGGTCGCCAATGGGTGCCCGGAGTAGGTCAGACCGCCCGGGTAGGCGCGCTCAGCGAAGGTCTGCGCGATGGCGTCGCTGATCGCGACGCCACCGAGCGGCACGTAGCCGGAGTTGACGCCCTTGGCGAACGTCAGCAGGTCCGGGACGACGTCGAAGTGGTTGATGGCGAACCACTTTCCGGAGCGGCCGAAGCCCGACATGACCTCGTCGGCGATCAACACGATGCCGTACTTGTCGCACAGGGCTCGGACGCCTGACATATAGCCGTGCGGCGGCACCATGATGCCCGCGGTGCCCGGGACGGACTCCAGGATGATGGCCGCGATGGTCGAGGCGCCTTCGAGCTCGATGACCCGCTGCAGCTCGGCGAGGGCCCGTTCGGATTCCTGCTGTTCGTTCTCGGCGTGGAACACCGAGCGGTACAGGAACGGGCCGTTGAAGTGGACGACGCCGGCCGCGCCACGATCGTTGGCGAACCGCCGCGGGTCGCCGGTCAGGTTGATCGCGAGGTCGGTGCCACCGTGATAGGAGCGGTAGCGGGCGAGCACCTTGTGCTTGCCGGTGTGCAGCCGTGCCATGCGGACCGCGTGCTCGTTGGCGTCGGCCCCGCCGTTGGTGAAGAAGATGTGGTTCAGGTCGCCGGGGGTCAGCTCGGCGATCAGCCGGGCGGCCTCGGAGCGTGCGGCGTTCGCGTGCTGCGGTGCCACGGTGCACAGCTTGGCGGCCTGTTCCTGAATCGCCGCAACGACTTTCGGGTGCTGGTGGCCGATGTTGGTGTTGACCAGCTGTGACGAGAAGTCCAGCAGGCGGTTGCCGTCGCCGTCCCAGAAGTAGCTGCCTTCGGCCGCGGTGATGGTCATGGGATTGAGTGCGGCCTGGGCGGACCAGGAATGGAAGACGTGGGCGCGGTCGAGCTGGTAGGCGCGCTCGGCCTCGGCACGCATCGAGTCGATGGTGTGGCCGGCGGGCAGGACGTGGTCTGCGGCGAGGGTCATGTCAGGTCCTCTGTCTGGGTTACGCGATCAGTTGTTCTCGGGGAAGCCCAGGTTGATGCCGCCGTGACTGGGGTCGGCCCAGCGCTGGGTGACAGCCTTGGCGCGCGTGAAGAACTGCACACCCTCAGGGCCGTAGGCGTGCGTGTCGCCGAACAGCGAGGCCTTCCAGCCGCCGAAGCTGAAGAACGCCATGGGAACCGGGATCGGGACGTTGATGCCGACCATGCCGACCTCGACCTCGTTCTGGAAGCGGCGCGCCGCGCCACCGTCGTTGGTGAAGATCGCGGTGCCGTTGCCGTAGGGGTTGTTGTTGATCAGTTCCAGTGCCTCGTCGTACGTTTCGACGCGGACGACCGACAGCACGGGACCGAAGATCTCGTCGGTGTAGACGCTCATCTCGGGGGTGACGTTGTCGAGCAGCGTCGGACCCAGCCAGAAGCCGTCTGCAAGATCACCGGTGCCGTCGTCGATACCGACATTGCGGCCGTCGAGCACGACCTTGGCGCCCTCGGACTCGCCGGCATCGATGTAGGAGGCCACCTTGTCGCGGTGCACCTTGGTGATGAGCGGGCCCATGTCCGAGTCCTTGGCGCCGTCACCGGTCTTGATGGCGGCGGCGCGCTCGACGATCTTGGCGACCAGGTCGTCGGCGATCGGACCGACCGCGACGCAGGCCGAGATGGCCATGCAGCGCTCACCGGCCGAGCCGAAGCCGGCGTTCACCATGCTGTCGGCGGCCAGGTCCAGGTCGGCGTCGGGGAGGATCACCGCGTGGTTCTTGGCGCCGCCGAGGGCCTGCACGCGCTTGCCGGAGGCGGTGGCGGTCCGGTAGACGTACTGCGCGATCGGGGTGGAGCCGACGAACGAGACGGCCTTGATGGCGGGGTTGGTCAGCAGCTCGTCGACGGCGGTCTTGTCGCCCTGTAGGACGTTGAAGACGCCGTCGGGCAGGCCGGCTTCCTTCCACAGTTCGGCCATCCAGATCGACGACGACGGGTCCTTCTCCGACGGCTTGACGACGACAGTGTTGCCGGCGGCGATGGCGATGGGGAAGAACCACATCGGCACCATGGCCGGGAAGTTGAACGGCGCGATGATGGCGACCGGGCCCAGGGCCTGCCGGATGTTGTAGACGTCGACGTTGGTGGAGGCATTCTCGGCGTAGCCGCCCTTGAGCAGATGCGGGATGCCGCAGGCGAATTCGACGACCTCGATGCCGCGGGCCACCTCGCCCATGGCGTCGGACAGCACCTTGCCGTGCTCGGCGGTGATGATCGCTGCCAGTTCCTCGCGGCGGGCGTTGAGCAACTCGCGGAAGGCGAACAGGGTCTGCACGCGCTTGGTGATCGAGGTGTCGCGCCAGGCCGGGAAAGCGGCCGCGGCGGCGTTGATGACGGCTTGCGCGTCCTCGACGCTGGCGAGCGCGACCTGACCGGTGACCTGGCCGGTGGCCGGGTTGGTGACCGGCGCGGCCTGTCCCGAGGATCCGGTGAAGATGTCGTTGTTGATCCAGTGGGAGATGGTCTGAGTCATCGTCTCGATTGGCCTTCCTGGTCGGAGCGGGTGTGCACTCAGCTTGCTCCGGCCAGACACCTGAATCGCCCGACAATCTGTATCAAGTTTCCATTCTCGATTTACACTTTGTAAATGCCGACCGTCGCCGCGATCGTCGCCCTCCCGGTGATTCAGCAGGGCGAGCCCGAGATTCTCTGTGCGCACGGTTTCGACAGCCCGATTCGTTGGGTGCACGTCAGCGACGTCCCGGACCTGTCGGACGTGCTGCAGGGCGGTGAACTGGTGCTGACGACCGGTGCCGCGCTGCGGGCCGCGCCCCTGGACTATCTGCGGTCGGTCGCCGCGGCGCACGCAGTCGGCGTGATCGTGGAACTGGGGGCGGGTGCCGTGCCGCTGCCGGTCAATGTCGGCGCCATCGCCGAGGAGCTCGGACTGGCCCTGGTCGCGGTACGCCGGGTGATCAAGTTCGTCGAGGTGACCGAACAGGTGCACCGCGTGATCGTCGCCGACCAGTACCAGGAGGTCGACTTCGCGCGGCAGACGCACGAGGTGTTCACCGATCTGAGCATGCGCCGGGCGACGCCCACGGGGATCGCGGAGGCGGCGGCGAATCTGCTTGGTGCGCCCGTCGTCCTCGAGGACCTCACCCACCAGGCGATTGCGGTGGCGACGGCCGGGCATCCCACCTCGGATGTGTTGCGGGACTGGCAACGTCGATCGCGGCAGCACGAGACCGGGGCCGAGCGGACGGACGACTGGGTGATCAGTGAGGTGGGTCGTGGCGACGAGGCGTGGGGCCGGCTGATCGCCCTGGGTGCGGCGGCGGAGGCAACGCGATTCACCATGGTGCTGGAGCGGG
>Ga0265327_10005532_pt1 | contig 10503 bp, 14 predicted proteins | sample 41621metaG_FD_202089 | JGI IMG/M metagenome (GOLD analysis project Ga0265327, IMG submission 202089) | Rhizosphere microbial communities from Carex aquatilis grown in University of Washington, Seatle, WA, United States - 4-16-21 metaG | ecosystem: Host-associated > Plants > Roots > Rhizosphere... | reverse complement strand
GAGTAATAAAACCACCAGCAACCATTATCTTAGGCTTCAGATGATCAAGCTCATATAGTTCCATTGTTGCAATTGACATAATAAAGCTTGTCAACATACAAAGGAATATCCTAGTATCAAAATTACTTCGGACACTATAGATCACATATATATAGCCGCCATTAATTTCATACCCTATTTTTTGGAAATGAAGCATGGAACCAAATTTTTCTTCCAGTACCATACTCACATGTTTTAAGTATTCAGGTTGTTTAATTTCCAAAGATATTTGTCGTGAATGTATCGTACTTTCAGGTTTATCCCGAATTGTTTTGAATTCGTGGATTAATTTACTTGCCATCCGTTGGAGTATTATCTTGGGCAACATTTGATGTATCTTTCAAGTGTTTCTGGTAAAGTTCAACCGTGGTGTTGATTTGCTTCATTACCTCACCAGCGGACCCTGGAACAAAAACAAATCTCGGATCAGAACAACAAGCATGGTAAGCATTTGTCGTTGGATTAAATCCCATCCAGAAGATACCAAACTCTGTCTTCTTCTGAGGTCTCCAATCAATCGGGTGAGGATCAACCATGGAGATCGGAAGGTCTTTATTATTCTTGGTCATAGTCTGGAGCCTGTCTAAAAATGAACCGCGATTCAAGAGCCTTTGGCTTGAAATATTCCTTAATAAACTGTGTTGCCACACGCAAATCAAAGGGTTTGCATGAGAAAATATCCAAGTAGAAATCACCTGTAGAGTCACAGAAATGACCAGTGATATCAGATGTTTCAATCTTCTGGATCAGAGTGTATCCAGCCTTTGCCGGATCATGAGTTGCGAAATGATCAATTTCGGGTTCACCGTATGCCTTCATGCCGATTTTCTCGACCATCATACGTGCAAACGTCTTCAAGCAATCCCCGTTAGTGATCACTGCTTTGTCGCCCGCGTGACCATCATAGATTGCGTGGTAACCCCATGGATTAATGTGCTTTCCTTCATCCATGATGATATTATGTGAATCAAATGGTAGAAGTTCTATATCTGGAATATCCAGACCGTTCTGGGCAGCCGATAGCTTGTCCATCACATTTTCAAATGCCTTGGTCTTTTCAAGACCAAGATCGATTGCCATGCTTCCAAAAATCTGGTACATTTCGGAACAGAGCCCTTCAAGCTCCACAATTCTCTGTCTCTTGCTCATACCCAACTCCATTCAATAAGGTCTGCAATTTGATTGAAGGACATTCCACAATCGTTGCATTCTGCCAAAAAGGTGGTAAAAGACATTTCAACTATGTCGTCCCGGGCGGTGCCGTACATAACTTCATACCATCCATCAGGATGGATGTCCAATCTATCATCTACAGGAAAGGGAAGCATGACACTTTGTTCAATAGGTTCCCCTCCATTACTTGGCCAAGAGTAAACCAAAGAACTGATTTGAGAATTGCTACCATTCATATGTATGGAACAGGTCATACCTTCCACAAGACCTTGCTTCATAGCAACATCACTTGCTACACCAAGACAACAACGACCCGTGGTAGCATTACCAAGTTGGCCTTTAATCTGAGTCCATTCACCGGAACGAAGCTCCGAAATCCAAGCATCTTTGAATTTCTTTTGTTCTTCTGTCAACATGATCACTCTCCGCATTATTCACACATTCTATCACGAAAAAGAGCGACCCGCAAGGATCGCTCTTTTTATTGGTCGAGGTGACATCTTCTACAAATTGGTCCGGGAAACAGGATTTGAACCTGCGAACCTCACCGCCCCAAACGGCGCGCTCTGGCCAGACTGAGCTACTCCCGGTTTATTTCTTCTTAATTCACAAATTGGTGTCCAATACTGGAATCGAACCAGTGATCTTTAGTGTGTCATACTAACGTCTTACCATCTGACCCATCGGACTTAATACAATGAAGTTAGGAACAGAACGAGCATCACAATGAAGAATACTCCAGTTCCACCCATAAAAACCATACACAACGTCTGAGAAATATAGAACCAAGCAGACCCAGGCTTTACTGAAAGCCATGCGCGAAGAATATTCTTCCTATTCATATTCGCTACATGGAAACACGCCCAGATCATAAACAAGCTAAAAACAATGGTCAACATAGTCATGACTAATACTCTCAATAATGGGGAGCAGTATGGGAATCGAACCCATTATAGCAGAGTCACATTACACGTCAAGGTCTAAGCACTACTGAACCCCTGTTCGACTCTTTTCTTTTCGTCTTTACGCCGCACGCTATCCAACTAGCACACTGCTCCATAATCTAAAATAAATGCGGCCCGTATCGGAGTCGAACCGAATCTTTCCCACGATGATAGCAAATAATCGCCTGAGAATTTGGAATTCTACCATTCTCGGAATGTGCTGCCGTACACTATAGGGCCATAAAATAAAAATTGGTGGACGTAATGGGGATCGAACCCATACACTCTGGATACAAACTATCTCTGTTGAGCTCCTGCTTCCGACGTTTAATACGTCCAGATGCTCTTCCGTTAAGCTATACGCCCGTAAATGGTCACCCCCGGAGGACTCGAACCTCCAACCTAACTAACGTCATCGCTTCTAACAAAGCGAAAAGGTTCTCCAAAAAGCTATGCCAATTCGAAGACGCTTCAAACGTTCGCTCTACGCTATTGAGCTAAAGGGTGTTGAAATGGTAGGCCTTGAGGGACTCGAACCCCCGAATGTCGCCGTGTAAAAGCGATGCCTTAGCCGCTTGGCGAAAGGCCTATAAATTGGTGGGAATGGAAGGATTCGAACCTACTCACCAAAAAGGAACGGGGTTACAGGCCGTCTGCGCTCTCCAACTCACACGCATTCCCAGAATTCTTGTCTGATCGCTACCAACCCTCCGGGATGGTCCATCAGGCTCTAAACCACTGCCTTAACTGGTCTCGGTTCAGCATCTTGCATTTGATCGCGAATACCCACACTGAGGTTCCATCAAAATCTAGAACGGCGGCATCTATCTGCTCTTTTGTTCCAGCATAAGAATAAATTTGATCCGCTATCCTGCCACCCGCTGTGACAGGTCCGACCAATCTACCTTGTGAGGCAGCATCCACGTGTTGCACCGTGGATGATTGGCGGCCGAGGCTTTCGCCCCGACCATGGTCCCGGAGCTTTCGCCCCGAGATAAAATGGTAGAATGAATGTTGACCAGCGTCCCGATGATCAAAACATTGCCGCTATGTCCAACTTCGCTGACTTTTTGTCTGATTTTGTTTCGACGGCGACAAAAAGCTACACTTCGCACTTGTTGGCATTCATTCTATTTGGTGCCCCACGACCAGTTAAGGCCGCAGGGCGTAATTAGCGAGAGGGTGGATTCGAACCACCGACCTCCTGGTTATGAGCCAGACGAGCTAGACCACTGCTCCACTCCGCAATCTCTTGAAGTAATGTCTTCTACTTATACCTAATTATATTACAATTTCACAAAAAAGCAACCCCAAATCTCATTTTTTTCGTCTTAAACCCGCTTGGCGATAACTTTCCAATTACGAAGATGTGGAAGTCCCGTCTTCTTGTTCATCAAGGAACCAATGGATGGCATGAAAATATATTCATCCTTGGTCTTACCTGTCAAGAAGAAAGTGCAGCGATTCCCAGATTCATGCGAAATCATACGAATTCGTGGAACTTCCTTGTTCTTGTCACCTTCTGCAATCTGCTCTTGCGTAGTCTTCAACCACGGCCAAACTTCCAGATCGAAAATCTTCAACATCATCGAGCAAGTTGCCGTGAACGTCTTAGCGTCCATGTCAACTTCAAATCGATCAGTCTTGATTTCGTGATATACCTTTTTCGAAGCCATTAGTAACTCCGCACGTTTGTTTGCCTCATTCAGATACATTACACGAACCCTAAAAGGGAGTCAAGCTAAAGGGGAGGGCGACACCGATACCCCTCCCCTCGTTGGAACACGCAATCTCCTGAAAGCTCGGTGGACTTCGTAACAAAGTCCTCTTTGCCCGTTCCTGCTTGTAGTTCTACTTACGTGGGAGTACGTTATCCCAGTTTGTCTTTTCCGGAGTTGATCCCGGAGCATTGGTAGGAATGCTCATGAAAGGCATAGGAGCCGCCCCAAGCATCTGGGTCGGTAGAGCACCATTCCAACGTTCTGCCTTCTTCAACTCGACCAATGAAGGAGAATCCTTCAAAGCTTCGGTCTGAGCCTTAAGTGCCTTGGCTTGTGCTTCACCCTGGAGTTCAATTGCCTTGGCTTCCGCCGTAGCAGCGAACAATCGGGAGTCAGCAGCACCTTTGGCGGTTTCTCTAGCCGCATTGGCTTGACCTTCTGCCTTGATCTTATCAGTTTCGGCTTGCTTCTGAGCTTGCTGGCGCTGATATTCCACAGATTCAATCATAGCCTTCTGAATTGCAGCTTGGTTCACTGCTTCACGAAATCCCTTGGTGAACTGAAGATCAGACAAAAGCAAATCAGTCACTTCAATACCAAGTGAAGCCGCATCGTGCTTCAAAACAGCCAAGATATTGTCACGAAGCTTGCCGCGATTTTCGGCAACTACTTGGACATTGACCTTGCCCATTTCCGTCTTCAAGCGGTCGATTGCCATAACAAACAAACGATCCTTGTAGTCTCGGTTGTTGGCGAAAATAAACTCGATATTCTTCTCCGGAATACGATAGAAGATATCAAACATCACGTCAACTTCCTGGTTGTCAACGGTATATGTGTTGACAAGTTCCTTAGGCTTTACGTCCTGAATACCCGTAGGATAGTCAGTTGTTCCCTGGATAAAGGGAACCTTAAAATTGAGACCGGGGTTAGCAACGTAGGAAAACTTCCCCCAAGTATCAACAACAGTACGCTCATTTTGGCGAACCTGAAACCAGGACCCAAAAACCGCAGACAGTCCGAACAAGACCAATACTGCGACAATTACAACCTTGAAATAGTTCATACTCATTTCCTCATTTCCAAGCTCACATAAATTCCCTTGACTATGCTTGGTATCTAGTCAAGGAAAATATCGTGGATTATGGTTGCTCCAAGCAAACACAAAGCCCCAAGAAGAAGGACAAGAACAAAGCCGATCAAAATCTTTGGAGACCAAAATATAGCTATCGCCAACAATCCTAATACCAATATAAACAGGATTGCAGTAATACACGGGATCGGATATTTTTCAAACAATTCAATCATTTAGAAATCCTCACTCACAGAAGTTTGGTCAACATGGAACACGAACACACCGTTCCGACGCCACATTTGGACAACTCGATTACGATCATCGAAGACTCCAAGGACCGTGTATCCATCTGCACGAATACGGTTCAGGATTTCTTCCTTGATAATAGAGTCTTCTCTGTAGTCTTTAGCAGGACGCATGAAAAGATCGATAGGGTGGAATCGAGTTTCGTTGTCTCGGGCTGGTCCAAGGTAAATACGTTGCTTTTCAAGCCAAGAAGTAGCCACTTCGCGTTCATCCTCAATACGACCAGAAGCAATGATGATCTTTTCTCCAGTCGAATGAAGACTTTTCAGCGTCTTGACAACAGGAAGCACTGGCGCGTCCGCGTGTGCCAGTTTCTGGTACGCGGGCCAATTTTTACGTTCACCTTTGAGGAAATGTTGGCGATGTTTGCCATCCGCCAACGTTCCATCGATATCAAATATCCAACAAGTTTTTTGTTTCATACGTCTATCTTACACTATAATTTTAATTTGTAAAGGGTGGGTTTACCTGCGATATATTCATCGAGGTATACGTTGACACGCTTTTTAAGTTCCTCGCCTTCGAATCCACAATTTCGATAGATCGCCACGGCGGTAGCAAAAGCGGTGCGAGCCATGTTTTCGGCTCCTCCGTCTCCGGAAAGCTCAAGTGATAAGTCGGCAAGAGCATAATAAAGCTTACCATTAAGCTCATTGATGTTTTTAATCTTGGCATCGAAGTCTTCCTTGGAAAGAGCCATAATCTATTCCTTGTTGATGGCGTTTGGATATTTCAAACGGAAAGAAAGTATTAAATCTTTATAATAACCATAGATACGAGAATCCTGATTAGTATAAACGCGATTCTTCATGTCACTCATACTTTGGATCATCGACCATTCATCATATTCGAATTTGTGTTTCACGTCGTCATATTGGTATTCGAATTTGCTTGTCCGAATGTCTGGATTTTCCATCAAAAACGTAGGAACCAAACGTTCAAATAGAAAGATGAAATGCGACATGCCGGGGTCAGTGTGATATCCGGACGCTGCCATCATACGTTGTTTTAGATCGTCATGCCGCTCAATCGTCGCATAGAAACGATCCGTATAAGCAAATAGACGCTGCCACACTTGAGGACGAGCGACAAAATAGTTAGCAAAGAACATTTTTGTGCGCGGGTAGATACGCTTCGGACTCCATTGTCCAAATGAATGTCCCATGTCTTTGAACGTGCGTTCCATAGTATCAATGGCAAGTTGAGTAATACCCTTATGCCACCATTCACCCTGTTCCCATGGATTCATACAGACTGCTTCCAAACATGGACAAGGATTCACGAACCAAAAATCAGACTCGGGTGTTGCCTTAATGTGATCGATGAACCGAATTGGTTCGATCATCGCTTTCTCTTTGAACTTCCAAGATATCAACCCATAAGCATCCGCTGGTTGTTTGAACAGGAATTCATGACGACTCACCTCTTGCATCTGAGGATATTCACGCAAATCAGGAGTCAAATTGGATGTATTATCGAATTGGATGCAATTCGGATCAAGAAACTTGACTTGTTCTTTCTTGTAGAAAGATTGGTAAAGATTGATGATCATGGACATACTGTCTGTTGACCAATTACATAGCTTCCAGTGTAATCAAACACCGGCGCTTGAAAACAACGGGGAGACATTGGATAATTGTTCTGAATGATCACTGGCGGTTGTTGGACCACTACCGGCCCCTGTTGGATTACAATTGGAGGATAGTATCCACCGTAGTAAGGGTTTCCATACCAGCGATTGTTGTAGTAATATCCTCCAGCGGGTCCACCATGCCAGCCTGAACCGCTACAGTTATAGCGACACCATGCGTGAACAGGGGTGAAGACAGCGAAAAGGAACCCTAGCATAACTAGGGTTCCAATTGCCAACCAGATGCGTTCTAGTGTCACTTAAGTTCGCCTCAAAAACTTCGGGATCGCCAGATCGTCGTCTTCCGGCCAAACGTGAAGCGGCATCTTCTCCAGATCACGCGGCGGAAGCTCTGGCTTTGACGGAATTACCGTCGCCTTCGGCTGCGAAACATGCGGCTTCGTAATGACTGCCCGCATATCGACTGTCGGCGTCACAACATCGGGGCGACCTTCAGGCGTGTCTGAAATCAACGCTGTAGACGGCTCCGCGCGCTTTGTAGCACGCTTTGCCGCTGCCGTAGCATTCGACACAGTGTCAGAAATCTTGCTCTGAGAAGTCTTCGGCGCACCGTCTGAAATGCGATACCCGACTACCTTTCGACCGTCCTTGACAGTCTCCAGGTTTACGTCTTCACCCAGATAATAGACGACTGAGCTAATCCACTTACGCTTCAGCGTCGTCATGATATCATCGGGAGTCATCATGCGACCGTCGGACATAAGCTTCTTAAGCTCTGCGACTTGCGCGACAACTTGCGGGGTCTTGTTGTAGTCTGCCATACGCTATCTCCTCTCAATTGACGTGCTTAGTTTACGATAACGCACGGAACATGTCAAGGTTGCAGCTAAATAATCCGTATAATAATCTTTCAACCTCGGACCCATTAATGTCAGAATCTAATCCGGTATTAAATACTAATGCTAACTTGCTACAAGCAACAAAATTTCGTATGGTATTTGCTCGTCTTCCAAACGTCGAATATATGCTAACGAATATCGTTGTTCCTGGAGTTATGCTTCCACCAGCAGTTCAGCCAACTCCATTCCGTGAAAGACCAATGCCAGGTAATATGCTCCAGTGGGGTCAATTGGAAATTGCATTCAACATCACAGAAAGCTTGGTAAACTGGCGAGAATTGTTCAATTGGATCAAAGCTATTGGCAAACAAAAATCTTTCGATGATTACAAGTCCGTGCGTGACCCTAAGATTGGTTTAAACAACGTCTATTCCGATGCTTCTTTGGTCATCCTTTCATCTCATAACAACGCCAACATTCGTATCAATTTCGTTGATTGCTGGCCATCAATGCTTTCTCCAATCAACTTCACGACTATGGGGTCAGCAAATGAACCAATCCAAGCTACTGCGACCTTCTTTTATTTGAATTATGATATTGAGACTGTGTAAAACTTGACTTTTCCAGCTTAATATGCTATTTTGGATGAAACTAATCATTGTAACTGGGAAATATACATATGTCAACGGCTATTGAAACATTGGCACAGCAACTATCGGCGGAATGTCATAAAGACGCGGAAGCACTGTCAAATGACGATAAGGTAGTAGCATTGGACCGTATCTCCAAGCTACATACAAAATATTCTGATCTATGTTCCAAACATGTATTTTCGGCGATTAAAGCCAATGCTGAATTCAAAAGAATGCGTTTGCTTCGGTTCAGATATTTCCGTGGTGATTTGAACGCTGATCCAGAAACTCTCAAAGAACAGGGTTGGGTCCCTCTCCAAAAGAAAATCGATACTTCTCAAATCAAGGAATATATTGACGGTGACGATAAGCTAACAGAGCTTAAATGTATCGTTGAACAATACGAAGAATTGGCAGAAAGATGCCGCAGAATGATGGAAACACTGAAAGGTAAAAACTTCGCTATCCAAGCTACACTCAAATTCCAGATGTTCCTACATGACGGTTCTGAATGAAGCCAAAGTTATATCTTCAAAAATATAACGAAGTCTTTTTGCATCTGTCTGGCGATCCTGGAATTCTCCAGGAGATTAGCGAGACCTTCACCTTTGAAATGAAGAATTTCTCATATCATCCAAAAGTTCGGATGAAGCGTGGAAACGGTCAAAGACGTTGGGATGGAAAAATCAGGCTTTTTGACAAGAGACTTGGATTAATCTATTTTGGTCTCAAATCAAAGATCATTGATCTATGTAAAGATCGTGGATATGAAGCGGTTGTCTCAGAATCCGCAGATGAACCAGAAACAACATTAACAGCAATTGCACTCAAAAAATACGTTGAATCCTTGAATCTCCCTTTCGAGATTCGTGAATATCAGCTAGATGCACTCGCTAACATGCTTCGCCGTGGAAGATCATTGATTGTATCTCCTACAGGCTCTGGTAAGTCTTTCATCATGTATTGTGCTATTAGAGCATACCTAACTTCTGGACTCAAGGGCGTTCTGATCGTTCCTACCCAAGGTCTGGTTGAACAGATGTATAAGGATTTCCAGGATTATTCCACAAAAAACAAGTGGGATGTTTCTGAGCATGTCCAGAAGCTTTATCACGGTTATGATCCATTGTTCACAAGCGATTTGTTGATCACGACATGGCAATCGCTTATTACTTTGGATCCTGAGTATTTGTCTCAGTTTCAATTTGTGATCGGTGATGAATGTCACCAATGGGATGCCAAATCTTTTGCAAAAATAGGTAAGCAACTTGTATGTGCCAAGTATAGAACAGGTTTCACCGGGACACTGGAAGATTCTAAACCGCACGAGCTTACGCTTGAAGGTCTCTTTGGACCAATTTACCACGGTGAAACAACAGCCGAGCTTATCAAGCAAGGATACTTGGCAGACCTTCATATTAAGTGTATCCTATTTAAACATGCCGCCGACGTTTCGTTCCAGTTCACTGGGTCTGATTACCAATCGGAAATTGAATATATCACACAAAATGAGAAACGTAACAACTTTATTGCCGAATTGGCAGCGTCCCTCAAGGGGAATACCCTTGTCCTCTTCAACTTTGTGGGAAATCAAGGCACCAAGCTACATGATAGACTATTACAACTCGCTCCAGGACGAGTCCATTTTATCCACGGTCAAATCGAAGCTGACGGACGAGAAGAAATCCGATCCATCCTAAATAATGGTAAGAACGAAATTCTCTGTGCTTCTCTTGGGACTTTTTCTCTTGGGGCAAACGTTCCCAATCTCCACAATTCTATCTGGGCACACCCAAGCAAATCAAAGATCAGAAATCTCCAATCTCTAGGACGTGGTCTGAGAATTGGTGAAAATAAAGACTCGCATGTATTATACGATATTGCAGATGATATGTCATACAACGGTAAAATGAATTATACTTTGGAACACTTCGCTGAACGTCTTAGGATTTATGACGCGGAAAAATTCGATTACAAGATTTATAAACTCGATTTTTAGAGGTACTGTTATGACTACAGAAATTAAATCAACGCTTTATGTATATCGTCTATCTATTGGATATGACGTATTAGCTACTCTACATCCTGGAGACCATGTTCTCGGGTATCCAATGAGAGTATTCTACAATGTTCACCAGGAAACTGGCGGAACCATTATCCAGCTAGTTCCTTGGTTGGGTATG
>Ga0265327_10005531_pt1 | contig 10505 bp, 8 predicted proteins | sample 41621metaG_FD_202089 | JGI IMG/M metagenome (GOLD analysis project Ga0265327, IMG submission 202089) | Rhizosphere microbial communities from Carex aquatilis grown in University of Washington, Seatle, WA, United States - 4-16-21 metaG | ecosystem: Host-associated > Plants > Roots > Rhizosphere >... | reverse complement strand
AAGGCGGGAAGAATAAGCACGTACACTTCCGGGTGCGCCAAGAACCAGAAGAGGTGCTGGTAGAGCAGTGGGCTGCCACCGCCGGCGATGTCCAGGTGCCGCGTGCCGTCCATAAGGCCAGTGGGCAGGAAGAAGCTGGAACCGAAGACGCGGTCAAAGAGCTGAAGAATGGCGGCCACTTCCAGCGGAGGGAAGGCCAGCAAGAGAAGGAACGCGGTCACCAGCATGCCCCATACGAAGAAGGGCAGGCGCATCCAGGTCAGACCTTTGCAGCGCAGGTTGATGATGGTGGTGATGATGTTGACCGAACCGAGAAGCGAAGATGAGATGAGGAAGACCATCGCCAGGAGCCACATGCTCTGGCCGGTGAAGAGCACGTCCTTTACATCGAGTTGCACGGTTTCCGACAGCGGGGAGTAGTTGGTCCAGCCGCTCTGCGCCGCGCCAGTGGGCAGGAAGAAGCTGAAGAGCATCATCACGCCGCCGATGAAGTTGAGCCAGAAGCTCCATGAGTTCAGCTTCGGAAAGGCCATGTCGATGGCGCCGATCTGGAGAGGCACGATGTAGTTGCCAAAGGCACCGAAGGCCAAGGGCACTACGCCAAGGAACACCATGATGGTGCCATGCATGGCGCCGAACATGTTGTAGAGCTCGGAACTCACGACGCCACCGGGAGCCCAGCGGTCGCCGAGCAGCGTGCCGATCACGGGCAGCGCCTTACCAGGAAACGCGATGCTCCAGCGCATCACCATCATCAGGAAGAAGCCGAACAGCAGGAAGGTCATCGCCGTCAGCCCGTACTGGATGCCGATCACCTTGTGATCAGTGGAGAAGATGTACTTGTAGATGAAACTCTGCTTCGGATGCTCATGCTCGTGGGCATGGTCCGCGTGGTGGAGATCACCTTGGGTGGCAGTGGTGGCGCTCATGAATTAGGGATGCCGGAGAGACGTTGAAAATCGATCAAAAGGTTTATTTGGCGGGAGCAGGAGCCGCGCCGGGAGCGGCGGGCGCCACAGTGGCGCCGGGACCGGCGGGAATTTCGCCGGGAATGTTCTTTTCGGCAAAAGGAAGCAGAAGCTCGTGGGTCCACTGGCCCTTGTGTTCCGCGCTGGCCTCGCGCACCTTGGCCACCATTTCCTTGGTTACCATCGTGCCCTGGTTGCCCCAGCTGTTGCGGATGTAGGTCAGAACGTTCGCAAGTTCCTGATCCGAGAAGGAGGCGCCCTGCGCCGGCATGCCGCCCGCATAGTTAAAGTTGCCGCCCTTCACGGTCACGGGACCAATGAGGCCGTTTAATACGATACGCGCCGTGCGCTCCGTGCCGCCGTTCACCCATTCAGAACCCGCAAGCGGAGGAATGGAACCGGGAAGACCAAGGCCGGTAGCCTGGTGACAACCCGCACAAGTGTTGAAGGTATTGGCACCCTTCTTCATGGCGGTTTGGAAGGGATCGAGCTGCGCTTCAGGACCATGAGGCACGGGGCGCTCATCCAATGGATTGTCCGGGAAGGGATTGCTGTTGGAGAAGCTAAAGCCACCGACATGGGTGTAGGCGCCGAGATAACCGCCACTGAGGATGAGCACCGCCCAAATGCAAAGGTTCACCCACATGGGCAACGGATCGCGGCCCGGCATGACGTCCGGCTTCTCCCGCTTCACAGCGGCATGAAGGCGATCCAGATCAAGCTGGTCGTTTTCGACGTGGTCGTTTTGATTCATGAGAGATTATTTCTTGGCGGATTCAGGCACGTGGCCGGGAAGCGGCGCGTCCTTGCGCAAGGAGATGAGGTATTTCACCAACTGGCGCGCCTCTTCGGTGGGCACCACTTCCTTGTCCTTGCCGGGGCCGGAGCCTTCAGGGAACTTGATGGCATCGGACGAGCCGGCGCCTTCAATAGCCTTGAGCACAAAAAGATTCCGGTAGCTGGGCATCACACTCCAGGGATGCAGGGCGCGCGGCGCGTAGAGTTCCAGATAGAGCGTATTGAGGTCGGGAGCACGGTAGCCGAAGTTGGCCAAATCCGGACCAATGCGCATGATGCCGAGCGGCGCCACGGGCTCCCTCAAGTAGTCGAGCATCACGTTCGGACGAATCACGTCATGCGGGATGGCGCTCTGATCACTCCCCCACCCCTTTTTCCAGCCATCGCCAATGCCGGCGAAAGAGGGACGAATCATCTGGGTGTGGCACTGCACGCAGCCTTCCTGCTGATAAATGAGCTGGCCCTGGCGATAAACGACATCGCCGGGAAAGAAGCCGTCCAAGCCATCGCGATCCTTGTCATAGGCCTCGGGCGTGAGTTTCTCCGCGCGGAGCACCTGCACGATCATGATAAACCAGGGCACGAAAAACAGTGCGGCCAGGATGAGAACAAATTTTCGAAACTGGGGCATGTGATTTTTACTGCGCGGTTGTGGTCACGGAGGTCAGGGTACCGGGGACGTAGTCGTGATGGCTGTCGTGCACGAGCAACGTGGGCTCCACGCCGCGGCGGCCGAGGCCGGCGACCATGAAGAGAAGATGAATGAAGAACCAAGTGTTGGACCAGAGGATGAAAGCCCAGGCGACGGTGCGGCCCACGAGGTAACCGTGGGATACTTCGACCACGCCGCTGAAGTTGCGGTCCCAGTTGCTGGGATCGTTCATGCTCCAGCCCTGCGCGAGCCCGCCAATGGTCATGCAGATGACAAGCGCGGCGATGCCGTAGACCGAGAACCAGAAGTGGTTGCGAATCAAACGCACACTGAGCCATTCACAGCCTGTAAGACGCGGCACGATGTAGTAGATGCAGCCAAACATCGTCATGCTGAAGAAGGCGTAGAGCGCCATGAGATGGAAGCCGTATTCCGCCATGGTGAACTGCACCAGTGCGCCACCCCAGAAAGTGCCAAGAACCGCCGCGAAGCCGCTCATGAGGACATAACTGAAAGAACCCACGAAGATGAAGCGCAACGTGGGGCTCGTCTGGATCATGCCATGACGACCACGCGTGGTGAGGTGGTGGTTCAATCCCACAATACCAGCAGGCGCCAGCATCAGGATAAGCACCGCGCCTCCAAGCGCCGGCATCCAGGAAGGCAACGGACCGCCCATGTATTTTTGGTAGCCGGTCCAGCCGCCAAGCGCGGCGAGAGTCCAGAAGCCGACCTGCGCGAGCTGATAGCTTGCCACCGGCTGGCCGGTGATTTTTGGAATGAAATAGTAGCAGGCGCCCAAACCGACCGGCACGAAAAACAGGAAGATGAGCCCGCTCACGTACCAGGCATTCACCGCAGCGCCCATCGCGCCCAACGGAGTGTAATGCGCGTAGTGGTTGAGGAACAAATTGACCGTAATGTAAATCCACGGGAACCAGAGGCAGGCGCCGAGGATGTACCAGGGAGTGATCATAAAGACCGCTTCCTTACGGGCGTTGGCGAACATGCCGTAGAGCTTCCAAGCCACCAGAATGAAGGCGAGGAGCAACACCGGCCAAACCAAGGAGGGATACTCCAGCCACTGGTAGGAAGTGCCACCGTTAAAAAGCCATTCAAAAGGAGGCGAACCGCCGCCCAATAAGATTCCCAATTCACCGAGCGTAATGCCGATGTTCCAGAAAACGCAGGCCACGATGAGCGTGCCGGCACCCTTTTCCAAGATCACACCACAGCGGCGCGCCATGAGCCAGATGCTGGCGCCGAGGCCGGCCTGCATGGCCCAGCCATAAATGAAAGCGTTGAGATGCGCAGGCTGGAGACGGCCGTAGTTCAGGAACCAGAGCCAGCCATGATCGAGAAAAGCAGGAGCGAAGAGTTTGATGGAAGCCACCAGGCCCATCACCGTCGCGGCCAGCAGCCACATGGCGGCGTTGGCAAAGAAGAAAAGCACGGGCGCGCGCACCGACCGGTCAATGGCCGCGCGGCGCAGACTATCGGTCGTGCTGGTGCTGGTATCGGTTGGGTCCATAGAACTTCAGGGAGAAAGTATCAGAATTCGAAATCGGTCGTTGATGCCAGAGCGTGAACGTGAGGAAGACTTAAGGCGCTTTGGGAGCGGGTGCGGGAGCAGGAGCTGGAGGAGCAGGCGGTGGCGGAGGCGGCGTCGCTTGGGGAGGCTGCAAAGTCGCGGGCGCGGAAGGCGCATGAACCGGAAGCTGCGGCGCAGGTGCCGGAATCGGCGCGGAAGGCGGAAGCGATCCTGGCTGCGACTGCGGAGCAGGAACTGGAGCCGAGGGCACCGTGGGTTTCGCAGGGGCAGGCGTCGGTGGCACGAGAGTCGAAGGTGGGGGCACAGGTGCAGCGACCGGTTTTACTGGAGCAGGGGCAGGAGCGGGAGTCGCGTTTTTTGCAGGAGTTGCTGCGGGCGCTGCCGGGGCGGCAGGAGCCGCGGCTGCAGCGGCTTTCAGAGCCGTGGGAGTACCGGGTACCACGATGGTAGTCGCGGAAGGCTTGCGATTCGCGATCTCTTTGACGGCGTCAGCATAAATTTTGTCCGCGTTGCCTTGGAGACCATATTTTTCCAGCAACTCTCCCTGCTGCTTGGCGATGTCCGCCTTCTTTTCAAGACGCTCCGAGCGATCCTCCACAACGGGACCGCCAAACCACGACTGGAACGCGTAGATCAGCAGGGCGATGGCCAAGAACGCGGTCAACGTTCCGAGGAACAAATGCTTCGGAGGCGAGGAGTGGGCTGGAAGAGCTTCAGACATGGACGGTGATCAATTCGAGGCAGGCGTCAGGCAGGAGTGTTCGCGGCAAGGACGGATTCCAGAAGACGGGGATCGCGGCAGGGATAAAGGCTGGCAGTGCTCGTGCGGCGCAGGAGCGCCCAAGCGGACAGACCGCCGATGCCGATGAAGGCGAAGATGTCACCCCACCATGCGCCGGGGAGCCAAAGGAGTGCACCCTTGGTGAGCGAAGGAGCGCGCTCCGGAATGATGAGCCAATACCAGTCCACGAAGTGCATGAGAAGAACCCAGCCGCAGAGCCAGTTCATGACGGTGGGTTTCTTTTTGCGCGCCGCCGAAAGCAGCAGGACGAAAGTAACGACGAAGTGCCCCCAAACGAGGATGTTGCTGAGGTACCACCAGCCCTCGGTGTTGCGCAGCAGGAAGAAGCGGGTTTCTTCCGTGATGTTCGCATACCAGATGAGGAAGAACTGGTCGAAGCCGATGTAGGCCCAGAAAATAGTGAAGGCGAGGAGCAGTTTGCCCATGAGGTGGTAGTGCTCCATGGACACAGTCCTCTTTAGATAGCCCTGCCGGCGCAGCCAACTCAGGAACAAAATGGAAGTGGCCATGCTGGCCCAAGCGCCACCGGCGAAGATATACACACCCCACATGGTGGAGAACCAGGTGAAATCCATGGCCATGACCCAGTCCACCGCAGTGAAGGTCACGGCAAGAGCGTAAATCAAGAGCGGGAAGGCGCAGAGGGCGCGTGAGCGGAAGGTGTGCTTAAAATCACCGTCGGTGTCCTGTTTTACAGACCAACCGCGCAGTGTACGGATCAAGAGATAAAGGAAACCAAGGAAAAACAAGGCACGACCGAGCCAGAACCCGTAGTTCAGGTAGCCATATTTGGCGACGAGGATGTGGATCTCCGGGTTCGTCTTCACCATCTCCTCAAGCCCTTCGAGGGTATCGCCGTGGGCCATTTGGGCTGCAGCACGGTGAATACCCATCCACTCCCAGAGCGACTCCTGCATATGGCCGATGTTCAGCAGGAAGGGCAGCGCAAAGACCCCCATCAGGAGGGCATTGGATCCAAGGTTTTCAAAGACGCGGCGCACCGTCACGCTCCAACCGGCGTTGGAGATATGCTGGAGCATGGTCCAGAAAATGCCGCCGTTGGTGATGGTGAAGAAAAAGAAGAAAGCAAAGAGCCAGGAGTAGGCGAACTGCTGCTGCCGCTCTGGGCCGAACACGCCAAACATGTAGAGCGCGGAGACCAACAGGCCGAGCACGCCAATGCCGAGCAACGCGCCGTTGAGCTTGGAGAACTTGGCCAGTTCCAGCCGTTCGCCACCGCGCGGGAGGTCATCCAAAGAGAAATGATGATGATGGTCGCTCATGAAGGAAAGTCTATTTGGTCGCAGGGGCGGGCGCGGGGGTCGCGGCGGCAGGGGCGGCCTTGGCCGCATTCTTGGAGGCCATCTCCAGGGTGCGCACGAAGGCGACGATGGCCCAGCGGTCCTGCACGGCGATGTTGGCGCCGTAGGGTCCCATCTGGTTCCAGCCGTTGGTGATCACAGAGAAAATTTTGCCATCCGGGCGGTAGGCCGCGTTGGTCGCATCGTCGAACCCGGGGCCGGTGAGGTCCGCAGGAACCACGGTGCTGTACTTGGTGAAGATTCCCTTGCCGTTGCCCGCGTTACCGTGGCAGATGGCGCAGTTGATGTCGAAGCGTTCGCGTCCACGCTTGATGAGTTCGGGCGTGATCTTGATTTCCTGCGGGAAACCGTCGCCGTAGTAGTCACCCATGCGGCCGGTATAATAATAGCCAGTCCCGTGGCTGAATTCGTAATCCTGCGGCACAAAACCGGCATTGGCGGGTTTTTTCGGAATCTCAAAGCCCATGGGCATGGTGCCCTCGATGGGGTGACGTTCCGCGTTGCCGTCCGCAAAGAATTCACTGGGCTGTTGGTACTTCACCTTCGCCTGGTGCTTCATGTCATTGAAGATCTGGAAAGGCGGGTCTTCGAAGTGATGACCGCGGAAGCCGGCGAAGCCCACCACGATGAGCGCTGCAAAAATGAAGCTGATGAAGAAGTATTTCATGCCGGATTACAGTTCGTCTTCGACCAGTTCAATGTTCTTGCCACCGATGCGTTCCAAGAACGCGAGGGTGTCCGCCTGGTGGAACTTGGGATCGCGCGCTTCAATGGAAATGAAGAAGCCGTCGTTCGAGAATTTCTTGAAGTTTTTGGAGACGAAGAGCGGATGATTGAGCCGGGGCAATCCCATGAGCGCCAAGCACGTGAAGAGCGTGGTGAACGAGGCAAAGAGGATCGTCAGCTCGAACATGATCGGGAAATAGGCCGGCGTGGTGAAGATGTTCGCGGGCTTGGCCTGCACCACTGTCTTGTAGATGATGCACTGGGTGATGTAGGCGAGGAAGAAACCCGTAGCCGTACCGCTGGCGCCTCCGAAGAAGACAAAGAACGGAAGCTTGGAGCGCTTCACGCCCATGGCATCGTCCATGCCGTGGATAGGAAACGGGGAATGCACATCCCAGCGCTGGAAGCCGGCATCCCGAACCTGCTCGGCAGCATGGTGGATCGGAGCCGCGCCATCGAACTCGGCGATGTATCCGTAAACTCGTTTAAGGGTGGTACGTGCCATGATGCAATCCTTTAGAGGGTGGGAGCTGCTGCTGCCTTGGCGTCGCGGATCTGGAATTCATCCACGCCGTGCTCGCCGTGCTCGTCGTAGTGCGGGTTGCTCTTGGGCAGCACGCCCTTCACTTCGGCGATGGCGATGACCGGGAGGAAGCGGAGGAACAGAAGGAAGTTCATCAGGAAGAACCCAAAGGTTCCGATGAAGGTGAGGTTGTCCACCCAGGTGGCGTGGAACTTACGCCAGGCGCCCGGCATGAAGATGCGCTCCAGCGAGGTGACGATGATGACGTAGCGCTCGTACCACATGCCGGCGTTCACGCACATGCACACGAACATGACCCAGAAGAGGTGCTTGCGCGCTTTCTTGAACCAGAAGATCTGCGGCGCGATCACGTTAAAGGTGAACATGCAGATGTAGTACCACGTGGACGGGCCGTAGATGACGCGCATCTGGAAGCACTGGAATTCGTAGGGGCTGCCGCTGTAGTAGGCGATGAAGAACTCCATGCAGTAGGCGTAACCAACGATGGTACCGGTCAGCAGGATGATCTTGCACATGTTGTCGATGTGCTTTTCGGTGATCAGATCCTGGAGACCGTAGATGGAGCGCGCCGGAATCATGAGCGTGAGCACCATGGCGAACCCGCCGAAAATGGCGCCTGCTACGAAGTAGGGCGGGAAGATGGTGGTGTGCCAGCCGGGCACCACGGAGGTGGCGAAGTCGAAGGACACGACGGAGTGCACGGAAAGCACCAGTGGCGTGGAAAGGGCGGCCAAAAGAAGGTAGGCCATTTCGTAGTGGCTCCACTGGCGGTTGCCACCGCGCCAACCGAGGGCGAAAGTTCCGTAGAGGAGTTTCTTGATGCCACCGGTGCAGCGGTCACGCAGCGTGGCAAGGTCAGGCACAAGGCCGAGATACCAGAAGATCACGGAAACCGTGAAGTACGTGGAAACCGCGAACACGTCCCACAGCAGTGGGGACTTGAAGTTCTGCCAAATGGCGTTGGCGTTCGGCACCGGAGCCAGGAACCACACCATCCAAACGCGGCCGACGTGGAAACCGGGGAACAGACCGGCGCACATTACCGCGAAGAGGGTCATGGCTTCCGACGCGCGGTTCACCGCGGTACGCCACTTCTGGCGGGTCAGGAAAAGAATCGCGGAAATCAGGGTGCCTGCATGACCGATACCGATCCAGAACACGAAGTTCGTGATGTCCCACGCCCAATCCACCGGCTGGCGCTGGCCCCACACCCCTACCCCGGTCGAGATGAGGTACACGAAGCAGCACACCATTGCCACGAAGAGCGTGACGGACGGGATGAAAAGAATCCACCAGAGACGCGGCTGCTTGTTTTCCACGATGCCGCAGATGCGGTCGGAAATCCAGGCGTAGCTGCGCTTGTTCAACACCAGAGGCTCACGCTCGAGGATGCGTGTCTGGGTTGGAGCGGAAACGGTCGCGGTTTGATCCATGGGAAAGGTCGTCAGGAAGGGTTACACTCCATTGATGCTGGCTTCGCCGGTCTTCACCACGCGGTCGTCAGGCATCTTCGGGTTAACGTTGCGGATGCGGGCGAGATAACTGGTGCGCGGACGGGTGCCGATGTATTTAAGCAGTTCGTAGGAGCGCGGATTCTCCTTCCACTTCAGGAGTGTCGAATCCTTGTTCGCAAGGTCGCCAAACATGATGGCTTCCGTGGGGCAGCTCGCCTGGCAGGCGGTCTGCACGGCGTCCGCCTGCACACGCAGCTTGGTATGGTCGTCCTTGGCGATGCGGCGCTGGTTGATCTTGGCGGACTCGAGGCGCTGGATGCAGTAGGTGCACTTCTCCATGACGCCGCGCATACGGACGGTGACGTTCGGATTGCGCTGCAGACGGCGCGTCTGGTCCAAATTCTTCTCGCCGAAGGGGCCGGCGTAAAGGTTGTGCACCTCCAGGCCCGCGAGCTTGGTGGTGATCAGCGGATTGCGCTTGTTGTAGTCAAACCAGTTGAAACGGCGCGCGGTGTACGGGCAATTGTTGGCGCAGTACCGGGTGCCAATGCAGCGATTGTACGCCATGGCATTGATGCCTTCTTCTGTGTGCACGGTGGCGTTCACGGGGCAGACCGTTTCGCAAGGGGCGGATTCGCACTGCTGGCAGGCCACGGGCTGACTCACCATTTCCGGGTTGTCGAGCTCGGCGAGCGCCGCATGACCATGATCTTCCACGCCACCTGAGGTGGCAAAGTAACGGTCCATACGGATCCACTGCATAAGGCGACCACGGCGCACCTGGTCCTTGCCCACGATGGCAATGGTATTCTCACTCTGGCAGGCCACGGTACAGGCCGTGCAGCCGATGCACTTGGCAAGGTCGATGACCATGCCCCACTGGTGGAGTTCTTTGTAATCGTAAACCGTGCCGTCCTTGACGTTACCGTTGGGATTGTAGTCCGGACGCGAGGGATCATTGCTACCCGTGCGGCCCTGATAAAGCGGCATGTTCGGCGGGATGTGGGAATCCATGCCTTCTTTGCCGGCGAAATCCGGGGTCTTTTCGAAGCGATCTTTGGTGCCTTCACGCACGAGTGCGCGGCCTTCCATAAGACTGGTCTCCTGGGTATTGGCCAACTCGTAGCTGCCGCCCGCCTTTTTCACGGTGGCTTCAGCGAAGACAAACTTCGCAGTGCCGTCGGTCAACCGGTAGCCGTTGAAACCGCGGCCGTTGCCCACAACGCTGAAGGACTTTTGTCCATAGCCCAGCGGAATCGTGATGGAGTTGCGCGCGTGACCTGGCGCAGGCACCGCAGCGATCTGCAGTTCGCGGTCGCCGTCCACGGTGATAAGCACGTAGTCCCCTTCTTCCTTAAGACCAAGTTCGTTGAAGGTGGTAGGATTGATCCAGGCCGCATTGTCCCAGGACAGCTTGGTGATCGGATCGGGAACTTCCTGCAGCCAAGGATTGTCGATGTAACGGCCATCGTAAACGCTGGCGTCCGGAGTGAGCACCACTTCCATGGACTTGGAAGTCGGCACGACCGGCTTGGACTCCTTCGCGACAAGACCTGCGATGGCGCCAGTATTGATGGAAGCGGCCGCCCTCGGGAAAGAAGTGCCGGCCAAAAAGCCATCGCGCAGCGTGACATCCCACTTTTCTTCACTCCAACCTCCGGCGAGTTTTGCAAAAGTGTCTTTCACC
>Ga0265327_10005530_pt1 | contig 10507 bp, 7 predicted proteins | sample 41621metaG_FD_202089 | JGI IMG/M metagenome (GOLD analysis project Ga0265327, IMG submission 202089) | Rhizosphere microbial communities from Carex aquatilis grown in University of Washington, Seatle, WA, United States - 4-16-21 metaG | ecosystem: Host-associated > Plants > Roots > Rhizosphere >... | reverse complement strand
GAAACGGAAAGACTTCCTTTGTCTCACCTGCCTGGCAGCCGCTGGCTGCCAGAGCGTGGACAATCAGGGCGCGTCCACCGAGGCAAGGGTCGGCGGAACGGTGGATGCCGGACCCGCCAGCGCCTATGCGGCGGACGGCGTGTATGCGGGCTTTCGCGCACAGGGATTTTTCCTGGTGCGCCAAAGCGGGCGGCTCTTCGCCCTTTCCTCCAACTGCACGCATCGCGATTGCCGGCTCAATGCGCAATCGGACCACAGCTTCCACTGCCCCTGCCACGGATCCAACTTCGATCCCAACGGCCACGTCACCGAAGGCCCCGCCAAGCGCGATTTGCCGGTGTTCCCCGTGGTCACCGATGCGCGCGGACACGTGATGGTGAAGCTGACGGTGTGAAGCAGCGCCTTTGAGGCAAACTTCCCGACAAGAGGGGGGTACGCGCCGTTGTGAGCGATAGGCACAGGTGGGATATTCACCCGCCATGATCGAAGACTCCGCGAAACAGTCACGCCGCAGTTCCTCCGCCTCATCTCAACCACCTCTGGGGCGCCCCCTGGCGCATCTCGATGCCGCCACTTTGGCGGCTCTGGCGCTCCGACCGCGCTTCAGCACTTCACCTTGGGTTCGCCGGTCGATGAACAAGAATCTGGCAGCGGCTTCATTCGGTTCATCGAATGACGATGATGAAGAAGGCGGGGTCCCAACGCCGCTTGTGCCACCCTCGATGAATCCGGCGCCGTCACTGCTGAATTCCGATTTTCATACGGACGAAGACAGTTATCTGCAACCAAGGCCACCATCAGCCGCCAGCGGTAAGGCTTCCTCAAGCAAGGGCTGGCGATGATTGAAAAACCTTGTTCGATTCTGTCAGAAGTGATATGTGTGTTCTGATGAACACACATTACGGGAGGTGTATCACAATGCTTCGGGAGAACTGTTGGGCCTTGGTTGTCTTGCTGGTGCTCGCCGGCACGGCCGTGAGTTCGCCTCTTTTTCCCACACCAGACCGGGAACGTGAACCCATCTGTTTCATTTGGCAGATGTATTGTCCAAATCCGACGGCCTTTGAAGAGAGATGGAAGCAGGTGCCTTCAAACCGGCTGTTTACCAAGCCTGAAGAAGTAAAGGTAGGCGCAGGCGAATTCATCGCCTACCGCAGCGCCAGAAGCGGCCGAAGAATTTTGGCCAAGGGTCCCACGGAAAAAACTTGGGCATTTCTGGTGCAAACCCAAGAGCCGCTGCGCGGAGGCGACATCCTTTTTCTGCTGCACCTTCCCACCTCTTTCACCGATGAGGTGCTGGGCCAAACACTGGAAAACTTACCCATGATAAAACCGGAGGGATATATGGCTGCGGAATACCCGCTTTCGAAAGACGGCTCAGCCAACCACAAGGTCGAAAAGGAACTTTCTGCAATGGTTTTCCGCCTCCTTGCGCCTTATTTCAATCCGGAGGAAATTTCCATGGCCTCCCGTCCTTCCGGGAAGCAAGCAGCGCCAAGCCAATCGCCTGCCTCCACTTCGCCAGCTTCACCTTCCAATTGGGAAGCTCCCAAGGAAGGTGAAGAAGTATTCAAAATACCACCAACGGGAGGTTTGTTGCTGGCCCACAGGTATGCGGCCAACAAATTGGCCTTTCAAGCAGCGTGGCGACAACGAACTCAACTGGTGCAAGGGGGACATTCGGGCAGCCATTCATGGTCTCCAACTTCCCTCTTTGCTCCCCGCATTGCCTATTCGGCTCAAAATGAACACCACCAGGCCGTTTGCCTTCCTTTTGACGACACCCACTACTTTCTCGTGATTCACTTCAAAGATCCGGAGCGGCCAGATTTGGGTTTCTATCTTCGAACGCCGTTCGAAGCTCCTTCTCCCGAGTCGTCAAACATCGAAAATTTGACTGAATGTCTTCCGCGCTTTTTACCGGCGGGAAAACAACGACCCGATCATCCACTGGGCCAGGATGGCAATCTCGACGCCAAAGTCTTCATGAGGGATTTCTTTTCCTCTCTTCTGCCTCTCTACTGACAACCGGCGCGGTTGCCGTCCTAATCCATCCCATTCACCAGCGTGCCGATGCCTTCGATGGTGATGCTCACCTGGTCACCGGGCTGAAGGCAGAAGTCATCCGGCGGCACGACACCGGTGCCAGTCATGAGGAAGACACCGTTGGGGAAGCTCTCCTCGCGGAAGAGCCAGCCGGCAAGTTCCTCCGGCTTGCGCTTCATCTGCTCAAGCGTCGTCTGGCCGGTGAAGACGGTTTCGCCACCGCGCTGGATTTCGCAATGTATGCCCGTGGTGGAAGCGATGGGCTGCTCCGCGATGAGAATGGCGGGGCCGAGCGCGGCGCAGTTTTTGAAGACCTTCGCCTGGGGGAGGTAGAGCGGGTTCTCGCCCTCGATGTCGCGGCAGCTCAGGTCGTTGCCGCAGGTGTAGCCGATGATCTTCCCGTGGGGATTGATGACCAGCGTCAGCTCCGGCTCGGGCACGATCCACTTGGAGTCCTTGCGGCGATGCATGGTACCGCCTGTGCCGACGACGCGATGCGGCGTGGCCTTGAAGAAAAGCTCCGGCCGGTCCGCACTGTACACGCGGTCATAAAAGCTGCCGCCGCCGGCTTCCTTCGACTCTTCCATGCGGGCGGTGCGGCTGCGGAAATAGGTGACGCCGCTGGCCCAGACTTCCTGGTTTCCGATGGGCGCCAGCAACTGGGTGGGAGCGCCAACTTTCTGTGCGGACGAGGCCTGGCTCTTCAACCAGCCGGCGAGATCTTCGTGGGTGAGGAGGCCATCCCAATCCTGCGTGGGAAGGGCGTGGTGCTGGCCGGAAAGCTCGAGCACCGGGCCTTGGCGGGTCTTGTAAAGAAGCATGGAGCCCATTGGAGACGAGGCGCGCCAAAAAACAAGTGCAGGGATGTTCATGCAATGTTTTGCGTTGCCGGGACTCGCTGCTAGCTTTTCCCTCCCGCTCCGTTCGCTCCTCCCCCATGACACGCCTCCTTTCCGCAGCTTTCCTTGCGCTGACCCTCTCCTGTCTTCACGCAGACGACACCGACCTGCGCCGTGAACTGGAACACAGCTTTTCCCAGTGGCGCTCCGCAATCGGCACGCACAACCTGGGTGACTGGCAGCGCACCACGGCCACCTACCGCCAGATGATCACGCGCAACGCCATCGTGAGCCAGAAGCAGCCCTATCCACAGGCGCTCTTTGATTTTCCGCTGCGCGCACCGGAGATCGGCACCCTGCGATTTCTGCGCGCCGCTGCCAAGGGGCCGACGGCAAATCTGATCTACTTTGGCAAGGTGGACTTGGGCATTCCGGATACGGAGATCCCGGAAAACCTGCTGGTATTGAAATTCATCAATGAAGGCGGCCACTGGAAATTCGACACACTGCGTTTGATCAACCTGGCGGAGGCGCCGGAGGTGCGCTCGGCACTGAAAGGCGGCGGCTCTGCGAGCATGCTGGAGGATCCAGAGTTTCAGCCGAGCGGCGTAGCGCCGGAGGTTCCCAAGCTCTGTCCCAACCCGGATCATGTGGGCGGCCTGCAGGTGATCGCGCTGGGCTATGCGGTGACGGCCAAGGTGAACGGTTTTGAACTGCCCACCGTAGCGGACCGGGCGGAACAGCACCTCATCGTGGGCGGACTCAGGGATGGAGAAAACAGCCTGTCGCTGGAGATCAAACCCACCCCGGTGGCGGAAGGCAGCGAGCGGCATCTGGAAGTGAGCGCCGTGGTGCTGACCCACAGGCCCGAGAAGCCGGAGATCCAAGTCTTCAACTGGACGCCGCAGGGCGCGGCACCGGCGACCTCCGAGCAAAAGATCTACGTAAACAAGATCACGCTCAAGGGAGGCTGAGCGGGAAATCCGCTATTTGCCGAAGAGCAGCTTTGTTTTGATGTCTTTGAAGAAATCGGTGATTTCGCCGAGGAAGTTGTCGAAGTTGGGCTCAGGTTTTGAGAGGCTGCCGGACGAGCGGAACGGTATCACAAGACGGCCCTCCTTAAAAAGCACGGGCTTCAACAAGCCATCCGCAAGGTCTGCCGCGATGCTGGTATATTTTTCCGTCAACTTTTGCTTCACCAGGTCCCAGATGCGCGCGGAAAGCTCAGGGGCCACCACCAGCTCGGCACGCACTTTATGGATGTCCGCCCGGCTGTTGAACCAGCTGTCTTCCAGAATGGTGATCTGATACTGGGGGAAGACCAACTTTGTATCCTTCTTCACAATCACCTTCCCGTTGAAGGTGTGGACCTCGGTGGTCACATCCTCCCCCAGCACACCGCCGAGCGCGATGTCGCTCAAATCAATGCCGTATTCGTTGAGTTTCTCCGCGTCCTTCTTGCGGAGGCTTTCCTTGATGGTCGCCCCGCCAAGTTGGGAGCCTTTGTGCAGCATCACTTCCAAGGTCAGGTCGGGATTCAGCTCACCGTCGGCGTCGAACGGCTTGACCTTTCCAGTGCCGTTGAGGTCAAAGTTGGCGGCGCTGGCAGCGGAGTCGTCCTTCGTCAGCTTCACTACGCCATCGAACGCCAGCTTGCACAGGTTGTGGCCGGCCAAATCCGCTGGATTCACGTCCACGTCCTTCAGTTCAAACCGCAGGCGATCCATCACGGTATGCGTGCCGTGGCCGCGGTCGGAGATTTCCACCCGCCCGTTGTAGATGCCCGCTTCATCCACCTGGAGTGAGACCGGCATGTTTCCGGCCTTGAAGGGTTCCCCCTTCTTTTCTTCTTTGGCCACCTTTGCTTCAGCCTTTTTCTCCGGCTTTTCCGGCTCGCCCTTGTCCTTGTCTTCTTTCTTGGGCTTCTTGTCTTCCGCGTCCTCCACCTTCACGCCTTTGATGTGGGCATCACCAGCGGTCACGGTGAGGTTTTGATCCTTCTCAGGCCCCACCTTCACGACGCGCGGCGTTTTGTCCGGGGAGGAGAAGAGTGTTCGCAGGCTGCTTTTGCCGTCATCATCCACTTCTCCGCGGAGGCCAAGGCCTTCAAAGCGCAGCTTCTTGATGTTTACCTTGCCGTGAATCAGGTCCCAAAGTTCCACCGAGAGCTCGGTGTGATCGATCGAGGCCTCGACTGTCTTCGGATCCAACGGCGCGCGCCGGGCGAGGGCCTTTTCCACCTCACCATCGCGGGGCGCCATGCGCAGACCTTTCAGCTCCACCTTGGCCGGGGAACTGAAAAGACTGATGGTGGAGGAATCCAGTTCCGCGCGGCAATTCCACTCCGACTCGATCTGCTGGACGAGGGCGTCCTTTTGAAAGCGGCCCTTTAGCCACGCCTGCCCGCCAAACAAAAGTCCTCCCAGCACCACCACGATGCTTCCCAAAATGTAGAGGGCTTTCTTCTTCATCATGGGGAGCATACGAATGGCGGGGCAAATCACAAACGACAAAGACCCGGCAATTTGTGGGACGTTCACACTTTGCGACTTGTGAAACGGGCGGCTCTTGGCAACGTCGCGGGAATGTCAGACGCTCCCATTCGTGTCCGTTTTGCCCCTTCGCCCACCGGTTATCTCCACGTGGGCGGCGCCCGCAGCGCGCTCTTCAACTGGCTCTTCGCCAAACGCAACGGCGGCACCTTTATTCTGCGTGTCGAGGACACGGATGATGCACGCAACACGGAGCCCGCGCGGCGGGCCATCTATGACGGGCTGCACTGGCTGGGCTTGGACTGGGATGAAGGCCCGGACGCAGGCGGCGACTTTGGCCCCTATTTCCAGAGCCAGCGCAAGCCCATCTACGACGCCTACTTTGCGAAACTGGAGGCCGCAGGACGTGTCTATATCGAGGAAAATGGAGCGGCGCGCTTCCGCTTTAGCCGGGAACCCATCACGGTGCATGATCTGGTGTGCGGCGATACGCCCTTCGCTGCGACCGAAGAGCCGGACATGACGATCCGGCGCCCGGACGGCAGCTACATCTTCCATTTTGTGAACGTGGTGGACGATATCGAGATGCGCATGACGCATGTGATCCGCGGCGAAGACCATCTGCCGAACACTTGGAAGCACATCGACCTCTATCGCGCCTTCGGGGCCGAGCCGCCGCTCTTTGCCCACATCCCGCTGCTGCTGAATCCGAATGGCTCCAAGATGAGCAAGCGCGACGAAGGCTCCAGCATCGACAGCTACATTCAGGCCGGCTTCCTTCCGCAGGCGGTTTTCAATTACCTGTGCCTGCTGGGCTGGACGCCACGGCTCGACAGCGAAGTTTTCTCCCCGGGAGAAGCCACGCTGGCCTTCGACATCAGCCAGGTGCATCACAGCAATGCGCGCTTCGACATGGCAAAATGCGTGTGGCTGAACCAGCAACACCTGCGCGCCCTCGGCGGCGCGGCGTTGCTGGAGCATGCCCGCCCGTGGCTGGAGAAAGCCGGTCTGGCCATCGTTGATGCGGAATATGCGGCAAAGGCGCTGGAGAGCGTGAAGGAGAAGGTGAGCCTGGCGAGCGAGTTTCCGGCCTGGGTACATTTCTTCTTCCGCGACGCTTTTCCCATAGAGGAGGAAGCGGCTGCGAAGCTCAAGGCCAATGCGCAGAGCGACGCCCTGTTGAAGGCACTTGGAACTGCCTTGACGAAGCTGGGAGTTTGGAACCAAGCGGCGCTGGGCGATGCCATCAACGCGGTGGCGGCGGAGCAAAAGGTGAAGCCTGGCGCTCTCATGCCATTGCTGCGCGCCTCCCTCAGCGGCCAGATGCGCGGTCCGGACGTGAAGCTGATGATGGAAATCTTGGGACAAGCACGGGTGCTCGCACGCATCCAACGCGGCGCGGAAGTGAACGGCTAATTTTTTCGCACCCATGCCGTCTTCTTCCCAAACCAAACCCTGCTGGTCCCTCGATGATTTGAAAAGTTGGGAGACGGGCGGGGCTTTGCTTCAGCCGCCGGCCCGGCTGGCGGTGATCGGCGATCCGGTGGCGCATTCGCTCTCACCGCAGATGCACAATCCCGCGCTGGCGGCGCGTGGCATCGACGCGCAATACATCCGCGTGCAGGTGGCGCCCGGGCGGGTAAAGGAAGCGCTCGAGCTTTTTCGTGGTCATGGGTTCGCCGGCATCAACTGCACCATCCCGCACAAGTTTGAAGCGCTCGCGGCCATGGACGAGATCGATCCTCTCGCCCAAAAACTCGGCGCAGTGAACACGGTGCTCATCCGCGATGGAAAATTCACAGGATTCAACAGCGATGGTCCCGGATTTCTGAGAGCGGTGGAGGAAATCTTTGGCACTTCGGTGCAGGGGCGGAAGGTGCTCATCGTGGGGGCGGGGGGCGGTGCAGGCCAGGCAGTAGCCAAGCAATGCGTCATCTCCGGATGCAGCCATTTGTTCCTCGTGAACCGCACCGTGGAAAAGGTTCAGGACCTGGTGACGATGCTGAAGCTCAGCAGCGCGGCAGAGATTCATGCCGCGGCGCTATCCTCACCTGAGCTGAGAGATTTTGTTTCCGAGGCGGATCTCATCGTCAACGCCACTTCGCTCGGACTTAAGGAGGGGGATCTGGACGTCCTGCCGCACTCTCTGATCACGGCACGGCACTGGGTCTTTGACATGGTGTATCGCAAGGGAGGAACCACGCCGCTGATCGCAGCGGCGCGTGACGCCGGGGCGGCCTGCTGCGATGGCTTGCCTCTATTGCTGCACCAAGGGGCAGTTTCTTTTGGCCACTGGTTCGGGGAGCCTGTGCCGCTGGAGGTGATGCGTGAGGGGTTGCGCGCGGCTGCTACCGTGTGAGCGAATTCCTCCAAGGTGAGGAAACAACGACTCCCCCGACCAAACGACCGACGACGCTGCAACGGTTACCGGTCAAACATGGAGCTTTCCTCGCGGTCTCCCACGCGCAGGTAGCGGTAGTAAACCTCCAGCATGAGCGTGCACAGGGCGGTGCCGTAGATCTTGTTGCCGCCGGCACCGGCGCGCGCGTTGTTCCAGCTTCCGTCCTTGTCCTGGTTTTTCAGAATTTCCGGCAGCGCCGTCTCGTTCCAAAACTTCCAAGTGGGGCCGCCCGCCTGGAAAAACATCTGGGCGTAATAGTACCAGGAATAGAGGTTCGCATCCTTCCAGGTCGGAGGTTCCTGGTGGAAGAAACCATCGGCGAACTTGACCGCCTTGTTCAGGGATGCCGTCTTGCCATGGCCGAGTGTCTGGAGGCCAAGCGCCGCGGTTCCCGTAAGGGCCCACTGGTTGTAGCCCTGTTCGCGGTTGGCGTTGCCGTAGCCGCCATCCTTTGTTTGCAAGCCCTCCATATATTTCACCGCCTTGTCGATCGAGGTGTGCAGACTGGGCATAGGCACATTGCCCAGCTTTGCGGACTTGAGCGCCTGGTACTGCCAGCCGGTGACGGAGAGGTCGCCGCCGCCGGTGTCGCGATAGCCGCCTTGACCGGTGTAGCCCCAGCCACCCACGGGGAGCTGGTGTTTGATGATGATTTCCACGCCCTTTTCAAATGCCTCACGCATACCGGGGAGTTGCTTGTTGCCAAGGCGTGCGAGGGAATACATCTCCCCCAGCGCGTAGGTTGCGATGCCGTGTTCATAGACCGAGCCGTTGCTGGTCAGATTGTCCGCCATCATGCCGTCATTTTTCTGGGAGAGTTCCAGCAGGTAGAGCAACCCCTTCATGACATTCTCGCCATAGAAGGCGGAGTCCGGCGTCTCACAGCGCCCGAAGTAGCAGAGCAGCGTGAAACCCGTCATCGCTCCCTTGTACTGCGTGCCCCATGAGCCGTCCGGGTTCTGCTTGCTCTTCAGATACGCCAGCGCCTTGCTCACCGCGAGCTCGCACTCCGGCGTGCCTCCGCTCTCCTTCAGTTTCGCCAGCCGCTCTGCCGTGTTGCAGCGAGTCTTCATCGAGGGCGGCAGCGACGTGAATCCTGCCTGCCCCCCAATCCCGGTGCCTTTGCCAAAGCCACCACCCGAGCCCGTGCTCCCAAAGCCACCGCTGCTCATCGCCCCACCCAAGGGAATCGCCATGTCAGGCACATCCACCGTGTCCACCGGAATGTCTGGCAGCGAGATGGTGGCGTTGTCACTGTGGCTGGTCAGCTTGTGAATCGGCGTGGACTTGTTCATCGCGGTGCGCTTCTTCTGCTGCACCTGGTGGGTGACTTCCTGGGAGGCCTCCTGCCCCGCCTTGTTCCCGCCACCGGGAAGGAAATCCACCTTGGGCTCAATGGTTGTCGTGTACACGATGGCGACAAAAATCGCGATGAGCACGCCGTGGATCGCGAGACTCAGGGCCAGCGAACCGCCGCCCACCTTGCGCCAGTACTGTACCAGCGCGTTCGGCCTGCGCGGCGGAGGTCCCACATGGGCAGGCTCAGGCAGGCCGTGCTCAATGGGCGCATACACCGGCACCGCGCCGGTGTGACCACGCGCTGAAGGAATAGCCACCGGCACCGCGCCCGTCAATCCAGAGCCCGACGGGGTCAGCGACTGCACTGTCACCGCAGGGGGTGGCGCCACCGCTGAGGGTGGAGGCACCACTGGCGGAGGGACAACCGAAGGCGGAGGAATATTCGGCGTCGGTTGCGGATCAGATTCTTGGCTCATGTTCTGAGGATTAAGATAAAAAAGTATCAGCTTGGGGAGGCGATGACAAGCATTCCTACCAAACAACGAACGGGGGAATAGGGCCCCTTCTTAGTATCAGCTTCCCCACGGCGAAATCGCCATCCCTCGCCAGCTCAGCGGTCGTCAGCGATCAAACATACTGCTCTCCTCACGGTCCCCAACGCGGAGGTAGCGGTAGTAAACCTCCAGCATGAGCGTGCACAGGGCGGTGGAGTAAATTTTGTTCCCACCGGCGGCGGCGCGTCCGTTGGTCCAGCTTCCTTCCTTGTCCTGGTTATTCAGGATCTCCGGCAGGGCCGTTTCATTCCAATATTTCCAAGTGGGCCCTCCTGCCTGGAAGAACATCTGGGCGTAGTAATACCAGGAGTAGAGGTTCGCGTCTTTCCAGCTGGGAGGTTCCTGATGGAAGAAGCCATCGGCAAATTTGATCGCCTTGTTCAGTGAAGCGGTCTTGCCATGGCCCAGCGTCTGCAGGCCGAGTGCCGCGGTGCCCGTGAGGTTCCACTGATTGTAGGCCGCCTCCCGGTTCAGGGTGCCGTAGCCGCCGTCCTTGGTCTGGAGACTTTCAAGGTATTTCACCACCCTATCGATGGAAGTGTGGAGGTTGGGAATGTTGACATTGCCGAGCTTGGCGGACTTGAGCGCCTGGTATTGCCAGCCCGTGACCGAAAGGTCATTGCGCGTGCTGACCCCGGTGCCCGCGGTGATGTTCCTGCCGTAGTAGTCCCAGCTCCCGGCCTTGTTCTGGTTCTCAATGATAACTTTGACGCCGTTTTCAAAAGCCTCGCGCATGCCGGGCAGGTTTTTGTTTCCGAGGCGGGCCAGCGTGTACATCTCGCCCAAGGCATAACAAGCGATGCCATGCTCATAGGCGGAGCCTGTCTGGTCCGTCTGCTCAGTGAACATGCCATACTTGTTCTTCTGGGAGAGCTC
>Ga0265327_10005529_pt1 | contig 10507 bp, 10 predicted proteins | sample 41621metaG_FD_202089 | JGI IMG/M metagenome (GOLD analysis project Ga0265327, IMG submission 202089) | Rhizosphere microbial communities from Carex aquatilis grown in University of Washington, Seatle, WA, United States - 4-16-21 metaG | ecosystem: Host-associated > Plants > Roots > Rhizosphere... | reverse complement strand
GTAGAGCTCGTTCTGGCGATCCTCTTCCTCATCCCACGCACCTCCATTCTCGGAGGACTATTTCTTACCGCCTACCTGGGTGGAGCAGTGGCCACGCACGTGCGCGTCCACGACAACTTCGCCTTCCCCATCGTTTTTGGCGTGCTGGTGTGGATTGCCCTGTACCTCCGCGAACCCCGTGTGCGCACGCTGCTGCCGCTCACGTCCGCATGAATTCCTTTCCGTTCTTAACTCCAACCGTTCATCCCATGACCTCCATCATCCTTCTCTCACTCGCTGCTGTGGCTGTGATCTTCGTCGTCATCGTTGCACTGCAGCCCTCCAGGTTTCGTGTGGCGCGAAGCCGCTTCATCGAGGCTCCGGCTTCCGTGGTGTTCAAAAAAGTGAATGACCTTCACGAATTCCAAACCTGGTCGCCGTTTGCCAAGATCGATCCCGACGCGAAGACCCAATACGAAGGACCCGCAGCGGGCGCCGGTGCGTCCTTCTCGTGGGCGGGCAACCACAAGGCGGGTGAAGGCACCATGCTCATCACCAAGAGCCAGCGCGACGAGCTGGTGCGCTTCAAGCTGGATTTCCGCAAACCCTTCGCGGCGACCAACACGGCGGAATTCGTCTTTGAACCGCAGGGCGATCAAACCACGGTGACGTGGAGCATGAGTGGCAAAAACAACCTGTTCTTCAAGGCATTCAGCCTTTTCATGAACTGCGAAAAGATGGTGGGCGCTGAATTCGAGAAGGGCCTCAACTCCCTCAAGGCGCTCTGTGAATCGTCCACTGAGAAGATGTTCGCGGGCCGCTGAGCTGAAACTTTCCACACATCACCGTCATGAGTTCAACCGACACGACCAGCAGCGCGGCGCAGGACGAGGCGAAAATCCGCGAAATCATGGCGGACTGGCGAGACGCGCTTTGCGCGAAAGATTTTCACCGCATGATGACGCACTATGCGCCGGAAGTCCTGCTCTACGAAATCACGACGCCCTACCAGCACCAGGGTGCGGAAGCCTATCGCCAGAGCTGGGAGGCTTGCGCACCTTTTCTTCCACCGTCGATGGGATCGGAGGTGCACGATCTTAAAATCAAGGTGAGCGGCGACCTCGCTTTCGCGCACCTCCTGCACCGCCTCACGAACAAGGAAACGGGCGGCCCCGCCACCTGCAACTGGGTACGCGTTAGCGTGTGCTACGAGCGACAAAACGGAGAATGGAAGGTCGTGCACGAGCATGTCTCCGTGCCCATCGATCCCGCGACGTCCAAGGCGGTCTTCATCGACAAGCCGTGACGCATACCAACCCTCTCCTTTGCTTCCGCCGTGATCGAGACACCATCCATCGTTGAAATCCCAGAGCAGACATTTGCCCTGCTCCACCTGACCTTCCCGCGTGAGGAGATTCGGAATGTCATGTGGCCAGGGCTTCAAGAAGTGATGGCCGCCATAGCGACTCAGGGGCTGTCTCCCACCGGACCTTGGGGTGATCACCAACTGAAAAAGGACCCGGAGTTTTTTGACCTCGAAATTTGCGTGCCGGTCTCTTCTCCCATCAAGACCGCGGGCCGGGTCAAGCCGGGCACACGCCCCGCCATGAAAGTAGCGCGCACTGTCCATCCCGGCGACTACGAGGGCCTCTGTGAGGCATGGGAAAAGTTCGATGCGTGGATGGAAGCACAGGGGCTTCGCCCCGCGGAAGACTCCTGGCAAGTCTACAGCGTAAGCCCCGAAACGAGCCAACAACCGGGCGACTGGCGCACTGAGCTCTTGCGTCCTTTGAGACAATAACCCAGGCAACATCTTCATCACCTCCCTCCCCTTTCCAATTTTCATGAGCACCACGACACCCTACGAATCCATCGGCCAGGTCAAAGGCAATGAAATGATCATCTCCCGCACCTTCGACGCGCCGCGCGAGCTGGTGTTTGAAGCATGGACGGATGCGAATCATCTCGTGCACTGGTGGGGGCCAAATGGCTTCACGCTCACCACCAAATCCGCCGAGATCAGGCCGGGCGGCGAATGGAGATTCATCATGCACGGGCCGGATGGAAGGAACTATCCCAACCGCATCGTGTTCCAGGAAATCGTGAGGCCGGAGCGGCTGGTCTATGCTCACTCCGGAGAAGAAGCCGATGAGGTGCACTTCAACACGACCGTGACCTTTGAGGCCAAGGGCGAACGCACGTTGCTCACCATGCGCGCGGTCTTCCCCTCTGCGGAGGCACTGCAGCATGTCATCAAAGAATTCCACGCGCTGGAAGGCGGCAAGCAGCACCTTGGAAATCTGGCGGACTATCTGCAAAAGATGTAACGAGACAATTCACCGAAACCAATCCAAGACATTCACTTCTATGATCAAGAAGATTCTTCTCGGGCTGCTCGCCCTCATCGCTGTCCTTTGCGTCGTCATAGCCCTGCAGCCGGCGGATTTCAAGATCAGCCGTTCCGCCAAGATCAATGCGCCACCTGCGACCGTGTTCGCCCAAGTAAACGACTTCCACAAATGGGAGGCCTGGTCGCCATGGGCGAAGATGGACCCCAACTGCAAATTCTCCTATGAAGGTCCCGCGGCAGGAGTCGGCGCCACCTTCCGCTGGGAGGGAAACATGGACGTCGGCACCGGCAATATGACGATCACGGAAAGCAAGCCTGCCGATCTCATCCTCATCCGCCTCGAATTCCTAAAACCGATGCAAGGCGTGAACACCACGGAGTTCACCTTCAAACCGGACGGCGCACAGACCGATGTGAGCTGGACCATGACAGGCAAGAACAATTTCGTGGGCAAGGCCTTCAGCCTTTTCATGGATTGCGACAAGATGGTGGGAGGCCAGTTTGAAAAGGGTCTCGCCAGCATGAAATCCATTGCGGAGGCGGCGCCGAAGTCATGAGCAGCGCCGCCCAAGATACGGACGACCGCGCGGTCGTCGTCAGCCACGTGTTCGACTATCCGCGCGAGCGGGTGTTCCAGGCTTTTACCGATCCAAACCAGATGGCGCAGTGGTGGGGACCGGATGGCTTCACCAACACCATCCACGAATTCGATCCAAAACCTGGCAATACCCTGCGCTACACAATGCATGCGCCGAGCGGCGCGGACTTCCCCAACGAAAGCGTGGTGGAGGAGATTATTACACCTGAGCGCGTGGTGCTTCACCATTTGGGACCCATTCATGAGTTCTGGATGACCATGACCTTCGAGGATCTCGACGGCCAGACCAAGCTCACCTGGCGACAGGTCTTCATGACGGCGGAGCATTGCGCCAAGATCAAGGACTTCATCATCCAGGCGAATGGGCAAAATTTTGCGCGCCTCGAAGCTCATCTGGCGAAGCAGGCCTGACCTCATTTCATCCCCAAAACCAAGAGAACCAAAAGCCAACCAACCTAAGCTACCAACATGAACATCAATCCCTACGTTTTTTACCAAGGCCGCGCTGAAGAGGCCATCGAATTTTACAAGGCCAAGCTGGGCGCCAAGCAGACCATGCTGATGCGCTTCAAGGACGGCCCGCCGCCGAGCGAGGACCAGCAGTGCGGCCCGGATGGTGGTCCCGCGCCGAAAATCGATCCGGAGAAAATCATGCACGCCGAGATCACCATCGGTGAGTCCACCGTGCTCATCTCGGATGGTCGTTGTGACCAGCCGACGAAGTTTGAAGGCTTCTCCCTGGCACTCTACGCCAAGGATGATGACGAAGCGAAAAAGCTCTTCGACGCCATCAGCAGCGAAGGCGGCACGCCCTTCATGCCACTCACGCAAACTTTCTTCGCCACCTCCTTCGGCATGACGCAGGACAAGTTTGGCGTGACCTGGATGGTGCTCTGCCTTGCGAAGATGGGTTGAGCAAACTGTAAACTCTTCAAGGGGCTGGGGCGATGTGCCCCGGCTCCTTTATTATGCAATACCAAGGCGCGCCGGCGCGGCGTAGCCGGGGAACAGCTCGTGCGGATTTGCCAATCCCCCGCGGGAAGCAATCACATCGCAAAGCACGGCACGGTAGTCGGTGCTGATGGAGAGGTCGGCGCCGGCATCGAGTGCTTCCGTGTTGAGGCCCGGCCATTTGCCGTGGACGAGGCCGCCGTTCTTCAGGCCTTCGCCGAGGAGGAGCATCACATTCCCGTGGCCGTGATCGGTACCGTTGCTCTCGTTGGATTTCACGCGACGGCCGAACTCGCTCATGACGATCAGGGTCACCGGCAGGTTCGCGGCACGCATGTCATTGGAGAAGGCGGCGCAGGCGAGGGACATCTCCTTCACCTGATTGGCAAAAGTGTCGTTCTGGTTTTGATGCGTGTCCCAGCCGCCGTAGTCCACCGTGGCCACGCGGAGGCCAAGACCGCTGCGCGCCATGCGTGCCACGGTTTGAAAGGCCAATCCCAGCGGACTTTCTCCATAGCTGCCTGTCGCGGGATGATAAGCGGTGAGCGTGCCGTCCTTTTCCCGCGCGATCTTCGCGTTCACATGGTCCAAGGCGCGCAGGGCTTCCCGCCCCGCCTGATGGACGGAGGACGCGCCTTCCGCATAGAGAGCGCGCAAGATTTCCATCTGCTCCTTTTCCCCGCCCAGCACAAACTCCTGCGGGTTCGGAATGGCCACCGCATCGGGACAACCGAAGAGAGACCCAGGCAGGGTATCACTCGCCGCAATGGCAGGCAGCACTGCGGGCTGGTGTGAAGCGGTGAGATAACGCGTGAGCCAACCCGTGGAAAGCGCCTTCATCTTCGTCTCCACCGCACCGCGCTCCATCATGTCCTCCGCCTCGAAATGGCTGCGCGTGCCGTTGTTAAGGCCGCAGGCATGAATGGCCGCGGCGTGCTTCGATTGGAAAAGCTCCGCCAGGGGCGTAGCCTCGCGATGGAGCAGGAATGCGGGATTGCCGGAAGCACCCGCGATTTCATGCCCCTTCCCCTCCCCTTCACCGATGACGCGCAACGCCGGAGGGCGAGCCGCTTCAAAGGCCTTGTCACCCGTGGGCGAAAGCAAGTTCAGGCCATCGCAGCCTCCGCGGAGGAAGAGAACCACCAGCGTGTGGGGATTCCCGTTGTTCCCGCTCTCCGCGAAGGCGAAAGGCAAAAAGCGAACCGTGGCGGAGGCTCCGACAAAACCCGAGCTGCGGAAGAGGAAGGAACGGCGGTTCATCATGGCAATGGGTTTGCAGAATTATCTCATTTGAAACTCGGGACTGGAACCGATCATGGCCAGCGTATCGAGCGAACGCTCCCACATCTCGCCATCCTCACGATCCAGCGACGCGTCTTTCTTGCCGCCGGTGACTTGGGCAAGATACGTCACCATCTTCTCCGCCGCGACGCCGGACAGCGTGGCGCCCGTCAGGCGCTGCGACCAGCGCGCCACGAACTGCGCGGGCGTTTCTTCGTCCTTCGCAAAGACGTCCGTGCGCTCCCAATAGGTGCTGCGAAGCTCGTTGGCGCGCAACGTTCTCAAAAGGTTCCAACGGCCCACCGTGGTGTTGGTGCCGAGCCAGTAGGCGTTCACATCCGGATGGCCCGTGGGCGTGGGCCAGTTGAAGAGCCGGTAGCCCATGCTCTGCACTGCGTTTCCGAAATCCGGCGTGGGATGGAAGTGCGCGCCAGTGGCCCGGACGAAGGAAACCGCCAACTCCATCGGGTTCTTCACCTTGCCGCGCGGATGCGCCGCGAACTCCGGCGCAAGCACGATGGCGCGGATGACGCGCGCGATTTGGTCCGGGGCCTTCGCCGATTCCCGCCACACCTTGCCGGCCTTCTGCACGAGCGCAGCGGGTGGCTCGTCACCCAGGAAACGGCGGCACAGCTTGAAGCAAACATGCTGCGCTGTGGCAGGATGATCCGCCACCAGATCCAGCACCGCACGACCATCCGCCATGGGCGGCTGGTTTGGATCAAACTCCGCCGCGAGCACGCGCTTCTGATAAGGATCATGCCAGCCTTCAAGATAAAGGAACTCACCGGTATTCGGACGCCGGCCGCGCTCGTCTTCTTCGTTGTTGGCCACCGTCCAGCCAGTGAAAGCGCGCGCCGCTTCGTACACATCCTGGTCGATATAGCCCTCCGGTTTGCCGTCCTTCGCGCCGGGCACTTCACGCCAGCGTTTGTAGAGATCATTGCGATAAGCGCCCGCTCCCAAGGTGTGCAGTTCGAAGAGTTCGCGCGCGTAGTTCTCATTCGCCGGACTCGCCTTGCTCACCACGTTGTCGAGGTAGTAGAGCATCGCAGTGCTGGTGGCGACGGCTTCCAGCATCTCGCGGAAATTACCCAGCGCGTGGGCCCGGATCACTTTCCGGTCGTAGAGCGGCAACATCGCCGCGATGGTCTCCGTCTTCTCCGCATTGACATTAAAATGATTGTGCCAGAACCCGGCGAGAATCTCCCGCACCTGCCACTTGGAATAGGCTGCGCGGATCCAGGTAGCCGCGCGCACCTCATCCAACGGGCGCACGCGCATCTCGAAAGGCATCGGCCGCTCGTAGTCCTGCAGCTTCCAAAGTTCCGCGGCAGGCGACTCGAGATGCTGGAGCGCCAGATACTCCTTGGTGGCGGGCCATTTCTTGTCTTTCTCACCGCCTGGACCGTATTCAAGAGGCCAGCGCATCTTGCGCACGCGTGCTTCACATTCCGCGTCTGCCTTCGCATCCGGGTGCAGTTGTTCCTCGAGCCACGCCTCAAGACCACGCTGCTTCAGATCGGCCATCAGCCCCGGCGTCACACCGTAGGAAAGCCGCGCGGCCAGCAAGTGCTCGAGTGACAGGAAACTCATCGTGGAAGAATGTCATGTTAGCTTCCCCCGGAGAACCTTACAAGAACCGATGTCATTCCCTCAATCTCATCAGCACGTGGCCCGCATTTTGCGGGTGAAGGGGGAGAACCCCGCGCGTAATCCTCGCCATGCCTGATCTTCAATCCCTCTTTCCCGCCAGGGCAAACATCCCTGCCGAGTGTGCGCTCATCGCGCCGCTGCACCAGCGGGAGTACCTCTTCGACGGGGAAATCGTCCGCTGGGACGGCCCGGTGCAGGAGGTCTATTCCCCGCTCATGGTGGACGAGGGAGACGGGCTGAAGGCGCCACTCATCGGGAGCTACCCGCTCACCGGCGAAGAGGAATCCAAGGCCGCTCTCGTCTCCTGCGGCAAGGCCTACAACTACGGACGCGGGGAATGGCCCACCATGAGCGTGGAGGACCGCATCAAGTGCGTGGAGCGTTTCACCAAGATGATGATCGCCAGCCGCAGCCAGGTGGTAAAGCTGCTCATGTGGGAGATTGGCAAGAGCCTTGCGGATTCCGAGAAGGAGTTCGACCGCACGGTGGAGTACATCTATGCGACGATGGAAGAACTGAAGAAGCTGGACCGTGAGGGCAGCGGCTTCCGCATCGAGCAGGGAGTGATCGGCCAGGTGCGTCGCTCACCGCTAGGCATTGTCCTCTGCATGGGACCGTTCAACTATCCGCTGAATGAGACGTACACCCTGCTCATTCCGGCGCTGATCATGGGGAATGTGGTTCTCTTCAAGCCACCGCGGCAGGGCATTCTCCTGCACGGGCTTTTCCAGGAAGCCTACCGCCAGTGTTTTCCCAAAGGCGTGCTCAACATGCTCTATGGCCGCGGCAGCGTGGTGGTGCCACCCATCATGACCTCAGGCCGTCTGGATGTGCTGACCCTCATCGGCTCTTCCAAGATGGCGGATCGTCTTCAGAAATCGCATCCCAAGGTCAACCGTCTCCGCTCCGTACTGGGTCTCGATGCAAAAAATGCCGCCATCATCCTGCGCAACGCCGACCTGGAGACCACGGTGAAGGAAGTCGTGCTCGGCGCGCTTTCCTTCAATGGCCAGCGCTGCACCGCCATCAAGATCGTTTTTGTCCACTCGGCCATCGCTGACAGCTTTGTGGAAAAACTCTGCGCCGCCATTGGCAAACTCAAGGTCGGCATGCCCTGGGACAAGGGCGTGCAGATCACTCCGGTGGCGGAGCCGGAGAAGCCCGCCTACTTGGAAAGCGCCATTGCTGATGCCATCTCCAAGGGCGCGCGCGTGGTGAACGCGGACGGCGGGAAGCGTTTTGGGTCCATGTTCATGCCCGCGGTGGTCTGCCCCGTCAGTGAAGGCATGACACTCTACCGCGAGGAACAGTTTGGTCCGGTGATTCCCGTGGTCCTTTTTGATGACATCCAGACCCCCATTCAGTACCTCATCGAAAGCGACCACGGCCAGCAGGTCTCCATCTTTGGCACGGACGCGCGCGAGATCGCCACCCTGATCGATCCGCTGGTGAACCAGGTGACGCGCGTGAACATCAACGCGCAATGCCAGCGCGGACCGGACAGCTTTCCCTTTTCAGGTCGCAAGGATTCCGCCCAAGGCACGCTCTCCATCCTCGACGCGTTGCGCTCCTTCAGCATCCGCTCCGTGGTCGCCACCAAGGAAACTGAAGCCAACAAGGCGCTCTTCAACGAGATCATCAAGGAGGACCTCTCCAACTTCCTCTCGACACGGTTCATCTTCTGAAGCAGTGGGCGCAGGTGGGGGTGGAGAAAGAAGCGCCGCTGCCCATGACGCGCCGCCCGGAACCGCGGTCTCTATCGCGGCCCCGCTGTTCACGGGTCGTGCGCGGAATCTTTGGAATTAGAAACCGTGCAGGTTCTTCACCGGGAAGGAAAGCCCACCAGTACCCAGGATAATTTCAAGCGTGTCCTCCACAATCTTGATGTCGTTGTCGAAGCCGCCATGACTTGGCGGGTCTTTCTCCACCCCGTCCCAAACCAGGTATTTGATGGGCAGAACGTTCTCCGGAACAATTTTGGCTTGGGTCACAAAATTGCGCCACTTGCGCACTTCATCCTTCACGTGATCGCCATCGAAGATGTCTTCCCCGTCCAGATTGCTGTTCCATGCGGCCTCCATACCCAAGATCGGAGTCTTGTGTTCCTCGCAGGCGCGGCTGACAAAGTAGAGGAGCGACTTGCGGTAGATCTTGGCGACGTTGTCCGCGAGTTCCGCCTGGTTGTCCATCATGGAGAAGTAAAGGCGCTTCGCAGGAATGCGGCCGCTCCTGATGGCGGGAATGTAATAATCCACGGCGAACTGGACGGTGCATGCCGCAGCATAGAGATGGCAGGTGGTCAGGCCGGGGGATTTCTTCACCGCGTCCATGGCTTCCAGCAACCGCCCCAACCAAATGGAACCGGCCGAATGACCGATCGCATGGAAGCGGGCCTTGCTATTGTTGACGGTCAGGCCGGTGAACATTTGCGCCAAAAGATTGGCGCCACGCCCCGGCTTGACTGCAGCCTCGGCGTTCTGCTTCATCTGGGTCCATAGGGCCTTGCCAAGGTGTCCCAGCGTATTTTCAAAGGTGTAGTCCGTGGCATCGCTGAGACGCTCCTTGACCCAGTCCATGAAACCACCTGCGGCGCGCGAGGGATGGCCGATGGGAAGAAGCTTGTCCAGGAGGTCCGCACCAATATCGAGAAGCGACTCCATGAACCCCGTCTTCCACACGATGAAGATGGGGAAGATGCCGTTGGCCTTGAACCATGGTCCCATCACCTGCACTCTCTTGAAACCGGCCTCCTCACTGTTCAACCCGCCGTGCAGATACACACAAACATCACGATTTTTGGCATCGCTGGAAAGCCATTCTTGAATGCGATCGCCGAGCAATTTCACCTGCGTCGGGCCATCGCGGGCAATGATGTCCGTTGGTGAAATGAACCCATCGTTGGCCATCACCAGGGCATGCTCGTGTGCCGTGTTCTCATCCCAAGGGTCCGTGACCTTCTTTTTGGGATCAGGCGCCAACGCCAAGGGTGAAGCATCGCCGGAAAGAAGTCCGCCGCTCTGTGGACGGATGCTGGTGCGCGCTTCTTCAGTACTGATCGTGATAGGCGTGCCGAGTGTGCCCACCCAGCAGTCCGTGGCATTGCTGAGCCAATCCGCATAGGTCAGCCGGCCAAATCCTTTGTACCCCCACTTGTGACCCCACGAGTTCTGCAGAAAGAATCCCTCCTCGTCAAATCCCACCAGGGCAAAGGAGTGGCCTCCGTCTACCTTGGAGGCCGGGCTCCAAGGGATGGTGGGAAGAAGTCTTCCAGGCACGGGCTTCGGATTCATCAGGCTGTCCCAACCCGAGTGCACATCAGCGCTCACATACACGGCGCCCGTCTCCACAATGGCGCTGTGCATTGCTGCGATATCCCGGGTATCCACCCTGTAGTAGGCTCCCAAGGGTATCTTCGCCGCTTCCGCAGCCCAGCTCACCAGGGGTTCGCCAGGTTTCTTGTCGGTACCGTAGGGCCATGTCTTTGCAAGGCAAACGCCGTGTTTGTTCCAGCCCTTCATGGCTCCACGGCAACTCGACCCTTCATAGTCCTCCCCCGCCCACTCGTCATACTTGCGCGCCAGCTCGTAGAGCATGCGCGGACTTACCTTGTACAGTCTCTCCCCGGGTTCCAGCACAAGAACCTGATCAATATAGACCAGCTTGAAGCGAAGGTAATTGATCATCGCCGCCAA
>Ga0265327_10005528_pt1 | contig 10507 bp, 6 predicted proteins | sample 41621metaG_FD_202089 | JGI IMG/M metagenome (GOLD analysis project Ga0265327, IMG submission 202089) | Rhizosphere microbial communities from Carex aquatilis grown in University of Washington, Seatle, WA, United States - 4-16-21 metaG | ecosystem: Host-associated > Plants > Roots > Rhizosphere >... | reverse complement strand
ACGTCCACCTGGGCGGCGATTTCGCGGCTGATGCGCTGGGCGCCCGCCTTGTCGCCGTGGCTCGCCCACAGCGAGGGGCGGTAGTTCATGTCGTAGGAGACGATCGTTCCATGGCGCCTGGCGGCCCGGACCGCCTCCAGGGTCGCTTCGGCCGTATCGGACGACAGGGCGGCGAAGATGCCGCCGGTATGCAGCCAGCGCACGCCCTCCTCGCCGAACAGCAGGTCCCAATCGACCTCGCCGGGCCGGATCTGGGAGGCGGCTGAATTGGCGCGGTCCGACACGCCCAGCGGCGGACGGGCGCCGAAGCCCTTCTCGGTGAAGTTCAGCCCCACCCGGGTGTTGCGGCCGATGCCGTCAAACGGCCGCCAGAGGACGTGCGACACGTCCACCCCGCCCTGCATCATGCAGTCCTCGACCAGCCGTCCGACGTCGTTGTCCGGCAGGGCGGTGACCACACTCGCGCGAAGGCCGAAGGTTTTCCGGAGCGCCCGGGCGACGTTGTACTCGCCGCCGCCCTCCCACACCTGGAAGCTGCGCGCCGTACGCACCCGGCCGAAGCCCGGGTCGAGCCGCAGCATCACCTCGCCCAGCGCCACGCAATCCCAGCGGCAGTCGGCGGCGGGGCGGATGTCGAGCATCAGAGGCTGGCCCGCACCTGACGCGCCAGGTCGACGGCGTGGTGGACACGGGCGGCGACGCCTGCGTAGTCGCGGGTTTCCAGCAGCGATTTGGGGATCAGGTTGGAGCCGAGGCCGCAGGCCACCACCCCGGCGCCGAACCAGGCGCGGAACGACTCCTCGGTCGCCTCCACCCCGCCGGTGGGCATCAGCTTGGTCCAGGGCATGGGCCCCAGCACGTTGCGCACGAACTCGGGTCCGCCGACCGAGGCGCCCGGGAACAGCTTGACGATCTCGCAGCCCAGCTCCTGGGCCTGGCTGATCTCGCTGGCGCTGCCGCAGCCTGGGCTGTAGGCGACCTGACGGCGGTTGCACAGACGCGCGACCTCCGGATTGAGCGTCGGCCCGACGACGAAATTGGCGCCGTAGGCCAGATAGAGCGCCGCCGTCGGCGCCTCCACGATCGAGCCGACGCCGAGGACGATCTCGGGCCGGGTGCGGGCGAACCGCTGCGACACCTCGCGGAACACCTCCACCGCGAAGTCTCCGCGGTTGGTGAACTCCACGCACGGCGCGCCACCGTCGGCGCTGGCGGCGATGACCTCGCAGCAGACCTCGGGATCGGGGTGATAGAAGACCGGGATCACGCCCTGGTCGATGAGGGCGGACAGAACGGACAGACGGTCACGCATGATCGCGTCATCCCCCGGCAGGGAATGCGGCCTCGGCAGGCTCGCGGTCGAGCTTGTAGGCGGTCTTCGGCAGGCGATAGGCCAGGTCGGCGGCGGTCTCGGCGGCCTCGTCTTCGTCCAGCCGATGTTCGGCCACCAACCTGGCCAGGAAGGCGCAGTCCACGCGCCGGGCCACGTCGTGGCGGGCGGGGATCGACAGGAAGGCGCGGGTGTCGTCGTTGAAGCCGACGGTGTTGTAGAAGCCCGCCGTCTCGGTGGTCTGCTCGCGGAACCGGCGCATGCCCTCGGGGCTGTCGTGGAACCACCAGGCCGGGCCGAGCTTCAGCGCCGGATAGTGGCCGGCCAGGGGCGCCAGTTCGCGGCTGTAGGCGGTCTCGTCCAGAGTGAAGACGATGATGGTCAGGCCGGGTTCGGAGCCGAACCGGTCGAGCAGCGGCTTCAGCGCATGCACATAGTCGGTGGACTGCGGGATGTCGGCGCCCCGGTCGCGGCCGAAGCGCTGGAACAGGCCCCGGTTGTGGTTGCGGAACGAGCCCGGGTGGATCTGCATCACCAGCCCGTCGTCCAGGCTCATGCGGGCCATCTCGGTCAGCATCTGGGCGCGGAACAGCTCGGCGTCCTGCGGGGTGAAGGTCCCGCCGACCACCCTGTGGAACAGGGCCTCGGCTTCGCGCAGGGACAGGTCGGCGGTGCGAGCCGTAGGATGGCCGTGGTCGGTGGAGGTGCAGCCGGCGGCGGCGAAATAGGCGCGGCGCTTGCGGTGGGCGTTGAGGTATCCGCCCCAGAAGCCCACGTCCTCGCCGGTGAGCTGGCCCAGCCGGTCGAGCGATAGACCGAAGGCCTCGCTCTCGGGGTCGATCACCGGGTCGGGGCGATAGGCGGTGAGCACCCGGCCCTTCCAGCCGCTCTGGCGGATCCGGGCGTGGTGTTTCAACTCGTCCACCGGCGACTCGGTGGTGGTCAGCACCTCGATGTTGAAGCGGTCGAACAGGGCGCGCGGGCGGAACGCGGGCGTCGCCAGCAGCTCGCCGATGCGGTCGAAGTAGAGGTCGGCGGTCGAGGCGTCGAGGGCGACGTCGAAGCCGAACACCTCGGTGAACACATGGTCGAGCCAGAGGGCCGAGGGCGTGCCGCGGAACAGGCGCATGTTCTGCGCCAGCAGGCGCCAGGCTTCGCGCGGGTCGGCGGCCGAGCGGCCGTCGCGGTCGGGGACGCCCAGGGACTCCAGCGGGACGCCCTGGCTGTAGAGCATGCGGTAGAGGTAGTGGTCGGGCGTCAGCAGCAGGGAGGCGGCGTCGGCGAACGGGGCGTCTTCGGCGAACCACTCCGGATCGGTATGGCCGTGCGGGCTGATGATCGGTAGATGGCGCACCGCGCCGTACAGGCGGCGCGCTATGGCGCGGGTCTGCGGCTCCGCGGGAAACAGGCGATCCTCGTCCAGTTGCAGGGGGCGGGGCATGGGTTTCGTCCGTTGACGTATTACGCCTGGAAAAAGGCTCCGCGCACCGCGCTCACCCCCGGAAGGCTATTGGCATGACCATCTACGGATATTGGTAAGGCCTTTCAAGGGGCGCCTCAGATGGCCCAGCGACGGGCGTACTCCTTGCGTTTGGCCGCCACCTCGGTGCGCGCGCGTTCGACCGCCTCGGTCTCGGTCGCCGCCAGCAGATAATCCACCACCCGCGCCAGATGGTCGCGCATCGCCTGGCGGGCCTGACCCGGATCGCGAGTCTTCAGCGCGTCGAGGATCTTCTGGTGCTCCTCGATGCGCGGCTTGGAGCCGGAGCCTCGGGCGACCTCCAGCATGTGGCGGCACAGGGGCGATTTGCTGCGCATGTCCCAGAGCGTCTCGACCACATAGGCCAGGGCGACATTGCGGGTGGCCGAGGCGATGGTCAGGTGGAAGCGCCTGTCCGCTTCCTCCTCCTTCAGATCGCCGGCGTTGTCCTGCTCCATCTGGGCGATGATCTTCTGCAGCTCGGTGAGCTCGGCGTCGCTGATCGTGGTGGCCGCCAGCGCGGCCACCTCGCCCTCGAGCAGGGCGCGGGCTTCCGTCAGTTCGAAGGCGCCGATATCCAAATCGGCCGGATCGGCCTCCGGCGCGGCCTGGCAGACGTAGATGCCCGAGCCGTGACGCGGTTCCACCAGGCCCCGGATTTCCAGCGCGAGCATGGCCTCGCGGACGGTGGGCCGGCTGACTTCGAACTCTTCGGCGAGCTCGCGTTCGGAGGGAAGGCGCTGTCCCGCCCGGTAGCGCCCTTCGGCGATGGCGGAGGACACCGCTGCGGCGACCTTCTGGTAGAGCTTCCGTGTCTCGACTGTAGTTGAGGCCATTCTGGGAACTCTGATGGATCGCGGCGACGGTGCGAGCTTTCCGGCGTATCCGCAGATGAAGCGGGGCGCAAGCCCGAGCCGGATTGAGGCCTGACCAATTTTCACAACCGTCCTTCGCCGCGGCCTGTGCGCGACGCCGGAGGACAGGGAACAGGCGCACGGGGACCTCTCCCGCAAAATTTTGTTTGCCCCCGATCTGCGCCTCGGGCTAAGTCGGCCCAATGTGGCCTGACCAATCGGAAGGGCGATAACAGACGTCGCAGGGGAGGGGCTCGTGGGTTCGAGAGGGGCAGTCAGGTCCGCGCCCTTCGCCGCCGTCCCGATCGAGGCGCGGCCATGAGATTGAACCTCGCCAACCTGAACAGGGCGCCCCCGGCGCTTCGCCCCGCCTATGACCCGGCCCGGATCGCGCTCGGCATGGTGCATCTGGGGCTCGGCGCCTTCCACCGCGCGCACCTGGCCATGTTCACGGATGACGCGATCGCGTTGGAACACGGCGACTGGGGCATCCTGGGCGTCTCGATGCGCAAGCCCGACGTCGCCGCTTCGCTGGAGCCGCAGGACGGCCTCTACACGGTGGAGCAGCTCGACAGCCGGCCCAGCTACAGGATCGTAGGCGCCGTCCGCGCCCTCGCCACACTGCCCCTGGCGCCGGAGCGCGTGGTGGCGGCGATCGCCTCGCCCGCCATCCACATCGTCACCCTGACGGTCACCGAAAAGGGCTATTGTCTCGCCGGCGGCGACCTGGACTTCGCCCATCCCGAGATCGTCCACGACCTCTCAGCGCCGCACGCGCCGCGTTCCGCCGCCGGGGTGCTGGTCGCCGGCCTCGCCGCCCGCCGGGCCGCCGGCGCCGGCCCGATCACGGTGATCAGCTGCGACAACCTTCTGGAGAACGGGCCGTTGCTCCGGAGAGCGATTCTCGCCTTGGCCGAGCGGATTGATCCCGGCCTCGCGGGCTGGATCGACGGGAACGCCGCCTTCCCTGAAACCATGGTCGACAGCATCGTGCCGGCCTCGACCCCCGATAGCCGGCGGCGGGTGGAACAGGCCATCGGGCTCGAGGACCTGGCCAGCGTGCAGCGCGAACCCTTCGCCCAGTGGGTAATCGAGGACAGGTTCGCCGGGCCGAGACCGGCGTGGGACAAGGTCGGCGCCGAGATCGTTCCCTCCGTCGCGCCATTCCGGCAGCTCAAGCTCCACGTGCTCAACGCGACCCATTCGGCCCTGGCCTATCTCGGCTTGCAGGCCGGCCACCGCTTCGTGCGCGAGGCGATCGCCGACCCCCAGCTCCTCGGGTTCGTGGAGAGGCTGGTCGCCGACGAGATCGCGCCCGCCCTGCCAGCGCTCGACGTGCGCGCCTACTGGACCGCGACCAAGGCGCGTTTCGCCAACCCCATGATGGATCACCGGCTGGACCAGATCGCGCAGGACGGCGAGTTCAAGCTCGCCCAGCGCATCGCCCCGCTCCTGGCGGCCAATCTCAGGGCGGGCTTGCCGGCCGCCGGCCTGATCGCGGTGGTCAGGGCCTGGATGGACCACGCCGGACTTAAGCCCGGCGCCGAACTGCCGGCCTTCCTGAACGCCGACCCGCTGATCCGCTCGGCCATCCTGAGCGCTCGCCCATGACCGCTTCCGTTCATTCCATCCGACCCGCGGGCGCACGCCCCGTCGTTTGGCGCCACTGCCCTAGTCTGGAGCTTGCTCGATGCTGAAGATCACCGCCGCCCGGGTCATCGTGACCTGCCCCGGCCGCAACTTCGTGACCCTGAAGATCGAGACGGAAGACGGCGTCTACGGGATCGGCGACGCCACGCTCAACGGTCGCGAACTATCGGTCGTCTCCTACCTGGAAAACTATGTCGTCCCCTGCCTCATCGGCCGGGACGCGCACCAGATCGAGGACATCTGGCAGTTCTTCTATCGCGGCGTCTACTGGCGGCGCGGGCCGGTCACCATGACCGCCATCGCCGCCGTCGACATGGCGCTGTGGGACATCAAGGCCAAGATGGCCCGCATGCCGCTCTATCAGCTCTTGGGCGGGGCGAGCCGCCGCGGCGTGATGGTCTACGGCCACGCCAATGGCGAGACCATCGAGGAGACCGTCGAGGAAGCGCTCCGCTACAAGGACATGGGCTACAAGGCGATCCGCCTGCAGACCGGCGTGCCGGGCCTGGCCAGCACCTACGGCGTGTCGCAGGACAAGCTGTTCTACGAACCGGCCGATGCGGCCCTGCCCAGCGAAAACGTCTGGTCGACCTCCAAGTACATGCCGGTGGTGCCGCGCCTGTTCGAGGCGACGCGCAAGGCGCTCGGCGAGGACGTGCATCTCCTCCACGACTGCCACCACCGCCTGACCCCGCTGGAGGCCGGGCGGCTCGGCAAGGACCTTGAGCCCTATCGTCCGTTCTGGATGGAGGACGTCACGCCGGCCGAGAACCAGGCCGCCTTCCGCCTGATCCGGCAGCACACGACCACGCCCCTAGCGATCGGCGAGGTGTTCAACAGCGTGTGGGACTGCAAGCAGCTGATCGAGGAGCAGCTGATCGACTACATCCGCACCACGATCGTGCATGGCGGCGGCATCAGCCACCTGCGCCGGATCGCCCACCTCGCCGAGCTGAACAATGTGCGGACCGGCTTCCACGGCGCCACCGACCTGTCGCCGGTGACCATGGGCTCGGCCCTGCACTTCGACCTGTGGGTCCCGAACTTCGGGGTGCAGGAATACATGCGGCACACGGACGAGACGGACGCCGTCTTCCCGCATGCCTACACCTTCGCCGACGGCGAACTGCATCCGGGCGAGGCGCCCGGGCATGGCGTGGACATCGATGAGGCCCTGGCCGCCCGCTACCCCTACCGACCCGCCAGCCTGCCGGTGAACCGGCTGGAGGACGGGACCATGTACAACTGGTAGGGCCGATGGCGCGCCCCATCCGGCATCTGCGCTGGCGGATCATCGTCCTGGTCATGATCGGGACGGTGATGAACTACCTCGCGCGCAGTTCGCTGGGTGCGGCGGCGCCCACCCTGGTCAAGGAGCTGGGCCTGACCACCCAGCAGTATTCCTACGTCGTGGGCGGCTTCCAGCTGGCCTACACCATCATCCAGCCGATCGCCGGCTTCCTGCTCGACCTGCTGGGCGCCAAGGTCGGCCTGCTGATCTTCGCCGTCGGCTGGTCCCTGGCGAACATGGCGCACGGCCTGGCCACCGGCTGGCAGGGGCTGATGGGTTTCCGCGCGCTCCTGGGCCTGTTCGAGGGCGCCGTGATCCCGGCCGGCTTGAAGGTCGTCGGCGAATGGTTCCCCGACAAGGAACGGTCGGTGGCGACCGGATGGTTCAACGTCGGCGCCGCCGTGGGCAGTATCATCGCGCCGCCGCTGGTGGTGTGGTGCATCCTGATCGGCAGCTGGCGGCTGGCGTTCCTGGTCACCGGCGGCCTGGGCCTGATCTGGGCGCTGGCGTGGTGGTTCGGCTACGCCAAGCCGCAGGGGCATCCGCGGATCAGCCCCGAGGAGCTGGCCTACATCGAAGCCGGTCAGGCGGAGGCGCCCGAGAGCGGGTCCAAGAGGCCCTCGTGGGGCCCGATCGCCCGCACCCGCCGCTTCTGGTCCATGGCCATCCCCCGCTTCCTGGCGGAGCCGGCTTGGCAGACCTTCACCTTCTGGATCCCGCTCTACCTCGTCTCCGTCCGCGGCATGGAACTCAAGCAGATCGCGCTCTACGCGTGGCTGCCGTTCCTGGCCGCGGATCTCGGATCGATCGTGGGCGGCTACCTGTCGCCGTTTTTCATGCGGGTGTTCGGCGCCTCCCTGCTGGCGGCGCGCAAGTTCACCGTGCTCATCGGGGCCCTGCTCATGGCCGGGCCGGCCTGCATCTTCCTGGCGCCCAACGCCTATATGGCCATCGCCCTATTCAGCGTCGGCGGCTTTGCGCACCAGACCCTGTCGGGCGCGCTGATCACCCTGTCGACAGACCTGTTCCCCAAGCATCAGGTAGCCACGGCCACCGGCATGGCGGGCAGCGCGGCCTGGATCGGCGGACTGATGTTTTCGCTCGTGGTCGGGGCCCTGGCCAAGAGCATCGGCTACGAGCCCCTGTTCGTGTGCCTGGTGTTCTTCGACCTGGCCGGCGCCCTGGTGCTGTTCGGATTGCTTCGCGATGGCGACGCCGTGGGCGTTGCGGGGAGGACTTCATGAAACGTTTGGCCCGAGCGGCGCTCGCCGCCTTTGCGCTTTCGCTCGCCGTCGTCACTTCGGCGGCGGCGGCGGCGGCGGCGGCCCACGACGCCCGCTACGTGATGACTCTGGGCGACGGCTGGCGTTTCAAGCAGGACGGCGCGGTGACCGGGGCGGAGGCCTTGAGCTTCGCTGACGCCGACTGGCCGACGGTCAGCGTGCCGCACACCTGGAACCGGGTCGGCTATTACCTGACCGACCCCTCCAGCCATCTCAACCGCGCCGACAACACCAACAAGAGCCAGGGCGTGGGCTGGTACCGGCTGAAGTTCACGCCCCCCGCCGGCCTGGCGGGCCGGAAGATCTGGCTCGAGTTCGACGCGGCCAGCCGGATCGCCACGGTCTGGCTGAACGGCGTGCCGCTGGGCGAGCACAAAGGGGGCTTCTCCCGCTTCCGCCTCGACGCCACGGCGGCGGCCCACGCGGGGCAGGCCAATCTGCTGGTGGTGAAGGTGGACAATTCCCAGCCCGCGTCCGGGTCGAGCACGGCGGACGTGCTGCCCCTGACCGGCGACTTCTTCGTCCACGGCGGCCTCTATCGTCCCGTGCGGGTCGTCGCCACCGATCCGGTGCACATCGACATGATGGATCTGGGCGGCCCGGGGGTCTACGCGCGCACGCTCAACGCCGACGCCAATGCCGCCGCCGTCGAGGTGCGCACCCGACTGGTCAACGACGGGGACGTCTCGGCCCCGGCCAAGGTCTACACGCGCCTGATCGACCAGAAGGGCCAGACCGCCGCAGTCTCGATCCAGCCGGTCGAACTGGCGCCCGGCAAGGTCTTGGAGCTGAAGCAGGCCCTGAGCCTCGCCCGCCCCCACCTATGGCAGGGCCGGGCGTCTGCGTACCTGTACCATCTGACCTCGGAAGTGCGGGCCAAGGACGGGCGCGTGCTGGACCGGCTGGACCAGGCCTTCGGCGTGAGGACCATCCGGCTTGATCCCGACAAGGGCATGTTCCTCAACGGGCGGCCGCTGCGCCTCCACGGCGTGGGCTACCATCAGGACCACGAAGGCAAGGGGTGGGCGATCAGCCCGGCGGACGTCGACGGCGACCTCAAGATCCTCATGGACATGGGGGTCAACACGGTGCGCCTGACCCACTACCAGCACGGCCAGACGGTGCACGATCTGGCGGATCGGTACGGGCTTATCCTGTGGGATGAGATCCCCCTGGTGTCCGCCTGGACCTTGGACAACAAGACCGAGCCGACGCCCGAGCTCCGCGCCAACGCCGTGCAGCAGCTTCGGGAGCTGATCCGGCAGAACTTCAACCACCCGTCTGTCGCCAACTGGAACCTGGCCAACGAGGTGGACTTCGGCAACGACGCGCCAGGCTTCCTGCCAGGGGCCTCGACCCAGGCGCCGGACCCGATGCCTCTCCTCAAGGAATTGCACGACGTCGAACGGGCCGAGGATCCCGGACGCCCCAGCAGCATCGCGACCTGCTGCGAGGCCAGGGCGACACGGCGAGCGGACACCGTCATTCCAATCACGGCGAAGGCGACCGACATCAGCGGCGCCAACCGCTACTTCGGCTGGTACTACGGCAAGGCGGACGAACTGGGGGCCCATCTCGACCAGCTGCACGCCCAGCGGCCGTCGCAGCCCGAGGCGCTCACGGAATATGGAGCGGGCGCGGCCCTGACCATCCACACCGACGACGTCCTCGGCGGTTCGCCGGACTCCGGCGGCGTCGACCAGCCGGAGGAGTACCAGAGCTACGTGCACGAGCGCAGCTGGCCCCAGATCCGCAGCCGGTCTTATCTGTGGTCGTCATGGCTGTGGTCCGCCTTCGACTTCTCCAGCACCGTCCGGCGCGAGGGCGACTCCCAGGACGTCAATACCAAGGGCCTCGTTTCCTATGACCGCAAGGTGAAGAAGGACGCGTACTTCTTCTATCGGGCCAACTGGACCGGCAATCCGACCGTCCACATCAACGGCCGGCGCTATCCGGACCGCGCCTACGCCTCCACCGAGGTGCGGGTCTACAGCAACGCCCCCAAAACCGAACTGTGGCTCAACGGCCGCCTTGTCGGCGCCCAGACGGACTGCTCCGAACGGGTCTGCGTCTGGCCGAAGGTCCGGCTGTCGGCCGGCGAGAACACGATCTCGGCCAGAGGCCAGTTCGCCGCCGGCGTCGTCGAGGACCATGTCGCCTGGCGCCTGGCGCCCGAAGCGGCCCAGACTGTGCGGATCGACAGCGGCGCGCTAGTCGCGGCCAAGGCGGGCGTCCGCTATGGGTCGGACGCCTTCTTCTCGGGCGGGCGGGCCGACACCGTCTATCCGAGCGGACGCGGACCGCCCAGGCCCAAACCCGCCATCGCTGGCGCCACGGACGCCGCCGTCGAGGCCACCTACCGCGAGGGCGATTTCCGCTACGACATCCCGCTGCCCGACGGCGCCTACACCGTGACGCTCGACTTCATCGAACCCTCGGCCAAGCCCGGCGAGCGCACCTTCAACGTGCTGGCCAACGGCGCCGTCGCCCTGGCCGACGTCGATGTCGCGGCCCTCGGGCGCGCGCCGCTGACGCTGGTGCGGCGCAGTTTCCCGGTTCAGGTGTCGAACGGGGCGCTCGCTCTGAAGTTCGCTCCGGGCAAGGGCCAGGCGATCGTCT
>Ga0265327_10005527_pt1 | contig 10509 bp, 6 predicted proteins | sample 41621metaG_FD_202089 | JGI IMG/M metagenome (GOLD analysis project Ga0265327, IMG submission 202089) | Rhizosphere microbial communities from Carex aquatilis grown in University of Washington, Seatle, WA, United States - 4-16-21 metaG | ecosystem: Host-associated > Plants > Roots > Rhizosphere >... | reverse complement strand
TGGTGTCCACCACCTGGCTGACCACGCTGCCGCCCTTGACTGCGACTTCGGAGGCGGAGACGGCGAGTTGATTGGCCTGCCGTGCGTTGTCGGCGTTCTGCTTGACCGTCGAGGTCAGCTCTTCCATTGATGCGGCGGTTTCTTCCAGCGAGCTGGCCTGCTCCTCGGTGCGCGAGGACAGGTCCTGGTTGCCCGTGGCGATCTGGCTCGATGCCGTCGCGATCGTGTCGGTGCCCGTGCGGACTTCGGCGACGATCTTCACCAGGCTGTTGTTCATCTCCTTGAGCGCCTGCATCAGCCGGCCGGTCTCGTCCTTCGAATCCACCTGGATGCGCGCGCTGATGTCGCCCGCGGCGACCGTCTCGGCGACCTTGATGGCTTGCCCGATCGGGCGCGTGATCGAACGCGTGATGAACCAGGCAAAGACCGCGCCCAACAACACGGCCATGAGGCCGATTCCCAGCATCAGGCCGCGCGCGCGTTCGTACTCGGCCGCTGCCGCGGCTGTCGCCTCCTCAGCCCGTTGGGTCTGGTAGCGGATCATCTCGTCCACTGCCGCCAGCGTGGCGCGCACCGCCGGTGCGAACTTCTTCATCACGAGCTCGGTGGCTTCGGCATTCTTGTTCTGCTGAGCCAGCTCGATCAACTGGGCGCTCAATGGCGCGGCCACCGCCAGCGTCTCATCGATCCTGGCCAGGAAGGCCTTGCCTTCCGGCCGCGCGACGATCTTGCCGAGTGCGGTCTTTGTCTCGGTGAACATCTCGCGCGCCGATGCGATCTTCTTCATCTGCTCGCGCATGGCCGCCTCATCGGTCAACAACACCAGTTCGGTTCCGTAGCTGGCGATGTCGCGAATCGAGTCGAGCATCTTGTTGGCCAGCGCGACCTTGACGTTGTTGTCGTGGACGATGCCGTCGAGGCGCGCCTGGAGGCCGCCGAGGGAGTTCAGCGCCAGGGCGACGATCGCCGCCAGGAACAGAAGCACGACGGCGAAGCCCATGCCCAGGCGGGTGCCGATTTTCAAGTTGGAAAGCGCGTTCATGATGATGAGGGTGACGAGCGTCGTGGCCTGGGAACGGGGATCAGAATTCGGTCCAGTCGCCGCCAGCAGCACCGGCCGCCGCCAGTTCGGACGCGGGCGCCCGCTTCGGACGGACGGGGGAAGGTGCGGCGGACGTCTTGGCCGGTGCCGGCGTTCGCGACGGGGCCGCGACGGGTGTCATCCGGGCCGGCGCGGCGGTCCCGGCACTGTCGTCGAGCTTGAAGACGCTCACGATCTGAGACAGGCTGCCGGCCTGCTCCTGCAGCGACTGCGCCGCGGCCGCGGCCTCTTCGACCAGCGCCGCGTTCTGCTGCGTCACCTGGTCCATCTGCGTGATCGCCTGGTTGATCTGCTCGATCCCCGAGGTCTGTTCCTGGCTCGCCGCCGTGATCTCGCCCATGATGTCGGTCACCCGCTTCACGCTGCCGACGATCTCTTCCATCGTCTGCCCCGCCTCGGCCACCAGCGCGCTGCCTGCGTCCACCTTGCCGACCGAGTCGTCGATCAGGCCCTTGATCTCCTTGGCTGCCGCTGCCGAGCGCTGCGCCAGGCTGCGCACTTCCGACGCCACCACCGCAAAGCCCCGGCCCTGCTCGCCGGCGCGCGCGGCTTCCACCGCCGCGTTCAACGCCAGGATGTTGGTCTGGAACGCGATGCCGTCGATCACGCCGATGATGTCGACGATCTTCTTGGACGAGGCATTGATCGAGGCCATGGTGTCCACCACCTGGGTCACGACTTCCCCGCCCTTCACCGCCACCTCGGAAGCCGAGGCCGCGAGCTGATTCGCCTGGCGTGCGTTGTCCGCGTTCTGCTTGACCGTCGAGGTCAGCTCTTCCATCGACGCGGCCGTTTCTTCCAGCGAGCTCGCCTGCTGCTCGGTGCGCGACGACAGGTCCTGGTTGCCCGCTGCGATCTGGTTCGACGCCGTCGCGATCGTGTCGCTGGAGAGCTTGATCTTCCCGACCACTTCCGTCAGTTCGGTCTGCATCAAGCGGATCGAATGCAGCAGGCTGCCGGGCTGGGCCGAGCCCGTGTCTACCCGCACCGCAAGGTCACCCTCCGCGATGCGCCCGACCACCTCGGCGGCATAGGCCGGCTCGCCACCCAACTGGCGACCGAGCGAACGGGCCACCGCCGCGCCCAGGCCGATGCTGGCCAGCAGGCCGACGCCCGCGATCACCAGCATCAGCCAGCGCGAGCCCAGGTAGGTTTCTGCCGCACGCTCGGCGCTGGCCTTGGCGAGCGCCTTGCTGTGGGCCACCATGGCCTCGAGAACCTCTTCAAGCGCACGCGAGTCCTTCAGCAGTTGCGTGCTGTCGTCGCCCACGCGGCCATCGAATTGCGAGCTGTCGAGCGATTGCTTTCCCACCAGCGCGATGAAATCGACCATGCGCTGCTTCAGCGGCGCAATCATGGTCTCGTATTGCTGGAAGAGCTTCGTGCCCTCATCGCTTTCCAGGAGCAGTTGCTTCGCTTCGGAAATCCGCGCCTCGAGGGCCTCGAGCGATTGCCGGATGGCAGTGGATCCTGTGCTGCGCTCACCGCGCGTGGCGGCGGAAAGCAGCGTCATCTGCGACCGGCTGGCATAGAGCAGTGCGATGTTGGCCTGCTGCACGGCCTGCAGCGCGCTCAGCTCGTGGGTGTAGAGCCGCTCCGTGGATGCGCTGATGCGCCCCATGTGGAAGATGCCCAGTGCGCTGACGACGGCACCCAGGGCCGCAACCACGAGGAAACTCAAGACCAGCTTGACGGTGACGCGAAGATTTTGAAACCACTGCATTCCTGCTCCTAGGGTGGCGGCCTTTTGCCGCACGGGCTGTTAAAACTCGGTCCAGTCTCCGGACGAGGCTAGCTTGGGCTCGGCGCGGGTCGCCGGCTCTGCCGGTCGCTTCAGCGCCGACGCGGAGGCCGACGCAGCGCCCGGCTTGCGGGGAGCCAGCTGGGCTTTCGCCTTCGACTTCGCCTGCGCGATGACGCGCGCGGCTTCGCCATCGCTGGCCATCTTGAAAACGCTGACCGCCTGCACCAGGCTCGACGCCTGTTCCTGCAGCGATCCGGCTGCGGCCGCGGCCTCTTCGACCAGTGCCGCGTTCTGCTGCGTCACCTGGTCCATCTGCGTGATCGCCTGGTTGATCTGCTCGATCCCCGAGGTCTGCTCCTGGCTCGCCGCCGTGATCTCGCCCATGATGTCGGTCACCCGCTTGACGCTGTCGACGATCTCTTCCATCGTCCGGCCGGCCTCGGCCACCTGCTTGCTGCCCTCTTCGACCTTCTCCACCGAGTCGCCGATCAGGGTCTTGATCTCCTTGGCCGCCGCTGCGGAGCGTTGCGCCAGGCTTCGCACTTCCGACGCCACCACCGCGAAGCCTCGGCCTTGTTCGCCGGCGCGGGCGGCTTCCACCGCTGCATTCAACGCCAGGATGTTGGTCTGGAACGCGATGCCGTCGATCACGCCGATGATGTCCACGATCTTGCGCGAGGACGCATTGATCGAGCCCATGGTGTCCACCACCTGGCTGACCACGCTGCCGCCCTTGACTGCGACTTCGGAGGCGGAGACGGCGAGTTGATTGGCCTGCCGTGCGTTGTCGGCGTTCTGCTTGACCGTCGAGGTCAGCTCTTCCATCGACGCGGCGGTTTCTTCCAGCGAGCTGGCCTGCTCCTCGGTGCGCGACGACAGGTCCTGGTTGCCCGTGGCGATCTGGCTCGACGCCGTCGCGATGGTGTCGGTGCCCGTGCGCACTTCGCCGACGATCTTCACCAGGCTGTTGTTCATCTCCTTGAGTGCCTGCATCAGTTGGCCGGTCTCGTCCTTCGTGCGCGCCTCGACCTGGCTGGTCAAGTCGCCGGCAGCCACCGATTGGGCCACCTTGACGGCTTCGGACAGCGGCTTTGAAACGATGCGGGCGATCCAGAGCGCGAGCAACAGGCCCACGACCACACTGCTCAGCAGGCAGCCGATGACCCAGAGCCGGGCATCCTGATAGACCGCATTGCCGGTCTCGTCGGCCTTCTTGGCACCCACCTCGTTGACATCGGCCAGGGTGTCGAGCATCTTGCTCATCTCGAGGTTCAGGCGCAACGATTCGCCACGGATCTGGGCGATCGCCTCTTCGGTCTTCTGGGCGCGGGACAAGGCGATGACCTTGTCATGCTCCAGCGCGTATTGGCCCATCGCCTTGGCGAACTCCGGGAAGATCTTCTGCTCTTCGGGCTCCGAGATCAGCTTCTCATAGGCCTTGCTGGTCTTCTGCAAGGCAGCCCACCCATCGGACATCGATTTTTCGTAGCTGGCCATGTCGGCTTCGTTGGTCGACAGGATGTGCTGGAGCTCCATCGAGCGATAGCGCGCCGTCAGGCCCTTCATCTCGAGCAATGCGCGCGTGGAGGGCATCCAGTTGGTCGTGATTTCGGTCGACATCTGGTTGACCTTCGACAGCTGAATCACCGAGAACACACCGACGAACACCGTCAGTGCGAGAACGACGACGAAGGAGATCACGAGCTTGCTCGCAATCCTGAGGTTGTAGAACGCATTCATGTTGTTTCCCCTTTGTGGCTTTGGAGCCGTGCTGTGTGTTGACTGTTCAGAATTCGGTCCAGTCGCCTGCGGCACTGGTGGCCGAGGCAAGCTGCGGCGCACCGGCGCCTTTTTTCTCGATCGGTGAGGCGGGCGCCTTGGCGGCCACCTTCGGTGCCATGGCGACAACGGCGGCAGGACGGCGGAAGGCCGGTTCGCTGCGCCCGCCTGGGGCGATGCCCAGCTTGAACACGCTCACGGCCTGCACCAGACTGCCAGCCTGTTCCTGCAGCGACCCGGCCGCGGCCGCGGCCTCTTCGACCAGTGCCGCGTTCTGCTGCGTCACCTGGTCCATCTGCGTGATCGCCTGGTTGATCTGCTCGATCCCCGAGGTCTGCTCCTGGCTCGCCGCCGTGATCTCGCCCATGATGTCCGTCACCCGCTTGACGCTGTCGACGATCTCTTCCATCGTCTTGCCCGCTTCGGCCACCTGCTTGCTGCCCTCTTCGACCTTCTCCACCGAGTCGCCGATCAGGGTCTTGATCTCCTTGGCCGCAGCCGCCGAGCGCTGCGCCAGGCTGCGCACTTCCGACGCCACCACCGCGAAGCCTCGGCCTTGTTCACCGGCGCGCGCGGCTTCCACCGCCGCGTTCAAAGCCAAGATGTTGGTCTGGAACGCGATGCCATCGATCACGCCGATGATGTCCACGATCTTGCGAGAAGACGCATTGATCGAGCCCATGGTGTCCACCACCTGGCTGACCACGCTGCCGCCCTTGACCGCGACCTCGGAGGCCGAGACGGCCAGCTGGTTGGCCTGCCGTGCGTTGTCGGCGTTCTGCTTGACCGTCGAGGTCAGCTCTTCCATCGACGCGGCGGTTTCTTCCAGCGAGCTGGCCTGCTCTTCGGTGCGCGACGACAGGTCCTGGTTGCCGCTGGCGATCTGGCTTGACGCCGTCGCGATGGTGTCGGTGCCCGTTCGGACTTCGCCCACCACCTTCGCGAGGCTGTCGTTCATGTGCTTCAACGCCAGCATCAGCTGGCCGGTCTCGTCCCGGCTGTCGATCTCGATGCGCGCGCTCAGATCGCCGCCCGCCACCGTCTCCGCCACCTTGACCGCCTTGTCGATCGGCCTCGTGATGCTGCGCGAGATCAGCCAGGCAAAGAGGCTGCCGATGAGCACCGTCAGGACACCCAGGGCCAACGTCAGCGAGAAGCTCCGCGCATTGGCCGCATCGATCGCGTGGCTCATGTCGTCGATCGCCTGCCGTTCCAGCGACAGCAGATCGAGCACGCGCTTCTCATAGGCCTTCGCGGCCGGCTGGAACGACTCCTTGAAGGCGCGCTCGGTCTCCGCCGTATTGCCGCTCGCCTTCGCCTTTCCCACCACGTCCTTGGCGGCCTGGTACTTCGCACGCAGCTCGACGATCGATTTGTAGGTGGCTTTCTCGTCATCGGTCTCCAGCAGCGACTCGACCTTCGCCATGGTCTCGCTGCCCCGCTTGACGCTGTCGGAGATCACGTCGGCGAAGGTCACCGGCAGCGACTCGTCGGTGGTCTTGGCGATCATCGAAGTGCGCGCGATGGCCGAATAGGTCAACACGTACCAGTCGGAGATGAGCCGCTCCTTGGCCAACGGGCTCTCCATCATCTGGCGCGTGGCGTCAGCGTTGTTCCGGGCGCTGACCAGGGCCGCGGCAGTGGAGATGATGGTCAGGCCCAGAACGATGGCAAAGCCGATGGCAAGGCGTGTTCCGATGCGGACGTTGGGCAGGAGATGCATGGTGGGGCTCGTGATAGGAAGAGGCTGGATCTCAGGCCGCGGCGGCTTCGATCAGCCCCATCTCGTCGCTGGACATCAGGCGGTCGATGTCGACCAGGATCAGCATCCGCTCGTCGAGCGTGCCGAGACCGATCAGGTAGTCGGTGTCCAGCACCGAGCCCATCGCAGGCGCCGGCTTGATCTGCTCGGGCGTCAGCGTGATCACGTCCGACACGCTGTCGACCACCATCCCCACCACACGCCCGCCGATGCTCAGCACGATCACCACCGTGAACTGGTCGTAGCTCGGCGTGCCCAGCGCGAACTTGATCCGCATGTCGATGATCGGAACGATGATCCCGCGCAGGTTCACCACCCCCTTGATGTAGTCCGGCGCGTTCGCGATCCGCGTCACCGCGTCGTAGCCCCGAAGCTCCTGCACCTTCTGGATGTCGATGCCGTACTCCTCCGCGCCCAGCGTGAACGAGAGGAACTCGAGCGGCTTGTCGCCGCGCGCGGCGGATGCGATCGCCTCGGAGGCGACCTGTTTGACTTGGTCCGTGGTCTTCATTTCGTTGACTCCATCACTTGAAAATTTCACTTGCCGCGGCCGCCGCGATCGACGCCCACCCGGAATACGCTGACCGCTTCGACAAGCCCACCGGCCTGGCTCTCCAGCGCGTGCGCAGCGGCCGCAGCCTCTTCGACCAGCGCCGCGTTCTGCTGCGTCACCTGGTCCATCTGCGTGATCGCCTGGTTGATCTGCTCGATGCCCGAGGTCTGCTCCTGGCTCGCCGTCGTGATCTCGCCCATGATGTCGGTCACGCGCTTGACGCTGCCGACGATCTCCTGCATCGTCTTGCCCGCTTCGGCCACGAGCGCACTGCCGGCATCCACCTTGCCGACCGAGTCGTCGATCAGGCCCTTGATCTCCTTGGCCGCCGCCGCCGAGCGCTGCGCGAGGTTGCGAACCTCCGCCGCCACCACTGCAAAGCCACGGCCCTGCTCGCCGGCGCGCGCCGCTTCCACGGCCGCGTTCAGCGCCAGGATGTTGGTCTGGAAGGCGATGCCGTCGATCACGCCGATGATGTCGACGATCTTTTTCGACGAGGCGTTGATCGAGGCCATGGTGTCGACCACCTGGGCCACGACTTCGCCGCCCTTCACCGCTACTTCGGAGGCCGAGGCCGCGAGCTGGTCGGCCTGGTGTGCGTTGTCCGCGTTCTGTTTGACGGTGGAGGTCAACTCCTCCATCGACGCGGCCGTTTCTTCGAGCGAACTCGCCTGCGCCTCGGTGCGCGACGACAGGTTCTGGTTGCCCGCTGCGATCTGGCCCGATGCCGTCATCACGCCGACCACGTTGGTCCCCACGTCCGCGACGATCGCGAACAGGTTCGCGCTCATCTGGTTCAGCGCCCTCAACAGCCGCTTGGTCTCGTCGTGGGGATGGATCTGAAACTTGAGGAGCGTCCCGCCGGCAATGGCCTGCGCCACGTCGACCGCCTTATCGAGCGGCTGGAACACCGTGCGCGAAAGGAAGTACCCGAGCCCGACCCAGGCCGCGGCAGAGCCGAGCGATGCGGTCGCGATCAGCGTCGGCAGCCAACCGGGTGCGGTCGAGGCCGCCGCCAGTCGCGAGAGTTCCGGCCAGGCCGCGGCGCCGACTCCCAACGACAGCACGGCGGCGCCGGCCGTGACCGCGAAGACCCGGCTGCGAACCGGAATGCGGCGCAGGTTGCCGATCGGGTCCACGACACCATGCCGGACCACTTCGCCGCGGCGGATCTGCAGGCCCTTGGCCTGGCCGTCGAGCAGGCGACGATAGATGCGTGAGATCTGCTCCACGTCGGCACGCTCTGGACGACTGCGCACCGACATGTAGCCTTCGGCCACGCCGTTGCGATGGATCGGCGTCACGTTGGCCTGAACCCAGTAGAAGTCGCCGTTCTTGCGGCGGTTCTTGACCAGTCCCGTCCAGGGCAGGCCCCGGCCCAGGGTGTCCCACATGTCGGCAAAGGCCTCCGGGGGCATGTCGGGATGGCGAACGATGTTGTGGGCCTTGCCGATGAGCTCGTCGAGTTCGTAGCCGCTGGCCTCGATGAAGATCGGGTTGACGTAGGTGATGCGCCCTTTGAGGTCGGTGCGCGACACCAGCGCCGCGTCTTGCGGCAGTAGATATTCCTGGTCGGTAATGGGGAGATTGACTCGCATTGATTTCAGTGCTTTTTCGGATTCGGATTCAAGCCTGAACATGCTCACGACTTGCAACTGGCTGCCGGCCCGCCTCTGCAGCCGGCCTCGGACATGCGGGTCTGCGAATTGGGTGGTTCACTTCGCTATCGGCAGGGAGACGGCGATCCTGAAGGGCTCGCGGCAAATTCCGTTCATTGGCCCGCGGTGAGCTTGAACACGCTCACGGCCTGCACCAGGCTGCCAGCCTGCTCCTGCAGCGACCCGGCCGCGGCTGCGGCCTCTTCGACCAGCGCCGCGTTCTGCTGCGTCACCTGGTCCATCTGCGTGATCGCCTGGTTGATCTGCTCGATCCCCGAGGTCTGTTCCTGGCTGGCCGCCGTGATCTCGCCCATGATGTCGGTCACCCGCTTGACGCTGTCGACGATCTCTTCCATCGTCCGGCCGGCTTCGGCCACCTGCTTGCTGCCCTCTTCGACCTTTTCCACCGAGTCGCCGATCAGGGTCTTGATCTCCTTGGCCGCCGCTGCCGAGCGCTGCGCCAGGCTGCGCACTTCGGACGCCACCACCGCGAAGCCTCGGCCTTGTTCACCGGCGCGCGCGGCTTCCACCGCCGCGTTCAAAGCCAAGATGTTGGTCTGGAACGCGATGCCGTCGATCACGCCGATGATGTCCACGATCTTGCGCGAGGACGCATTGATCGAGCCCATGGTGTCCACCACCTGGCTGACCACGCTGCCGCCCTTGACCGCGACTTCGGAGGCCGAGACCGCGAGTTGATTGGCTTGCCGTGCGTTGTCGGCGTTCTGCTTGACTGTCGAGGTCAGCTCTTCCATCGAGGCGGCGGTTTCTTCGAGCGAGCTGGCCTGCTCCTCGGTGCGCGACGACAGGTCCTGGTTGCCTGTGGCGATCTGGCTCGACGCCGTCGCGATCGTGTCGGTGCCCGTTCGGACTTCGCCCACCACCTTCGCGAGGCTGTCGTTCATGTGCTTCAGTGCCTGCATCAGTTGGCCGGTCTCGTCCCGGCTGTCGATCTCGATGCGGCTGCCGAGATTGCCGTCGGCGACGGTCTCGGCCACCTTGACGGCCCGCCCCAGCGGATGAACGATGCCGGCCGTCAACCGCCAGGCGAACAGCCCCCCGACCGCCAGGGCAACGATCGACAGCACGATCAGCGACATCCGGCCGGTGTGATGTTCCCTCGCGATCGCCTGGGCCGACGCGTCGATCAGGCCCCGTTCATGCACCGCCAGCGCTTCGACGGCCTTGCCATAGTTCGCCAGCGCCGCCGTGAACTGGTTGTCGGCCAGCTTGTTGGCCGCTTCCGCGTCGTTCGCTGCCTTGAGCTTGTTGAGCGTGGCGAGCAGTTCGAGCACCACGCGGCGCGCCTCGGCCACGTCGCCGTAGAGCTTCTTCTCCTCGGGCGACACCAGCAGCTCCTCGAGCTTCTTCTGCAGCGGGTTGATGAGTGCCTGGCCGGCACCAAGCTCTTTCTTGAAATAGGCCTCGGTGGCGGCATCGCCGGCCTTGACGATCGCGAAGGTCCGCACGATGTTGGCCGCCAGCAGCGTCGACCACTCGCCGACCATGCGCTCCTTGACCAAGGTCTCCTCGACCATCACTTCGGCGGCGTTGCCCACGTTGGCGAGCCGCAGCATGCCGGTCGCCGAAAGAAGGGCCATCAACACCAGCATGGCGGCAAATCCGATGCCCAGGCGGGTCCCGATCTTGAGGTTCTTCATACTCATCGCGCACTTCCTCACTTCATCTAGCGATTGGATCGGCGTCGAAACGCCATGTTTTTTTTGGAATGGGGAACCGGTTCAGCTCGACCGTCCGATGGACGAATCGATCTTGAAGACGCCGACCACCTGCGACAGGTTGCCCGCCTGCTCCTGAAGCGACTGCGCCGCGGCCGAGGCTTGCTCGACCAGTGCCGCGTTCTGCTGCGTCACCTGGTCCATCTGCGTGATCGCCTGGTTGATCTGCTCG
>Ga0265327_10005526_pt1 | contig 10510 bp, 8 predicted proteins | sample 41621metaG_FD_202089 | JGI IMG/M metagenome (GOLD analysis project Ga0265327, IMG submission 202089) | Rhizosphere microbial communities from Carex aquatilis grown in University of Washington, Seatle, WA, United States - 4-16-21 metaG | ecosystem: Host-associated > Plants > Roots > Rhizosphere >... | reverse complement strand
AAGCGGTCTGACCGAAGATGGTAAGACCGTGGTGCCAGAGTCACTTGAGGTGTCCGTCTCCCAGGGAGGCACGCCAAATGAAGCCGTTGATGGTTTCGGACTAACTTTCAACGGGTATTGCCGGGCTGTGACGGCGCCGAAACAGGAACCATCCTGCGATGAACACCACGGCGGCGCCGACGCCACCCGCGATGAGGTAGGGGCGACGTTCGATGGCCGCGAGTTTTCCAGGAGCAATTTTCCCCAACGCAGTCCTGGCTTCGCGGCCTTCATCCAGATAGGAGCGTTCGGTCATGATTCGGGTGAGTTCCGGCACGGCATCCTGCGCCCCGGGGCCAATCTTTCCCAACGCCACGACGGCATGTGTCCGTACGACCGAATTGTTGTCTGCCAGCAACTTGATTAACTCGGGAACAGTCTCCTTCGCCGCGGGGCCAAGCTGCCCTGCCGCCTCAGCCGCAACGCCGCGTACGTATTCATCAGAGTCGGCGAGCAACTTTTTCAAGGCCGAGATCCCGTCAGGTCCAATGGCCTCACCGCATTTGGCCAGTTCGCCCGCCACTCGCGACCGACCGTGCGAATCGTCAGTCGAGACCAGTTTGACGAGTGTCTGAACGACAAGGGAGATCTGATCAGGATGGGAATCACGAAGTCGCGTTGCAGCGGCCACGCGGACATGCCAGTTGTCGTCGTTCAGCAATCGCTTGAGAATTGGAACGATTTGATCCGACTTCGGATCGATGGCGATCAAGGCATCCGTCGCATAGAGGGCGACCCAATTTGAGGCAGACGAGGCCACTGCGGCAATCTCGACCTCGGCTGGTTTCGCAACGGCGCCGAGGCTGACCAGGCTCAACGCGGCTTCTTCTGCAGCAAAGTGATCGTCCAGTAACATCACCAGCAGCGGCAATGCCGCTTGACCATGGTCACGCAGCCTGGTCGCGGCGATTCGGCGAAAATCCGAGTTCTGGTGATTCGCCCACTCGACCAGATCATTTGGGACCGGGCTGGTATCGATGTCGTCCAGCGGATTGGCTGGAAGCGGATCCCCCAACTTGTCCCAGGGACCGCGAGTCAGATGGACGTCGCCGACTCGGCGCGGTTCACCAATCAACGAGAGTCGCATCTGCTTTCGCTCGACGTTCCAGCGATAACTTTTCGGTTGTCCAGTCCCGTCATCGAGGCTGATCGTTCCTCGCTCGACCTTAAAAACCCCTTTTTCGACGGGCTGCAGCGTGTTGCCATTCAGATGGAGCGCATATCGACCATCTGAATTGAATTCAATTTGCCACTGGTTCGAAGTTTCGTCGCCTCCCAGCCGCGACTGGTAAGTCCCCAGTGAGAAGTCACGGGCGGCAACGGCAGCCGAAAGAGAGAGGCAAAAAACCAGTCCAATGGGAATGTGAGCGATGCCTTGAATCATGGCAGAGAACCTTGTCCAAACGGGAGACTGGATGCCGATTGAATCGTTTGCCAATCCAGGCCACGAATTTTAGAACTTGAGTTTGGAGCGTGTCAAATTGCGCTGCGTGGCAGGAATTGTGATTCCGAGGTAATCTGCCTGCATGCCAGTCCATTTTGTCACCACGCACCGTGTCGAATTCTTCGAGACCGATCTCGCCGGGATCGTCCATTTCGCCAACTATTACCGGTACATGGAACAGGCCGAGCACTCGTTCTTCCGGTCACTCGGCCTGCAGATTCACGCGAAACTTCCCGATGGGACCGTGTTTGGCTGGCCGCGAGTGGCCGCCAGTTGCTCATTCAATTCCCCCGCGCGGTACGAAGACGAAATTGAGATCCAGGTCACCGTGATCCGGCGAACGACTCGATCGCTGACAACGTCCTATCTCTTTCGATTGGGAGAGCGGCAACTGGCGACAGGGGAAATGAAAACGGCCTACTGCATCGTTCCCCCGGGGGGCGGTCTGCAATCGGTCGACATGCCGCCGGAATACTTTGAACGGCTGGGTCGCGGACTGGACTGAATCAACATTCATTGGGGTTTGGAAGTCGTCATGGGTTTGGATCGATCTCGCAGTCAGGCACATTTCTCGCGCGCTCAGAAGGTGATTCCGGGGGGAGTGAACAGCCCTGCCCGGGCGTTTGGAGGTGTCGGCGGAACACCCGTCATCATGGATCGGGCCGATGGTCCCTATCTGTTCGACATCGATGGGAATCGCTTCATCGACTACATCGGATCGTGGGGACCGCACATCCTTGGGCACCGTCACCCGGCCGTGATTTCGGCAATCCAGTCGGCACTGGAAAAGGGGACCAGTTTTGGGGCTCCCTGCGAACTGGAGACCGAACTGGCCGAGATGGTGATTGACGCGGTTCCTTCGATGGAACTTGTCCGCATGGTGAATTCCGGGACGGAAGCGACCATGAGCGCCATCCGTGTCGCCCGTGGCTACACCGGTCGGAACATCGTGATCAAGTTCACGGGGTGTTATCACGGACATGTCGACAGTCTGCTCGTCAAAGCGGGAAGCGGCGCGTTGACTCTGGGAACACCCTCCAGCCCCGGCATTCCCGCAGGGTGCACGGCGGATACTCTGTGCCTGGAATACAACGATTGCCAGCAGTTGGAGGAGACGTTTGCCGGGCGAGGTGATGAGATCGCCTGTGTCATCCTGGAACCGGTGGTCGGAAACATGGGAGTCGTGATCCCGACTGCCAGCTTCCTGACAACACTGCGAACACTGTGTGATCGTCACGGGACTGTGTTGATTTTTGACGAAGTGATGACTGGTTTTCGAGTCGCGTTTGGCGGCGCTCAGGCGAGGTTTTCCATTCGTCCCGACATGACAACCCTGGGGAAGATCATTGGCGGTGGGATGCCGGTGGGAGCGTATGGCGGTCGCCGCGACATTATGCAGGTCGTTTCGCCGGTGGGGCCCGTGTACCAGGCGGGAACCCTGTCGGGGAATCCGGTCGCGATGGCAAGCGGGATCGCCACACTGAAGACGCTGAAGGAAACGAATCCGTATCCGCGCCTGGAACAGGTGACTCAACAATTGACCGCGCAACTCTCGATGTTGGCTTCCGCAGCGGGGATCGAGCACACGATCCCTCAGGTTGGCAGCATGTTTACATTGTTCTTCAATCCCGGCGCCATTCACAATCACACGGATGCGGTGAAAAGTGATACGCGGCGATTTGCCCGCTATTTCCATGGGATGCTGGATCGCGGCGTCTATCTGGCATGCAGTCAGTACGAAGCGAATTTCGTCTCGGCCGCGCACTCGGAAACGGATCTGCAGGCAACGCTGGCCGCGGCCAAGGACGTATTTGCGACGCTCACCACACCGTAGAGACGGGCCTGAAGTACGGTACTGGAATCGGTCGATGGAAACTGTCATTCATCGAATCGTCTGCCCCAACTGCGGGACGACGATCGCCGAGTCGATCAGGCATAACGGGCTGCGGGCGGGATCGACAATTGGTCCCTCCGTGGTTTCCTGTCCCGATTGCGGCACCTGCTGCTGCACTGGAAACTCGGAATGGGACGAAAAGAGCCTGTTTCAACAGCTCTGGTTCCTGTTCAATCGGACCTTGTGGTGGCTGATCGGCAGCCTGTTTGTCGCGGGATTTGCCGCGATCGTCACCGGCTGGATTGTGGTGGAATGGCGGCTGATTCATCCGCCGCGACTGAATGAGTTTCGAGTGATCGCGTTTGTCGTGGGGGCGGCGCTGATCGGGATGCTGCTGGCACGCAACACGCTGTCAGAAATCCGTGCCTCGCGGCAGCGTGTCCATGACAGTTCGCCCCCCTGAAGACGGCGTTGCACGACCCACATCTTTGCTGAAAGTGAAGATGGGCCCGCCTCCTCACCGAGTCCATCTCGGTGGCTCGCTGGCCTTTGCACGAGCACATGTCGTTTTCTAGCGCACAGGCCAGCGAGCCACCACCACAGGGGACGGTGGGGAATCATTCTGAAATCAGGCGACGAATGTGGTGAACGGCAGGCCAAATGTCTCGGCCACCGGGCGGTTGGTCACTCGTCCCTTGTGCAGATTGACGGCATTGGCGAGACCGGGATCGGCGGTTGTCGCTCCAGCCAATCCCAGATTTGCAATACGCAGCACATAGGGAAGAGTCACGTTGCACAGGGCATAGGTGCTCGTCCGACCGACAGCGCCCGGCATGTTCGTCACACAGTAATGAACGATGCCATCGACGACGTACGTGGGGTTGGAATGCGTAGTGGGGCGCGTCGTCTCCACACATCCTCCCTGGTCGACAGCGACGTCGATGATGACCGCGCCAGGCTTCATCAGCTTTAAGTCTTCACGCGTCACAAGTCGGGGAGCGCGGGCTCCTTCAACGAGGACGGCGCCGATGACCAGATCCGCCAGCCGCAACTGTTCACGGATGTTATGCCGGTCGCTGAAGACCGTGTTGACGTTGGCCGGCATGATATCTTCGAGATAACGGAGTCGATCGACGCTGATGTCGAGCAGGACCACGTCGGCCTGGAAGCCCGCGGCGATCCTTGCGGCACTCTTCCCCACTACGCCGCCGCCAAGGATGGCGATATGAGCCGGAGCGACACCTGGGACTCCCGCCAGGAGAATCCCGCGTCCCAGTTGAGGTCGTTCGAGGTACTTGGCCCCTTCCTGGATGCTCATCCGGCCGGCAACTTCGCTCATGGGGGTCAGGCAGGGGAGATCCCCTTTCGGGCCTCGCAAGGTTTCATACGCAATCGCCGTGATCCCGGTCGCGGCCACATTTCGAGTTAGATCTTCGCTGGCGGCGAAATGGAAATAGGTGAAGACCAGCTGTCCGGGCCGAAGCGACGGCCATTCGGAGGGCTGTGGTTCCTTGACTTTGACAATCAGATCCGAGGCGGCCCAGACTTCGTTGGCCGTGGCGACGATCGTGGCGCCGTTGGTGGCATACATGTCGTCCGAAATGCCGCTCCCCAGTCCTGCCCCCGCTTCGACCAGCACCTTGTGGCCAGCTCGAGTGAGCTCTTCCACACCGACGGGAAGCATCGCGACCCGGTATTCATCGATTTTCACTTCGCGCGGTACGCCAATCAGCATGGGAGTCTCTCGTGAAACAGGACGACGAAGTAGCGGATTGTTGACGCGGCACGATCATACCACGCCACTTGCACTTGCCGTAGGGAACGCCACTGCCCGTCGACCGTTCGCTCCTCAACGATCAACAGAGATGAGTTCGGATGGCAATCAGATCGACGCAGCTTATTGAGAACAGTCTTTGAAGCGATGTGCAGACGCTGGTGGCTGAACACTGCCACCAGTGGTACCCAATGAGGATCGGCTGCGTCACATGCTAGGCGGAGTGCCTTCGTCGCAACGCTGCACGCAGGGCCAGCAGGCTGATTCCGAAGAATGCCACACCGGCTGCGCCGAGCAGAGAGATCACTGTGGAAACCGGCAGGCGGAGCGATTCGGCCAACCGGTCGATGGTGGCAAACGAACTCTTGTGCACCACAATGTCGGCCTTGTGCGACTTTGAATTCGGATGCGATTCGTCCTCATACCAGGGATCTTTCTCGGACGGTTCGGGGGGCAGTGGGGCGTCATCAATCCCCATCGTCACCGTGGAATGATCGTCAGCTTGATCCAGTGACGTGGTATCCGGGTGAAACGAGGTATTGTCCAATCCCGACTTCGCCACCTCAGCGGTTTCAAACCCCGCCTGGGAAATCGGTGGCGAAAGCAGTGGTTGCTGGGCATCTCGAGTCGATGCGGGGGAATTGTGCTGTGCCGAGGTTGAGTCGATTGACTTCCACATCGTCGCTTCCGATTGGGCGGTGACGGGAGTCCGAGGAACGACGGTTTGCGAGACACGTGTGGAATTCTGTGCCTGCGATTCAGCAGACTCATCGAACTTCATTCGGGTGCGTTCGCGCAGCTTGATCACTCCGCGTCTCGGAGCGGATTCAGCAGTCGACTCGCCGTTCTCCGTTCGTGATCGGAGCGTCACCTTGGAAGGTTGCGACGGAGGATCCTGTTGAGCGGTAGGTTGTGGCTTTGTGGATTCCGTCCGCGTCGTCGATTTGGCAGTCGCCGTGGGCTCCTCGGTCGGTTTCTGTGGTGATGGGTGACCGGGATTCAAGGACGACGCCGATTCGATTCGTTCCCGCAACTGCAGCACTCGTTGAACGGGAAACCGTTGAACCGGGTAGTCGGATCCGGCGGAATCGGCGGAATCGGTCGTTTGAGCGTCAGCTGATTTTGCACTGTTTGAATTGCCATCGACTGCATCATCAGCGTCCCAGCGTTCGGCTTGGGGCTTCGACTTCGTCGCGCTGGGGGCGGTATTAACACCTGATTCCTCAGCCGCCGTCGGCTTGGATTGTACGCCGGGGACTTCGCCGCCGACCTGCTGAATCTTGCCTCGCAAGCGGAGCGGTTGACGAGCGGGGACGGCAACTTCAGGTTCGGATGCAGGAGGAGCGACTTCTTCCTGCTCCAGGGCCAGCGTCACGGTGGCAGCCTCATCGGGATTGGCAGTGTTGGCCGCGTCTTCAGTTGACGCAGTGGCTTGGGTCAAATCCGAATGTTCGACATTCGATTGACGAATCGAACCACGCAAGCGCATGGGAGGTCGAGGTGCAGTAGGAGGCGTTGAATCTGACGTCTCGGTCATTGCCTGGTCCGGCAGGGAATCACTCTCCATGGCGACTTCTGATTCAACGGTCGCTTCCGGCGCGATCTCCGCCTCGGACGGATCCATCGGGATCTGGTCCGCTGCTTTCACCTGTACGGTCTCGTTCGTCGGATCGAGCGAGGCTTCGGCTTCCGGATTCGGAATTCTGGGCGGATTGGATCGATCTCGAAGTCGGAACGGCGTGCGAACGATGGGCTCGGAGGGAGTCTGGATCAATTCCGGACCTGGCTGGTCCACGGCGTCGATCGACTCTGTTGCGGGCATTTCGGTGACAACGGAATCCGCGACAACAGTGTCTTCGGAGACGGCCTCTTCCGCGGACGGCATGGAGTTGGCGGCGTCATGAACGGCGATCTCGGGAAGTTCTTCCGTCGGGACGTCTTCAGCGGATTGTGTGGCAGCCTGCTCGCTCGATGCGACGTCAGAGGGTTCCGAATCGAGGGCTGCTCGCGAGGGGAATGTATCCGGTGCGACTGGTTGTGCATCGGCATCGACCCATTCGCCCGAGCGACTGATGACACTTCGCGAGAACTTGTTTGGATCACGACCTGGAATCGTTTTGGGGGCTGGTGCAGGAGGCAGTTCTTCCGTCCAGAGTGCATCGTTGACGGTGTCGTGAACGGGTGCGGCCGCCGTAGTCTCGGCCGGAGTCTCGGTAGCCGCGGCGGCAGCGACTGGACTTGGCAAATCCGGCGATGTCTTTTCGGCGAAAGCCTGTTCGACCGGGGTATCGACTTTCGATGATGCCGCGATGGACGACGGGGACGGAGAGGTCCGACGACGCGAAGGGGCGACGTGAATCGGTCGTTCAAAAACATCAGCATCGCGGGGACCGGCGTTCTCCATTTTGGCAATCAGAGAATCCCGCCATGCCGTCGCTTCGTCCGAGGCGCCGGTGCGATCCCCGGGACCAAACAGGCTGGGAGAGGGGGATTTCTGGACTGCCTGCTCGGCAAGTTCCAGCGCCTGATCCATCTTCCCGGCCTTCACGGCCTGGCGGGATTGGGCCAGCAGCGCCTGCGATTCGGAGAGTCCTTTCTTTGATGTCGCCGGCGCATTCGACTTCGTCCTGGATTTCCATGCGGCTGTGTTGGAGCCAGCCGGCTGACGAGAATCCAGTTTTGCGACTCCCGCGCCAGCGGCCGGAGTGGTATTGCCGAAGAGCGACGGTCCGCTGGATTGAGGGGCCGAGGCGATCGACGGTTGTTGGGGTGCTTTCGGAAGTGCCGGTGAGGGCGCAGGTGGGACCGCAGCGGAGGGGGCGGGCTTCGCGGCGACCGGATTGTTCGCAGGGGATTTTGAAGCCGCAATCGACTGAGGTGCGACGGTCTGAGTCGATGCGGGTCGTCGATTCGGAGCGAAGGACTGTGTTCCCGCCATGGCGCCATTGGGAGCCGATGTCGTGGGTGCGGACTTCGGGGCAGAGGGAGTCGTCACTGGCGCCGTTGACTTCGCAACAACCGGCGCGGAACGGGATTGTCCGGATGCCAGCGCGGATCCTGCAACTGGCGCTGCGGGCTTGCTGGTGGGGGCAGCCGGAGTGCGGGGTGAGGAACTGGCGATATTTGCAGGAGTCCCCGATTGGAGCGCTCGCATCTCGGCCAGGAATCGAGATGTCTCCTGCGGCGAGCAGGATGTGGAGGGGCCGAGAACCTGGGCAGCGGCTTCAGAGATCTTCGCGGCACGTTCGGCAAGTTGAACGGCCTTGGTGTAATCCCCCTGCTCGGCGGCTCGCCTGGAATCGGTCATCAGTCGCCGAATCGTCGCGGCGAACCCGTTGTCCTCGGGAATCGACTTGGCGGCCGTGGTCGAGGGGCGTTTCGCGGGCTGAGCGGTTTTGAAAAGTTCCGCCAGGGCTGGCTGAACCAGCCCGCAGGCCAGTCCGACGGTCGTGATTCCTGCCGCCGTCATCACACGCCAGTTTCGCGGCAGATACGCAGGAGATCCCGAATGATTGTCCTGTCGAGCCATTGCGATTTCCCCCGAGCACCCGATCGTGCTCACCGGTCTTGAATCCAAATTCAGGACCTCACCCGGCACTGATGCCAGTGAAAATGAGGCCACTTGGGCGTGTCGCTACGACACCCTTCATCGAATCGGAGGAATCGTCAAAACCGCTTCAACTGGTTGTGCCGGTTTCATCGAGTTTGCGGACCAATGGGGAATCACGCGCGAATCAGATCTCTTCGCTTGTCGAGTCTTCGCACGTAGAAAGGTTTTCCCAGACTACCAGGACAGTGCCGTCAACCAATTTGGTGTTGTGGGGACTACATAGTTGGGACTGGTTTCGATGGTCAAATGAACCAGCGGACATAAAACTGGCCAGCGGTCGCTCAGATTTGGTAGAGGGCAAGCCCCTCATCAGGGAGTCCAGCCGGGTATGGCGGCGGCCTGGAGAATCCATGTCGAAAACTGGCTTTTGTCGAATGGGTCGTTCTCGCGGATGTCGATCCACCGTGCCTCTTTGCTGCGTTCCGTGCCACCGGAGGGGAGCGGATCCAGGAGTGCCCCGCGAAAGAAGGTCACTTTCAAATAGTAAGTGAAGACGTGAAACGACAGGAACCAGCCCTGACCTTCGATTCCGTAAAACGGTGAATTCCATTTCACCGCCTTGATCACGTTGGGGACGTTTTGCACGATCAGGGCATCGATTTGTCTTCCCAGATCGCGTTTCCATCCCGGCATGGCGGCAATGTAGGCCTGCACCGGGGGATCACCTTCTCCTTTGGGGATTTGCGGGTTGCCGCCTGACAGCAGAACGACATCAGCCTGTTTCGCAGGACGCTTCTTGACCGGGGCCGTGGTCTTTGCAGCGGACTTCGGTTTCCTGGCCATCGTGCGATTCTGTTCGACGGCGGCCTTGATGAGTTTTTTGAACGCGCCGGCGTGAATTTCCTCCCCTTCGCGGATGTCGATCGCTCGTCGCGTGTTTCCTTCCAGACTGGCATTAAAGAGATTTGACGGGTCGGGAAGGCGAGCTCCCTGGGCGAACGTCAGCTTGACGACGTTCGTATAGGTTTCCCCGGTGCAGACATTCCCCTCGTGTGACCAGACGGGGGTCCCCATCCACTTCCACTCTTCGGTCATTTCCGGATCGGCTTCCAGAATCAGTTTCCGCATGCGAGACAGAGTCTGGCCTCGCCAGTCTTCCAGTTCGCGAATCCGCTGATCAATCAGCAGGGAGGCCGACTCTCCGATGGCCCGCTCATGTTGCCCAGTTTTGGTCTTGCGAGGTTCGGACTTTGGAACGTCGGTCGGTGGCTTGATCCGGGCTGCGGATTTGCGAGTTTTGGGTACGGGCGCCGGCGTCTTCGGCACAGACTTATTCTTTGCCATCAGGGTATTCCTTGCGGCTCAGTTGTACTGATCGATTTGGCTGAGCGTTGGCTTCGAGTCTTGATTATCGAAGACTATCAGAAACGCAAAGCTCCGTAAGGGAAACTGGTAGATTGCATCCGTGGCGTTGCAGACGCAGAATGCCGAAGTGTTCACGGTTCAGGATTCCAGCAAAGGGATGACGAGATGAGCGAAGTTGCGGTGATGTTGAACTTGATGGAGCACGTCCGGACCCGGACCATCGGGACGCTTGATGAAATTGCCAGGATGTCGAATCCCGCGGAGATCTTGCGCTGGCAACCGGGCCCCGGGAGGGCACACCTGGGTTGGCAGTTGACTAATATCGGCATTACGGAGGAACTGACGGCCACTGAACGCTTGAGCGGTACTCCCCCTGCTTTTGCGGAACTGGTTCCCCGCTTCAAAGTCGGGAGCGTGCCGGACCAGGATGTTCCGGACATTGCGACCATTCGCCAGATTCTGGAGGTATCGCGCGGCCACCTGGTGGAAACGTTGTCGAAAATC
>Ga0265327_10005525_pt1 | contig 10510 bp, 9 predicted proteins | sample 41621metaG_FD_202089 | JGI IMG/M metagenome (GOLD analysis project Ga0265327, IMG submission 202089) | Rhizosphere microbial communities from Carex aquatilis grown in University of Washington, Seatle, WA, United States - 4-16-21 metaG | ecosystem: Host-associated > Plants > Roots > Rhizosphere >... | reverse complement strand
CGAAACGCATGCAGGTCATGTCCGGCTCCTCGATTTCCGACCACAGGGCTCGCCATACGATCGGCAGGAGCGCCGCCACGATCACGAAATTCACCGCCGGACCGGCGATCGTGATCAGCAGCTCCGCCGACGGTTTGCGGGGAATGCGGTCAAATTCCGCCATCCCGCCAATCGGCATCAGCAGGATGCGCGGAACCTGCACGCCATAGCGCCGGGCTGTGAGCGAATGGCCGAGCTCATGGAGGACGACGCAGACGAAGAACGAGACGATCAACAGCACGCGCCAGAACATTCCGACGACCCCGGGATTTCCCGTCGAGACGGCATGTTGCCAACCCTCAACGGCATAGTAGGCCAAAAGCAGCAAAAAGCTCGCGTGGACCGAGAGTTGGATGCCAAAGATCCGAAACAAGTTAATTGACCAGCGAAGCATGGCGTTTAAGTAGAACCAGCTTTGGGCAAAGCGCTAACCAATTTGAACCATGTCCGCTGACAACACCGCACCGACCATCCTAGTCATTGATGATGACACGGAAGTGCGCTATTCGCTGAACCGGGTGCTGAGCTCCCAGCATTATCGGGTGCAGGAGGCGGCCAGCGGAGACGAGGGCGTGGCCGCGGTCAAGAAACAGGCCCCGGATGTCGTGCTCCTGGACAACCGGATGGTCGGGATGACCGGTCTGGAGACGCTGCAGCACATCCGCGCGGCCAACCCGAAGCAGCTCGTCATTTTCATGACCGCCTTTGGCACGGCGCAGACCGCAATCGAGGCGATGAAATACGGCGCCTACGACTACGTGGTGAAGCCGTTCGACCCGCCCAAGCTTCTGGCGCTCGTCGACAGCGCGCTCCGGACCCAGGCCGACAGCCGGTCGGCCGGCGGCTACCAGCCGGTCATCAACACCGAGGAGCACAAGGAAGGCATCGTCGGCGTTTCGCCCGCGATGCAGCAGGTCTTCAAGGTCATCGGGCAGTTTGCCGCGAGCGATGCGTCGGTGATGATTACGGGCGAAAGCGGCACGGGCAAGGAGCTCGTCGCCCGCAGCCTTCATCGTCACAGCCACCGTTCGGCCAAGCCGTTTGTCGCGGTGAACTGCGCCGCCATCCCCGAGAACCTGATCGAGAGCGAGCTGTTTGGGCACGAGCGCGGCTCGTTCACCGGGGCGACGGCCCAGCGGCTCGGCAAATTCGAGCTGTGCGACGGCGGCACGATCTTTCTCGATGAGATCGGCGACATGACGCCGACCACGCAGACCAAGATCCTGCGGGTGTTGCAGGGCGGCGAGATCCAGCGCGTCGGCGGCGTCGAGACGATCAAGATCAACGTCCGCGTGATCGCCGCAACGAACAAGGACCTGGAGACGCTGGTCCGCGACAAGCAGTTCCGCGAGGACCTGTATTACCGGCTCAACGTCGTGCGCGTAAAACTCCCCCCGCTGCGCGAGCGGGTGGAGGACATCCCGCAGATCATCGATTTCTTCGTCCAGAACCTGGCGAAGGCCAAGAAGGTGAAGGCGCGCAAGGTCTCGCCCGAGGCGCTGGAGCTCTTCGCGAATTACCGCTGGCCGGGCAACGTGCGCGAGCTCGAAAACGTGGTCTATCGCAGCGCCGTGGCCGCGACCGGCGACACGATCCTGCCGAAGGATTTGCCGGATGAACTGCGCCAGTCCGCCGGGGCAAGCGGCGGCGCCGAATCGCTCGAACAGCTCTACGACAAGCTGGCCAAGGCCCTGCGCGCGCAACATCCCGGAGACGAGTTGAAGTCCCTGACGGCGGCGATGGCGTCGCGCCTGCCGGCGGCCGAGAGCAAGCCCGCGGCGAAGAAGCGCGCGAAAAAGTGACGGCCCGGCGACGAACGCCGGCCCTGCGAACTTAATGGAGGCGGGGTGCCCTCACCCCGCCTGCCCCCTGCAGAAGCGTGGCCTCGGCTCGCGGGGCGAGGTCATCCCAACTCCATCACGACGCAAGCCCGGGCAAATTTCTGCGGGCTTCCGCCATTACGCGGAGTTCCTCAACCCCGAAACCCCTTCGGGCGTGCCTGGTGCCAGTGCCAGGCCGTCTCGACGATCGGCCCGATGGTCGGGAACTTCGGCGTCCAGCCGAGCTCGCGGCGGGCCTTGGACGCATCGGCGTACAACGCGGGCGGGTCGCCGGCGCGCCGGGGCGAAAACGTCACCGGAACCTTGAGACCGGACGCCTTCTCGACGGCGGCGATGACCTCGAGGACCGAGGTCGGCGTGCCCGTGCCGAGGTTGTAGAAAAGCTGCGTGCCGGGTTTGGCGAGGTGGTCGAACACCGCGATGTGCGCGCGGCTCAGGTCGTCCACGTGCACGTAATCGCGCAGGCAGCTTCCGTCGGGAGTGGGGTAGTCGGTGCCAAAAACCTGGAGGGCCGCGCGCAAGCCCTGGGCGGCGCCGATCGCCACCGGGATCAGATGCGTCTCGGGATCGTGGTCCTCGCCGATGCCGCCGTCCTCCGCCGCGCCCGCGGCGTTGAAATAGCGGAGGGCGGCGAAGCTGAGCCCGTTGGCATGCGCCACCGCCTTGAGGATGTTTTCCACGTCGAGCTTCGTCTGCCCGTAGGGATTGATCGGCACCTGCGGCAGGTCCTCGGTCATCGGCATCCGCGCGGGCACGCCAAACGTGGCGCAGGTCGAGGAGAAGACGAGCTTCTTCACCCCGTGGCGGAGCATCGCCTCGAGCAGCGTGAGGGTGGCGGCCACGTTGTTCTGGTAGTACTTGAGCGGCGCGGTGACCGACTCGCCAACGTAGCAGTAGGCGGCGAAATGCATGACCACGTCGACCCGTTCGGCGGCGAAAATCCGGTCGAGGGCGGCGGCGTCCGCGAGGCTGGCGTCGTGCAGGCGCACGCGGGCCGGCACGGCCGCGCGGTGTCCGTAAACGAGGTTGTCGACGACGACGGGTTCGTGGCCCGCGGCGATCAGCTGGCGGACGCAATGACTCCCGATATAACCGGCCCCGCCGGCGACGAGCACTTTCATGGGGAGACTTGTATTGATTTTCCAAAACCAATGGCTAGGCAAATCTGCTCCCTTTGTCCCGACACCTCGCATGGAACTCGCCCGCATCGTCATCACCGGCATCGGCCTGACCGCCCCGAACGGCAACACCCTGGCCGAATTCCGGAAAAACCTGCTCACCGGGGTCTCCGGAATCACGATGACGGACGTGCGCTACATGGGCCGCTGGCCCGCGGGGCTCTGCACGTTCGACCCGCTGAAATACCAGCGGAAAAAGGACGTTCGGATCGGCACGCGCGCAGGCAGCATCAGCATCTACTGCGCCCGCGAGGCGCTGGCGGACGCCGGCGTCAACCTCGAGGCGCGCGACAAGAGCCGCGTGGGCGTCTACCTCGGAATCACCGAGCACGGCAACGTCGAGACCGAGAACGAGGTCTACAACATCTCAAAGTTTAATTACGACACGAAGTTCTGGACGCACCACCACAACCCCCGCACGGTGGCCAACAGCCCCGCTGGGGAGGTTTCGCTCAATCTGGGCACCACGGGCCCGGCCTACACCATCGGAGCCGCCTGTGCGGCTGGAAACATGGGCCTCATCCACGCCGCGCAGATGCTGCGGCTCGGCGAGGTCGATTTTGCGATCGGCGGGGGAGTCAGCGAGAGCCCGCAGACCTTTGGCATCTTCGCCGGCTTCAAGAGCCAGAACGCCCTGGCCTCGCACGCGGACCCGACCAAGGCCAGCCGGCCTTTCGACAAGGCCCGCAACGGGATCGTCATCTCCGAGGGCGGCTGCGTTTACACCCTCGAGCGGCTCGACGACGCCCGGGCGCGCGGCGCCAAAATCTACGGCGAGCTGGCCGGCTATTGTGTCAATTCCGACGCCACCGACTACGTCCTGCCCAATCCCGAACGCCAGGCCGAGTGCGTGCGGAAGGCCCTCGCCAGCGCCCACCTGTCCGTCGACGACATCGACATCGTCAACACCCACGCGACCTCGACTCCGCAGGGCGACATTCAGGAATGCCAGGCGCTGGCGTCAGTGTTCCGGGAGCGCCGCGAGCCCGCCGCCGTCAACAACACCAAGAGCTTCATCGGGCACGCGATGGGAGCCGCCGGCGCCCTCGAATTGGCGGGCAATTTGCCCAGTTTCGACGACTTGATAGTCCACCCGACAATAAACGTGGATGACCTTGACCCCCAATGCGATATCCCGGGACTCGTGCTCAACACACCCCGGGCCATTAAACGGGTTGACGCAATCCTTAATAATTCCTTTGGTATGCTCGGAATTAACTCCACGCTGATCATCAAGCGTTTTGTAGCCTAACCGAACGATCACCCATGACGAAAGACGAGTGCAAGAAGCTGGTAATTGACATCATTTCCGACATCGCGCCTGACGAGGACCTCAGCACCGTCAAGCCCGATGTGCGCCTGCGCGACCAGCTGCAACTCGACTCGATGGACTTTCTCGACATCGTCATGGAGCTCCGCAAGCGCCACGGCATCGAGGTGCCCGAGAACGAGTACCCGCAACTCGCCTCGCTCGACAGCTGTGCCGACTACCTGACCCCGAAGTTCCAGGCCAAGGCCTGATGTCGGGTCCCTTCCGGCGGCGGGGGAGTGTGCCGCCGTTCCGCGCATGAAAGACTCCCACTACGACGTGGCGATCATCGGCGCGGGCATGTCCGGTCTCGCCGCGGGCATCCGCCTCGCGCATTTCGGCCGCAAGGTGTGCATCTTCGAGCGGCACAACGCGCCCGGCGGGCTGAACAGCTTTTACAGCCTCGGCGGACGGCGGTACGACGTCGGGCTGCACGCGATGACCAACTTTGTCCCGCCGGGTGTGAAGGGCACGCCGTTGGGCAAGCTGCTCCGCCAGCTTCGCATCGAGCGCGATGAGTTTGCCCTGTGTCCGCAAAAGCAGTCCCGCGTGTCGTTTCGCGACTGCACGCTTCGTTTCACGAACGATTTCGCGCTGCTCGACTCCGAAGTGGTGGCGCGGTTTCCGGCCCAGGCCGACGGCTGGCGGCGGCTGGTGCAGCTCGTGCGGACCCACGACGACGTCGCGCTCGACGCCCGCCCGGCCTCCGCGCGGGAAATCGTCGGTCAACACCTCTCGGATCCCCTGCTCGTCGACCTGCTGTTTTGCCCGCTGATGTACTACGGCAGCGCGCAGGAGCGGGACATGGAGTTCGGGCAGTTCGTGATCATGTTCAAGGCGCTGTTCCTCGAGGGCTTTGCGCGGCCGCTTGACGGCGTCCGCGTCATCATCCGGGTCTTGTTGGAGAAGTTCCGCCAGGCTGGCGGCGAGCGCCGGATGAAGTGCGGCGTGAAACGGATCGTCGAGCGGGACGGCCGGGCCGCCGCACTGGAACTCGACAATGGCGAGACGGTCACCGCCGGCCACGTGATCTCGTCGATCGGCTGGCCCGAGACAATGCGCCTCTGCGATGCGGCCCGGCCGGACGCCGTCGCCGCCAACACCGGGCGGCTGTCGTTCGTCGAGACAATCGCCGTGTTCAAGGATTCGCCGGCGAGTTGGGGTTGGTCCGACGACACCATTATTTTCTTCAACGACTCCGACCGCTTCGACTACGCGCGGCCGGCGGGGCAGGTGGACCTCCGGAGCGGCGTCATCTGCCTCCCGAACAACTTCGACTACCAGGGCGCGGACCTGTCCGAGGGCATCCTCCGGGTCACCTGCCTGGCGAACTATGACGGCTGGGCGCACCTGCCCGAGGAGCACTACCAGGCCGACAAGGCCCGGTGGTTTGACGAGGTGCAGCGCAGCGCGCGCCGCTTCCTGCCGGCGGTTGAGGAGGCGGATTTGCGCGCCCGGCTGCTGGCGACGGACATGTTCACGCCCCGCACCGTGGAAAAATTCACCGGCCACCTCAACGGCGCAATCTACGGCGCGCCACACAAAACCCGCGATGGCCGCACCCATCTCGGAAACCTCTACCTGTGCGGCACCGACCAGGGCTTCCTCGGAATCGTCGGCGCCATGCTCAGCGGGATCTCCATGGCCAACTATCATATCTTGCAAAAGGGCTGAAGCCGGGACCAAAATACTTCCCACCATGAAAACGTTAAGCTACCCCTTGCTGATGACCCTCGGCACAGCTCTCGCCTTTGCGGCCACCCCGGCCCCGGTCGATTTCCATGACCACATCGGCCTCCAGCTCTGGAGCCTGCGCGACATGACGAAGACCGACCAGCCCGGCGCGCTGGACCTCGTCAAGAGCTATGGCATCAAGGAAATTGAGACGGCGGGCTTCAACGGACTCTCGGCCGCCGACTACCTGAAGCTCTGCCAGACCCGCGGCATCACGCCGGTCTGCGGGCATTTCGGCTACGACGATCTCGGCAAGGACCTCGACAAGGCCATCAGCGATGCCAAAGCGCTCGGCGTGCACTACGTTTGTGTGGCGTGGATCCCGCACGGCGAGGGCGCCCTGACCTCCGAGGTCGCCCACCAGGCCGCCGCCAATTTCAACAAGTGGGGCGCGGCTTTTCGCGCCGCCGGCCTGCGCCTCGGCTACCATCCGCATGGCTATGAGTTCCTGCCGGACGCCACCGAGGGCGGCCGCACCGGTTTCGACATCCTGATGCAGGAGACGAAGGCCGAGAATCTCTTCCTCGAGATGGATGTCTTCTGGATCTACCATGCCGAGCAGGATCCGGTCAAAATGCTGAAGCAGTATCCCGACCGCTGGCTGATGATGCACGTCAAGGACATCCGGAAGGGCGCCCCGCGCGACGTGACGCACGGCGCCAGCGCCCCGGCCACGGACAATGTCGCGGTCGGCGACGGCCAGATCGACTGGAAGGCCGTGTTGGGCACGGCACAGTCCCTCGGCGTGAAGTACTATTTCATCGAGGACGAGACCCCGTCCCCGCTGACCTGCATCCCGGCGAGCCTGAAGTACCTGCGCGGGCTGAAACTCTGAATTGCGCCGCGCGCGCCAGCCGTTTCACTTCCGGCCCCTCATGGCATACGACTGGCTCAAAGGCATTGACGACCACTACGACGTGGTCGTCATCGGCAGCGGCTTGGGCGGACTGACCGGCGCCAACGTGCTCGCCAAGTGCGGGCACAAGGTGCTGCTGCTCGAGCACCACTACCAACTGGGCGGGCTGGCGACCTGGTTCACCCGGAAGGGCGGCCACATCTTCGACATTTCGCTGCACGGCTTCCCGATCGGGATGATCAAGTCGATCCGGAAGTACTGGAGCCAGGACATTGCCGACTCGATCGTGCAGTTGAAGGGCATCCGTTTCATCAACCCGCAGTTCCAGATCGACACCACGTTCGACCGCGAGGATTTCACCCGCCTGCTGCACGAGAAGTTCCAGGTCCCGGCCGCAGTCGTCGATCGCTTCTTCACCGACCTGCGGGCGATGAATTTCTACGACAACAACACCGAGACGACCGGGGAGATGTTCGAGCGGTATTTCCCCGGGCGCGACGACGTGAAGCGGCTGCTGATGGAACCGATCGCCTACGCGAACGGCTCCACGATCGACGACCCGGCCATCACTTTCGGCATCGTCTTCTCCAACTTCATGAGCAAGGGCGTCTATACGTTTCGCGGCGGCTCCGACACGCTGATCCGGAAGATGGCGCTCGAGCTGAAGAAGAACGGCGTGGAGGTGCGCAAGCATGTGGTGGTCGAGAAGGTTGTCGTGGAGGAGGCGGACGGCCGGAAGCAGGCGAGGGGGGTCGTCGCCAACGGCCGGTTGATTCGCTGCGATGCCGTGCTTTCGAACGCGAACATCAAGAGCACGATTCTCGGACTGGCCGGCGAGGCCAGCTTCCCGCCGGAGTTCATCGAGCAGGTCCGGGCCGTGCGGGTCAACAGCAGCTCCTGCCAGGTGTACCTCGGCATCCGCAAGGGCGAGACACTGCCGCACATCGGCGACCTGGTTTTCACCTCGGACGAGCCGCACTTCTCCAGCCCGGGCCTGGTCGACCTGCACACGACGAGCCGCACCTTTTCGCTCTATTATCCGGACACGCGGCCCGGCTCCGACCGCTACACCGTGGTCGTGTCGCTCAACGCCACGTACAAGGACTGGATGGACCTCACGCCGGAACAGTACCAGCGGGAGAAGCAGCGGCTGATCGACGAGTCGATCACCTGCCTTGAGCGACACATCCCGGGAGTCCGGGCCAAGATCGACTGGATGGAGGCGGCGACGCCCCGCACCATCGAGTATTACACGCGGCATTGGCACGGCACGTCGTTCGGCACCAAGTTCGAGGGGCTGAAGGTGTCGATGGACCTGCCAACCCACCTGCCGGGCCTGCACCACGCCGGCTCCGTCGGCATCATCATGTCCGGCTGGCTCGGCACCATCAACTACGGCGTCATCGTGGCCAACCAGGTCGACAAGTTCCTCGCCGCCCGCCGCCGCGCAACCGCGCCCGCCACCGCCTGATTTTACCCGTGAACGAAGTCGAGCAACTCATCCCGCACCGTCCGCCCTTCCTGTTCGTCGACTCGATCCTGGCGCACGAGGGCGAAACCCTCACCGCCCGCCGCACGTGGCGGGCCGACGCGGATTTCTACAAGGGGCACTATCCGGGCGCGCCGATCACGCCGGGGGTGTTGCTGTGCGAGGCCGTCTTCCAGACCGGCGCGCTGCTCATGGCGCGGCTCCAGGCCGGGCAGGGCGGACCCGGCGGCGTGCCGCTGCTCACCAAGGTGTCGGAGGTGCGTTTCCGGCTGCCGGTGTACCCGGGCGACACCACCGACATCGAGGTCCGGCGCACCGAGACGATCGGGGATTTTCATTTCCTCAAGGGGACGATGAAGAACGGCGACAAGCGCGTGCTGACCGTCGAGTTCTCCGTCGCGTGGAAACGGCCGGAGGGCCAGGTGACGACCGCAACCGCCTGAGCGCCCGCTCCCGATCCGTCCTGAATACCGAGTTCAAACCAGCTCTTTAACCGTGACCGCTTCGGCAAACGACTTCCTCCAACTGTCCGGCCGGACCTTTCTCGTCCAGGGCGTTGCCAACAAGAAGAGCGTGGCGTGGTTCATCGCCGCCACGCTGGAGGGGCAGGGCGCCCGCGTGGTTTTCAGCGTGCGCTCGGAGGAGCGCCGGAAGTCGCTGGAAAGCCTGCTGGCTGGCCGGCCGGTCTTTGTGTGCGATGTCGAGAAGGAGGGCGCCTGCGAGCAACTGGCGGCGGAGGTGGCCGCCGCCGGATTCGCGCCGCTGCACGGCCTGGTCCATTCGGTCGCCTTCGCCAACTACAGCGAAGGCTTCAAGACCTTTTCCGAGACGAAGCGCCGGGATTTCCTCCAGGCCACTGGCGTCTCCGCGTTTTCGCTGGTGGAACTGGCCCGCGCGTTCAAGCCCCACCTGGCGCGCAACGCGTCGGTCGTCACGATCGGAATCTCCTCGCTGCTGGTCACGCCCGACAACTACGGCTACATGGGACCGATCAAGGCCGCCCTCGAGTCGAGCGCGCGTTTCCTCGCCAAGTCGTTCAGCGCGGACACGGAGGTGCGCTTCAACGTGCTCGGCTCGGGCCCGCTGAAAACCAGCGCGTCCGCCGGCATTCCCGGGTACCTGGAAAGCTACCTGTACGCGGAGAAGCTCACATTCCGGAAGCGCAACCTGGCGACCCAGGAGGTGGCCAACGTGGCGGTCTTCCTCCTGAGCGAGCGCAGCAGCGGGCTCAACGGCACCACGGTGGTCGCCGACGCCGGTCTCGGCAGCAATTTTTTCGACAAGGACATCATCCGGCTCGCGATGCGGCCGGAAACGGCACCGGCCGCGCCGCAAAGTCCAAATCCCCAGGGCCAAAGTCCAAAATGATCGCGAGGTGCAAGAAAGTTGGGAGAGCGAGCTCGAGGCGAGTCGATGGGGGGAGCGCGGCTTCTGGACGCGCTCGCAACGCGTCCAGAGGCCGCGTTCCCCCAAAACACCGTGCGCCCGACGCTTCCCTTGAAGTTGGGCGTTGCGACGAATGAAATTCACCCACGCCTGCATCGAGTCGCTCGCGGCCGCGCTGCCCGGGGAGGTCTGGACCTCGGTCGCCCTCGAGACCGAACTGCGTCCGCTTTACGAGCGCCTGAAGCTGCCCGCGGGCCGCCTCGAGCTGATGACCGGCATCAGGGAGCGCCGCATGTGGGCGCCGGGTCTGAAGCCGTCGGACGCCAGCGCGCTGGCGGGCCGGAATGTGCTGGGGCAGTCCGCGATCAAGCCGGAGCAGGTTGAGGTGCTGATTCATTCCGCGGTCTGCCGCGACATGCTCGAGCCCGCGACGGCCTCGTTCGCGCACCACAAGATCGGACTCGGGGCGAACTGCCAGATTTTCGACCTCTCGAACGCCTGCCTTGGCTTCCTCAACGGACTCGTGACGCTCGCCGCGATGATCGATTCCGGCCAGATTCGCTGCGGGATGGTGGTTTCGGGCGAGAACGGCCGCCCGCTGGTGGAACGCACGATCAGACACCTGTTGACCGCGTCGCTCGACCGAAACGCCATCAAGCCCTTCTTCGCCAACCTGAC
>Ga0265327_10005523_pt1 | contig 10511 bp, 10 predicted proteins | sample 41621metaG_FD_202089 | JGI IMG/M metagenome (GOLD analysis project Ga0265327, IMG submission 202089) | Rhizosphere microbial communities from Carex aquatilis grown in University of Washington, Seatle, WA, United States - 4-16-21 metaG | ecosystem: Host-associated > Plants > Roots > Rhizosphere... | reverse complement strand
AAGATGGCTATGTGGAGATATTTCAGCGCGCAACGCCGCGAGTCAAACCGCTGAGCGTATTGCTCAACATGAACAATTCTGCCGCCGCGCAGCTCTCCATAAAATATCATTTGCGAGGAGCCAACATCACTTATGCCACGGCTTGCGCTTCCTCTGCCATCGCCATCGGCGAAGCGTACCGCCAAATAAAGCACGGCTATGCCGATGCGATGCTGGCGGGCGGTGCGGAAGCGATGCTTACGCTGGGGGTGATGAAGGCGTGGGAAGCGTTGCGCACGCTGGCACCGGAAGACCTCGCCGATGCGGGCGCGTCCTGCAAACCGTTTGCCAGAAACCGCAATGGACTGGTGCTCGGTGAAGGCGCTGCCGTGCTGGTGCTGGAAGACGCCGAGCGCGCGACCAGACGCGGAGCCAATATCTACGCCGAACTGGTCGGCTACGATTGCTCATCCGATTCCTGCCATATCACCAAGCCAGACGCGGGCGGACAGACGCGCACCATGCTCAACGCATTGCGCGATGCGCGCATGGTGCCGCAAGACATCGGCTACATCAACGCCCACGGTACGGCGACGCTGGCGGGCGATGTCGAGGAAACCAAAGCGATCAAACAGGTTTTCGGCGCGGATGCCTACCGCATACCTGTCAGCTCGACCAAGTCCATGCACGGCCATCTGATGGGTGCGACCGGTGCGGTGGAATTCATGGCTGCCGTGCTGGCATTGCACAAGCAGGCAATTCCGCCGACGATAAATCTGCACGAACCCGACCCGGAATGCGACCTGGACTATGTGCCCAACCAAGGCCGCAACGACATCAAACTCGACGCCGTCATGTCCAATTCGTTTGCGTTCGGGGGAAGCAATGCAGTGCTGATCGCCAAACGTTTTACGGCTTAAGTTCCGCCCTGACTGATCTGCTGAAACAGCGCCAATCTGCGCGCGTTGATCTTGCCCGTTTCTGCCGCCATGCGCAGCGCGCAACCCGGCTCATGCGAGTGGCGGCAGTTGTTGAAGCGACACTGCCCACGGTAGTCGGCGAACTCCGCGAAGCCTTCTTCGATGTCGCCGAACGTCAGGTGATGCAGACCGAACGCCTGCACGCCGGGGCAATCAATCAGATGGCTGTCGGCGTTGAGGTGATACAGGCGCGCGTGCGTGGTGGTGTGTTTGCCGGAATCCAGCGCGGTGGAAATTTCCCGCGTAGCCGCTTGCGCATCCGGCAACAGGGCGTTGATAAGCGTGGATTTGCCCATGCCGGACTGCCCCACCAAAACGCTGGTGTGGCCTTGCAGGTAAGGCAACAGCGGCGCGGCAGTTTCCTTGGCGGAAAGTTCGAGCACGCTGTAGCCAACGGCGCGATAGGGGGCGAGTTGCGCACGAGCAATTTCTGCTTGCGCGGCGAGATCGCATTTGTTCAGCACGATGAGAACTTGCAGTTGCTGGTCGTGCGCGGCGATGAGGCAGCGTGCCAGCAGTTCGTCGTCGAACGAAGGCTCGACGGCAACCACGAAGATGAGCTGAGTGACGTTGGCAGCGATGAGTTTCTGGCGGAAAGCGACGGAGCGGTAAAGCAGGGTTTTGCGTTCGACGATGCGGTCAATCACGCCTTGCGCGCCGATCTTAAGATCGGAAGTTTGCGCCGCCGTGCGCTGTATTTCAACTGCATCGCCGCAGGCGACTTCGCTCTTTTTTCCGCGCGGCACGCAGTCGAGCAACTCGCCGTCAGGCAATTCCACCAGATAGCGGCGACCGAAGGCGGCGATGATTTGTCCTTGCAGCTTCAAGCTAAAAAACCTTTTTGTCCACGAAAAACACGAAAGACACGAAATAAGTAAACACGTTGCAACGATTTAATTTCCATCTATTTGCGGATGATCGGTGTTGGCTATATCGGTTGAATTTTTCGTGCTTGTCGTGTTTTTCGTGGACCGGATTTTTCATGGGGTTCAAATCTTGAACAAGGCATCCACCTTGGCGGCGCAAATAAAATCGTTTTCCGACAGGCCGTTGATGGCGTGGGTGGTGTACTCCACGTGGCATTTGTTATAACTCACTGCCAAGTCGGGGTGATGATCTTCGCGGTGTGACAGCCAGGCCACGGCGTTGACGAAAGCCATGGTGTGGTAATAATTCTTGAACTCGAAAGTCTTGCCGATGAGGCGGTCATCTTGCGCCCAGCCGTCGAGCTGTTTCAGCAACGTGTTGATTTCTTCCTGTGCCAGCGGCGGGACGCCGCCTTCGCAGGGCTTGCATTGCTTGTTACTCAGATCGCAAGCTTCGCCCATCACGTCCTCACTTGAATTTGTAGTAGGTCTGGTTGAGATAGGCACCGAGGTCCTGTTCTTTTTGCGGAGTCAGGGTCATGCCGACTGCGCCGCTGCACACGTGCATGCGATCCACCATTTGCTGTGGGTTATGTACGATGCGGTTGGCGCGCGTGAAGATGGCGCTACCGTCGCCGCCCACCTTGCCGATGTGGCAACTGTTGCACTTATTGTCGTCGAACAGCTTCTTGCCGGTCTGTGCGTTACCGTCCGCAAACGGGGCGGCGCCGGCGCTGGCGGCGAAGAGGGATAGGATGAGTACGGCGATTTGTTTCATGAAATATTCTCCTCAAGTTGAATGATACTAAAAACCGATCTGTCCACGAAAAACACGAAAAGCACGAAAATAGGCCAAGGAGCAATGAACCCAGATAATCCATTAGGCCGTTCATTAACCGTAGGAGCACGCCCTGCGTGCGATTGTTTCTTTCCATTCGCGAGCAGAATTCACTCCTACGGGGGGCTTGGCGCTAATGGATTTTTTGGGATGAATCCAATCGATGCAGCAGATTTTATTTCGTGCCTTTCGTGTTTTTCGTGGACAAGGTTTTTAGTTTGTCGATACGCACCAGTGCGGGCGGGTGCGAGTCGTAGAACGTAGAATACAACGGGTCGGGGGTCAGTGTCGCGGCGTTGTCTTGATACATCTTCACCAATGCGCTGACCAGTTCGTTCGCGTCGGTTTGTTGCGCGGCATAGGCGTCGGCCTCGAACTCGTGTTTGCGCGACCAGGCAGAACTCAACGGATGCAGCAGGAAGCTAAATACGGGCAGCGCCATGAAAAACAGCAACAAGGCGAGCGCAGTGGTATGAGCCGTTACGCCCAGTCCCTGATAAAACCAGTCGGCCTGCATCAGTTGCGCCAGCAGCCACAGAAAGCCCAAGCTCATTACAAAGGTGAGCGCGATACGCTTCATTACATGTCGGCGTTTGAAGTGTCCCAGTTCGTGCGCCAATACCGCTTCGATTTCGCTCGGGGTAAGGCGTGAAATCAGCGTATCGAAGAACACGATGCGCTTGGTTTTGCCGAAGCCGGTGAAATAGGCGTTGCCGTGAGCGCTGCGTTTGGAGCCATCCATCACGAACAATCCGCTGGCGGTGAAGCCGCATTTGTGCAGCAGATTTTCGATGCGCGACTTGAGGCTCTCGTCCTGTAACGGCTGAAACTTGTTGAACAGCGGTGCGATGAACGAAGGGTAGATGAACAGCAGCAACAGGTTGAAGGTCACCCACACGCCCCACACATACAACCACCAGTTAGTCCCCATGCGTTCCATCAGCCACAGCACGCCGAACAGCAGCGGCAGGCCGATGATGCCGCCAAGCAGAATGCCCTTTAGCGTATCGAGCAGATATAACCCTAAGGTCATTTTATTGAAGCCGAAGCGTTCCTCAATGACGAAGGTGCGGTACAGGTCGAAGGGCATATCCAGCAGTCCGGAAAGCAGCATCACCGAAATGATGACGGCCATGCCTTGCGCGATGGGGCTGGCAAACTCGTGCGGCCAAAAATCGGCCAGCCACTGGATTCCGCCGCCGAGAGTGTAGCCGAGCAGCAAGATTGCCTCGAACAACACCGACAACATGGCGAAGCGCGTTTTAACACTGGTGTAGTCGGCTGCCTTTTGGTGATCGGCGAGGGCGATCTTTTCGCGGAAGGCTTGCGGCACTTCGTTGCGGTGGGCCGCGATGTGGGCGAGATGGCGGCGTGCCAGCCATAACTTGGATAGCGTAGTCAGCAGCAGCGCGACTACAAACAAGATGGAAAACTGCAAAGCGCTCATGGGTAGATAGTATATGTTGATGGCATCATTACGCGCCAGATATGACACAATACGGGGATAACAGTTCTGGGTAACTTTTCGCGGCGCGAATTATGGCACAAAATCAAAATTATCTTGTCTGGCTGGATATGGAAATGACCGGGCTTAACCCGGACAGCGACCGCATCATCGAAGTGGCGATGGTCGTCACCGACAACAATCTGGACACCGTGGCCGAAGCACCGACGCTGGTGGTGTACCAACCGGACAGTGTGCTGGACAACATGGACAACTGGAATAAGTCTACGCACAAGAAATCCGGCCTGATCGAAAAAGTGAAAGCTTCCACCTTGGATGATGCTGCCGTGGAAGCACAGATGCTGGCCTTTCTCAAGGAACATGTTCCCGCCGTCACCTCGCCGATGTGCGGCAATTCCATCTGTCAGGATCGTCGTTTCATGGCGCGCTGGATGCCGCAACTGGAAGCGTATTTCCATTACCGTAACCTCGATGTGAGCACGCTCAAGGAACTGGCCAAACGCTGGAAACCGGAAGTGGCCAAGGGACTCAAGAAGCACGGCAAACACGAGGCGCTGGCGGATATTTACGAATCCATCAACGAGTTGAAATATTACCGCGAACATTTCATCAAGCTGTAGGCATCATGATTAATAAATGGCATTCACTGGGCGTGCAAGAAAAATTGCACATCCTGATCCAAGGCACGCTGATCATTCTGTTCTTCATTTCCGTGGAGTGGATGATCAATCGCTTCGAGGCTCAGATCATGGACTCGGTGGAAGCGCGCGCCGTGGATACGGCAGATGGCCTGATCAACGGCATGAACATGCTGATGCTGACCGGGACTATTTCCAATCCCGATAACCGCAAGCTGCTGTTGAACAAGATGGCGCAGTCCGAAGGTATCAAGGAATTGCGCATCATTCGCGCGAAGCAAGTCAGCGACCAGTTCGGTCCCGGCCTGCCGGAAGAGCAGGCGGTCGATGATGTCGACCGCGAGGTGATCGCTTCGGGCAAAACCGTATTTCAGAAGATGGATGATAAGGATGGGGCGCCCACGTTGCGGGTAGTGGTGCCGTTCATCGCGCAGGAAAATTTTCGTGGCACCAATTGCCTGACCTGTCATCAGGTCAAGGCGGGCAGCGTGAACGGCGCGGCCAGCGTTGTGATTGACCTAGCGGAGGACGAAGCCAATATCGCCGAAATCAAGCGGCTGCTGTGGCTGGGGCAGTTGGCCATTCAGGTGCTGCTGTCCATCATCATCTCGCTCTTTGTGCGTATCCTGATTGTGAAGAACATCGCCAAGCCGATCAAAAATCTCCAGTTGGCGATGGCGGATATACAGCGTAGCGGGGACTTGTCCAAGCGCGCGGAAGTCGATGAGAACAACGGCGACATCGGCGAGATGGCGCATAGTTTTAATGCCTTGTTGGAGAGTTTGCAATATGCGACCAAGCGGCTGGATCTGTTTGCGCAAGTATTCGAGAACAGCGGCGAGGCTATCGTCATCACCGACGAGGAGCGCAACATTGTTGCGGTCAATCAGGCGTTCACCCAAATGACGGGATACGAGCCGGCGGATGTGATGTGGAAAAACCCGAAATTGCTGAGCTCCGGACGACAGACTCCCGAGTTCTACCGGACGATGTGGCAATCCATCAACGAGACCGGACGCTGGCAGGGCGAGATATGGAATCGACGCAAGAACGGCGAAATATACCCCGAATGGTTGTCGATCGGCACGGTCAAGGATGAAGGCGGGAAGGTGTCCAACTACATCTCCATCTTTAACGACATCACCCATCGCAAAGAATCCGAGCAGCACATCCAGTTCCTCGCGCACTACGATTTGCTGACCCGGTTGCCCAACCGCGCGCTGTTCGGCGACCGTATCCTGCAAGCCTTGGCTGCGGCCAAGCGTAGCGGCAAAAAGGTTGCTCTGCTGTTCCTCGACCTAGATCGTTTCAAGAGCATCAACGACTCGCTCGGACATCTGGCGGGCGATTTGCTGTTGCAATCGGTGGCGACGCGCCTGAAATCCTGTGTGCGCGAAATGGATACCGTGTGCCGTCAGGGCGGCGACGAATTCATGGTGCTGCTGACGGAAATAGAAAAAGCCGAGGACGCGGCGCACATCGCGATGAAAATCGTGGCGGCCATGTCGGAACCGCATCACATCGAGAGTTCCCACCTGATCGTCACCTTCAGCATCGGTATCAGCATGTATCCGGATGATGCTGCAGACAGCCATCTGTTGGTGAAAAATGCCGATGCGGCGATGTACCACGCAAAGGAGAAGGGGCGCAACAATTTCCAATTTTTCACCCCGGATATGAATGCGGAAGCATCGGAACGTCTCGCGCTTGAGAGCGACCTCAGGCGCGCGCTGAAGCAAGAGGAATTCCTGCTCCACTATCAACCGCAAATCGATAATCGCAGCGGCAAGGTCGTCGGAATCGAGGCGTTAATTCGCTGGCAGCGTCCGGGTTGTGGCCTAGTGTCTCCGGCGAAGTTCATCCCGATTGCAGAAGACTGCGGGCTCATTAATAAAATAGGCGAATGGGTGCTCGGCGCGGCTTGCGCCCAGAACAAAAAATGGCAGGACGAGGGATTGCTGAATGTTCCGGTGGCCGTCAATATTTCTGCGTTGCAATTCCACCAGAAAAACTTCCGGGAAACGATCGCGCAAGCTCTGCACAAGTCCGGCTTGGAGCCGGGCTACCTCGAACTGGAAATCACCGAAGGCATCACCGTCAAGGACATCGAGACCACCGTGCGTTCGCTCTACGAGTTCAAGCTGATGGGAGTGCTGATTTCGATTGACGACTTTGGCACCGGCTATTCCTCGCTCAGTTACCTGAAGCGTTTCCCGATTGACAAACTAAAGATCGACCAGTCTTTCGTGCGCGACATCACCACCGACGCAGACGATGCCGCTATCGTCCAGACCATCATCAGTATGGGTCATGGTCTGCGCCTCAAGGTCATCGCCGAGGGCGTGGAAACCGCCGAACAACTCGCTTTTCTGAAAGAGCGGGACTGCGACGAGATTCAGGGTTATTATTTCAGCAAGCCGCTGGCGGCGGACGAATTCGTGACATACGTTAAGTCGCAGATCGCGTAACTACCCTCTCGCCAAGTTAAGGAGCCTCACCATGCCGAATCTGGATAATCTGATCGTCGAGTTTGACAAGGGTTTGCGCACGCTGTTCAGCAGGGCGCAGAGCGTGCGTCCATTCCCGGATGCCGACTTGGCGGAAGCCGCGTTGAGCGAGGAAGAAAAAAAAGTATCCGCCGCGCTGATGCGTATCAATCACAGTGGCGAAATTTGCGCGCAGGCTTTGTATCAGGGGCAGGCGCTGACGGCGCGCGATCCCGCCGTGCAGGAGAAATTGCAGCAGGCGGCGCAGGAAGAGACCGAGCATCTGGCGTGGACATCGAAGCGGGTGCATGAGCTGGGCGGTCATCTGAGCGTGCTTAACCCGCTGTGGTATGGCGGATCGCTCGCGCTGGGCGCAGCAGCCGGGTTGCTGGGCGACAAATGGAATCTGGGATTTCTGGCGGAGACCGAGCGTCAGGTCGGCGGTCATCTGCAAAGCCATCTTCAACGTCTGCCGCAACAGGATGCGAAGAGCCGCGCGGTGGTGCAGCAGATGTATGTGGATGAGACCAGCCATTCCGACATGGCGGTGCAACTGGGTGGCGCAGAGTTGCCGTTGCCGGTGAAGCTGGCGATGAAGGCTAGTTCAAAAGTGCTGACGTACACGGCGTATTGGGTTTGAGTCTCGGCGAAATTGAAATGCGCCAACCGCCGCAAATCTTGTGCTTTACGGCCAATGCGGATTACGCGATAAATCCATCCGCCATTAATTCATCCAGCAACGCTTCGTAGTCTTGCGCGCCACGGCTGTGGGGCGCATGTTCAAAGATGGTTTTATGCAATGCCGGGCTTTCCGCCAGACTGACATTTTCCGAAATGCGCGTGCGGCAAACATCCGCGCCGAATTCCGTTTCGGCCATCGCCAGAATATCTCGCGCCATGCGTCGCCGCGAATCAAAACGGGTGAGCAGATAACGCCGGTTGACGCGACGCTTCAGTACTTGTTCCAGCGCCTTGAGCGTTTTCCGGATTTGGAGTGCGCCTTTGAAGGAAAGGTGATCCGCCGAGATGGGAACGATGACGCCATCGCAGGCAAAGATCGCGTTCAAAGAAAGCACGCCGACCATCGGGCAGCAGTCGATGATCCACGGTGTATCCCCTTCGCGTTCTTCTTGCAAACAAGTGTTCAGCCGGTTGATGGCGTTGTAACCCTTGCCGAACAAGGCATCCACCTTGGACAGTTCCGCGTGTGAGGGAATGACATTGATGCCGCAGGCCGATTCGTGGGTGATTTCATGCAATGGGCGACCGCGTCGAAACAAGCTGTAGATACTGTCATCGCCGGAGTGTGCGGTAATGCCGAACGTTGCGCCGAGCTGCGCCTGCGGATCGAGGTCAATGCCGACGGGCTGGCGTCCGCGCCGCGCCAGCGCGGCGGCCAGATTGAGCGCCGTGGTGGTTTTGCCTACCCCACCTTTCTGGTTGAAGACAGCGACTATGGTCATGGCTCATCGGAGGTCGTGGTTGATCTGCTGCCATTCTATCAGAGTGAAGCTGAACGGTTGCTGCTCGGGCGAGATTTGTGTTGTGCTCAGGCAAACCAGCGCAAAAACGCGGCGGCGGAAAGTGCGCCGACGGCGAGCGCCGACGAGATGAGCCACACGCTATTCATTCTCGCCAAGGTCCAGTCGTCACTGCGGAAAAGATAGGTTCCCAGCAGCAGGAACCCGCTTGTGGCACAGGCCATTTTTAGGTATAGCGCCACAACCGCGATGCCGGAAATATCCGGAAACTGGTGGTCATAGAAATAGCTCACCGCGCCGAAAGCCGCGCCGCTCAAGCCTTGCGTCACCCACCCGGAAAGCACCAGCCGGGCAAATTTCTTGCGCGTATCCACGCCGCGAAAGTGGGTGGCGGCAAGCGAACCGCCTACTACCGCAACCGCGCCAAAGTTATGCGCCACCTGAACTATCGCGTAGGCCAGATTTTGCGTGGCGCTCATTTTGACATGACGTCGATGCAGGCCTCCGCGCCGGTGGGGGCATGGCCGCGCGTGTTCACCGTCAGGCAGATGTGGTGCTTGCCCGGATCCAGCATACCGACATCGGCTGTCCCCTTCATTGGATGCAAAATATCAATGCGTTTTTCGTCGAGATAAAGGTGCAGATGGTCGCCTTCGGGGCCGGGGACTGCTGCATAGTTCAGCTCAACATTGACATCTTTGCTGACCACCGCGCCATTCGCCGGAGACGAAATTGTTACCTTGCTGTCTGCGGCAAAAACATTGGGGGATGAGAGGAGGAATGCGAAAAAGAGTGGAGCGAAAATCTTGGTATCCATGATTGTTCTCCTTGTGAAAATACTGCTAGCCAACTACTACTGGTCGGAGTATATTATTTCCATAGTAATATAGTCAAGTATTATTTGACCTTCCGTAGCTAAGACTGAGACCGGATTCACGGTATGATGCGGCGTCGCACAAATCGGTGAGAGTGATACTCTCACCACCGATTTTGCCGGAACCATGAGGAGCAATCGAATATGCGTCAGCCTGTCGATGCGCTTGCCCACAACCTAGTCGAATGGGTGGTTGAACGCTTGCCCGCCATCATTCACCGCGAGCGCGGCGGAGCATTCAATTACTTGATTGCTGCTCTGCTGATGGTGGTTGCCCTCGCGGTACGCTTGCTGATCGCGCCGGTAAACGTGGGCTTGCAATATGTGACGTTCTTTCCGGCGGTCACGCTCGCTGCGGTGGTCGGTGGACTGTGGCCGGGAATTTTTGCCACGACAATAGGCTTGTCGCTGGCCACGTTTATCTTTACTCCCCCGTATTACTCGATTTCCCTCGAGGCCATCAAAACGGCTATGGGATCCAATCTGGTGTTTCTGCTGGACGGCATTATCGTGTGCTCTTCCATCGAGGCCATGCATCGTTATCGCGCTCGCTATGCCGCAGAATTGCACGAAGCCCGGCTGCAGGAGGCGCGCGTCGCCGCGCTCAACAAAGCGTTGGATGAATTCACTTACATCACCGCACACGATCTCAAAGAGCCGCTGCGTGGCATCCACAATTACGCCAGTTTCCTTAAAGAAGACTATGCCGCACAACTGGACGATACCGGCAAGCAATACATCAGCAGCATCCAGCGCCTGTCCGAACGGCTCTCTACGCTGATTGATAGCCTGATGAATTATTCGCGTCTGGGCACCTCGGAACTGGTCAAGGAGCAAGTTGATGTGGACGCCGTGATTGATGTGGTGGCGGACAACCTGAACCGTTTGTGGACGCATGAAGGCA
>Ga0265327_10005522_pt1 | contig 10515 bp, 12 predicted proteins | sample 41621metaG_FD_202089 | JGI IMG/M metagenome (GOLD analysis project Ga0265327, IMG submission 202089) | Rhizosphere microbial communities from Carex aquatilis grown in University of Washington, Seatle, WA, United States - 4-16-21 metaG | ecosystem: Host-associated > Plants > Roots > Rhizosphere... | reverse complement strand
GCTGGGCATCATGCTGGTGATCATGGAAGGCGCTTGGCTCAAGACCGGCAACAATCTTTATCACCAGATGGCGCGGTTCTGGACGAAAGTGTTTGCGCTGACGTTTGCCATCGGCGTGGCCACGGGCATTGTGATGGAATTTGAGTTCGGCACCAATTGGGCCACGTATTCGCGCTTTGTCGGCGATGTGTTTGGCAGCGCGCTGGCAGCAGAAGGTATTTTTGCGTTCTTTCTCGAATCCGGCTTTCTCGCGGTGCTGCTATTCGGCTGGGACAAGGTCGGACGCAAGCTGCACTTTTTCTCGACGTGCATGGTGGCGCTCGGCGCGCATTTCAGCGCCGTTTGGATTGTGGTGGCGAATTCATGGATGCAGACTCCTGCCGGCTACCACATTGTCGGCGAAGGGATGCACGCGCGGGCGGAAATCACGGACTTCTGGCAACTCGTTTTCAATCCGTCCATGCTGGATCGTTTATTTCACACCCTTTGCGGCGCGTGGTGTGCCGGGGCATTTCTCGTGGTAAGCGTCAGCGCGTGGTATTTGCTCAAAGGGAAATATCTCGAATTTGCCCGCAAGTCACTGAAAGTCGGCCTGACGGTGGCGCTCGCGGCGTCGCTGCTGCAAGCGGTCACCGGCCACAAGAGCGCGCAAAGTTTGGAGAAAAATCAGCCGGCCAAACTCGCGGCGTTTGAGGGACTGTATGAAACCACTTCCAATGCGCCGCTGGTGCTGGCGGGCTGGCCGGATGAAAAAGGCGAAAAGGTCATCGGCATTTCCGCGCCGGGAATGCTGAGCTTTCTCACGCACAACGATTTTCACACGCCGGTCATCGGGCTGAACGAATTCAAGCCGGAAGATCGTCCGCCGGTCACGGCGTCGTTTCTGTTCTTTCACGGCATGGTGGGCATTGGTTTCAGCCTGATCGCCGTGGCGGCGTTGGGATTTTTATATTTTCGCAAAGGCACGCTGCACGAGCGCCGCTGGTTATTGTGGATTCTGGTTTTCTCCGTGCTCGGACCGCAGCTCGCCAATCAGCTCGGCTGGTTCGCGGCCGAAGTCGGGCGTCAGCCGTGGATTGTTTATGGCTTGATGCGAACGCCCGCCGGTTTGTCCGCCGTGGTGAAGGCGAATGTCGTTTTGTCCTCGCTCATTTTGTTCACGCTGATTTACTCCCTGCTGTTCACCGTTTTCATTTATCTGCTCAACGACAAAATCCAGCACGGACCCGATGACGCGGATTTGATTCCGTCCGGCAAACTGGCGCTGCCCACCAAAAACTAAATCAGCCATGCACCTCGATCTCAATACCATTTGGTTTATCCTCGTCGGCGTTTTATTGACCGGCTACGCCGTGCTGGATGGCTTCGACCTCGGCATCGGCGCACTGCATCTGTTCACGAACAAAGACGAAGAACGCCGCGTCATGCTTAACTCCATCGGGCCGGTTTGGGACGGCAACGAAGTCTGGCTCGTCACCGGCGGCGGCGCATTGTTCGCCGCGTTTCCGAATGTGTATGCGACAGCGTTCTCCGGTTTTTACCTCGCGCTGATGCTGCTGCTCGCGGCATTGATTTTTCGTGCGGTGGCGATTGAGTTCCGCAGCAAGCGTCCCGAACACTGGTGGCGGCAAATGTGGGACGTGAGTTTTTCCGTCGGCAGCATCTTGTCGAGCCTGCTCATCGGCACGGCGCTCGGCAACATCGCGTGGGGCGTGCCGGTGGACGCCAACGGCGAATTTGCCGGCACCTTCCTCGGCCTGCTGTCGCCGTATCCGCTGCTGGTCGGCGTGACAACCGTAGCGCTGTTTATGATGCACGGCGCGATTTACGGCGTGATGAAAACTGAAGGCGAACTGCACGACAAGCTGCGCGGCTGGGCGATGAGTTGCATCATCTTCTTCGTGATTTGTGCCGTGACGCTGACGATGGCAACGCTGCTGTTTGTGCCGCACATGGCGGCGCGCGTTCGCGAAAATCCGTGGCTCTTTTCAGTCGCGCTGGCGAACATGCTGGCCATCGCCAACATCCCGCGCGAATTTCATCACGGCAACGACGGTCGCGCCTTCCTGTCTTCGTGTGCCACGATAGTCACGCTGATGGCGTTATTCGCGCTGAACATTTTTCCGAACATGATTTACAGCCTGCCGAATCCTGAAAACAGCCTGACGATTTACAACGCCGCCTCGTCACCAAAGACGCTGGGCATCATGCTGGTGATCGCGTGCATCGGCGTGCCGGTGGTCATTGCCTACACGGTTTGCATCTACTGGATTTTCCGGGGCAAGGTGAAACTCGACCGGATGAGTTATTGAATCATGGACGCTGCCTTCTGGAACAACCGCTTCGCCGCGCCGCAATTTTTTTATGGCGAAACGCCGAATGCTTTCGTGGCGGAAGTGGCAGCACAAATTCCCGCTGGCCCGGTGCTTTGTCTCGCCGAGGGCGAAGGACGCAACGCCGTTCACCTTGCGACGCTCGGCCATCAGGTGACAGCGGTGGATCAATCCGAAGCCGGTTTAGCCAAAGCCCGGCAGCTTGCAACGGCTCGCGGCGTTGAAATTGAAACGGTGCTTGCTGATCTGGGAAACTTTACCATCGAGCCGGGTGTTTGGTCTGGCATCGTCGCCACGTTTGCTCATTTGCCGCCAGCGATTCGGTGTAATGTTCACGCGCAAGCGGAGTGTGGTCTGCGACAAGGCGGAGCCTTCGTTCTCGAAGCCTATACTCCGGCGCAATTGGCATTCGACACCGGCGGGCCTAAATCCCTGGAATTACTGATGACTCTGGCCGGCCTCCGTGAAGAACTCGCGGGATTGGAATTTGTAATTGGGCGCGAAATCGAACGCGATGTCAGCGAGGGCGATGGGCACACGGGTCGCGGCGCGGTTGTTCAAATTCTAGCCCGCCGAAATGAGTAACGGCTTTGTCCAACGCGGCGGCTGGTGGGTGGTTGGACAATTCCTGCTTCTCTTTGCCATTGCCATTTTGGGCATCACCTGTCGCGCGACATCGAAGCTGCATCTGACTTTTCTTTTCGGCGTAATTTTTCTTGTGGCCTCCGCGATCTGTGGCGTCTCCGGTGCGCTGACGTTGGGGCGAAACCTAACACCGTTTCCAAAGCCAGTTGCAACCACGCAGTTTGTCCAACACGGCATTTACGCTCTGATTCGGCATCCGCTTTACACTTCCGTTTTTTGTGCCGCCGTGGGTTGGTCACTCGTTTGGCAAAGCTGGCCAGCCTTGGCCGTTTCCTTCGTGCTGGCAATTTTCTTTGACGCCAAAGCCCGGCACGAAGAGCGTTGGCTGCGGCAGCAATTTCCGGAATACGCAGACTATGAGCGGCGCGTGCGGCGATTCATTCCGTGGATTTACTAACTCCTGCGCCATGTGTGAATGAATTGTGCATTGTCGTGAATCAACATCTGACGCAAAATTAAAAAATGAAAACCAGTCCAATTTCCGCCTTAATTTTCGCAACTCTGCTGGCTGGCGTGGCTGTGGCGGCGGATGCCCAAACGCCAGAAATCACGGCGACTCCTGCCGCGCGCCAGTCCAACCAGACTGAACTGACCTGGCTGACTAACCTGCCGAGCGCACTGGTTCGGGCAAAAGCTGAAGGAAAATCCGTCCTGCTCTTTTTTCATGGTTCCGACTGGTGCCCGCCATGCGTTGAAATGCAGCATCAGGTTTTTGCCTCCCCGGAATTTGTCCAATACGCTCGCCGCACGCTGATTCTCGTGGACGTTGACTTCCCACAAAAGTCCACGCAAAGCGAAGAAATAAAACTGAGCAACCTCGCGCTGAAAGCTAGATTCAATTTAAGCCAGGAACCGGGCGAAGGTTTTCCGACCATCGTTCTGTTGAATGACGCAGGCGAAACGGTCTTGCAGGAAACCGGCTACGCTGGCGGTGGCCCGGCAGAAGTTTTGCCGAAACTCCAGCGGCATCTTGGAACTGCTGCGACGCTTGCTGCCAACGCCGCCTATAAAAATCTGAGCGTCGAGGAATTCGCGCGAATGGCGGATGACAAACGAAACGTGATTCTGGATGTGCGCACGCCGGAGGAATTTCAAACCGGACATATTCCGGGAGCGGTGAATCTCGACGTTACCGCGTCCGACTTTGAAGCCAAAGCCGCCTTGCTGGACCGGAGTAAAACTTATCTGGTGCATTGCGCCAGCGGCGTGCGCAGCGCCAGAGCGTGTGACAAGCTCAGCCATCTTGATTTCCCAAATCTCTATAACCTGCCCGCTGGATTTAGGGCATGGGCAAAAGCCGGGAAGCCGGTCGAGAAGTAGTTTTTGCCAATGCACTTTTTTGCACTGGTGCTGGCCGGATTGGTCGGCTTGTCGCTCGGCTTGCTGGGCAGCGGCGGTTCCATTGTCACGCTTCCGGTTCTGGTTTATGTCGCCAGCATCCCAGTAAATCAGGCTGTTGGCATGACGCTGGTAATCGTGGGCGGAACCAGCGCGCTCGGAAGTCTGCTCCATCTGCGACGTGGTAACTTTGATTTGCGGGCAGCCGCGTTCTTTTCGGTGAGCGGAATTGTCGGCGCGTTTATTGGCGCAAAATTTACCCATTTGGTTTCCGCGACCATGCTGATGTTTCTTTTTGGCGCACTGATGCTAGTTATCGGAATCCGGCTGTTGCGAAACGGCGAAGCGAAGTCGGTCGCGCATGAATGTCGCCCGGTGCGCTGTCTGGCGATTGGCGTGGCCGTGGGTGTGCTGACCGGATTTCTCGGCGTTGGCGGCGGTTTTCTCATTCTGCCGGCGCTCGTTTTGTTTGCCGGGGTGGAAATGAAGCCGGCCATTGGCACGTCACTGGCAATCATCGCCGTCAATTGTGTGGGCGGTTTGGTCGGCCAATTGCGTTATGTGAACTTCGACTGGCGACTCACGCTCGGTTTTCTGCTGGCGGCGATTGCGGGAATGTTTTTGGGTGCGGCGCTTGCAAAACAACTTTCTGCCGCCGTCTTGCGTCGGGGCTTCGCCTGGTGCGTGGTGTTGCTGGGCTTCGTGTTGGCAGCTCGGAATTTGGTGGCACTAATTTATCACCTCTGAATATTTGCAGCTATGCGCGGCTATACCACTCCCTCGACTGGTTGCACACCTTGCAGACCGAGAGCATTACCGGCACTTCCACCAGCACGCCAACCACGCAGGCCAGCGCCGCACCGGAACTGGGGCCGAACAGCGTGATGGCCACCGCCACCGCCAGTTCAAAGAAGTTGCTCGCCCCAATCAGTGCGCCGGGCGAGGCCACATTATGCGGCACTTTCAATTTGCGCATGAGCAGATAGGTGAGGCTGGAATTGAAATAAACCTGGATCAGAATCGGCACCGCCAGCAGGATGACCGCGAACCATTTCGTCGTTAGGTTGTCGGCTTGAAACGCAAAAATCAGCGCCAGTGTCAGCAGCAGCGCCCATATCATCACCGGATGAAACTTCGGCAGGAAATTCTTTTCAAACCATTCCTTGCCGCGCGACTTGAGCAGCAGCGTCCGCGTCAGCCAACCCGCCGTCAGCGGCACCACGATGAAAACCACGACCGATGTAATCAGCACCTTGGGGGGAACGACAACATTCGCCACACCGCACAGAAACATCACAATTGGCGCAAATAGCACGAGCATGATCAGGTCATTCACCGCCACTTGCACCAGCGTATAAACGGGGTCGCCGTCCGTCAGGTAAGACCAGACAAACACCATCGCGGTGCAGGGAGCCGCCGCCAGAATGATTAGGCCGGCGGTGTAATTCTTGGCCGTCTCGGCATCAATCCAGTGCGCAAAAATATGCTGCATGAAGAGCCAGGCAAGGAAGGCCATGCTGAACGGCTTCACCAGCCAGTTCACAAACAGCGTCACCATCAAGCCCTTTGGCCGTTTTGCAATGCCGCCGATGGCGCTGAAATCCACCTTGAGCATCATCGGATAAATCATCAGCCAAAGCAGAATGCCAATCGGCACGTTCACCTGTGACCCTTGCCCGAACTCCAACTTGCTCAACATGGACGTAACACCAGGCAATAATTTGCCAAAGGCCACGCCCACCACCATGCACACCAGCACCCACACGGTGAGGTAGCGTTCAAAAAAGGCCAGCCGTTTGGGGGCGGGAGAAATTGACATCGTTCGCAGGGTTAAAAAAGTTGAATCAGGCCGCCACGCACATTTGCGAACACCATTGTTCGATTTTGGCTTTGATGGCGTCGCGCACTTCGCGGGTCTTCGCTAGTTTTTCCTCATGCGAGCCTTGCACGCTGGACGGGTCAGGAAAACTCCATTGCAGCCGCTTGGTGACGCCGGGGAAAATCGGGCAGCGTTCCGCGCTCGCCTCGTCGCAGACGGTGATAACGTAGGCAAACATCTTGCCGGTCTTGAACATATCAAACACGGACTTCGTCGGGTTGCCGGAAATATCAATGCCGATCTCCTGCATCGCCTCGACGACGACCGGATTCAGCTTGCCCGGCTCCATTCCCGCGCTGTGCGCTTCAAAGTCGTTCGGGCAGATTTGGTTTAGAAACGCCTCGGCCATCTGGCTGCGGGCGCTGTTGTGGATGCAAACGAATAAGACACGTTGTTTCATGGCTCAATTGATTTGGTTGTGGTTTGAAAGAATTGTTGCAGCCGTTCCGGGCCGGTCGGTTCTTCCGTCACCCACGGCACGAGCGCCGTGCGCTTGGAAAGTTTCTCGACCACTTCGCGGATGTATTGAACTTCACCGCGTCCGCGCGTCACGAGCAGCAGATCATGCGAACCGCTCCCGGCAAAACTCTGGTTGATGACCCAGGCGAACGGTTCAATTTGCGCGCGGCGCAAGTCAGCTTGCAGCATGGCCGCTTCGTGAACCGGCGTGGCTTCGGGCAGCGTGACGACCAACACGCGGGTATATTCAGCGTCCCGCAACCGTGGCAGCAATTCGCGCACTTCTTCCGGCATGTCGCTCGCCTTGCGTGCGATTTCCCGGTGATAGGATTCCGTGGCGTCAAGCAACAGCAGCGTGTGGCCAGTCGGCGCGGTGTCCAGCACCACAAAGGCGTCCTTGCCTTGCGCTACCGTGCGGGCGAACGCCCGGAACACGGCGATTTCTTCCGTGCAGGGCGAACGCAAATCTTCTTCCAGCAGGGCGCGGCCATTGGCGTCGAGGTTTTTGCCAGCGGTCGCCATCACTTGCTCGACGTAAGCTCGCGTTTCGACTTGCGGATCAATTCGACTGACCTCCATTCCGGGAATTTTCCCCGCTGCCGCCGCAATGTGCGCCGCTGGGTCGGTGGTGCTCAAATGCACTTTGAAACCGCGCCGCGCTAGTTCCGTCGCAACGGCCGCCGCGATGGTGGTTTTACCCACGCCGCCTTTGCCCATCGTCATCACCACGCCCCGGCCGGATTTGGCAATGCCATCTACCAATTCGGTCAGTGTTTCCATTGGCGGCAAAGGCTCGTTTCCGCTTTCCGCTTTCTGCTTTCCGCTTTCACCCACAGTCACCAACGCCCGCAAGGCCGGGATGCCCACCAGATTTTGCGACCGCAACGGAACTTTGAACAATCGCATTTGCGTTAAAAACTTTTCCGCTGCCGTCAGCGCATCCGCTCCCCGCTTTTGCAATGCGAGAGCCACCAGGTCAGAATCGGCGGCTTGAAACAGACCGTTCAAAATCAGTCGCTGATTGCGCACGCCGATGGCGGCTAATTCATGGCTGGTGCGTTCCGCTTCCGCCAGTGCCGCCCGTTGCGCCCGGCTCACCAGCACCAGCGTTGTGCGTTCGCTGTCGGCTAGGGAGGCGACGGCGTTTTCATATACCACCCGCTGCTTCTCCAAACCTGATAGCGGGCCGAGACAGGAATTGCCCGTTGTGCTGCTATCCAGAAAACCCGTCCACGCGCCCGGCAGCGACAACAAGCGCAGCGTGTGGCCGGTCGGTGCCGTGTCAAAAATGACGTGGTCAAAATCAGTTGTGGCTTCCGGTTGGCCGAGCAGCCGAGAAAATTCATCGAAGGCCGCAATTTCCATCGTGCAGGCGCCGGAAAGCTGTTCCTCCATCCCGCGCACAATGGCGTCCGGCAGCTTGCCGCGATACGGCCCAACCAGTTTTTCCCGATACGCCATCGCCGCCGCTGCCGGATCAATGTTCAACGCGGCCAGTCGCGGCACGCTGGCAATCGCCGTCGGCATTGAAGTCAGATTGACTCCCAGCACTTCATCCAGATTCGAGGCCGGGTCGGTGCTGACCAGCAACACGCGTTTGCCTTTGTCGGCCAGCGCAATCGCCGAGGCGCACGCCAGCGAGGTCTTGCCCACGCCGCCCTTGCCCGTGAAAAACAGGAAGCGGGTCGGCGCTTCCAGAAAGCGGGCGAGCGATTGGTCGGGGGCAATGTTCATAAATTTAGCAGGTGCCACCGCCGCAACGGCAATCCGACTTCGCGGGCGCAGCCGTCGGCGGCGCTTCCAGTTCAAACCAGCCGGCCAGTTCGGCGCGGTCGGGGTAACGACCCGTTGTCGCCACCTTGCCGTTAAGCAAAATCAACGGCAACGCGGCTTCGCCCTTTTCCGTCAGCGCGGTTTTCACAAGTTCGTTTTCCACGAACGCCGCCGGGTTTTGCGAGAGGTTGTGCCGCTGGACAATCACATCCTGCGTTTTCAGCCAGTCGAGATCAGCAGCGAATTGCACGAGCTTGGTGTCAACTTCCGGCCCACAAATGCCAGTTGAGCAGCACATCGCGGGGTCGAACACATGGAGAATTTGCGTGGTTAATTTCATAGGTTATTTTGCTTTCGCTTGGTCACGCCGCCCATCGGCGTAAGCCTCGAATACCATCTTGATCTGGTCCCGCACCTGCCGGAACACCGCCAGCTTTTCCTCGTCCGTGCCCGTCGCGTGCGCCGGGTCAAAGAAACCCCAATGATGGCGGTTTAGCTGGCCGGGAAAAACCGGACACGCTTGGTCCGCGTTGCCGCAGACCGTGATGACGGTTTCCACCGGCTGGTTTAGGAAATCATTCATGTGTTTGGAGTGATGCCCGGAAATATCAATGCCGATTTCCTTCATCACTTGGATGCCCAGCGGATGCACATAACCCGCCGGTTTCGAGCCGGCGCTTTGCACATTGAGCGTGTCGCCCGCCACTGCGCGCAGGATGCCTTCTGCCAGATGGCTGCGGCAGGAATTGCCAGTGCAGAGGATGAGGACGGTCGGCTTCACTTTTTGCATTGTCGTTTGCATATCTCGGCGAGGTCGGTTTTTTGGATTTGTTTGATTTGTTTGGTGTCGGCGGAAATCTGCGGTTCTTTTTCGTTGGCTTTGGCCACCCAGGCGAGCGCGGCCCGCACCGTGCTGTCCGCTTCCCGGCCCGGCAGACGGTAATATACCCAGCGGTCTGTCTTGCGGGATTGCACCAGCCCGGCTTGAAAGAGAACGGACAGGTGCTTGGAAACCGTGGAAGGGGCCATGCCGAACAGTTCGGTGATCTGGCAGACGCACAGCTCCCCGCCGCGCAGGGCCATCAGGATGCGCACGCGGGTGGCATCCGCCAGCGCCTTGGTGATATACATGAAGTCGCGCATAATCTATATTCTTATTTCGCCATAAAGCGAAATGAAGATAGGCTGCCGCGCCCCCGCCGTCAAGTCGGCATTGCGATAAACCCCGGCCAGTGGTCAGCTCAGGCGCTGCTGGTGATGTTCCGTGATCAATTGCGCTTCCGCTGCCAGCCAGTTCTGCACATCGTGGCCGGCCTCCGAGCCCGCATTCACATAATTGCAGTAAGCCTGTTTGGCCACTTCGTCCGGTGCAGGGGTGAAATCTTCCATGGCTGCCGCTCGTGCGGGTCTTGCATTTTGTTGATTCTGGTTCGGGGCGTGATGTTTGTGTTTCATCCGGTGATTATAGGGGTTGCCGTGGTTGAAGCTATGGGGTGTAACCCGACCGTATTTCCACTGCTTTTATCAGGCCGAGTAAATCAGCCACACGCCGCCGAGAATCACCAGGACACCGCAGATGATTTTCACCACGGCAACTCCTTTGGACTGCTCATTCCAGTTGAGATAGCGTTGCACCATTTCGGTCGAAGTTCCCGCCGCCACAATCACTGCGCAATGCCCCACGCCATAGGCCAGCAGCAGCGACACCCCGTAAATCGGCGCGGTCTTGGACAGCTTGAACGTGACGCCCAGCATTGGGGCCATGTAGGCAAACGTGCAGGGACCGAGCGCGATGCCAAACGACAGACCGAGAATGAAAGCCGCGAGCAAACCCTTCCGCTTCATACCGACCTGGCCCGGCCCCGACCACGGCATCGGTATCACTCCCAGCAGATGCAGCCCCACCACAAAGAAAATCACCGCCACAAAATAATTCCCGTAGCGCCCCATGTCGCCCAGCATACGGCCTGCCGCCGCCGTGATCGCGCCGATGGCCGCAATGGTAATCAAAATGCCCACGGCAAACAGCACCGATGTCCAGAAGGCGCGCCGCACCGTCACTTTTCCCTGCTTGCTGATGAATCCCAC
>Ga0265327_10005521_pt1 | contig 10515 bp, 10 predicted proteins | sample 41621metaG_FD_202089 | JGI IMG/M metagenome (GOLD analysis project Ga0265327, IMG submission 202089) | Rhizosphere microbial communities from Carex aquatilis grown in University of Washington, Seatle, WA, United States - 4-16-21 metaG | ecosystem: Host-associated > Plants > Roots > Rhizosphere... | reverse complement strand
GCAGGCGGTGCTGTGCGGCGGCGCGACGGCGCTGGTGCAGGCGGGCTTCGAGACGCTGGTCGAGGCCGGCTACGCGCCGGAAATGGCCTACTTCGAGTGCCTGCACGAGTTGAAGCTGATCGTGGATTTGATGTATGAAGGCGGCATCGCCAACATGCGCTACTCCATCTCCAACACGGCGGAATACGGCGATTTGACCCGCGGCCCGCGTGTCGTCACGGCGGAGACGAAGAAAGAGATGAAGAAAATCCTGACCGAAATCCAGAACGGCGAGTTCGCCCGTGAATTCATCCTGGAAAACCAAGGCGGCGCGGCGACGCTGAAGGCCAAGCGTCGGCTGGGCCGAGAGCACCAGATCGAGCAGGTGGGCGCGAAGCTGCGCGACATGATGCCTTGGATCAAGGCCAACAAGATCGTCGACAAGACCAAAAACTAGGAGACCGCCCTCTCCCCGGCCTGCCCCCTCGCAAGCTCTCCCTCCTGCCCGGGGGAGGGGAGAAGTGACTTCCCCGGCCGGAGAAGAGGGCCGTTCCGTTGCAATTCGACAACGCCCTAAGGCAAGCCATGAGCGAAGAACCGAATCCCATCCCGATACGCCGGCGCGGCATTTATCTGCTGCCGAACCTGTTCACCACGGCCGCGCTGTTCGCCGGCTTTTATGCCATCACGGCCGCTTTGAACCAACGCTACGACGTGGCGGCCATCGCCATTTTTGTGGCGATGATCCTGGACGGATTGGATGGCCGCGTCGCCCGCATGACCAACACGCAGAGCGCGTTTGGCGCCGAGTACGACAGCATGGCCGACATGATCTCCTTCGGCGCGGCCCCTGCCCTGGTGATTTACATCTGGTCGCTGACCAGTCTCGGCAAGCTCGGCTGGGTCGCGGCGTTTGTCCATTGCGCCGGGGCGGCTTTGCGCCTGGCCCGTTTCAATACGCAAATCGGCAAGGCGGACAAGCGTTTCTTCCAGGGCTTGCCCAGCCCTTCCGCCGCCGCCATCCTGGCCGGCTTCATTTGGCTGTGCGTGGACTATGGCATCGCCGGCCCCGCCGTGGTTTATGCCGCCTTGGGCCTGGCCGTCGCCACCGGCCTGCTGATGGTCAGCAATTTCCGCTATTACAGCTTTAAGGACGTGGATCTGCGTGGCCGGGTGCCTTTTCTCAAGGCCATCGTGGTCATGCTGGCCTTTGCCGTGGGCTTCGCCCACCCCCCCTTGACCTTGTTCCTGTTTTTCCTGGGCTATGCCATTTCGGGGCCTGCGCTGACGCTGATTATGCTCAGGCGCAAACGCCTGGAGCGCAAGATTTAAGCCTGGCTATATCGACTTCGGAGGGCACATGTCTCGTTGGAAAGCGGCCGCCATTCATTGCTGCATCAGTTTCGCGGTGGTGTTTGCCATCGGCACGCTGATGGCTGTGGTCTGGTATCCGCCGCTGTTGGCTTGGGCCGGCGGGCAGACGGGAATCCTCGGCATTTTGTACTGCGTCGATATCGTCGTCGGCCCCTTGCTGACTTTGCTGGTGTTCAAAACCGGCAAGCCCAGCCTCAAATTCGACTTGACGGTGATCGCCGTGCTGCAAGTGCTGGGCTTGGCTTACGGCATGTATGTGATGTTTCAAGCCCGGCCGGTTTACCTTGTCTTTGCCGTGGATTCTTTCCATCTCGTCACGGCGGTGGACATTCCCCTCGAAAACCTGGAAAAAGCCAGCCACAGCCCCTACTGGGCGCTGCCTTTGGGCGGCCCGGAGACAGTTGCCGTGCGGATGCCCAAGGATACGACGGAAAGGCTAAACCTCACTCTAAAGGCCATCTCAGGCGGGGCCGACGTTCAGCAGTACCCCGAATACTACATGCCCTATGCGCAAGCCAGCGCGGATGTCCTCAAGCGGGCATTGCCGCTGAATAAACTGATGGACCGCGACGAGGCGACACGCGCCAAGCTGGCCGGCTGGCTGGCCGCCCAAAAACGCGAGGCGTCCGCGGTGAAGTATGTTCCGCTCTATGCGAAAACCCACGACCTTAGCGTGCTGGTCGATGGCGCCACGGCGAAAATTCTCGATACCTTGGCCATCGATCCGTCCTGAAAGCCGCTGGACGGCAACGCGGCTGCGTTGTATAGTCACGGCATGAATCACGCGACACTCCCCCTTTCTCTCCGCCTTGCGGGTTTTATCCGCCGCCTGTCGTCCGGCGGATCGCCGCGCCGCGCCCTGCCGCTGCCCCTCGCGGGCAAATAACGTCGTCCATTCCTAACCTATAAACTCATCCCGACGAAACATTGCGGCGCCCCGGCTTTAAGGGGCGGCGGCTTACCCTGGAGCTTTCCATGAGCGACAAACTCATCATTTTCGACACCACCCTCCGCGACGGCGAGCAAAGCCCCGGAGCCTCCATGACCCGCGAGGAGAAGGTGCGCATCAGCAAGGCGCTGGAGCGGCTGAAGGTCGATGTCATCGAAGCCGGCTTTCCGGCGGCCAGCCCCGGCGACTTCGAGGCGGTGCAGGCGGTGGCCCGCGCCGTCAAGGACAGCACTGTCTGCGGCCTGGCCCGCGCCTTGGACAAGGACATCGACCGCGCCGGCGAAGCTTTGCAAGACGCCCGCAGCGCGCGCATCCACACTTTCATCGCCACCTCGCCCATCCATATGAAGGCGAAGCTGAACATGACGCCTGACCAGGTGGTCGAACACGCCGTGCGCGCGGTGAAGCGCGCCAGGCAATACACCGACAACGTGGAGTTCTCCCCGGAAGACGCCGGGCGCTCGGAGGAAGATTTTCTCTGCCGGATTTTGGAGGCGGTCATCAGTGCCGGGGCGCGGACTTTGAACATCCCCGACACCGTCGGCTACGCCATGCCGGAGCAGTTCGGGCGGCTCATCAGTCAGTTGCGCGAGCGCATCCCCAATTCAGACTTGGCGATTTTCTCGGTGCATTGCCATAACGATCTTGGCCTGGCGGTGGCTAATTCCCTGTCCGCCGTCATCCATGGCGCCCGGCAAGTGGAGTGTACCATCAATGGCCTGGGCGAGCGCGCCGGCAACGCCGCGCTGGAGGAAATCGTCATGGCGGTGAAGACCCGCAAAGACTTCTTCCCCTGCCATACCGACATCGACACGCGGGAAATCGTCACGTGCTCCAGACTGGTGTCCGGTATCACCGGCTTTCCAGTGCAGCCTAACAAGGCCATCGTCGGCGTCAACGCCTTCGCCCACGAGTCCGGCATCCACCAGGACGGGGTGCTGAAAAGCCGCGAGACTTATGAAATCATGCAGGCCGAAGAGGTCGGCTGGAGCGCCAACCGCATGGTGCTGGGCAAGCTCTCCGGCCGCAACGCCTTCCGCACCCGCATGGCGGAACTGGGCGTGGAGTTTAAAAGCGAGGCCGAGCTTAACGACGTGTTCACCCGCTTCAAGCAGCTTGCCGACAAAAAGCAGGAAATTTTCGACGAGGACTTGCAGTCGTTGTTGAACGAGGCCGACGCCGAATCCGTCGAGGAGGAGTTCGTCAAACTGGTGGCGCTGCAAGTCTGTTCGGCCACCGGCGAAATTCCCGACGCCCGCGTGACCATCCGCTTCGACAACGAGGAGCGCACCGGCACCGGTACCGGCGGCGGCGCGGTGGATGCCAGCCTCAAGTCCATCGAATCGCTGGTCAACACCGGCGCCGAGTTGACGCTCTACTCCGTCAACAACATCAGCGGCGGCACCGATTCGCAAGGCGAAGTGACCGTGCGGCTGGAAAAAGGCGGGCGCATGGTCAACGGCCAGGGCGCCGACACCGACATCGTCATCGCTTCCGCCAAAGCCTACGTCAACGCCGTCAACAAGCTGCTGGCCCGGCAAACCCGCACCCATCCCCAGGTCGGCGACGTTTAAAGTCGGCTATGGGCACGGCGGAGAAAACACGGCAAGCCTATCTTGCCGCCATGGGCGTTCAGGCGTGGCAATTGCGCCTGGCCCCGCCGTTTGCCGCGACCGGCCCGGCCGCCGCCGCCGCGCCGGATGCGGTGCCTGCTGCGCCAACGGCCCCGGTCGATGCCGCGCCGACATCGCCAGCGGCTGCCCCCGTCCCCGTCCTGCCTGCCCAAATGGCCCATGCCAGCGCCACCGGCCCGTTTTCCCGGCCAGTTGGCGCTGACGCGCCGCCGCCGCCAGAATGGGCTGGCGACGAGGATTTGAACCCGTCCGTGGCGGCGGCAAGCCCGCCGCCGCGCCTGCAAGCCGCCGCGCTGTGCGGCTGGGATGCCTTGCAAGCGCAAGTCCAAGCCTGCGTCCGTTGCCCACTGCACCAAACCCGCATGCAAACCGTGTTCGGCGTCGGCGACCGGCAGGCCGATTGGATGGTCATTGGCGAAGCGCCGGGTGAGCAGGAAGACTTGCAGGGCGAGCCCTTCGTCGGCCGGGCCGGGCTGTTGCTCAATGAAATGCTGCGGGCCATGGGGCTGGCGCGGGAGAGGGTGTTCATCGCCAACATCCTCAAATGCCGCCCGCCGAAAAACCGCGACCCAGATCCCTCCGAGGCGGCTGCCTGCGAAGGCTATCTCAAGCGGCAACTGGCCCTGGTAAACCCAAAAATCATCCTGGCCGTGGGCCGCGTCGCCGCGCAAAACCTATTGAAAACCACCACGCCGATTGGCAAACTGCGCGGCAGCGTCTACGACTACCAAGGCGTGCCGCTGGTGGTCACCTACCATCCCGCCTATTTGCTGCGCTCGCCGCTGGAAAAGCGCAATGCCTTCGACGACCTTCGTCTAGCGCTGCGCACGCGCCGCCAAACGCTTTGAAAATAATAATAAGGGGGTTTTTACAACATGTCCGGCCTATTCGACGCCTTGAGGAGATGGATCGTGTACGACGCCGATAAAGAGTTTTACGCCAAGTTCAACCCCAGCCTGGTGGAGGCCGCCGAGCTGGAGTTCAGGCTGATGCGCAAAACCGACCTCAAGGCCATTGCCGCCATCGAACAGCTTGCCTACGAATTCCCGTGGGAGCCGTCCACTTTCAAAGACTGCCTCAGCGTCGGCTATTGCTGCTGGGTGGGCGAGAAAATGGGCCAAGTCGTCGCTTACGGCATCGTCACGGTCGGCGCGGGCGAATCGCACATCCTCAATATCTGCATCTGCCCGACCATGCAAGGCCGAGGCTATGGCCGTCGGATGATGGAAAAGCTCATGGACGTGGCGAAAAGCCACCGCGCCGAAATGATGATTCTCGAAGTGCGCCCGTCCAACACCCGCGCCGTCAAGCTTTACCAAGATTTGGGTTTTAATGAAATTGGCAGCCGTAAAGGCTATTACCCGGCGAAGAAGGGCCGCGAAGACGCCACGGTGATGGCGCGGATGCTTTAGGCGACGCGTCTCCCGCCGCTGGCTTAGGCCCGTCAAGCAGCATAACCATGCCCCGCGAATCTGCAGACTGATGAATAACGGAGAGACCCTGCCTGTCGGGGCGGTGCCGGGGCCGGCCGGCCATGACCATGCGGGCTGCGTCAACAAGGCAATCCGCACGGCGGAACAATTGTGCGCCCTGCGCGGCGCCCGGCTCACGCCGATCCGGCGCAAGGTGCTGGAGCTGGTCTGGGAGAGCCACCGGGCGGTCAAAGCCTACGATTTGCTGGCCCGGATCAAGCCCTTGCAGCAAGCCGCCAAGCCTGCGACGGTTTACCGCGCCTTGGACTTCCTCATCGAGCAAGGCTTGGTCCATCGCGTGGAAAGCCTCAACGCTTTCGTCGGCTGCACAAACTCGGAGCGCCAGCATGATTTACTGTTGCTGATTTGCGAGCGCTGCCAGGAGGTCGAGGAGCGGCCTGCGGCGGAGGCGATGGCGGCGGTGGCCGCCGAGATTCGGCACGCCGGCTTTGTCGCCCACCGGCAGGCCATCGAGATCCAAGGCTTGTGTGCCCGATGCGCCTGCGCTGAGACGGACGGCTAAGGGGGGTGTCACGGAAGTGTCGTCTTGTTCTGTTAATGTTATGATATAACATTGCGTAAATCCCGGTTAAGTTGTCTGGAGAAGCCATGCCCACAAGATTTGCCTTGGCGCTTGCTGCCGTCGGCGCATTAAGCCTGCCTGTCCGAGCCGAGGAGCCCTCCGCGACAGCGCTTGAGACGGTGGTCGTCACCGCGCCGATGCAGGAAAAAGTGTCCGAAACCGCGACGCCGATGAACGTTTTGAGCGGTGAGGATTTGCGGGTGAAAATCGGGAGCACCATCGGCGAAACCCTGAAAAGTGAGCAGGGCGTCAACAGCCAGTCGTTCGGCCCCGGCGTTGGCGTGCCGGTCATCCGCGGGCAGACCGGCCCGCGCATCCGGGTGTTGAGCAATGGGATTGGCAGCAACGACGTGTCGCAACTGAGCCCGGACCACGCCGTCAGCGCGGAGCCCGTGCTGGCGGAGCGCGTCGAAGTGCTGCGCGGGCCGGCCACGCTGCTGTATGGCAGCGGGGCCATCGGCGGCGTGGTCAATGTCATCGACAACCGGATACCCGAGCGGCTGCCGGACAGGCCGGTCGGCGGGGCGTTCGAGCAACGCTACAATTCGGTGGATGGCGAATCGACCACGGCGCTAAAAATAGAAGGCGGCCAAGGCGTTGCCGCTTTTCATCTGGACGGCTTTAACCGCACCCATGACAACCTCGACATCGGCGGCTGGGCCATAGCCGAGCAGGCCGCGCGGGAGACCGTTCCGAGCCTGCCGGTTCCGTTGCGCAATTCCTATGGCTTTATTCCCAACACCTATGCGCGCGCCATCGGCGGCACGGCGGGCCTCTCCCTGGTCGGCGAGCCAGGCTACGCGGGCGTGTCGATCAACACGTTGACAAACAATTATGGCGTCCCCCCCGACGGCAGCGGCGGCCCCACGGTTCGCATCAACCTCCAGCAAACCCGCTATGACTTCAAAAGCGAACTCAATAAGCCCTTCCCGTATGCCGAGACGCTACGTATGCGCTTGGGCTATACCGACTATCAGCATACGGAACTGGACGGCGGCGAGCCGGGGACAGCATTCACCAACCAAACCTATGAAGGCCGCCTGGAACTCGTCCATGAAGCGCTCGGGGCCTTCCACGGCTCGGTCGGTTTCCAGTCCATCAACAGCACCTTTTCGGCTTTCGATTTCACCGGCGCGAAAACCATCGTGCCCACGTCGCAGATCGACAGTTACGGCGTGTTTGCGGTGGAGTCGTTCGACTATGGACCGGTCGCTTATCAAGCCGGTCTGCGCGTGGAGCAAAGTTCCATCGCCCCGCAAGGTCTGCCCAGCTTCGAGTACACCCCGGTCAGCGCCTCGGCTTCGGGATTATGGAAGATCAACGGCCGCAACGACCTCAGCCTCGCGCTGACCCGTTCGCAACGCGGCCCGCAAGTGCAGGAGCTGTTGTCGCACGGCTTCCATGACGCTACCCACAGTTACGAGCAAGGCGATGCCTCTTTGAATATGGAAACCTCGTACAACCTGGATCTGGGCTATAAGTTCAAGACCGACCGGGTTCAAGCCGAGGTCAATTTTTTCCACAATTGGGTCAACAACTACATTTACCAGCAACGCACCGGCCAGTTCGTCTATCAGCAACCCGACACGGGCGACGCGCTGCCGTGCGGTGCCCATTCGGATTGCTCGCCGGTCGTGCAGACCCGCCAAGCCGATGCCACATTCAAGGGATACGAGGCCAAGCTGATGTTCAACCTGATGGAAAGCCACTATGGATTAGTCGATCTCACCCTGTTCAGCGATTACACCCGAGGGGAATTGGTGAGCGGCGGCGATGTGCCGCGCATGCCGCCGCTACGCTACGGCCTCCAACTGGACTACAACAAGGGCGAATGGTCTAACCATCTGCGCCTGACACGCGGGGAGGCGCAGAACCATCCCGGCACCGACGACACGGCCACGCCGGGCTATGTGCTGCTTAACATCGGCACGCAATATCAGGTCAAGGATTTCCATGGGGCGGATCTGCTGTTATTCGCCAAAGGCAGCAACCTGTTGAACGAGAACATCCGCAACTCGACCTCCTACCTGCGCAACTTCGCGCCGGAGCCGGGCAGGGGGGCGGAGCTGGGCGTTCGGGTCAGCTACTAGGCCGGCCAGCCGACGCCTGGCGCGCTGGTTTTTTCCCGAATCCCGCGTGACAGGCTTCGCACTTCGACGATGCAGGACCATGTAATGGGTGGACGGGCCGATGGGCGTGAAGATGACGCCCGTGTGCTTGAACAAGGCCATGACGGCCGGCTCAATGACGGCGAGCCAGTGGGTGATGTCGTAGTCGGCATTGGTGCGCAGCAGGCAGCCAAGACTAGCGCGAGGTACGGAAAGCCGCGCCGGCCACGCTCGCCCAGCCCGGGCGTGTCTTAAGCGAAATCTCGTCAATGCCCAGTCTGTGCAGCCCGTCAAACGCCCGCCAATCCACCGCCTGGCCGCGATTTCCCTGTCCACGATGTCCTCCACCGTGTCGTAGCCTATCTTCTCCTTTCGGCTCACGCCATAAACCGTGCTGTTGACCAGTTGTTTCAGTATGTGCCCTGCATAGGCGCGGGTCACCGAACTGCGCGGCTCATACCAGGGCGGGCGTTGCGTCGTGGTCGGGTCGCCGCCGCACTCCCGGCAAACATACCGGCGCAGCCTGATGAAAATATACGTGGGCCTGTCCAGTATCGGCAAATGCTTCAATGGTATCTCCCGGCCATAGTCGTAGAGCTCCTGGATGTCCCGGCCGCATCGATGGCAAACGGCACCTTCTACCGTGCTGGCGACATGGATGTGGATCTCGTTCTGCGCTGTCACGTCAACGCGCGATATCCAGGAATGGTGATAGATTCGCTCATCATGCGCCTCGCTCGCGGAAGCCCCTCCGCACAATTTCAGCCTGTTGTTCCAATGGATATTTTAGACTACCATGCAAGTTCCTAAAGAACCTACAATTTATCTCCGTGTCCATTAAAACTTGAGCACGACACCCCGTCACTATCGAGGCGAGAAAATAACGAGGCAGATGATGAATATTCGACAATTCTTTCTTGATAAGAAACCAGTGGTCAGCCTGCTGGCCAAGGCTTACGCGGCCACTAACGACTTCCTCCTCGGGGTTTTTGCGCGTGCTCAATCATCGCGCCAAGCGCCGGACGACTTTGCGACACGGCCCAGCATTCCCCTGCCGGAGGAATACGAAGCCGCGAGTAACGCCCAAATCTTGGACAGGCTGTACAGAAATCCGGCAGGGCTTCTCAATGAGCAGCCGTTCATAGACACCTTGATGAACGTGAGAAACACCGAGAACAACCAAAAACAAACCAAATATGTGGTCTTCGGCTTTTATGTCCTTGCGTTTTCGACCATTGTCCTTGCCTTCAGGCCTTCCCCGACACCTACGCCCGAGCCGCCAGGGCAGGCCGCCGAACGACAACACAACGCGGAGAAGGCGCTGGAAAATGCGGTGAGTTTGCTGAAAGAAGAGTTCAATCTGAAGCTGCAAAGCAAAGATATCGAAATCAAAGATCTGAAACGCCAGATAAGCCTATTGAGCCAGGGGCAAGCGGAATTGACGAAACAAATTAAATCAGTGGCGAAAAAGGCCACCCCCGCTGCGAGCCCACCGGTTATCAGTAAGCCACAAAAGCCTAACCCGGCTCCTCATCTTTAATAGGTATAATACTGACTGACGCAAAATATATTTAGTTGACAATGCAAATACTAGGTGTTGAGTGGTATAGTATCAGCCTATGAAAGCAAGTAATCGTTCTAGTATTAAACCAAGGTGTCTGGATTATTGCCAATTCATCATTGCGACCCTGGTAAACTACACGCAGTCCTGTGTCGCCCTTCCGACCGAGGAAGCCGCCGAAGCCGGCCACGAGGCGGACTATCTCGCCCAGCGGCGGTGGCGTCTCCGGGGCGGGCGGCGCAAGGCGACCGTCCAGCCGGCCCGCCGCTCCTCGGCGGAGAAGGCCGCGTCGCACGGCAGTTCCGGGCGTCCGCGCCCGAGCGTGACCAGGTCAGGCGATGGCCAGGTGGAGCGGGAGCGCCCGCTCCAGGCACTCCCGCGCCGCCAGTTGCAAAGCTTCGACCTGGCAGCCGCTTTTTAAAATGCGAAAAAAAAATCTCGACGAGCTTGGGGGAGCTTATTCTTGGTCTCCCGGCGGGGGTCTTCCAACTCGGCAAAATAAGCGCGCGGATCAGGCAGGGGGGCGGTTTATGCTCAAATGGCGGTACTGCAGCCATTGGGCCTGTCAAGCGCTAGATAGCGCGATTGCCCTGGCGAAAGGGTTGACTGGGCGGATCGATTACGCTATCATTACTAGGATAAATGGTGCGGTTCCTCAGCCAAAGTTAAAACGGGGTATAGCGCAGTCTGGTAGCGCGTCTGCTTTGGGAGCAGAATGTCGGGAGTTCGAATCTCTCTACCCCGACCAAATACCCAAGAAGCGCTTGTAGCTCAGCCGGATAGAGCATCGGCCTTCTAAGCCGAGGGTCGCAGGTTCGAGTCCTGCCAAGCGCGCCAATACCATTGCAATGGTGA
>Ga0265327_10005520_pt1 | contig 10519 bp, 10 predicted proteins | sample 41621metaG_FD_202089 | JGI IMG/M metagenome (GOLD analysis project Ga0265327, IMG submission 202089) | Rhizosphere microbial communities from Carex aquatilis grown in University of Washington, Seatle, WA, United States - 4-16-21 metaG | ecosystem: Host-associated > Plants > Roots > Rhizosphere... | reverse complement strand
CAGGGACAAGCCGGTTCAGGCGTTTGATGACCCGTTCGCCTATAAGTCGCATAACTTTTCCAGCGATGTGGCGAGTAGTGGAGGCGGCGGTGGTGGTGGCGGCAGCGACAGCCGTTCCGGAGGCTTAACTTCACCCGAGGGAGGCCTGAGTCCCGGCTCCATCGTCAATGTCAATCCCCGGATCATCTACCCGCGCCAATCGATGCAACGCAACTATCAGGGCGTGGTCAAGGTGCTGATCCATATTGCAACCGACGGCAGTTGCAGCGGCGTCGATCTGGTACAGAGCAGCGGCCACGAAGAGCTGGACAATCAGGTATTGGGCGCGGTGCAGCATTGGCGCTTTACACCGCCGAAGCGCGGCAACATGCCGCTGGAAGGCGTTTTTCCTTTCACGGTTGTGTTTGGCGCGGATGAGGAAGTGGACTTCAACTGGCGGAGCGTGAAGGTGATGCCTGCTTCACGCTGAACGGATTGCTGCAATTCAAATCCACTACGGTGATACGGGGCGGTTTTATAAATTAAGCGGGTTGTCCGGATCTATGTCCAGCATGAACGGCAAACGCCGGTCGGTGTGGGTAATCTGATAGATCTTGCCTACCCAGTTGCTGAGTATCGCTTCAGCCGTATCGTGCCAGGTGTTGTCCAGTGTCGGCGTTATGAGCGATTCCGGAAATTTTGGCGGCATGGCTTGCTTTAAACGCGCGGAGCCAACCTGTTCCTTATGTTCCTCGAGCACGGCCTGAATCAGGCGTGAAAAATAGTTTTCCGGGACGGGAGGATAGTCATCGCTCTCGCCTAGCGCGTAGCGCATGACCTCGCGTTTATATTCCTTGATCAAACTGATGGTATCGTATTCCGGGTGGCCCTGAAAAAAAACCTGACGGAAGCCGTCCGGGCTGGTGGCTAGATGTACGCCTGCCGCTTCGCTCGCAACCAGGACTCTCAGCCTGGCCTCGGCAAATTGATCGAGATGTATTTCGTTAAAGCGCGAATGCGGCACATCGAAACGGGTATTGACGCCGGCCACCAGTGGATGAGTACGGTCGAGTACCCGGTGATTATAGACTCCCCAGCGCTTTTGCGGCAGACGCCTGCGTTTTTGTCCGTAATGAAACTGCATGGCGGCATGAGTGGCCAGGCAGGAAAAGAGCGTGGATGTCACATTATCGTAGGACCAGTTGACTACTTCTATCAGGGGGCGCCAAAAGTCTTCCAGGGCAAGATCGGGACGCGTAACATTCGCGCCGGTAATAATCAGCGCGTCCAGTCCCGATGCCCGGATTTCATCGAATGTTTCATAGTAGGCGGCAATATGCGCTTTTGCCTCCGTTCCGCGTTCGAGTTCATCCAGTGTGAACAAATGCACATAAAACTGGGCCACTTCGTTGCTATCGCCTATCAAGCGCAGAAACTGGCGCTCCGTTGCGGCCAATGCCGCGTCGGGCATAAGATTCAGCAAGCCGATATGTAGTTCGCGGATATCCTGATGCAAGGCGATTTCTTTGGGTATGATGATTTCACCTTCTTCTTTAAGTGCGGTAAAGGCGGGAAGATTGGAGTTGGCTACGAGTGGCATAAGAGTCGATTCGGGGTGAAGGATGTAAGCACGATGAATCAGGCGATTTCTCTTGCAATGGCGTGTTCCAAAAGGGCCAGGAAATCGGCCTCGCTGTCGACCTGCCTGATTTCCTCGGAGTGGACGACATAGCCGTACTGTTCCGCCAGCGCTTCATATCTGGGTATGCGGGATGCAAACAGCCGCGGGAATATCCAGCGCACGAATTCGTCCGGATCTATCAGCGCGGCATAGGAAAGCTCGAGCTCCTGCATGTAACGGCTGAGTTGTTCGTCTAAAAAAGCTTCGCGGTAATAGAGCGGTTTCGGCGCTTTTTTCGCACGGCTGACCAATGCCTCCTCGTCTTCCTTGCTGGCGCGTATGTAAACGATCAGCGTATTTTTCGCCAGCGTATCCATCACCTCGGGGCTTTCCAGCTCGCACAGGCTTCCGCCAGCATCATTGATAAACTTGCCGTATCCGTAGATGGCTTTTGCCTTGAAAATAAACTCGGGAACATCATGCATCGCGGCAATCTCCGCAGATCTATGCAGGCTTTGCCGGCGTTTGAACTCATTCAGGCTCAACCCGCCCTTTTCGGGGTTGCCCAGTTTTCCGAGAAACGTGGAAACCGGAGCAAGATTATCGACGGAAATGTTATTGGTAATGTGTATGGTATCGGAGCGTAATAAGTCGCGTAACAGGTCGATCTGCATGAGTTGCAGTTTGATGTTATCGAGTATCGGTTCGCTCAGATAACGGGTGCCGATACGATAGTCGCCGGAATAGTGGAACCAGCCGTTTTTGCGCAGCATGTTGGACAGACGTGTTTTACCGACGCCGGACATGCCTAGCAATGTGATGCTTTTGTCATTCCATTCCTTGAATTGTTGTACGCTGAGTTTCACTTTGTTGTCGTTCCGATAGAGCTGAAAGTCGGGTAACTATTTAGCGGGTGCTTTTAAGCCCGTCGGGTTGAGACAAGTCAGTCGAGGCACGCGGAAGCGTGTTTTGGACTATTAACCACGCTGCAAGTCCACCCCTGGGCGCAGAAGGTCTCGCCTGACTTCCCCCCTCTTCTTTTCCAACGGGGATGCTGAATAGTTACAAAGTCGATAGATTATCCTAAAAACAGCCGCAGGCGAAAGGTTTGCGATTCTACCCGCCGTTTTGGCATAGCGGACAAAAAAAGGAGGCGCGCTGGTTCATGCGCAAACTCCGTATCGTTGTCCCGCAACGCTTGCACGGCTGGCCGCTGCGTCCGTATACGTTTAGCGCCTGTTGAAAATAGCCGGGCTTGCCCGCTTCATTGACAAAATCGCGCAAGGTTGTCCCGCCTTGCGCAATGGCGCGCGACAGCACTGATTTAATTGCTGCGATCAGTTGCCCGAAGTGTTCCCGGCTAATGGTTTTCGCCGGTACAAGCGGGTGAAGGCCTGTAAGAAACAAGGCTTCGTTTGCGTAAATATTGCCGACGCCGACAACGATATGTTGATCCATGATAAACGTTTTAACCGGTATGGATCTTCCCTGCGCCCTGAGATGTAAATATTCGCCGCTAAAACAGTCGTCGAGCGGTTCCGGGCCCAATGAGGCGAGCAGCGGATGCATGAGGGGGTTTTGCTGAGACCATAACAGGCAACCGAAACGTCTGGGGTCGCGAAAGCGCAAACATTTGCCGCCGGCGAAAGCGATGTCGATATGATCGTGCTTTTCCGGCTGCTGCTTCGTTTGCGTGATGCGCAGACTGCCGGACATGCCGAGGTGAATAATCAGGTTGCCGTTATCCAGCGCCAACAGCAGGTATTTTGCGCGGCGTGTTACAGCCAATACTGTCCGTCCTTGAGCAAGGTGAGCAAGATCCTCCGGCACCGGCCAGCGGAGGCGCGTATCGCGCACCACAACCTGCTCTATTCTTTGTTGCTCTATGTGCGGAGCAATGCCGTTGCGCGTGGTTTCTACTTCGGGTAATTCCGGCATTGCTGGATATTTGTTGCTGTGTCGGCCTATTAATCGGTCTGGATCGCCCTTACGCCGCTCAATCAAATCCTAAGGGCAAGGGTTATGTGCGGATAGCCATGCCTAAAGGGATAGACTGACTAAACTATTGCTCGCAGACTCGTTTTGCCGCCTCGCCCGGATAGAGACGGGAGATAGTCCCGCAAGCTATTTGTCCGGCTCGTCCTCAGTATCATGCTCGTCAATTTTGAGTTGATCGTCGCTATCGGTCGGTTCCGAGTCTTCTTCTTCCGCATTGTCATTCGGGCTGACGACCGGCGCCGCCGCCGGCTTTACAGCCAAAGCCAGTAGCTGTGCCGCGGTTTCGGCGGTAACCTGATATTGCAATCCCCAGTCCGCTCTGGCGAGGATGAGGTCGGGGGCGCGTTTTATTATCACGAATTCCACCGGCGCGTGGTCGGTAAAGTCGATATGTATGATATCGCCTTGCAGCGGTTGTGTGAGTTGCATAACGTCGATTGCTCTGGCGGTTTGCCAGTTCGCCACCAGATCCGCTGCGCCCGATGCGGCAGGGTTGACCGGGTCGACCTGCCAGTGTCCGTCCTTATCCTGAGCCAATTTCAGTCCCGGCAGCGTTAGCGCGTTCGGCTTGCTGCCTTCCGGCAACAGCTTTTTGTCCACATACTCGGTTGCCGGAGCGGAAATATGGTGAGAAAAATCATCGTCAACGAGATGCAGGGTTTTGCCTACCCAGACATAGCGACGCAAATCGATCGGGTCGACGCCGCCAAAAACCATTTTGACCTGGCCCAGCGTCATGGACGCCTTGGGCTTGTCCAGTTCGAACCTGGGCAGGTCTTCGCTATTCAGCGGGTAATGCGAGGCGCTGGCGGCGTGAGAGATGGCCAGCAGCTGCCCGACGCGGATGTCGTTGGCGGGAGCCGAAAACGGCGCAGTCAGCCACCAGTGGTCTTCACGTTTTTCGAAGGCAATTTCTCCGCTGTCGTTTTTCAGCACGAAGCGATCTATCGTCGTATCGTCAAGCTCCGTCAGACGGACGGATTCGGGTTGCTCTTCCTTGCCCGGCTCGAAAATAACTATAGCGCCCAGCACCAGCACCGCGAGCAACAGCAGTAGATTAATCAGCAGTCTTTTCTGCATCAGCGTTTTCTCCGTTTAAACCAGATAACGGCGCCGGAAACGAAGAACAATAGGGGTAACAGAATCAAAAAAACAATCGCGATCGCTACCGATGCAATGGGGGATAAATTAAGCGCTCTGTCGGTTGCGGTCAGCGGGGGAATATTGATAAAGCGGTCGTCCTGCGTCAACCAGTTAACCAGGTTGACGCCCAGGCTCAGGTTCCCGCCTTCCCCCAGATAGCTGTTGGCCAGGAAATCGCCGTCGCCTATTACCGCTACACGCTGTTCCTGAGGGGGCGCGTTATTTTCTGCGGCGTTGCCGGCATTATTGGCTTGGGAAGCGGGACGCGCTCTTGCCAACGCGTAACCGATAGTCAGCGGCCCCTGACGCTCCCCTTGGTCGGCGTCGAACTGGAGTTTGGCTTCCTTGAGCGAACCGGTTTCAGTCCAGGCATGCTTGAGCGTTAACAGTATCGGGGTAGATTGAAAATCGGTTTTTCCGCTTTTTTCGAGCGCGCTCGCCATGGGGAACAGCGTCATGATGGAAAATCCGCGCGTGGCGGGGTGAGGCGGATATTCGGTGACCATGACAAAGGTAGGATCGTTGACGCCGAACAGCTGGGCGGAGGGGTCGACTATCACTCCCGGTAAAATCTTCAGGCCGAATTGTTGCAGAACAGGTTCCAGACCATGCGCGTCGCCGGCGTCCTGCAACCATAGCAGATTGCCCCCTTTGTTCAGGTAATCCTGTATCAGCCGCACTTCGCCCGGCATCAGCCGCGCGCGTGGACTCGCCAGCACCAGCGCGCTGGTGCTTTCCGGGATGGCGGGCGTTTGGGCCAGATTCAGAGTGGAGACCGTTATGCCTTTACGCGCCATTTCATCGCCAAGCTGGCCCATATCGGCATCGCCCTTGTTCCTTGGCGAGCGTTCGCCATGCCCTTCAAGAAACACCAGCCGCCGTTCGCCACCCTGCAGCAAACGTTGCAGGGCGTTGGTAATGCCGGATTCGTTGGCTTCCTGCACTTTTTCGCTATGCCCGTGGTATTCGATCAGCAGCTCTCCATCCACAGTGATGCCTTGCTCGCGTACCTGCGCCGGCTGCGTGTCCGGGTTTACAAACCGGTAGGTCACCGACTTGCTGTAGCGCTGGTAGCGATCCAGTTGATCCTTGATGCGGTCCCTCAGTACTTTTTCCTCACGCGCAAACGCGGTAATGGCGACAGGCGCATCCAGCAGGTCGACTATCTTGCGGCTGGCTTCCGAAAGCGTATTGCGATTGCCTGCAGTCCAGTCGAATTCGGCGACGTAGCGGGTGCTCAACCAGCCCAGCAAGCCGGTGATTGTTAGAAATAGACACAAAAACGCCAGGTTTTGCAGGCGAATTTCCAGGTGGGTTCGGGCGTTGATTTTCATTTCTGTAATCTGTCGTTATCCAGAGAATGTACGCTAAGTACAATAAAGGCGAAAATAACGAGGAAGAAATAAGCCAGATCGGTTGTGCTCACCAGGCCGCGCAGCAGATTTTCGTAATGATGCAATAATGACAGCTCCTGTAATACGCCTCCGGATTTGTCGTCGCTTTTGCCGGACCAGTCGATGATCCACAGTCCGAGCAGCGCGCCGAATGTGGCGACGGCTGCGACGGTGGGTTGCGCGGAATGAGCGGAAATATACAGCCCGATCGAAGCAAAACTGCCCAGCAACAGCGCCATGGCCAGCAGACAGGCCGCCAGTTTGCCGAAATCCAGTCCGCCGCCCAGCAGCAGCGACAGCGGCATCAGCGCTATCAACGCCACCATTACCAGCAGAAACGCGAAAACGCCGAAGAATTTTCCCAGAATAATCTCGCTGATCGACACAGGCGCGCTAAACAATAAGCTCAAGGTGCGGTTGCGGCGCTCTTCCGCTATCAGGCGCATGGTAAGCAAAGGCGTAACCAGCAGCATCAGCACGCCGGTGTTGCCGAACAAGGGCACGATGATCATGTCGGTGATGCCTGGCGCGTCTTCCATGCCTGCGATGCGCGGTTGCAGCATCAGGTAATAATCCAGCTGCGTCAGAAACATGAAGCCGAGTATCAGTTGCATTACACCCAGCACGGCCCAGGCCAGCGGTGAAATGAAAAGCGTGCGGAATTCTCGCGCAGCAATAATCAGCGCCATCATGACGGCAACTCCTGTAGCGAATCGGCTGTGTTAGTCATATCGATGAATACCTGCTCCAGGCTGCGCCGCTCCGCTACCATTTCCAGCAAGCCGCAGCCGGATTCAACAACCGTACGGGCGATTTGCTCAGCCGGATTGCCGTCTTTTTCGTGGTAGACGCGGTACTGATGCGCTCCCAGATCGTCGACCGACTGAACCGCATCCAGGCCGTTCACTCGCTCGACATCCAGCGGGCGCGCCGTGGTCAGCAGCAGACTGGAATTACTCATTTGACGCTCCAGTCCGTCGATGGTGTCCCTGAGCACCAGTTGCCCTTGATGGATGATCTGCACATGCGTACACGATTCCTGAACTTCCGGCAGTATATGCGTGGACAGAATGACGCCGTGCTCTTTGCCCAGCTCCCTGATCAGTTCTCTTATTTCCCTGATCTGTATCGGATCGAGTCCCACCGTGGGCTCGTCCAGGATAATCACCGCCGGCATATGGATAATGGCCTGCGCGATGCCGACACGTTGCTGATAACCCTTGGACAGATTGTTGATCAGGCGAGCGCCGACGTCGCCCAGTCCGCACCGTTCCCTGGCGATTGCGATCGCACGCGCCTGGCGTCTGCGCGGAATGCGATGCAACTGCGCGCAGTATTCCAGGTATTCGTCGACGGTCAGCTCCCGGTAAAGCGGAGGAATCTCGGGGAGATAGCCCAGCGCGCGCTTGGCCTCGCGCGGCTGATCGAGCATATCGACGCCGTTGACGACTATACGACCGGAAGAGGGAGCCAGATTGCCGCAGATTATCTGCATGGTAGTGGATTTCCCTGCGCCGTTTGGCCCGAGGAAACCAAGTATTTCGCCTTTTTCCAGCGTAAAACCGACATTTTTAACGGCACAGTGGTCGCCGTAGTAGCGGTAGAGTTGTTCGACTTCAATGAGCGTATTCATATGCTCGTTAAGATACCTAACTCGTGGTAGGGAATGCAAGGATAGCCTAGTATATCCATCGATATTTGATGCTACAACTTTCGTCACGAACTTGTCCGGTTTGCAGGGAGAGAGGCAGCCTGATGCGCCCGCATCCGTTCGATGGTGTGGAAAACCGCGCATTGATTAATGAAATCGCTTATTATATATAAATATAGCAGCGGCAAGTTTGGGGGCATTCATGCGGTATCAGGAGAGCGTTGAAGAAAGCGTAACATTTGTGAAGCAGATTATGCCTTTGATGGCCAAGCACTCTGCGCCCATGAATCCCATCAGTTTCGCTGTCTGGTACGAATATGTCTCGGGCGTCAATCCACGGCTGAAAACGGCCATGGACAAGGCTTTGGCGGAAAACGCAGTGTTGGACGGGGAAACCATAGAAGCGCTGTATCGCCGTTTTATTGTCGTCCTCAACGAGGACGTCATGGCCCAGCTTCCTCTTGAGCTTCAGCGCCTGATGACCGATGCTTCGCAATCGGTCGCCACCACCGAGCAGGAGGTCGAGCACTATAGTCATACTTTGCAGCAATTCAGTGAAAAACTGTCCTCTGAAGTGGCGCCTGCGAATTCAGGCGCTGAAAACGTAGCCGGTTTTCTTTCCGCACGGATACAGAATATTTTTAATGCCCCGCAAGCAACTTCGGATAGCCCCGTCGCGCAAATGCTGCAGCAAACCCAGCAGTTGAAACAGTCGACCAGTTCTCTGGTCGATCGACTGCTCGATAATTGCAAGGAAATCGAAGTCTTGCGCGCCGAGGTGATGCGGGTACGGCAGGACTCGCTGGAGGATAGCTTAACCGGTTTGGCCAACCGGCGCGGCTTTGACGAGGCGCTTGCATCACTGTTAAGCGAGCGCAATTCGGAACCCTTCAGCCTCTGTCTGGTGATGGCGGATATCGATCACTTCAAAAAGATCAACGATACCTACGGCCATCCTTTCGGCGACAAGGTCATTCAGGCTGTCGCAGAACTGATCAAACGCAATGTTTCGGATGAGGATGTGCCGGCCCGCTATGGCGGCGAGGAATTTGCCGTACTGTTGCCGAAAACCTCGCCGGAAGGCGCGCTCGCTTTGGCCGAAGCCGTCCGCGGCGCGGTTGCGTCATGCCGGATCCGGCGCGGGGACAGCAATGAGCAGATCGGAAACTTTACCATCTCTCTGGGCGTCGCAAGGTATATACAGGGAGAATCAACCACCGATTTCCTGAACAGGGCCGATAAAGCCTTGTATACATCGAAGAGCCAGGGACGTAACCAGGTGACGGTTTATAGTCAAAATCCCCTGCCCCAGTAAACAGTCAGACTTTGCGCCGACTTTTTAACCGGCGCGTTCCAACCCTGTTGCAGGCTCATCAGGGTTTTCCGTCCAGCGCTACGGAATGCTGGTTAACCATTTCAGGATCGAAATTATCCCAAATTTCCTGATAGGTCCGCCCCAGCAAGGGGTGTACATAATCGGGCGCTATTTCCGCCAGCGGCTCCAGCATGAACGCATAGCGCGTTAAGTCGGGATGCGGCAGCATCAATCCGTCTTCGGTTATTACCTGATTGCCGTAAGTCAGCATATCGATATCCAGCGTACGCGCTTCGTATTTTGCCGCATCAGGTTTGCGTCCGTGCTTTACTTCAACCTCGCGCAGCAGGCGTTTCACCTCCCTGACTTCCCGGTTGGTCAAAAAACCTACGGCCAGATTGTAAAACGGCTTTCCCGGAAATCCGATAGCTTCGCTTTCATATACGCTGGAGCAGGCGCTGATGCCAAACAGCTGTTTCAAGTCGTCCAATGCTTGCGTAATATGCAAGTGACGATCGATATTGCTGCCTATACTCAAAAAAACATCGACTTCAGGATTTTTCATATGCGACATCCCCGTTCTATGATGACTCCAACTCCGCGCGCAGCAGGCACCGCACCTTTTTTATCCACAGTTAAACGTAACCAGGGCACATTGAATTCGGTCAGCACAATTTCCGCCACGCGTTCCGCCAGCGTTTCCACCAGCAGAAACCGGCTGCCGCCGACAAACTCGAGCAAGCGCGTGGAAATCGCCTTATAATCGAGGCAAAGTTCAATCTGTTCCGAGCGTGCGGCTTCGCGTATGTCCGTCGCCATTTCCAGATCGAGGACTACCGTTTGCATCGTCACGCGTTCCCAGTCGTAAATGCCGATTATGGTCTCGATCTCCAGACCCCTTAGAAATATAATGTCCATGGTTATTCCAGACTTGGCGTAAAAGTTAAGTGCACCGACAACAGGACTCGCATACGCATCATGCTTTTGTTTATAAGCATTGAGGGTATTGGGTCGTCCCGGCGCAGCGAAAAATTCGCAGCGCGGGTAATTCTACCCCAAACTGTTTTACAGAATTTCGCGTATAAACGGACTATCGGCAAAACATTACAAATATGCATAAATCATGAACACTCTTTCCATAGGGTATAGCCTGATTGTTCCGGCTGCCTATTTACTCGGTTCGCTTTCGAGCGCTGTTATCGTCAGCAGGATACTCGGACTGCCTGACCCCCGAAGCGAAGGCTCCAAAAACCCGGGCGCCACCAACGTGCTGCGCCTGGGCGGCAAGAAGGCCGCCGCGATTACCCTGTTGGGCGACATGCTCAAGGGGCTGATCCCGGTCGTCGCCGCACAAATGCTGGGCGCATCCTCAGGGTTGGTGGCGGCAACCGGGGTGGCTGCCTTCATCGGACACCTTT
>Ga0265327_10005519_pt1 | contig 10519 bp, 20 predicted proteins | sample 41621metaG_FD_202089 | JGI IMG/M metagenome (GOLD analysis project Ga0265327, IMG submission 202089) | Rhizosphere microbial communities from Carex aquatilis grown in University of Washington, Seatle, WA, United States - 4-16-21 metaG | ecosystem: Host-associated > Plants > Roots > Rhizosphere... | reverse complement strand
AAGGCCGAGCGAACAGAATTCTCAAACGGACGTGCCACATAACTGTCAAAGTTTCCGAGCATAAATAAGGGTCTTTACCATGGGTCAAAAAGTACATCCTACTGGAATTAGACTGGGATACATAAAAGACTGGACATCGCGCTGGTATGCTAACAGTCAAAATTATTCCGTTTACTTGTTTAAAGACTTGAAAGTTAGAGAGTTTTTAAAGAAAAAGCTTGGTCATGCTTCGATCAGCCGTATTCAGATAAACCGGCCCGCGAATAACGCACAAATAACAATACATACCGCACGGCCTGGCTTGGTGATAGGTAAGAAAGGCGAAGATATTGATGCCTTACGTAAAGAGATTTCCGCAATGATGGGCGTTCCTGTCCAGCTAAATGTCGAGGAAATCAGAAAGCCGGAATTGGACGCTCAGTTAGTTGCCGAAGGAGTAGCCCAACAATTGGAAAAGCGTATTATGTTCCGCCGGGCCATGAAGCGTGCGGTGCAAAATACTATGCGGCTAGGGGCTGAAGGTATTAAAATCAATGTTGGTGGTCGCCTGAACGGAGCGGAAATAGCGAGAAGTGAATGGTATAGGGAAGGGAGAGTACCACTTCATACCTTCAGGGCTGACATAGACTACGGCTTCGCCGAGGCGAAAACCACTTATGGCGTGATCGGTGTCAAAGTCTGGATTTTCAAAGGTGAGGTATACCCCGTAATTTCCAGCGAAAGCAGAGCCGCGAGCGCGTCGGAAGCGTAATTTAGGAAACAGCGACATGTTGCAGCCCAAGAGAACAAAATATAGAAAGCAGATGAAACTGGACAACCGAGGTCTTGCCCATAAAGGTAGCAAGGTCAGCTTCGGTGAGTTTGGACTGAAGTCATTGGATAGGGGTAGACTCACTGCCCGGCAGATCGAAGCGGCAAGAAGAACAATTTCACGCCATGTAAAGCGTGGTGGTAAAATATGGATTCGCATCTTTCCCGATAAGCCGATCTCGAAGAAGCCTCTAGAAGTCCGCATGGGTAGCGGCAAAGGTAGCGTCGAATACTGGGTAGCACAAGTCAAACCTGGCACGATGCTCTACGAGCTGGAAGGTGTAAGCGAAGAATTAGCACGTGAAGCGTTTCGTTTGGCTGCCGCAAAGCTACCCCTGAAAACAACCTTCTCATATCGTACGGTAATGTAATGAAAGCAAGTGAACTGAGACAAAAAACCGTCCAGGAACTTAAAGAAGTTGAATCCGGGCTTCTTCGAGAAAGTTTTAATTTGCATATGCAGAAAGCGACGGGGCAATTAAGCAAGTCAGATCAGATAAAAAAAGTACGTCGCGACATTGCCCGGGTGTATACTGTATTGACTGAGAAGAGTGGGCAAGCATGAGCCAAACCAATAAAGCCGTTCGTACCATTACCGGTAAGGTAGTGAGTAATAAAATGAACAAGAGCATATCAGTGGAAGTTGAGCGGCTTGTCCCTCATCCAGTGTATGGAAAATACATCAAGCGAACCACTAAGTTAATGGCACATGACGAAAGCAACGAATGCCAAGAAGGTGATGTGGTTGAAATTAGCGCAAGCCGACCTCTGTCAAAAAACAAAGTATGGGTTTTGCACAGAATTGTGGAAAAAGCCAGGTGAGGCCGTTTTGGCATAAGCGCAGTCGTGATCAGGAAAAGCGAGTAAGAACATGATTCAAATGCAAACCTGCCTAGATGTCGCCGACAATAGCGGTGCCCGCCAGGTAATGTGTATAAAAGTTTTGGGCGGTTCGCATCGTAGGTATGCGAATGTAGGCGATATTATCAAAGTCAGCGTGAAAGATGCGATTCCGAGGGGAAGAGTAAAAAAAGGAGAGGTCTACAACGCCGTTGTAGTGAGGACAAGAAAAGGTGTGCGCCGTTCTGATGGATCGGTGATTCGCTTTGACGGAAACGCGGCTGTCATCCTGAATAACCAACATCAGCCAATTGGGACTCGTATTTTTGGGCCGGTGACCCGTGAACTTCGTTCAGAGAAGTTTATGAAGATCATCTCGCTGGCACCTGAAGTTCTTTAATTGCTGGGGTAATAAAATGCGTAAAATCAAAAAAGGCGATCAAATTGTTGTAATTGCGGGCAAAGACAAGGGAAAAAAAGGAACAGTCCTGTCCTTTGAAGGCGACAACCGTTTGTTGGTTGATGGAATAAATTTGGTTCGCAAGCATCAGAAACCGAATCCGAATCGAGGCATCAATGGAGGCATAATCGAAAAAGCAATGCCAATCCATTATTCCAATGTTGCCTTGTTTAACCCAGCGACCAACAAAGCAGATCGTATTGGCTTTCGATTGTTGGCCGACGGGCGCAAGGTACGCTATTTTAAAGCGACGAACGAAGTCGTGGATCTTTAATCTGTAAAGTTGCTTCTTATCATGGCCAGATTACAAACATTGTACAAACAAACAGCAGTGCCCGAATTAGTGCGTAGATTCGAGTATGCATCTGTGATGCAAGTGCCGCGCATTGAAAAAATTACCTTGAACATGGGGGTAGGCGAAGCAGTTGCAGATAAGAAAGTTCTGCAAAATGCTGTTGAGGATATGCAAAAGATCGCTGGGCAAAAGCCGATTATCACTTATGCCAGAAAATCTATAGCAGGTTTTAAGATCAGAGAAGGCATGCCAGTAGGTTGTAAAGTTACTTTGCGCCGTGAAAAAATGTATGAGTTCCTTGATCGATTAATCAGTATAGCAATACCCCGGATACGTGATTTTAGAGGGCTAAATCCCAAAGCTTTCGATGGAAGAGGTAGCTATTCCATGGGCGTCAAGGAGCAGATTATTTTTCCGGAGATTGATTATGACAAGATTGATGCATTGCGTGGCATGGACATAACAATCACTACGACAGCGAACTCGGACGAAGAAGCTAGAGCTCTTTTGGAGCAATTTAAGTTTCCTTTCAGAACCTAAGGAACAGTAATGGCCAAGAAATCAATGAAAGCCAGGGAAGTAAAAAGACGGATTTTAGCCAAAAAGTTTTATGAACAGCGGCTTCAATTAAAGGCTGCTGTAAAAAACGAAAGTCTGCCAGACGAGCAGCGCCATTTGGCTCAAGAAAAGCTACAAAAATTGCCTAGAGATTCGGCTGAAGTTCGCGGCAGAAATCGTTGCAACTTAACGGGGCGACCACATGGTTATTATCGAAAGTTTGGTTTAAGCCGCAATAAATTGCGTGAAGCCGTTATGCGTGGTGACGTCCCAGGCGTGACAAAAGCCAGTTGGTAAGAATCGCTTAGCCCCGCATATTAAGATGTCACTACGTGAGCAAAGAGAGAATTTAGTATGAGCATGACTGATCCGTTGGCAGATATGTTTACCCGTATTATAAACGGGCAAGCTGCCGGAAAAAAGGAAGTCACCCTTCCGGCCTCTAAGGTTAAGTTAGCCGTTAGCCGGGTATTGAAAGAAGAAGGTTATATAGAGGACAGCAAACAAGTTGATGTTAATGGAAAGTCTCAGCTCGTCATTTCTCTAAAGTACTTTAAAGGCGTGCCTGTTATTAGCCAACTTCAGCGGGTTAGCAAGCCAGGCCGAAGGGTTTATAAGACCAAAGACGAAATTCCCAAGGTATTAGGTGGTTTAGGCGTTTCGATTGTCACTACCTCAAAAGGGGTTATGACAGATAAAAGTGCGCGTGAACAGGGTCACGGCGGCGAAGTGCTGTGTCTTGTATCATAACGATTCAAGAAAAAGGCTGAAGTAAATGTCAAGAGTAGCAAAAATTCCCATTACCTTACCTAAAGGAGTGGAAGCTAGTTTGGTGGGAAGGTGTCTGACTGTCAAAGGCGCAAAAGGTACCTTATCTTCTAATCTACATCCAAGTGTTCAGGTGGAAATTGAACAAGGGTTTATTAAGGTTGCCCCGGATAAGGTCAACAAGACAATAAACGCCTTAGCTGGTACAACGAGAGCGAACATCAGCAATATGGTTGTTGGCGTGAGTGCGGGATATGAAAGAAAGTTAACACTAGTAGGTGTGGGCTATCGAGCCCAGAGTAAAGGCAATTCTGTAAGTTTGTCGCTTGGCTTTTCTCACCCAGTGGAATATGAAGCGCCTCTCGGTATTAGCATTGAAACGCCAACGCAAACGGAAATCCTTATAAAAGGAATAGATAAGCAGGCAGTTGGTCAGGTGGCGGCGAATATCAGAGCCTACCGAGCACCGGAGCCCTATAAAGGCAAAGGAATAAGGTATTCTGATGAAGAGATCATCAAGAAAGAAGCGAAAAAGAAATAAGGTGCTTTAATGGATAAGAAATCAGCCAGGCTGAAAAGAGCAGCCAAGACCAGACATGTTATTCGATCCATTGGTATAAATCGATTAACCATCCATAGGACACCCAGGCATATTTACGCTCAGATATTCACAAGCGATGGCTCTAAAGTATTGGTGAGCGCATCTACATTACAGGCTGAGATAAAAATTGACTTGGGTGCGACAGGTAACATCGTCGCTGCCAAAGCAGTAGGCAAAGCGATTGCTGAAAGAGCAAAGGCAGCAGGCATTGCAAAAGTCGCTTTTGATAGGTCAGGGTTTAAGTATCACGGACGTGTGCAAGCCTTAGCAGATGCGGCACGTGAAGCGGGCCTGAGTTTCTAGAGGATCAACATGGCAAATATTTCCGCACAGAATAGTAATTCGGATGGCCTGCAAGAAAAGCTGGTCGCAGTCAGAAGAGTCGCCAAAGTTGTCAAAGGTGGTCGGCAATTCGGTTTTACCGCGTTAACAGTAGTTGGCGATGGAAACGGCAAAGTTGGATACGGATTGTGCAAAGCTCGTGAGGTTCCGGTTGCCATTCAAAAATCAATGGAACAGGCAAGGAAGAACCTGAGGCAGGTTCACCTAAATGGAGATACTTTGCATTATGCAATAACAGCAAGTACTGGGGCTGCGAAAGTCTACATGCAGCCTGCTTCCGAGGGAACCGGTATTATTGCAGGTGGTGCTATGCGTGCGGTATTTGAAGTTGTTGGCGTGCATAATGTACTTGCCAAGTGTATAGGCACGAATAATCCTATCAACGTCGTACGTGCTACTATTAAGGGACTAACAGAAATAAACGATCCAAAATACGTGGCGGCGAAAAGAGGTAAAACCACTGCGGAACTGGCAGGATATGCAAAATGAGCATTAAACAGTTAAAAGTCACACAGATTAAAAGCAAAAATGGTCGTTTAGTCAAGCACAAAGCCTGTTTAATTGGTTTGGGCATAAGGCGTATGCATAATCCTGTGTTGGTAAATGACACCCCCGAAAATCGTGGAATGATCTCTAAGATCTACTACATGGTTAGTGTTGAGGAGGCATAACATGTTTCTAAACAGTATTGCACCTGCCGAAGGCAGCAGAAAAAAACGCAAAAGAGTTGGACGCGGAATTGGATGTACACTAGGTAAGACTTGCGGCAGGGGACACAAAGGCCAGCATGCGAGAGCAGGCGGTTTCCACAAGGTAGGCTTTGAAGGCGGTCAAATGCCGTTGCAAAGAAGGCTGCCGAAAGTTGGATTCAAATCAGCGCTTAAAAAGCTTACTGCAGAAGTGAGATTAAGTGAATTAAATTCGCTAAAAGTCGATGAAATTGACTTAAATGTTCTCAAGGCAGCAAATATCGTACCCGCCCATGCTAAAAAAGTCAAAGTTATCGATTCTGGATCAATTGATAGAGCTTTGGTTTTGAAAGGTATAAAAGCGACTGAAGGCGCGGTAAAGAAAATCGAAAGCGCAGGCGGCAAGATCGAGGTCTAAGTGAATAGCTCAAATCCGGTACTTTCAGATAAATACGGAAGATTGACGGAACTGCGTCAGCGCCTTCTTTTTGTCCTTGGCGCACTTATCGTATACCGGATCGGAGCGCATATTCCGATTCCTGGCGTAGATCCTCGTGCAATACAGAGCTTGTTCCAGCAGGATGGAAAAAACATATTAGACATGGTTAACATGTTTAGTGGTGGAGCGTTGAAGCGTCTTAGTATATTCGCTTTGGGGATCATGCCGTATATTTCTGCTTCTATTATTCTTCAATTGATGGCGGTTGTCATTCCAAAATTGGAGCAGATTAAGAAAGAAGGGGCGTCCGGGCAAAAAAAAATTAATCAATATACGCGCTATGCAACGGTGTTATTGGCTAGTTTTCAGGCAGTTGGTGTGGCGATAGCTCTGCAAAATCAAACTGCTTCGGGCGTTCCTGTGGTGACTAATCCAGGCATTCATTTTGTTTTTATTACCGCAGTTTCTTTGGTTAGCGGAACAGTGTTTCTGATGTGGCTTGGGGAGCAGGTTACAGAAAGAGGTATTGGTAACGGAATCTCAATTATCATTTTTTCGGGTATTGTCGTTGGCTTGCCTTCTGCGATAGGTGGCACTCTTGAGTTAGCAAGAACTGGTGAGATGGGGGCAATTAGCATTATTGCGCTTTTTGCGATAGCACTAGCTGTTACGGCTTTTGTTGTTTTCGTCGAGCGCGGCCAACGGCGCATCACCATTAACTATGCAAAGCGGCAGGAGGGCCGCAAGATGTATGCGGCGCATAAAAGCTTTTTACCTTTAAAGTTGAATATGTCTGGTGTTATACCCCCAATATTTGCATCGAGCATTATTTTATTCCCGGCCACAATAGCAAGCTGGTTTGGTAATAATGAGCACCTTAGTTGGTTGCAGGATGTAGCAACTACGCTTTCTCCAGGACAACCTTTGTATGTGATTTTTTATGCAACGGCGATTGTGTTTTTTTGTTTCTTTTACGCAGCGATGGTGTTTAATTCAACCGAGACTGCGGAAAACTTAAAAAAATCTGGGGCGTTTATTCCAGGAATAAGACCAGGCCAGCAAACTGCAGCTTATGTGGATGGCGTGATGACCCGCCTTACTTTGGCTGGAGCTGTTTATATTACGGTGGTATGCTTGTTGCCTGAGTTTCTTATCGTCTATTGGAATGTGCCTTTCTACTTTGGCGGTACTTCATTGTTGATCATTGTCGTTGTTGTCATGGATTTTATGTCTCAAATCCAAACCTACGTGATCTCTCATCAATATGAGGGCCTGATGAAGAAAGCTAATTTACGGATGAATAAAAGCTAGTTAGGCCAAATCTAGCCAGGATAGGGAGAAGCCATTGACCATTGTTAAATTTTTCTTGAGAGCTTAAGATGAAAGTACGAGCATCAGTAAAAAAAATCTGTCGTAACTGTAAGATTTTGAAAAGAAAAGGAATTGTGAGAATAATTTGTAAGGATGCCAGGCACAAGCAACGTCAAGGTTGATCTTTTTTTTGATTGGAAGTTGTGCTAAAATAAGAGATTAGGCAACAGCCCGTAGTTTGTTTTGGAGTTTTAAAATGGCACGTATTTCTGGGATTAACATCCCCGATCATAAGCATCTTGTGATATCGCTAACCTCCATATATGGAATCGGCAAGTCTAGAGCAGCTTACATTTGTGGTCAAGTGGGAGTTGCTCCCTCCGCAAAAGTAAAAAGCCTTAGTGACACGCAAATCGAGCAGATTCGTGAAGTGGTTGCAAAATTTGTCGTGGAAGGCGATCTACGGCGGGAAGTTGCCATGAGTATTAAGCGACTGATGGACTTGGGATGTTATCGTGGCCTTCGCCATAGAAGAGGGTTGCCAGTTCGTGGTCAGAGAACGAGAACTAATGCGCGCACCCGTAAAGGCCCGCGTCGTCCAATTCGAAAATAATAAAGGTCAATTGAGGTAACAACATGGCAGTAGCAAGTCGCCCTACTAAGCGAATCAAAAAAGATATCTCGGATGGTATTGCATACATTAGCGCATCCTTCAACAATACTATCATCACCATAACTGATCGCAAAGGGAACGCTCTTTCCTGGGCTACAGCAGGTGCATCTGGCTTTAGAGGTTCGCGTAAGAGTACGCCTTTTGCTGCTCAAGTGGCCGCAGAAAAAGCAGGCCTGATTGCGAAGGAATATGGAATCAAAAATCTTGATGTTCGTATTAAAGGGCCTGGTCCGGGCAGAGAATCAGCAGTGAGATCTTTGAATAATTTAGGATTTAAAATTACTAATATCATTGATGGCACGCCTATTCCACATAATGGCTGCCGTCCGCCGAAGAAGCGTAGAGTTTGATTTCCGGAGATTCGTAAATGGCAAGATATATAGGTCCTAAGTGCAAACTTAGTAGAAGAGAAGGAACCGATCTTTTCCTTAAGGCACGGGGTAAATCTCTGGAGTCGAAATGTAAGCTCGACCAACAGCCTGGGCAACATGGCTCGAAGCGTGGACGGCTTTCTGATTACGCAATCCAGTTACGTGAAAAGCAGAAAATGCGTCGTATCTATGGCGTGTTGGAGCGACAGTTCAGAAATTATTACGCCACAGCTGCACAAAAGAAAGGTTCAACAGGTGAAAACCTGCTCGCTTTGCTTGAGTCGCGCCTGGATAATGTTGTATATCGCATGGGCTTTGCTTCCACTAGAGCTGAAGCAAGGCAGCTAGTAAGCCATAAAGCCATTCTAGTGAATGGCAAAGTTCTTAACATAGCCTCATATCAGGTTCGTGGAGGCGATATTGTCAGCATTCGCGAGAAAGCCAAAGATCAACAGCGTGTGAAAGATGCGCTTCAGGTTTCCGAACAGTATGGATTCCCTGCTTGGGTTGATGTTGATGTGAAGTTGATGAGCGGAACCTTTAAGTCTACGCCAGAGCGTAGTGAGTTGGGTTCCGACATCAACGAGCAGTTGGTTGTCGAGTTGTACTCGAAATAATTTTTGAAGGTTACTTGATGCAAAGTTATCTTGCCGACCTGATTAAGCCTCGTTTAGTGGATGTAAGCCCAATAGATAAAAATACCGCAAGGATTGTTATCGAACCTCTCGAAAGAGGTTTTGGTCATACTTTAGGTAACGCTCTCAGGCGGGTTTTGCTTTCAACCATCCCAGGCTGCGCTGTAACCAATGTTGTTATTGACGGCGTTCTTCATGAGTACTCTACTATTGAGGGTGTTCAAGAAGATGTAATTGATATTCTTCTAAACTTGAAGAATCTATCAATTAATATCGCTAGTAGTGACTCTGCCGTGTTGACACTTAGCAAGGTAGGTCTAGGAGCCGTTATTGCTGGAGACATTCAGTTGACTCATGATGTCGAAATCATGAATCCTAACTTAGTTATTGCCAATATGACGTCCAGCGGTAAGCTCAACATGACCTTGACCGTAGAAAAAGGTAGAGGTTATCAACCCGTCGTTCAACGTTTGGCCAGCGGTTCTGACGCGCCTGTTGGCACCTTGCATTTGGATGCTTCTTTCAGTCCAATCCGTAAAGTCTCTTATGTTGTCGAGTCAGCGCGGGTTGAACAGCGTACTGATCTGGACAAACTCATCATTGAGTTGGAAACTAATGGCACCATTGATCCGCAAGAAGCTGTTAGTCTAGCTGCGTCCATTTTGAACGAGCACTTGTCGGTGTTTTTTGATTTCAAAGGTGATCACGGAGTCTTTCCCGCACAGCCACCTAAACAGACTTACGATCCTTTGTTGCTCCGCCCAGTTGATGATTTGGAGCTGACAGTTCGTTCGGCTAACTGCCTAAAAGCTGAAAATATTTTTTACATAGGCGATCTGATTCAACGGACTGAAGTGGATTTATTGAAGACGCCTAATTTAGGCAAAAAGTCGCTCACGGAAATAAAAGACGTGTTAGCCACAAAAGGTCTTTCGCTCGGTATGCGCCTAGATAATTGGCCGCCGGAAGGGCTAAAAAAAGATTAATATCTAAGAAAGTCAACTGAGAACCTAGGACAGTACAATGCGCCACGCAAAATCTGGTCGGAAATTTAACATGAACAGTAGCCATAGGAAGGCATTGTTCCGTAGCATGACGGTTTCGCTTTTTCAGAATGAAATTATCAAGACAACCTTGCCTAAAGCAAAGGAAATTCGCCGGTACGCTGAACCGTTGATTACTTTGTCGAAAATTGATTCTCTTGCCGGTAAGCGTTTGGCTTTTAACCGTCTCAGGGATCGTAGCGCGGTTCTCAAGCTTTTCAATGAGTTGGGGCCGCGCTATGCGAACCGTCCCGGTGGCTATCTGCGTGTCCTTAAGTGCGGATACCGTGCGGGTGATTCTGCTCCCATGGCTTATGTTGAGCTGGTTGATCGCCCTGGGCAAGCTGAATAAGCTTTACTGGCTTATCGGGTGAGTAGCCTTAAGTGAAAAAAGGCGGTCCGGAGATACCCGGACCGCTTTTTTTTTTGCTTGTTCTTGTGATTGATGGAGGCGTTTGCTGAATCATGCATCACTCATCCAACATCTGGCTGTTGCAGGAGTTCAAATGCTCTTGCTTGTCAACATGGCTGGCGACTATTTGCCACCCTCCTGAGCGAATATAATAATCCTCGGCCATCAGAAAAATTTTCATTTCCTACCCTAGAGTATAAACATGACAGATCTATCGCACTACAGGAACATTGGCATATTTGCCCACGTTGACGCCGGCAAGACGACGACAA
>Ga0265327_10005518_pt1 | contig 10520 bp, 8 predicted proteins | sample 41621metaG_FD_202089 | JGI IMG/M metagenome (GOLD analysis project Ga0265327, IMG submission 202089) | Rhizosphere microbial communities from Carex aquatilis grown in University of Washington, Seatle, WA, United States - 4-16-21 metaG | ecosystem: Host-associated > Plants > Roots > Rhizosphere >... | reverse complement strand
CAATGAGCAGATCGACCATTGCCAATTTGCATTTTGCAAACCTCGGATCACAGACTACGCCTACATCAATCGGGACTCGCTGGACGACAGCATCCTGGGGGTGCTGTGCATGACCGCCAGCTCGGATGATCCCAAGCCGAACATTCAGCAGATCAGTGAATTCGCAATTCCCGACGGCGCAAAGTCAGGTTTCCTGATATCGCCCAAGCGGGTGCTCAGCGATCTGATGCTGCCGTATTTCGAACATGTCTGGCCGGGTTGCTCGACCGGGGATTTCGAGTTTGTGGAGGATGGCCTGGCGTTGTCGCTGATTGACGGACACACGATTTCAATCCCGAAGATTGCCGCCAATGACAAAAGTTACGATGGGACCATGAGTCGGCTGAAAGTGTCGGTGGAAGTCGACATGCTCAAATTCGAAAGTTATACGACCACGTCGCTTTCTCAGGGAATTACCGCATACTGTGATGCCGTCCACTGGTACTTCATCTCTCTGAACACTGACAAACAGACACTGGAGTTCTCACAAGCCAAGACACCCACCGAAACTCACGGAGTTGAAGAATCGAAGTCCCTCCAGGATGCCGAATTCTGGACGACGCTGGCGCTGGGTGTCAGTGCCGTCCTGATCACGCTCCTGACTGCGGGAACGGGTGCGCTGGTGGCAGCGACCGTGCTGGGACTGGGTGGGGTTGCCATGGAGGCGATTATCAAGGGAATTGAGGCGGGCGGAAACGATGACGCTCCACCAATCGACATGCTGGCGTACAATGCGACCAGTCCAATTCAATGGACGGACGGCCAGGTCTTCAAGTTGACATCCGCGGCACTGAATGGCTGTCTGCAACTGGGTGGAAACTTCGACGCCGATAAGCCCGCGCTCTAACCAGAATCGAACGAGGATCGCCGGATCGAGGAGGCTGCTGATATGACTGTTGCCAACAAAGTTCGGGAGATTTATCTGGCGGCGATGGAGATTCCAGAACCGTATTGCAACTTGTCGGACACCGAGCAGGAACAGGCGAGAGAGTTGTTGTCGCGTTTTGAGGACCTGCAAACTAAGCATGGATCCGTACCGCATGCGGATTTGCTCCATCCGATGCTGCTAAGTAAGTGCGGACGCCATGACGATGCCCTTGCCGTCACGGAACGCCACCATCAGGATTCTCCTGACTGGGAGAGTGCCGTCGCGGTGGCAAATGCGGCCCGGCGGGCCGGTGATCTTGACCGGGCCGCCGCGATGTTCCAGTCGGCCGCCGGTTATGATGCGACGGATGTGACCTGCTGGCTGGAAATTGGAGATATTCGCCTGGCACAGGGACGATGTGAGGAGGCACTGAACGCCTACGAAGTCGCACTGGACAAAGAACCCGAGCACCAATGGGCCTTGCCGTCGGCATTCTATTGCCGGGATCGATTGGGCCACGACGGGAACTGGCTTCAGAGTCTGCGCGAAGTGGCAAATCAGCAGGGTTGCACCTGCGGCATGCAGGGATGCCTGACCTCGCTCTTCGGTGGTTACGGATCCGAAGACGGAATTGCACGCGCCCGGTTTCTACTGAGCCAGATTGATGGGGAATCCGCATCCAGTGGGTCATAATCGTCAAGGGACAGGGATCGTGACGTCACTGACTCACTGTCCCATTCTCCGCAAGCCTGCACATCATTTGTTGCCAAGGCCGACTTGGCAAAGTCAGTTGATTGAGCGGTCCCGGGACAGTACCTTGGACTTACGAAATTCGTTCGGCTGAGCGCTCCAGTCCGAAGGATGTCGGCAGGCGGGAGACGTCTTCTCTCCCGTCCGCCATTTTCCTGTGAGGGGCGCGATGTCTGCTGAAGTTCCGAATGCGGCGGCCGTGGAATCGGTCGATATGGGGACGGCGGCCCTGCCCGGTCGTCATGTGCTCGACATCAGCATCATTCGTTCTCTGAGCCATCGATCTGATGCCCGCGGCCTTGTCCGCTTCGGCCTGCATCTGCTGCTCATGACCGGAACGGGCTTCCTGGTTCATGCAGCGATGAATTCGTGGTGGCTGCTGATTCCCGCCATGACTCTGCATGGTTTGACGATCGTCACCATGTTCGCCCCGATGCATGAATGCGTCCATCGGACGGCGTTCGCATCGCGATCATTGAACGAAATCTTCGGCTGGATCGCCGGGCTGTTGAGCTTTTACAACTTCACCTACTACCGCCACTACCATACCTGGCACCACCGCTACACGCAGGATGAGCAGCGTGATCCGGAACTGATGACGCCCAAACCCCGCAGCTACTGGGAATACGTCGGTGAGATCAGCGCTGTCCCCTTCTGGCTGTTTCGACCGGCACTGTTCCTGCGGTTGGCGCAAGGGCGGACCCGGGTTTATCCGTTTGTTCCCGACACCGCCCGGATGAGTATCGCGCTCTCGGCCGGTTTGCAGCTGGCGATTTACTTGGCGGCGATCGTCTCCATCTGCCTGGGACATTCCCAGGCCTGGTTCTATTTCTTCTTCCCCGCTCTCCTGGCGCAGCCCATCCTGCGAGCCATCCTGATCGCCGAACATACCGGCTGCACCACCGACGAGAATGGACTGACGAATACTCGAACCACTCTGACAAATCCGCTGATCCGGCTGCTGATGTGGAACATGCCCTATCACACGGAGCACCATCTTTACCCATCAATTCCCTTTCACCAGTTGCCTCAGGCACATCGCGAACTCAAGGCACACCTGGTTCATCTGGCCCCCAGCTATGTCGCGGCCAACCGGACGATCCTGAAATCGTTGAAGCCTGTAGAACCCCCAGGCTCGCGACAGTGACCTGGAGTTGATGAGAGTCCAGATGAACGGAATCCAGGAGTTTTTTTGATGCCTGACCATGACGTCTACACCCTGCCTGGCTTTCGGCTACAGCGCGGACTGACGCTGCCCGAGGCGAAGCTGGCCTACAAGACGTATGGGACATTGAACGCCGATCATTCCAATGTGATCCTGTATCCCACGTCCTACGGAGCACAGCACTGCGACATCGACTGGTTGATCGGCCCCGATCGAATCCTGGATCCGACCAGATATTTCATTGTCATTCCGAACATGTTTGGGAATGGGCTCTCCAGTTCACCCAGCAACCTCGCGGAACCGTTTGGAGGAGGCCGCCAACCCGTCTTCACGCACGTTGATAACGTGACCGCCCAACGCCAGATGTTGCTGGAAGTGTTTGGAATTGATCGACTGGCGATGGTCTACGGCTGGTCCATGGGAGGGCAGCAGGCCCTGCACTGGGCGGCGCTGTTTCCCGACGCGGTCGAGCGAATCGCGGTGGTCTGCAGTTCAGCCAAGACATCGCCTCACAATGTGGTGTTCCTGGAAGGACTGCGCGGGGCGCTGACCGCCGACCCCGCGTGGGCCGGTGATCGCTTTGTTTCACGTCCTGAACGGGGATTGCGCGCCTTCGGCCGGGTCTATGCGGGCTGGGCATTGTCCCAGGCCTTCTATCGGCAGCACGCGTACCGGGAACTCGGGTACTCGTCACTGGAAGATTTTCTGATTCGCGACTGGGAGGCCAGTTTTCTGCGACGTGATGCCAGCAATTTGTTATCCATGCTCGAAACATGGAAGCAGTCCGATATCAGCGACAATGATCGTTATGGTGGCGACTTGAACGCTGCGCTGGGGGCGATTCGGGCCAGGTCCCTGATCATGCCCTGCACGAGGGATCTCTATTTCACAACCGAGGACAGCCAGGCGGAAGCTCGGCTGATCCCCCATTCACAGTTCCGACCGATCGACTCCATCTGGGGCCATCGGGCAGGAAATCCTGCGAAAAGTCCCGTTGATCAACGATTCATCCAGACCGCCATCGCCGAACTGCTCAGCGCTTAAGGCAGCCGGCTCCACAACCTGAAGCGACGCGCCCAATAACGCGAATTCACTCACTTGTCATGCAGTGGTTCGCATACGGGTCTCGCTTCCGCCCGAGTGATCACAGGAGCCTTGCCCATGTCGTTGAGAAAACAAGCTGAAGAACTGGGAATCCGCTACTTCCTGATTTCCTACTCGGATCTGTTCGGCGCGGCGCGGGCCAAGCTGGTCCCTGCCAAAGCGATCGACTCAATTTGCGAAGAGGGGGCGACGTTCGCCGGTTTCGCGACGTGGCTCGACATGACTCCCGCTGATCCTGATGTCTTCGCGATCCCGGATCCCGCGAGCCTGATTCAACTCCCCTGGAACCCGGAAGTGGGATGGCTCGCTTCCGATCTGTGGATGAATGGCAAGCCGGTTGCCCACGCCCCGCGCAATGTTTTGAAGAATTCACTTTCCCGGATTCGTGAACGCGGATTCGAGATGCAAACCGGAGTAGAGTGTGAATTCTTCCTATTGTCACGTGACGGGCAGGTGATCGCAGACCCGTACGACAATCAGATAAAGCCCTGCTACGACCAACAGGCGCTGATGCGCCATTATGATTTGATCACCGAAATCTGCGATGCGCTGGATGGGATGGGCTGGCAGCCTTACCAGAACGACCATGAGGACGCCAACGGTCAATTTGAGATCAACTGGAAATACTCGGAAGCGCTGGTGACCGCCGATCGGCAATCGTTTTTCAAATACATGGTCAAAACTCTGGCGGAAAAACGCGGACTGCGTGCGACATTCATGCCCAAGCCATTCCAGCGCCTGACAGGCAGCGGATGCCACGCGCATGTGTCGCTGTGGGATCGCGAACGTGGCGTCAGCCTGTTTGCTCACCCGTCGGACGAATCCGACCTTTCGCCGCTGGCATACCAGTTTATTGGTGGAGTTATGCATTCCGCCGAGGCGCTGTGTGCGATCGTGAATCCCACGGTCAATTCCTATCGACGAATCAATGCCACAGCCACGACGTCGGGAGCGACCTGGTCACCGAGCACGATCAGTTTTTCCGGCAACAACCGCACTCATCTGATCCGAATTCCTGGTGGAGGGCGATTTGAACTTCGACTGGTGGATGGTTCAGCCAATCCCTATCTACTGTCTGCGGCCATCCTGGAAGCGGGGATGGACGGTATCCAGCAACAACGTGACCCGGGCCGTCCGTCGACGGTCAATGCCTACAGGGATCGAACGGGGTTGTCGGACGCCCGGCAACTTCCGGAAAACCTGCTGGATGCGTTGCGCGCCTTTGAGGCCAATCCAATTCTTCAATCAGGACTGGGGGAAGAGTTTTCACGCGCGTATCTGAAGCTGAAACGTGCGGAATGGCGGGATTACGCTACCCATGTCTCGGCATGGGAGATGGCCAACACGTTGGATTGCTAACCGACCCGCACAGTCCGGCCCTCCCTGGAAAGAAGGGCCGAACCGCAGGTGTTTCTGGACGGTTCATCGCGACCACGAAACGCTTCTGGCGGACATCGTGTTCAAGTCAGGCGGACTTGAGTTACGAAAGCTCAGTACGGACGGTTTCGAGCAGCTTCTTCGTCAGAATGATCCCTTCGTGTTCAGTGTGGGATCGCCCTTCGTATTCGATACCAATCCATCCCCGGTATCCGTACGACAGAACAATCGGAATCATCTTGCGATAGTCCGTATGCGTTTCATTCCCGGCTTCATCGAAGTCATGGGATTTCGCGCTGACTCCCTTGGCAAATGGCATCAATTCTTCCGTCCCCTTGTATCGGTCATACCAGACCTTGGGAGCAACCCGGAAGTTTCCAAAGTCGGGAAGCGTCCCGCAACCGGGGTGTTGAACGGTATGAATCACGGATGAGAGCCAGGTTCCATTCGACGACAATCCGCCGTGGTTCTCGACAATGACACCGATTTCATGCTGCGCGCCAAACTCGGTCAGCTTTCGCAGTCCGTCGGCGGCCAGTTTCATCTGTTCCCAATACGTTCCGTTGGATTGCGCATTGACCCGGATCGAATGACAGCCGAGAAACTTGGCCGCCTCAACCCACTTGTAGTGGTTTTCCACCGCCTGCTTGCGCTTGGCTTCGTCGGGATCACCCAAAGCCCCTTCGCCATCGCACATGATCAAGACACTGGTCACCCCGTTGTCGTCGGCCCGCTTCTTCAATTCACCCAGGTACGCCTGGTCCTTCGCCTTGTCCTTAAAGAACTGGTTGACGTACTCGATCCCGTCAACACCGAATTCCAGTTTGGCCATCTGGGCAAACTCCAGGGGGTTTGCCTTGTCATTAAAGAAACGCCGATGGAGTGACCATTGGGCGAGCGAAATCTTGAACAACGGAGCCTTGGCCGGAGGATCGGCGGCGAGAAGCGAGCGTCCCCAGGGGGCAGACAATCCGGCGGCAAACAACCCCGCAGACGCGGACAGGAAATGACGACGAGACAATTGCGGTGACATCGAATGATCCTCAACTTTAATGAAGATGAACGGGCTGTGGCACTTGTGGCACAGTGACCGGGATTCTATTCGTCCCGGTCGATGAATGCGACCGGTCGACAGCGGTTCTGGAATCGGGGGTTGATCGCGTTCCTACAATGGCTGCAGAACTCCCGACGAATTCTCAGATGCAGAAAGCCGTGTGCCGCATGCGACATCAATTATTCAGCCATTCTCCTCAGGATTCCGATTCAGGCGCGGCATCATCCAGGCCCGGATCGAATAGTTCCGACGCGTCGCTGCTGGATGCGTATTCGCAAGCGGTCATTCACGTCGTGGAATCGGTCTCTCCGGCCGTGTTGAGCCTGTCGGGACTCCATGATCGCGGTGGATCGGGATCCGGGTTCCTGGTGACTCCCGACGGCTTCGCGATCACGAACAGTCATGTTGTCGACGGGCGGCGGGAACTGGTGGCAACAACCACCGACGGAGACCGGTTGATAGCTCGCGTGATTGGCGACGATCCTGCCACGGATCTGGCTGCGCTTCGTCTTGGCTGCAGCGACATGCCCTATGCCCGCCTGGGGGATTCAGACCAGCTTCGCGTGGGTCAACTCGTCATTGCCATCGGCAGCCCGCTGGGCCTGCAATCCACCGTCTCTTCGGGGATCGTCAGCGCACTGGGACGAAGTTTGCGGGGGCGGGATGGACGGTTAATCGACAAGGTGGTTCAGCACACCGCTCCGATCAATCCCGGGAATTCGGGTGGTCCTCTGGTCGATTCCCGCGGCCGGATTGTCGGGATCAATACGGCGGCGATTGCGATGGCGCAAGGACTGGGACTGGCGGTTCCGGCAACCACGGCCGAATGGGTGCTGAGCGAGATCCTGACGCACGGTCGTGTCCGGCGACGCAAGCTGGGTGTCACGGCGACGGTTGTGGATCTGCCGCGCCGTGTCGTTCGGCAACTCGATCTACTCGGCCTGACCGGCGTGGAAATCCAGGAGGTGATTGCGAATGGCTCGGCGGCGCGGGCGGGACTCAGGTCAGCGGACGTGATTGTCGCTCTGGCCGACCGCGTGGTGGAAACCATGGACGATCTGCATCGATTGCTGAGCCTGATCCCCGCGGACCAGGCGGTCCCCTTGCAGGTTCTGCGAGGGGACCAGCTTCTGACAATGTTTGTCGACGCGTCGGATTGACGCAGAGCCATTGTCCGTTCGATCTGTTTCCTCGATTAACGTGCTTCGACCAGATTTGATTCCTGGGGAAGATTGGAATCGATCGTCACGTCCATCGACTTGTGTCGCTGTCCGGTCGGAAACCGGACTTCGATGGTAGTGCCGACGTTGGGAATGCTGGTGGCCGAGATCAGACCCCGATGGGATTCGACGATTGTCTGGCAGATGGCCAGGCCCAGTCCGCACCCTCCTTCGGCGCGCGATCGTGCCTTGTCGACACGATAGAAGCGGTCGAATATTCGGGGAAGGTCTTCGGCGGGGATGCCGACCCCCGTATCGACCACCCGAATCAGGGCGAACTGCCCGTCCATGCGAACTTCCAGATCGACCCGGCCGTCGGGACGGTTGTAGCGGATCGCGTTGCTCAACAGATTCGTCAGCAACTGGTACATCTGCTCGTGATCGGCTTCGATGGTCAGTGAATCGGCCTGACAGTGCAGAGTGACCTGACGTTCTTCTGCGAGCGGCTTCAGCATTTCGAGCGCTTCGTGGGCGAGTTGACCCAGGTCAATGGGAAGTCGCTCAACGGTGGGATCGCCCGAGTCAAACCGGGCGAGGACCAGCAATGAGTCAATCAGAGTTTTCATGCGCAAGGAAGCGCGACGACACGCCTGGAACGCGGCCTGGTAATCTTCCGCAGAACGAGGTCGCGAGAGTGCCAGTTCGGCATGCGACAGGATCACGGACAGCGGAGTTCGCAGTTCATGAGAAGCGTCGGCCGTGAATTGCCCCTGACGCTCAAACGCCGACTGCAACCGATCGAATGTCCGATTCAGGACTGTCGCCAGCTGTTCCAGTTCGGTTGCGGTCGATTCGACATTGATCCGGGTGGAGAGATTCTTCACGGAAATGGATTCGGCAATCGACGAGATCTCTTTGATCGGGCGGATCGCGCGGGAAGAAAACCACCAGCCCCCGGCCAACCCGATGGCCAGAACGCCCAGGCCGGTCATGGTCAGCAGCAACCCGGAGCGGTGCAGGGCGTCGAGGTCCGGTCGAATCGATCGACCGACGAGAACGTCGATGTCAAACCGCGAAACATGGACGACTTCGCGCTGCATGCCGCGCATGCGAACCGTGCGGACAGGGAGTCCATCTGTTGCCATGTGCAAATCTGGAAACGGAATGTCATCGACTGACTTCGACTTTTCCAGAACCGTTCCGTTGCGGTCCCAGATCATGAAGTAAAAGCTGTCTGGTTTGTCCCCTTCGAACAGATGCTTGAATTCATCTGGCAGTCCCAGGCCGGGCGGGGGGGCAAACCACGGATTCTGACCAGACTGGTCCCAGCCCGCGTTGTCGCGTCCACCGGCATCTCGACTGGCATCTCGACTGGCATCTCGACCGGGCTCGCGACCACTTGGATCGCGTGCAGCGGTTGTGCGATCCGAGGTGTTACGATTCGGACCGGGACGCGCGTCATCGCGGGGTTCCCGCGGCGTGGCAGTGCGAGACACCTCTTGCGCAGGAGGCCGGTTGGCATCGCGATTGCCTTCACGGTTTGCATCGCGAGCCTGGTCGCGGGATCCTCCCCGCTGAGGGCGATCGCGGAAGCCACGTGGCGGAACATTGGCGGGGGCGAGCGCATCGGCGACATTGGCATCGGCATTGTCTGCTCCCGGCGATGCTTCCCCCGGTCGCTGCGGGGCGCCTCGCCCCGAATTGCGAGGTGGCCAGGTTCCCGGAGCGGGACTGCGCGGGACGGGGAACAGACCACGCAACCGCGAGGTGAGTACGGACGCATAGCGATCGAGTTCGGCGTCCGTCTGCTGCAGGCGCGTTTGCCACTGCAGGGCGTAGACAACGCCGCCAAAGATGATCAGCACGCCAGTCAGCAGCAATGCATGCCACAACTGCAATCGCCAGCGAAGCGACCTAATCATTAATCATGTACCCTTGACCACGGCGCGTGGTAATGAATTCGTGGCCGAGTTTGCGGCGAATGTTGGAGACGTGAACGTCCACCAGATTGGAGAGCGTATCATCATCCTCGTCGTACAGTTTGTCATAAATCATGGAGCGCGTCACCAGTTTTCCCCGGTGCAGCGCCAGCAATTCCACCAGTGAGTACTCCATCGCCGTCAATGGAACCAGGGAGCCTCCCCGGGTGACCGTGCGCGAGACGGTATCGATGTGAGTCTCACCAATTTCGATGAGGGGTTGAGACTGCCCGGCGGCCCGGCGAATGAGGGCCCGCAGTCGAGCAACCAGCTCGGCCAGTTGGAACGGCTTGACAAGATAATCGTCGGCTCCGGAATCAAGTCCCTTGACGCGATCCTGAACGGTGTCGCGGGCGGTGAGCATCAGGACGGGAATTGGTTTCACCTTCCGCAGACGGGTCAGGACCTGCCAGCCGTCCAGCTTCGGCAACATGACATCCAGCACAATCGCGTCGTATTCCCAGTTGATCGCCTTGTACAATCCTTCCTCGCCGTCACTGGCCGTATCCACCACATAACCTTCTTCCTGCAGGCAGCTCCAGATGACTCGCTGCAGGTCTGGTTCGTCTTCCACAATCAAAACTCGCATCGTCGCCGGTCCTTCGCAGTGAAAACTTCATGCATGTCGCCCGCGTGCTGGCAGTTCCAGTTCATGAGATTGCTCCCCACCGAACCTGCCAACTCGGAAATCGCCGGATGTCAAAACCGGCCAATTTGACCAAGCCGCAAATGTTACCGTAAACGAGGAACAGAACGGCACAACTTCATCTCCCATTAAGGTTTGCCGTGATAGACTCATTTTTCCGGCATGAATGACGCCCATGGTGGCAGGATCGCGGTGCAGGTCCGGGAATGTCCGGAAGCCGGTCTCGAATTTGGTTTCGGGATTGGACGCCTCGGTGTAGAGTCACGTCGAGTCACTCGTTCCGTCGAAGCGTTGCATGTGCAGCGGTGCACGTCGACAGTTCTTATTTCTTGGGGGGGGGGGATCGGATCATGCGATTGAAGTTTCGAGCGGGGAACG
>Ga0265327_10005516_pt1 | contig 10522 bp, 8 predicted proteins | sample 41621metaG_FD_202089 | JGI IMG/M metagenome (GOLD analysis project Ga0265327, IMG submission 202089) | Rhizosphere microbial communities from Carex aquatilis grown in University of Washington, Seatle, WA, United States - 4-16-21 metaG | ecosystem: Host-associated > Plants > Roots > Rhizosphere >... | reverse complement strand
CCGACCTGGTTCATATCGCCATCAGGGAGGGCCTGATCGATGCCTAGTGGCGTGGCGTGACGCTTTGCGCTCGAAGGGCCGAGGCCACCTGTCCGAGCAATTCCTCGATGACAAACGGCTTCATCAGCACTTCGACCCCGCCAAGCTTCCGCAGCACCTCGGGTTGGGCGGCGTCGACGCGTCCGGTCATGACCACAATTGGCAATCCGCCCGATAGCTGGCGCGCGCGGCTGGCGAACTCCGCCCCGGTGAGTTCCGGCATTTGGTTGTCGATCAGCAACAGGTCATAGCGGTCGGGGGCAGCGGCAAATTTCTGCCACGCCTCCACGGCGGAGCTGAACACTTCAGGCGAATAACCCGCGATGGTCAAAGCCCTTTGGACGACGGCGGCAATCGACGGTTCATCGTCCACCACGAGGATGCGCTCCCCGCGTCCGCGCACCGCGGGGTCGGGCCGCGCGCCAGTGGCCTTTGCGGCAATTTCCCCGGCAGCCGGCAGCAGCACCTCGAAAGTGGTGCCGCGCCCGAGCTCACTCCGCACCCGGATGAACCCGTTGTGATCGGCAACAATTTCCTGCACGACCGACAAACCCAGTCCGGTGCCGATGCCGGCGGCCTTGGTCGTATAGAACGCCTCGAAGATCCTGGCCCGGACTTCCGGGTTCATGCCGCACCCGGTGTCGCTCACGGACAGGCAGGCGTAGCGGCCCGGTACGATCGGACGGGCAGTGGCGTCACCGGCCCCGGACTCGGCAACCGTTTCGAGGCGCAGGCCGATGGTGATGGTCCCGCCTTTATCGCCAATCGCGTGCGCCCCGTTGACGCACAGGTTCATGAGCACTTGCTGAATCTGGGTGGGGTCGGCCTGCACGCGCGGGGCGTCTTCGTCCATGGCGAAGGAAAGCGACACCTGATCCGGCAGGCCGGCGGTGATGAGCGGCGCGCTGCTGCGTACGAAGTCCGCGAGTTGCACCACCGACCTTTCCGCATCCGGCGCCCGGCGCGAAAAATCCAGGATCCGCCGCACCAGATCGCGGGCGCTGGCCGCACCGTGGCGCGCCTGCCTGAGCATCTCGACCGCCTCGTGATCGGGCGGAAGAGTCGAGGCGCCCAATTCGACGAAGCCGTTGATTCCGGTCAGAAGGTTGTTGAAGTCGTGCGCGACGCCGGCCGCCAGCGTGCCAAGGGTCTCCATCTTTTGCGCCTGGCGCAATTTCTCCCGCAGCCGGCTGGATTCCTCCGTCGCCCGCACGATGTCGGTCACATCCGCGTTCACGACGAGCGCGGAAACGGGGCGGCCCGAATCGTCGCGCCGCACCACCACCTGGGCGCTCAAATGCCGCACCTCGCCGTCCGGCCGGAGGATGCGAAAATGGACATCGATCGAATTCTCCCCCGTCTGTATCCGGCGCCGGACGGCCTGCAGTGCCGGCAGGTCCTCGGGTACCAACCAGGAATCGCTTTCCTCTCGGGAAGGCCCGGGCGAGCGGTATTCCCGCCCGAAAATCTCAAAGGTTCGCGCATCCCATTCCACGAGGCCGGTGCGAAAATTGCGCTCCCAGATGCCGAGGCGCGACGCCTGCAGGGCCAGCATCAGCCGCTCGTCGGCGGCTTTCAGTGATTCCTGGACAAGCTTGTGCTCATTGATGTCCCGGATGGCGCCATACATGACCCCGGAGTTCTGCCCGGCGATGGGAAAGTTGCCCGTATCGCGAACCCAGACGTACTCGCCGTCCAGTCGTTTCAAGCGATACTCGCTTTCGAAAGCGGCGCCCTGGGTGCGGCTGGCCCCGATGGCGGAGTTTAGGCGCGGGAGATCGTCCGGGTGAACCAGCGCCAGCCAGTCAACGATCGAGCGGGCATACTGGTCGGAGCCGGCGCCCACCACGCTGTCGAGGGCATCCGACCACTCGACGGTGCCCCGGTTGAAATCGCGCACCCATAACGCCATGCGGGCCACGCGGGCCGCGGTGGCGAACCGGTGAGTTTGCAGCCGGTATTCCTTTTCTTCGCGGCGCCGCGCGACAAGGTGCCAAGCGAGCAGGAGCGCGCCCAGACTGGCAACCACCGTCGAGACCGAAACCGTAAGCCGAACCGTGTCGGTGCTCTGGATGATGGCCGCCGACAAGCTATCGGCGTTGTGGTGGTTGTATGCCACCAAGCGGTCGGACATTTCCGCCAGCTTGGAGGATTCCGGTCGAAGGGTTTTCTCGATGAAATCAATCGCCTCCTCGCGCTTGCCGGCGCGGCGCAGGTCAAGCATGCGGTCGCGCGTCTCCGAGTATTTCTGGTAGAGTGTCCGGAAACGGGCCACATTCTCGCGGTCCACCGCGGCGTCGATGAACATGGTCTCCGAATAGTGTTTCAGGGCGGCCTCGACCGTTTGTCTCTGCTCGGTTAATTCCGAGATGTACTTCTCCATCTTCACCGGGGAGCTCGTCGCGGCCGCCAAAATGGAGTTGCGAAAGTCGCGGGCGAGGGCGTTGCGGATGATGTGAGCGTCGATGGAACCGGGCACCGCGTCGTTGCGGATGAGATAGGCGTCTTGCCGGACCCGGTTTGTATTGAAGAGCACCAGACCAGCGACAACCAGGAGGAGCACCGCGGTGACCGTGTTGCCAATCAGCAACCGCGAGGTGATCGTGCGCGCGTTCATGGGCGGGATAAATGATGCAGCGACCGCCAAAAGAAGGCAACGCACTTACCCCAACGCAAGAAGCTTGTTTTCCCCTCAGGATAACCACGCCGGAATTTCCTGGGGCGGTGAAACCAGACCCCGGCGGCGATCGGCCGAACCAGGCACTGTCTGGTTTTTCATCGGAGCAGGGCGTCAGCCGCAGCTAACGCCTTTCCTCCACCCGGTCGCGGCCAGACTGGTTTTTGCGACGGGCCATTCCAACCGGATTCATCGCGGAGCCGATGGGGGTGGGAATTCGGAAGCGCGTCCTTTCGAGGCGCTTGCCAACGGCCCTTGATCCGCCGGCGTCCGGCGCCATAAACCCGCTCTCAGGAATTTCCTTGCCCTGATTTGGCCATTTCATCCTCAGGGGATAGTATCCCGGGTCGATACAACCAGCAGCCTCCGGCGCACCGCGCAAACCATGCCAATCTCGTACCACATCGATTCAGCCCACCACCTTGTCCGCTGCACGGCGAAGGGCGTCATCACCTTGGCTGAACTGACCAGCCTGCACCAGCAGTTGAAGGGCGACAAGCAGTGCGGCCAGGCGACGCGGATGCTCTGGGACTTCACTGAAGCGGCGAAACTCGATCACTCGGCAGCCAAGTTCGCGGAGGTCGCCGAAACGACTTTCGCGTCGGCGGGAAAGCGCCGCGCGCTGGTCGCCACCGCCAAGACCGAGACCCAAAAGCTCCTGAATATCTGGATTCTCCACCGGGAGGTGCGGGGCGATCCGAGCCTGAAGCTTTTCCATTCAGTCGCGGAGGCGATGCATTGGCTGGGTGACAATATCGGCCGCAGCTAACTTTGGCGTCGCAATCGCATTCATCGCGCGCTTGTCCGAATGACATCCACGATCGGAGGTCCGGCACGTGCCAACCGAGGCTCGCTAACGTCCAGATCCGTTTCGCACGGAGACAATCGCGGCTGCCAACGCCGGTGCGCCCGGCCGGCGACGCGTCGCGTCGATCACAGCTCCGCCAGCCAGCGGGCGCAAGGCTGGGTCCAGTCCTGCAGCCGGCCTTTTCCGATGGCGAGCGAGAAGCCGTGTCCCCCGTATGGATAGACATGGAGCTCCGCCCGCACGTTGTGCGCCAACAGGGCCTGGTAAAATAGAATGCTGTTTTGGATTGAAACCGCGTCGGCGGCGTCGCCGTCCGCCGGCAACCGGTAACGGAGGATAACCGCCGCGATTCCGTCGCTGTTCAGCCAGGCGGCGATGTCGGTGCCTTCCCAGTCGTACGCCAGGCCGCCGTAGCCGCCCCCGGGCACACGACCACCGCCTGGCCCGTGACCGGCAAGCCCATTGTCGACCTCGATGGCGCGGAGTTGTTCGCGGACGAGCTGGTGGTTAGACCCCATGGGACTCGGGCGCTGCGTTGTCTAGACTCCCCGCCGATGAAAACCACTCCATCGGTCGAAATAAAATCGGGCACCCAGGATGAAATCGAGGGCGGGGCCAAAAAACTCGCGGGCGCGATCAAGTCCGACGCCGGCAAGGTCCTGGGAAGTCACGGCCTCGAGGTCCGCGGCGAACAGGAGCACGCCGAAGGCATCGTCCAGAAGCGAACGGGCGAGATCAAGAAGTCACTTGGCAAGTAAAACCCCGATGTCCACCGCCATGATCTCTCCCGCCACCGACCACGTCCCAACTCGCCTCAGTGAACGCGACTTCAATGTCCTTTTTCGCGAGGCCCGGACACATAGCGACTGGCTCGACCGCCCGGTCGAGGACGAACTCCTGCATGAGCTTTACGACCTGCTGAAATGGGGACCCACGAGCGCGAATTGCTGCCCGGCGCGAATCGTCTTCCTGCGTACCCGCGAGGCGAAGGAGCGACTCCGGCCGGCCCTGATGCCGGGCAATGTCGACAAGACGATGCGGGCTCCGGTCACCGCCATCATCGCCTACGACTCGAAATTCTTCGAACTCCTTCCGCGGCTCTTCCCCGCCGCCGACATGAAGGCGATGTACGCCAATTCACCGGAATTGGCGGCCTCCACCTCCTTGCGGAACGGCTCCCTGCAGGGAGCCTACCTCATGATGGCCGCCCGGTCCCTCGGTCTCGATTGCGGCCCGATGTCCGGGTTCGACAACGCGAAGGTCGACCGCGAGTTTTTTCCCGTCGCCAGTCCGGCGCGCCGGGCCCTAATCGCATCGGGCCCGATCAAATCGAACTTCCTGTGCAATCTCGGCTATGGAGATCAAGCGAAACTCCATCCCCGGGGCCCGCGACTCGAGTTCGACGAAGCATGCCAGTTGCTCTAAATCCGCCCGGCGCCCCGGTGATCGATCGTCCAAATCGCGGGAATCCCGCCTCCGGGGGTGCGACGCTACAGGTTACACCCCATTACGACCGCGCGCTTTGCCGCGTATGCTGCAACGATGAAAAACCCGGCGGCACGCTGAAATGAATCTTCCGCTTCATCGAGGCGCCGTCCCGTTCCCTAAAACAAATATCCCATGAAAACTTCCACCTCCCTCCTAATGCTTCTCGCGGCGATCAGCCCCCTTGCGCTCATGCAGAACGGCTGCACCAAAAGCGACTCCGCCGCTCCTGATGTCGCGCAGACCCCCAAAGCCGGCAACAGCGATCCTTCCGCCAAAGTCCCAGTGACTCCTCCCCAGGCCACGCCGGTCGTGCAGGCCAGTGCCCCGGAGGTTGCCGCCACCACCCCGGCCGCTGTCCCGCCAGCTGCGCCAGTTCTCAAGGACAGTGCGCCGATGGTTGCCGCCACCGCCGCGGTTGCCGATTCCTGGGACAGCATCAAGGATTACACCTACGAAAAGCGCGTTGAGTTTACCGCCAGCTTCGACCGCATGACCGCAAAGATGGATGACCAGACTCGCGACATGAAGGCGAAGGCCGCCACCCTTTCCGACACCGCAACCAAGGACCGGGACCAAGCGATGCGCGACTTCACCAAGGCCCGCGCAGACTTCAAATCCAGTCTCGCCGATCTCGGCAACGCCACGGCCGATACCTGGGCCGATTCGAAAGAGAAAGTCGGGCAAGCCTGGCAGAAGCTGGACGCCGCCTTCGCCAAGGAAACCGCGAGCGCAACCCCCGCGGTCGCCGCGAATCAGTAGGCGGATAGTTCGTTCCCGAGCAATTCTCGCCACCGCGATGACGGACCCCTCAAGACCGTCATCGCCCGCCCGCGCGGTTCCGATAGTCGAATGAACTGCAATCTCGGCCATCCGGCGCTTGTTCGCTGGTGGCCGATCTGCGTCTAGGTCGCTTGCGCACAGGGATCACCGCGGCTCCCAACGCAGCTGCGCCCGACCGGCGACGCGTCGCCTCGGTCACAGCTCCGCCAGCCAGCGGGCGCACAGCTGGGTCCAGTCCTGCAGCCGGCCTTTCCCGATCGCGAGCGAGAAGCCGTGTCCGCCGTACGGATAAATATGGAGCTCCGCCCGCACGTTGTGCGCCAGCAGGGCTTGGTAGAATAGAATGCTGTTTTGGATTGAAACCGCGTCGTCGTCCCCCGCGTGCACCAGGAACGTCGGCGGCGTCGCCGAGGTCACCTGCCGCTCGGCGGAATAGCGCTCGACCAATTCGGCGGGCGGGTTGTCCCCCATCAGGTTCTGCCGGGAACCCGCATGCGTCGTCCCCGGCTGCATGCTGATCACCGCATACATCAGGATCAGGAAATCGGGACGCGAGCTCAGCCGGTTTACCGGATCGGTCGCCGCCGGCTCGCCGGCATCAAACAGCGTTCCCGCCGTCGCCGCGAGATGCCCGCCGGCCGAGAAGCCCATGATGCCCACCTTCGCCGGATTGAGGCCCCACTCGGATGCATGCGCGCGCGTCAACCGGATCGCCCGCTGCGCGTCGAGGAGCGGGACCAGCCATTTCTTGTGGGCGACGTCGCCGTCCGCCGGCAACCGGTAACGGAGGATAACCGCCGCGATTCCGTGGCTGTTCAGCCAGGCGGCGATGTCGGTGCCTTCCCAGTCGTACGCCAGGCCGCCGTAGCCGCCCCCCGGGCACACGACCACCGCCTGGCCCGTGGCGTTGCCGGGCGCCGGCAGCCGCACCTCGATCGCCGGATTCCGCACGTGCCGCAGCCAAAAGGAAGGACCGTCCTTCGCCCACTCCTCCGGCGCGCCGGCCGGCTGGGCATTGGGCGGCGTCCCCGCCCAGAGCGGGATGACTTGGGGATTCTGCCGGGGCTCGGCCGCGAGCAAGGCCGACACCGCACCCAACGATGGCAACAAGGCGAGCAGAAGATTCATGCCAACGACGATGACAAAAGATCGTTCCTGCGCGACACCGTTTTCATCAGAATCGAAAAGCGAAATGCGTGCCGTTGGCACGGATCTACCCAAATCTTCTTGTTTCTCCCGATCAGCGGAGAGTCCGGACGCACCAATGCCGTCCAAGCAAATCCCCATGCAGGTTAGAAAAAATGGTACGGGGTCGCGCCAAGCACGAAGCCTTGGCGGCAAAAAGCGCGAGACCTCGCCGTGCCTCCCCGGGACCGGTGCAACCGAAATGTAGCCGGCCTCGGCGAGCCCGGACCAACCGGGGTCACCGACCCCGGCTACAACTCTGATTTATCTGCTGTCGCCTGTCCCTCCTGACGCAGAAACGCGACTCCGGAGGGCCCGTCCTGAGCCGGTCGAATGAGCCGGACCTACCGGTGCTCCTCGTACGTGATGTCGATCTTGGCGGCGAAGGCCTTGGCCTTCCCGGCGCCCTGGAAACGAATGCTGTGCGTGCGCTCGTCGTAAATGTAGCCGTTCTCCGGATCCGGGCCCACTTCCTGGCCGTCCACCAGGACCCGTAGGCTCTTCTTGTAGAAACTCGCGCCAATCCCGACCGGCTCAAGGGCAACGGCGACGGTGTCGGCAATGCGGTCGCCGAGCGCCGCGAGCGGGGCTGAAAAATCGCTTTGAATGTTCAACACGGTTCCGCCCGTGAGCTCGGCTGCGCGCCGATGCGAGATGTTCGTCGGCGCCACCACCGCGTGCATCTCGATCTTTCCGCGCTTGTTGCCCTTCACGATGATGAACGGGCGCAGCACCCAGTAATTGATGTAGCCGTCAAGCGTCTGGCGCTTCCCCGGGTTGCGCGCGTTGTAGTCGTTGAGTAGATCGGGAAGTTTTCCGTTCTCGATCCATTCCGCCTTGGGCGGCCCACCGCCGCGCTGGTCCTTCCAGAGCGCCATGCGGGTCTCCTCTTCATCCATGAAAAAGACCACGATCGTGGTGGCGTCCGGACGGAGCAGCGTGTGCTGCTTGTTGGAATAGCCGGCGACAAAGTTGTACACCGAGGTGAAGGCCGTGCGGTTGCTGTCGCCGTTGGTGCCGACCTTCACCAGTTCGGAAAACACGCCGTCGGGCGTCTGCGGCGTGACCCAGGGCTGGTCCATCACCGGCAGCGTGACGAGCGTGCCGTTGCTCGCGACCCGCTTGGTGACGGTTTTCGGGTGCTGCTGGCGATCGAGCACCGGTTTCCCCTCCCGGTCGACTTGCACCGAACGCACCTCCTTGAAATAGGCCTGGTCGCCGGACGCGCGGTCCGTGTCCGCGTCGACGAAATCGGTCGTCAGCACCCCGATGCGATAGTCCAGCTTGCGCTCGTCGAAAAGCTGGCGGAAGCGGCGCAGGTTGTCCGCAATGCGCGCCTGGTGTGGGGCCATCGAGGGCGAGTTGTTGATGACGAACACCAGGTCGACCTCGCGGCTCTTGGACCGGTCCACCGTCAGGTGCTTCAGGTCGCGGATCGGCTCGATGCCGACCCGGACGTCATTTTCCACCCCGAGGGCGGGGTTGTTTTCGTCGACGGTGTAGTACTTGAACTGATCCGTGCCGATGAAACCCGGATTGGGCGCGTACGTGAGCTGGCCGGTGTTCCGGTCGAGCGTGGCCGAGCCGTTCTGCGGCTTCGCCTTGTCGTCCAGGACGTACGCCACCTTCGGGTTCGCGATGCCGGCCCGGTCCGCCGGCGTCATGAAATCCTCGTGGCTGGGGACCTTTTGCGTGACCGACATATTGGGACGAGTCATGAGCTCGACCGGGTGAGCGGTCAGGGTGCGTTCCCGGCCCGCATTGACCACGAACTGGTCCAGCACGATTGGGGGCGCCGGCTTCACGTCGATCAGCACCTTGTTCTGGTACGCCAGGCCGGTCGTTTCATTGCGCACGGTGTAGGTGAAAGAGTCCTCGCCGACGTACCCCTCCTGCGGCCGGTACGCGAAATAACCAAGATGGGCCGTCTTGTTCTTGAAGAAGTCCTCGTCGCCGCCCCCCGCGAGGCCCACCTGGCCGAACAAGGGCTCGCTCGCAACGGCGTAGGTCAGGTCGCCGCTGCTGGCGCCGTTGACTACTTCCGGGGCGACGACCAACTGGCCGTGCACCCCTCCGCCGTTTTCCGCCGTGAGCTTCATGGGCGTCGTCGAAACGATCAGATTCGGGTCAACCACCGTCGCCGGTGGCGCGGGCGGGTTCGATGGGCTCACCGCAGGCTGGTCCTCCGCCGCGACGGCGACACCGGACAGCAGAAGGGCGAGGGAAAGGAGGCGGAGGCTGGCGGGGAGTTGGCGGGGGACATTCATCGAGGGAAGGGCGACGGCCGGCAGTGTGCCGGCCCGACGGGAGCACGTCGAACAAGATTCGACCCGCAATCCCTGGGTTGTTCCCCCTTTGTCCAGGCCCGGGGCGCCGATTCCCGAGCAGTCCCGAGAAACGACCGAAGCGTTACCGGGACAACCAGTCCTGGAGGTCCGTGATCAACGCCTCGCGGTGGCTGAAGATCAAAAAGTGATCCGCTTCGTCGAACGATCGCAGTTTGACCAAACCGCCGGCGCGGCGGATCGCCGCGACGTTTTCCTCCACATACGATAGTGGCACGCGATTGTCCTGTCCACCGGTCGTGACGAACACCCGGCGGTCGCGGCATTGCTCTTTGAACGCCCGCGAGGCCACCGCCGCCGAATCGAACACCGGCGAGATGAAGATGGTAGAGGCGAAGTCGGATCCATGGCGTGCGGTGAGCTGGCTGACGGCCCGACCGCCGTTTGACAGTCCGGCGAGGTGAACCCGATGACGGTCGATGGTCGCGACGCGGCTGGCCGCGTCCAACGCGAGTGCCAGCCCGTCCTCGCTTTCGGCGGTCGACCAATCTCCCGTACCGCCCGTCGGCGCCACCAGGACAAATCCACTCCTCGCGGCAAGTTTGGACAGAATCCAGAGATAGGCCTTGAAGTTTCCGCCGCTGCCATGGAAGAAAATCAACAGCGGGGCCGGTTGGCCGCGGCCCACCGCGGAGGGAACGTACGTGTAGCAATGTCCCTCCGCCAGCGGGCCGGCGAACATCGTCTCATAGGTATAGCCCATCGCCGACCCCAGCTCCCGGAAATCGGGATCACTTTCGAGCTCACGGTAGAGCTGCCGGGTGAGGTCCCGCAGCTCCCTCGCCTGTTGCATCGAAAGCAGGGGATCCACGAACGGGATGAGGGTGAAGCCGGCCAGCAACTGGTCCTCTTCCGGCAACAGGTTGCTCAACCCGTATCGAGAGAGCCGGGCGTTCGCCGGCGACCGCTGGCTCGTCACGTGCCCGCCTTGGGGTGTTCCGCCCGGCGCAAAATAAACCACCGGAAACGCCGTCGCGAATCCCAGCGCGACACACCCCAGCGAAATGGTGCCCCAACGCCGCGTTCGTCGTTCCCCCGCGATCACGATCACCATGGGCCACAGCGCGACCAGCGCCGCCGTCATTCCAAACGACCGTCCCAGCCAGGTGTCGGCCGCCACCAGGACCAGTCCGGCCGGCATTCCAACCATGACCGCCCAGAGCAACGCCAGCAGGCGGAGGATGACGAAAGCCGCCGGCG
>Ga0265327_10005515_pt1 | contig 10524 bp, 9 predicted proteins | sample 41621metaG_FD_202089 | JGI IMG/M metagenome (GOLD analysis project Ga0265327, IMG submission 202089) | Rhizosphere microbial communities from Carex aquatilis grown in University of Washington, Seatle, WA, United States - 4-16-21 metaG | ecosystem: Host-associated > Plants > Roots > Rhizosphere >... | reverse complement strand
GGTGCTGACCATGGCCCTGTTCTCCGGGGCTTATATCGCGGAAATCGTCCGCGCCGGAATAGAAAGCCTGAGCGAGTCGCAACTGGAGTCGGCTCGGGCCATCGGCCTGACCAAAACACAAACCTATCGCTATGTGGTGATGCCTCAAGTCATACGCCGTATCCTGCCGCCGTTGGCCGGACAGTTCGGCGCATTAATCAAGGATTCGTCCCTGCTGTCCATCATTGCCGTCAGCGAACTGACCTTGAACGCGCAGGAGGTGAATGCTTTCACCTACAGCGCGCTGGAAAGCTATCTGCCGCTGGCGGCGGGCTATCTGCTGCTGACTTTGCCGATATCGCTGTTCAGCCGCTACCTGGAGAAAAAATACCGCTATGCGAGTTAAGCTGAACGGTTTGCAAAAAAGCTACAACGATCATGTCGTTTTAAAACCGGCCGCCCTGGAGCTGCCTGAATTTCACGCCCTGGTGCTGATCGGCCCTTCCGGGGGAGGCAAAACAACCTTGTTGAGGATACTCGCCGGCCTGGAAATCCCGGACTGCGGCATGCTGGAAATCGACGGGCAAGCGATGAGCTTCGATGAACGGAACCTGCTGCATCACCGTCGTAGCGTCGGCACCGTGTTTCAATCCTACAACCTGTTCCCTCACCTGTCGGCGCTGGAAAACATCGTCCTTCCATTGGAAAAAGCGCATGGTTACAACCATGCCGATGCTGCCGAACTGGCCATGAGTCTGCTGGAACGCTTTCGCCTCGCCGTGCATGCGCATAAAAAACCGGCGCAGATGTCCGGAGGACAGCAACAGCGCGTCGCCATCGCCAGAGCGGTCGCGATCAAACCGCGCTTTTTGCTGTTCGACGAGCCGACTTCGGCCCTGGACCCGGAAATGACCGGCGAAGTACTCGATCTTATCGAAGAATTAAGGTCGGAAGGACGCGATCTCATACTGGTCACCCATCAAATGGGCTTCGCGCGCCGGGTGGCGGACCAGGCCGTGTTTCTGGCTGACGGAAGCATCGTCGAAACAGGCCCTACGGACCGGATATTCGATCAACCGGAAAGTGCGAGCCTTAAACAATTTTTGCAGAGGGTGTTTCAATATTAGCGGCTGTTTGCGTTATCTGAAAACTGGAGGTAACTATTCAGCGTAGCCGATGAAGAGGAAGTGAGGTAAGTCAGGCGAGACCTTTTGCGCGCCCATGGATGGGCGCAGAGAGCTTTCAGGGACGGACTTGCAGCGTGGTTAATATTCCGACATGCTTCCGCGTGTCTCGACTGACTTGCCTCGCTTCCGACGGGCTTCGGCCAGCATTCAAAAGCGCTCGCTGAATAGTTACAACTGGAGTAACTATTCCGATCGAGAGCCCTCTAATCGAATGCCCTGAAGAAGTGAAATCTTACCCTCTATCCTCCCCTATGCTGAAACGGAGTCGAAGGACTCGCCCGCAGCCATTGTTAACTGCTCTGTCCAGGTCGTGATACTGTATAATTAAGAATCGTTTACAATAATTTCCGGGCGTTGTTGTGCGGTCCTGGGTATATCCCTGAAATGAGTGCGCCGCCATCCACTTACAGCATATCCCCCTTAACGCCCGCGCCGCGAGTCATTCCCCAAAATTAATGATGATACCTTTCGATATCCGCACAGTGGCATTCATGTTTGGCCTGCTCAGCTGTCTGCTGGCGGGTATGCTGATGCTGACGGGCTGGCATCTCAAATCAATCAGGGGCATCAGGGAATATGCCCTGGGAGATATGTTTATCGGTTTGGCTTTTTGCATTGGGAGTTATTACTCTCCGCTGGCGGCTAACGATGGGAACATGGTGATCGAAGTAATGGCTGTAACTTTTGGGCAGTCGCTACGAATAAACGGCATACGCGCGTTCAATGGCGAAAGACCCAACCCGCGCTTCCCTTTCATCATAACGATAATAGTGGCAATCAATACTTATTGCTGGGTAGTGGTTCATACCGATACAGGTATGCGGGCGATGACCAACTCGGTGTTTTTCTGCCTGATCAATCTATTGTGCATCCGGGCGTTGTCGATCCGGACGGAAACGCTGGTGCGCATGGCGTATCGATTGACCGGCGGCGCCTATGCGTTTATGGCATTGCTTATCGCGCTACGGGCAATAGCCATCCTGCAAAGCAATTCCCCGTCTGATCATTATTATGTCAATCATGGATTTCTACTATTGATCAGCATTGCGCAATTCTGCGCCGCTTTCGGTTTCATACTGATGCTTAACTACCGGCTGGCCGCCGATCTGGAGCATGCGGCGTCCTGCGACAGTCTTACCGGCGCGCTTAACCGCCGCAGTCTGGCGCTCATCGCCGCCCGATTATGTCTGCAACTGACCAAACAGCAGCAGCCGCTGGCATTGATCATGCTGGATGTCGATCATTTCAAATCCATCAATGACCGCTTCGGCCACCCGCAAGGCGACGATGTGCTGCGGCGCGTCGCGGAGCTAGCCCGCGCATCGATACGCCACTCGGATTATCTTGGCCGCTATGGCGGCGAGGAATTTTGCGTGCTGCTGCCCAACGCAACGGAGAACGATGCGCTGCAGATTGCCGAACGCATGCGCCGCAGTATTGCGAATACGCCGCTGCCAACAGAAACCGGCGACACCATCACCTGCACCATCAGCATCGGTATCTGCGATTCCAGGCATTTCGGACTGGACTACGAAACCATGGTGAATCAGGCCGACAAAGCGCTTTATTACGCGAAACAGAATGGGCGCAACAGAACCTTGACGGTAGCGCAGCTAAATGAATTCGCCGTTACGACTTGAAAAAGCACGTATTTTCGAACGCTACTGTCAGTTTGCAGCCATTTCTATTTGCTCGCGTTCCGGTATAATCGTTCAATTCAGACTTGATATTGGGATGAAATGGGGATACTGACGGCCCGGAATCTCGAATGCGTTCGCGGCGACAGGGCGCTTTTCTCGCAGGTTGGGTTTACGCTCTCTCCGGGATGTTTACTGCAGGTGGAAGGCGCAAACGGCAGCGGCAAGACCAGTTTGCTGCGCATCCTGGCGGGCCTGAGCCGTCCGGCGGAGGGCGAGGTGCTTTGGCGCGGACGCCCTATTGCCGAGTATGCGATCGATTATCAGGCCGAAATGGCTTATCTCGGGCATGCATTGGGCGTCAAGGCCGATTTGACCGCGCTGGAAAATCTGTTGTGGTTTTTACCTCTGGCCGGTATCCGGCTGAGCGAAACGGCAGCGTTGACGCTGCTGGCGCGCGTCGGCCTGGCTGGATACGAGGACATTCCGGCGCGCAAACTCTCGGCGGGACAGAACCAGCGCATCGCGCTGGCGCGCATGCTGGCGCGTTCCGCGCTGCTGTGGATACTGGATGAGCCGTTCACCGCGCTGGATATAGACGGCGTGGCCCTGCTCGGCGGTCTGCTGGATGCGCATCTGGCGGCGGGCGGCATGGCGATCATTACTTCGCATCAGCCGCTGCTGGTGTCCTGCCTGATCGAAAAGCTGGTGCTGTCATGAAGGGTTTGTTTTTTGCGTTATGGATGTTAGTGCGGCGCGAGTTGCTGCTGGCGTTTCGTCATCGCGGCGAACTGGCGAATCCGCTGCTGTTTTTTTTGATGATCGTTACGCTGTACCCGCTGGGCGTAAGTCCGGAAGTCGATCTCCTGCGGCGCATCGCGCCCGGCGTGATCTGGATCGCGGCGTTGCTGGCGGCGCTGTTTTCTCTGGAAAACCTGTTTCGCGGCGACTACGAAGACGGCACGCTGGAGCAGATGCTGCTGGGCGTTTACCCTGTGCCTTTGCTGGTAATCGCAAAGATACTGGCGCATTGGCTGGTCAGCGGTTTGCCGATGCTGCTGCTCGCGCCGTTGCTGGGCGTGCTGCTGGCGATGCCGCCCGCCGCCATTGCAGCGATGGAACTGACCTTGCTGCTCGGCACGCCGGTGCTCAGCTTTGTCGGGGCATTCGGCGTAGCGCTGACGCTGGGTTTGCGCCGCGGCGGTATTTTATTGACATTGCTGGTCATGCCGCTTTACATTCCGGTGCTCATCTTTGCCACCAACGCGATTACCGCAGCTTCGGCAGGTCTTCCGATTGAAGGACAAATTTATTTTCTGGCGGCAATGGCTTTGCTGGCGTTGACCCTGACGCCGCTGGCGATCGCCGCCGCGCTTAAAATCAGTGTAAGTTAATTCTATTATGTGGCGCTTTTTTCACAAGCTGGCTTCCCCCCCTTATTTTTATTCATTGAGCGGAAAGTTTATTCCGTGGCTGGGCGCGCTCGCCGCGCTGGCGCTGCTGGCCGGGCTCTATTTAGGCCTGGTGGTCGCGCCGCCCGATTATCAACAGGGACAAAGCTACCGCATCATGTTCGTGCATGTGCCGGCGGCATGGATGTCGCTGGCCCTGTATACCTTCATGGCGGCGGTCAGCGCGATCCACCTGATCTGGAACATCAAGCTGGCCGACGTCATGGTGCGCAGCTCGGCGGCGCTGGGCGCGTCGTTCACCTTCATCGCGCTGGCGACCGGTTCGCTGTGGGGCAAGCCGATGTGGGGAACGTGGTGGGTATGGGACGCGCGTCTGACTTCCGAACTGATACTGCTTTTTTTGTATCTGGGCTATATCGCGCTGGTATCCTCGATCGAAGACCGGCGCGTGGCTGCCCGCGCGGGCGGCCTGCTGCTGCTGGTCGGCGTGGTGAACATCCCGATCATCCATTATTCGGTAGAGTGGTGGAATACCCTGCATCAGGGGCCGACGGTGACGCGCTTCGACAAACCGGCGATACACCTCAGCATGCTGACGCCGCTGCTGGTGATGATGGTGGCTTTCAAGCTGTTTGCCGCCACAGTGATTTTGATCAATGCCCGCGCCGAAGTGCTGGAGCGCGAGCGCCGCAGCGCATGGGTGAAGGAGCTGGAGCTATGACATTGGAACAATTTTTCGATATGGGCGGTTACGCCCGCTACGTGTGGCCGAGCTATGGACTGGCCTTGCTGGTGCTGGGCTGGAATCTGTTCGCCGCATTACAGAAAATCTCGCAGGTTAAAGCACAGACGCGCCGCCATCCTGCACGGGGATCGCAGCGATGACGCCGCGCCGCCGCCGCATGCTGTGGATAGGGCTGCTGCTGCTGGGCATCGGCCTGGCGGCGTTTCTGGGATTGCGCGCGTTTCAGAAAAACCTGCTGTATTTCTACACGCCGAGCCAGGTCGCTTCCGGCGAAGCGCCGCACGGCTACTCGTTCCGCGTCGGCGGTCTGGTGGTGAAAGGCAGCGTCAAACGCGGCGACGGCGTCAAGGTTACATTCGATCTGACCGACGGCCCGGCAACCGTCGGCGTCAGCTACGAAGGCATCCTGCCGGACTTGTTCCGCGAAGGCCAGGGCATCATCGCCATCGGGCAACTCGACAACAACGGCGTGTTTGTCGCCAGTGAAGTGCTGGCCAAGCACGATGAGAATTACATGCCGCCGGAAGTCGGCGAAGCGTTGAAAAAGAACGGCCAGATCGAACCGAACTACAAGGATTACCAAAAATGATACCTGAGCTGGGACAACTGGCGTTGACGCTGGCGCTGTTGACCGCGCTGCTGCAGGCGGTGCTGCCGTTGGTCGGCGCGCATCAGGGGCGGACGCTATGGATGGCGGCGGCGCGCCCTGCCGCGCGGGCGCAGAGTTTTTTCCTGCTGATCGCGATGCTCGCTCTGGCGCTGTGCTTCATTAATAACGACTTTTCCGTGGAATACGTCGCGCGCGGTTCCAACACCGCGTTGCCGCTGTATTACCGCATCGCCGCCGTCTGGGGCGCGCACGAAGGCTCGATGCTGCTGTGGGTATTCATCCTCGGGCTGTGGACGCTGGCGGTCAGCGTGCGCAGCCGCAGCCTCAACGAGGCGATGCTGGCGCGCGTACTGGGCATCATGGGACTGGTCAGCGTCGGCATGCTCACCTTTATCCTGTTTACCTCCAATCCGTTTACGCGCCTGATTCCCGCTCCGGTGGACGGCAACGACCTGAATCCGCTGCTGCAGGATTTCGGCATGACCATCCATCCGCCGATGCTGTACATGGGCTACGTCGGTTTGAGCGTCGCCTTCAGCTTTGCGCTGGCGGCCCTGCTCGGCGGTTCGCTCGACGCCGCCTGGGCGCGCTGGACGCGTCCATGGACGCTGGTGGCCTGGGTGTTTCTGACGCTGGGCATCACCCTGGGTTCATGGTGGGCTTATTACGAACTCGGCTGGGGAGGCTGGTGGTTCTGGGACCCGGTGGAAAACGCTTCTTTCATGCCGTGGCTGGTGGCGACCGCGTTGCTGCATTCGCTGGCGATGACCGAGAAGCGCGGCGCGTTCAAGACCTGGACCGTGCTGCTGGCGCTGTTCGCGTTTTCGCTAAGCCTGCTCGGCACCTTCCTGGTGCGCTCCGGCGTGCTGACTTCGGTGCATGCGTTTGCTTCCGACCCGACGCGCGGTTTGTTTATCCTGATTTTCCTGCTGCTGGTGGTCGGCGGTTCGCTGGGCGTTTACGCATGGCGCGCGCCGGCGATTCGCGATCATGCGCGTTATGCGCTGTTTTCGCGTGAAAATCTGCTGTTGCTGAACAATATTATGCTGGTAACGGCGGCTGCCAGCATTCTGCTCGGCACGCTATACCCACTGATGCTGGACGCGCTGGGCATGGGCAAAATATCGGTCGGTTCGCCGTATTTTTCCAGCGTGTTTGCGCCGATCATGGCGCCGATATTTCTGCTTGCCGGGTTGTCGCCGCTGGTGGGCTGGCGCGATGCTTCCGCTGTTGCGGTTTTTCGGCGCTTGCGCTGGTTGTTTGGCGCCTGTTTCGCAGCCGGCGCAGGTCTGACCCTGCTGTGCTTCGAGCCTAACGATTACGCAACCATGGCGGGTTTATCGACTGCGCTATGGTTGAGCGCGACCTGTCTGTTTTCGTTTTATAACCGTGTGCGCGTGCGCAAAACGCTGCTGGAAGGTCTGCGCGCACAGAGTCCGAGCATCTACGGCATGACGCTGGCGCATTTCGCCGCTGCGGTATTTCTGGTAGGCACGGTACTGTCCAATCATTACAGCGTCGAGAAGAATGTGCGTCTGGCGATAGGCGAAGCCGTCGATCTGGGCGGTTATACCTTCAAATTCGAAGGCGTATCAGAAGTGGAAGGGCCGAATTATCGCGCGCTGGAAGGTAATTTTCAGGTTTACCACGGCGCATCGCGCGCCGCCGAACTGCATCCGCAAAAACGCGTTTATACGGTGCAGCGCAAACCGATGACCGAAGCCGCCATCGACCCCGGCCTGTTCCGCGATCTTTACGTCGCGCTCGGCGAAAAGCTGGATGATCGGGCGTGGAGCGTGCGCGTTTACTACAAGCCTTTTATCCGCTGGATCTGGCTGGGTGGAGTGCTGATGGCTGTAGCGGGCGTTCTGGCTGCCTGCGACCGGCGTTATCGGTTGGCCGGTGAGCGGGCGAAATAATTTACTGCATATAGGCGTAATAATTTGTGGTGGGGCGGGACCGTCGGCAGTGAGCCAAGCCGGCGCAATCAACCCTGGTTGTGGGCTCATTACTCAAGGTCAGGCATTTGATTTTCGGCATGCCTGACGATGGGAGCGTTGATAAAACCCAAAAACCGGGCGGCAGGCGCACCTTCGTCGCGTAACCAGCCCGCACTACTGCCCAGCCGCAGCCGAAAACGGCACATCCAGGATGGCGTATGACTGCCAGTCCCGATAATCATAGTGCCACCATTCGCGCGGATGCACGGTAAACCCTTCAGAGGCCATCGCCGCCTTCAATATTTCGCGCAACGCCATGGACTCGGGCGTACCGCCGGGATAATCGGAGTAGGCGCGTTCGGTCATTTCATCGTAATCGGTCGGCATCGCAACCGCTTGCCCGGTGGTCAGCTCATACAGCGTCAAATCCACCGCGCAGCCGCGATTATGGCGCGAACCCAGCGCTGGATCGGCGACAAACTGCCGTTTGGGGCCGGAGACCGCATCCCAGAAAATTTTGGTCACCGACCAGGGACGGTAGCCGTCGTAAACCATCAGCCCATATCCTTGCGCGCCCAGTTTGCGATGCACGCGTATCAGCGCTTCTGCCGCCGGTTTTTGCAGAAATGCGCGCGCTTCGCCATACACAGGATAACCTACAAAGTTGTTGGCGGTCGCGTACCGGATATCCAGGCGCAAGCCGGACTCCAGCGTTATCAACTCGACCAGTTCGGGCGCTCGTAAATCACTGTGAGCGAGCGGCGGACGTTCCGGAGCAGCTGCAGCGCCGAGCGAACCCTGCCCCGAAAAATATACGGCAAAAAGCTTTGCAAATGCGATTATTCCTGTCATAAAGTCGATAGTCGTTTTTTTCTGTGGACGGCATTGTAATATGTATGTCTACGGTCAGCTGTGAGCTGGTAGCGGCATTGCCGTGTGCGGTAAAGTAACCCACTTCAAAAGAATGGGAAAGCTTTAGGAAAAGGGTTACCCGGGCTTGAAATTCCTGACCGGCTCCCCCAGCTTGTATTCATCGCGAAAGCACACAAACACCTTTTTAAGAGGCACTGAATACGATGAGAATGGACAAACTGACAAGCAAGTTTCAAGCCGCGCTGGCGGATGCACAAAGTCTGGCGCTGGGGCGCGACCATCAGTTTATCGAACCGGTACACGTTCTGAGCGCATTACTGGATCAGGAGGGCGGCACCATCAGACCGCTGCTGGCCAAAACCGGCTGTAACCTTCAGCAATTAAAAAGCGCATTGAACGACACTATGTCGCGCATGTCCAGCGTGGAAGGCACCGGCGGCGATGTGCAGATTTCCAACGAACTGTCGCGCCTGCTGAATTTAACCGACAAACTGGCGCAGAAACGCGGCGACAGCTTCATTACCAGCGAACTGTTCCTAGTCGCGGCGCTGGACGACAAAGGCTCGCTCGGCGATTTACTCAAAAAGGCGGGACTGAACAAAGCCTCTCTGGAGCAGGCCATCACCGCCTTGCGCGGCGGTCAGGCAGCGGGCGACGCCAATGTCGAAGAACAACGGCAGGCCTTGCAGAAATATACCGTAGACCTGACCGAACGCGCGGAACAAGGCAAACTCGACCCGGTTATCGGTCGCGACGACGAAATCCGCCGCACCATACAGGTGCTGCAGCGGCGCACCAAGAACAACCCGGTGCTGATCGGCGAACCCGGCGTCGGCAAAACCGCGATAGTCGAAGGTCTGGCATTGCGCATCGTTAACGGCGAAGTGCCGGAAGGCATCAAGGGCAAGCGCCTGCTGGCGCTGGACATGGCAGCGCTGATTGCCGGCGCCAAGTTCAGAGGCGAGTTCGAGGAGCGCCTGAAAGCGGTGCTCAACGAAGTGTCCAAGCTAGAGGGCCAGGTCATCCTGTTTATCGACGAACTGCACACCATGGTCGGCGCGGGCAAGGCCGAGGGCGCGATGGATGCCGGCAACATGCTCAAACCGGCGCTGGCGCGCGGCGAGCTGCATTGCGTCGGCGCAACCACGCTCAACGAATACCGCCAGTACATCGAAAAGGATGCGGCGCTCGAACGCCGTTTCCAGAAAGTTCTGGTCGAAGAGCCGAGCATCGAAGACACCATCGCCATACTCCGCGGTTTGAAGGAAAAGTACGAAGTGCATCACGGCGTCACCATTACCGACCCGGCCATCGTCGCGGCGGCGGTGCTGTCGCACCGCTACATCACCGACCGCAACCTGCCCGACAAGGCCATTGACCTGATCGACGAGTCCGCCAGCCGCATCCGCATGGAAATCGACTCGAAGCCGGAGGAGATGGACCGTCTCGAACGCCGATTGATCCAGCTTAAAATCGAACGCGAGGCGCTGAAAAAGGAATCCGACGAGGCATCGCGCAAACGTCTGGAAACCCTGCAGGAAGCAATCAACAAAGCCGAGCGCGAATATAACGATCTGGAAGAAATCTGGAAAGCGGAAAAAGCCGCGCTGCAGGGTACGGCCAGCATCAAGGAGCGTCTGGAAAAAGCGCGTCTCGACCTGGAAGCCGCCCACCGCGCCGGCGACCTGACGCGCATGTCCGAATTGCAGTACGGCGAAATTCCCAAACTGGAAAAGGAGCTGGAAAGCGCTTCAGCGGTAGACACCAGCGAAAACCGCCTACTGCGCAATAAGGTTACCGACGAGGAAATCGCTGAAATCGTCTCGAAATGGACCGGCATACCGGTTTCCAAAATGCTGGAAGGCGAACGCGAAAAGCTGCTGCAGATGGAAAGCAATCTGCATAAACGCGTTGTCGGTCAGGATGAAGCCATTCGCGCCGTCAGCGACGCGATACGCCGTTCGCGCGCCGGCCTCGCCGATCCGAACCGGCCCAACGGCTCCTTCCTGTTCCTCGGACCGACCGGCGTCGGCAAAACCGAGCTGTGCAAGGCGCTCGCCGAGTTCCTGTTCGACACCGATGAAGCCATGGTACGGATCGACATGTCCGAATTCATGGAGAAACACTCGGTCGCACGGCTG
>Ga0265327_10005514_pt1 | contig 10524 bp, 7 predicted proteins | sample 41621metaG_FD_202089 | JGI IMG/M metagenome (GOLD analysis project Ga0265327, IMG submission 202089) | Rhizosphere microbial communities from Carex aquatilis grown in University of Washington, Seatle, WA, United States - 4-16-21 metaG | ecosystem: Host-associated > Plants > Roots > Rhizosphere >... | reverse complement strand
AATTTCACAATATATTGAAGCTCCTAATACATTAATGACTGAAGGAATTGCAGGTATCATCATTGCTATTATTTTCATCCCTTTTTTAAGAAAAGATATTTTGAAAGAAGAGGATAAGACCATATTATTAGAATCGAAAAACACTACTTTAAATTAATAATTTTATATGAAAAAAAATAATCAAAAAAGTGCTTTATTGATCATGGATATTCAAAGTCCTACATTACAAATGCTGAAACAAGATTCATCTTTTCTTCCCTCCATCAAAAAAGCTATTCAAACAGCCAGAAGCAAAAATATTCTTGTGATTTACGTTGTAATAGGTTTTAGGAAAGGGTATCCAGAAATGAATACGAATAATAGATCTTCTACAAGAATTAAAAGTACTGGGATGAATTTAGATACTGAAGAAAATAAAACTGTGCATGAATCCGTAGCTCCACAAGAGGATGATATCATCATTACAAAAAAACGTGTAAGTGCATTCTCAGGTAGCGACCTTGAGATGATATTACGAGCACAAGATATCCAGCATATTGTGCTTACTGGTATTGCAACAAGTGGAGTGGTATTATCAACTTTAAGAGAAGCGGCAGATAAAGATTTTTCAATTACTGTTCTTGCAGATTGCTGTGCCGATATGGATGAAGAGGTACATCGTGTGCTTACTACCAAAATTTTTCCAAAACAGGCTGATGTATTGAATGTTAATGATTGGTGTAGTGAATAATCTACTACATTCTTTTTTTTAGTATATAATCATTATCCACTTTTGAGCAAAAAAAAGAGCTCCAGAAAACCTGAAGCTCTTTATGAATGTATTTTACAAGACTATTATTCTAACACTATTTTCTTAACTATTTCAAAATTAGTTTCATTCACTACAAAATGTATAAAATAAATCCCTTTAGATAATCCACTAATGTCAATACTATTATCAATTTGATTTGAATATTTTTCTTTAGAGATCAATTGTCCTGTTACAGAATAAATAGATGAAATATGACCTTTCTCTGAATAATCAAACATCACTATGCCATGAGAAGGATTCGGATATAAATTAAAGCCCATTGCATTATTTGAAATATCATTTACACCTGTGGTAAAGTCAGAGGTCTTATCAAATTTTTGAAATGTTGCAGTCACTTTATTCTCCGAACTCAACATATTTTGAAGACTCAAAATACTTATACTTTGATTTACTCTAAAACTTAAATAACTTGTAACAGTATTGTATGCAGAATTACCTGATTGAGTTGCACGCAATATGACTGTTCCTATAGTACCAGTCAGGTGAACAAGTCCTGTTGAGTCAATTCTTGCTGGTCCGGAAAGCACAGTCACTATTGGTGTTAACCCTGATGATATTGTAGCTGTAACATGAAAGTCAGAATCGGTTGTTAATTTAGCCCCTACACTACTCCATACTATTGTTTGGTTAGTTTTATTCACCCACAAAATAGTTTGAGCAAAACCTGCAAGATATGTTGCTGAAGCAACAACAGATGCTTTTATTATTGTATTTCCTTCTCCTACTATAGTAATTAATCCCAATGAATCAATTGTTGCTACTCTAGTGTTTGAACTGAAATATTTGATTGTCCCGTTTGTTGCTGAAGCTGAAACCATGAACGCTGGATCTGTTACATGCTTAGTAGGCATAGTAGTTACTGATACAAAATTTGTAAGTTTCGAAACAGTAAATACTCTGCTTGCTAAACCTGAAAGATAAGTACTAGAAGCTAAAACAGAAGCTGTAATAGTTGTGTTTCCTGCTGCAATAATTGTTATAGTTCCTAATGAATCTATAGTTGCTACTGCTGTATTTGAACTGGAATATTTGATTGTTCCATTTGTTGCTGTAGCCGATACTGAGAAAGCTGAATCTGTTACATGTTTTATAGGAATAAGAGCCAGTATTACTGTATTAGTAAGTTTCGCAACAGCGAATGATCTTGTAGCTGAACCGGCAAGATATGTCGCAGATGCAGGAACTGAAGCTGTAATTGTTACATTTCCATCTCCCACAATTGTTACCAATCCTAATGTATCTATTCTTGCAACAGCTGTATTTGAACTAAAATATTTGATTGTCCCACTTGTTGCTGAGGCTGATACTAAAAATGCTGAATCATTTACATGTTTTGCACTGATAGATGCTAGTGTTACTGTATTCAGAAGTTTTGATATAGTAAATGTTCTGGTTGCCGAACCTGCTAGGTAAACTGATGATGCAGAAACTGAAGCAGTAATTGTTACAGAACCTGCACCTGTAATTGTTACTAATCCTAATGAATCAATTGTAGCTAGAGATGTGTTTGAACTAGAATACCTGATAGTACCATTTGTAGCTGCAGCAGAAACCATAAACGATGCATCATTTACTTGTTTTGCAGGAATTGCTCCTAGAGTTACAGTATTAGTAAGTTTTAAAACTGAAAATGTTCGGGTTGCTATACCTGACAAATAATTTGCTGATGCTGAAACTGTAGCTGTAATAGTTACATTTCCTGCCCCTATAATAGTCACTTTACCTAATGAGTCAATTGTTGCTACGTTATGATCCGAACTTGAGAATTTAACCATACCATTTGTTGCTGTGGCAGAAACTAAGAATGATGAATCTGTTACATGTTTTGTAGGAATAGTAGCAAAAGTAATCGTATTAGTATATTTTGAGACGATAAATGTTCTGCTCGCTAAACCTGCCAAGTAATTATTTGAAGGAGGAACAGAAGCAATGATTGTTACATTTCCTGCTCCTAAAATAGTTACTAATCCTAATGAGTCAATTGTGGCTACGGTAGCGTTTGAACTGGAATAACTAATAGCTCCATTTGTTGCTGTGGCAGAAACCATGAATGATGAGTCATTCACATGCTTATTACTAATTAATGCCAATGTAATTGCATTCGTAAGTTTTGAAACAGTAAATGATCTGTAAACATCTTGTGCCGCTGAAAAAATAGTATCTCCAGCTTGTGATGCTTTAATTGTAACAGAACCTGTTAAGCCAGTAAGTGTAATTGTACTATCTGTTACTGAAGCAATTGATGCTCCTGATACGACAGTATAGGTAACTGTTAAACCTGATCCCGCAACTGCTTTTAATGTAAATGAAGAATCATTTACAAACTTGTTTGAGATGGCAGAAAAGGTAATTGTTTGTGGGGTAAGCGAAAAAGCTTTTGTGCTTCCAAAAAATGCTAATACACTCAGGAAAAGTAACTTTTTCATCATAGATGTTTTAAAAAGGTTTAGTTTTAAGTTATTCATTGGAATAAGATTAAGTTGTAAACAAGAATAAATTTAAAATATATTTCGCAACAAATCTATATAATAATATCTATTTTCAAAATAAATAGCATTATAAAAGTTTAAATGGTTTTAATTATGTAACTTATAAACCTATATAATTTAAAAACACATGCTAAAAAAATTATGTAAATAATTAAATATCAACACTTTAATATCGTACAAAAGCAATAGCCTATTTAGCACTCGATATTACACCTTTAATAAGTACTTAATTACGAGTAATTTATACTAAAAATCAATCCTAAATGTAAGCGGACTTAAATTACAAAATTTTAGAAATTCAGAAGTTTTAGCCTATAAATTAAACTATAAAACCCCTGCTATGCAATGGTTTTCTAGCACTGTAAACGAAGCAGAGAAATGTCGAACTTTTGGTGAGATTTAAAAAAAGTAATTGAATTCGTTAAATAATCTTTTCAACTTACGAATGTTTGTCGCTTATTCGTAAGCTAAAAATTAAATAGACATTAATTATTAGTTAAACACTAAATTTGGTTAAACTATTGTAATACTTTCGTGTCCTTTATAAATAATATTACATCTCAACAATAGCAATGATCTTTAGAAAGATAATATTCTCTATTCTCTTAGTTTCAATGACCACAAAATTGCTGGGTGGGTTTATATTTTTTCATGAATTTAAAGTAGCATCTAATAAATCGGAAGTTTCAGCAAAATCAACTTCTGGCGGTCTTTTGGTATCTTTCGAGTTATTGGGTTTAAAATTAGAATCAGATACAAACACAGAAATTTCTAAGCATCATTTTCTTGATAATCTATTTTCTAGTAAATTATTTTCCTTAATAACAACAGTAACTACAAATATCTCTTACGACAATATATTCTCTATTCCGACCACTTCAAAAAATTGCACAAAGCAAGCTTTTTATCAAACATTTAGGATATAAGCAGAATACATTCTTAATACAGTTTCCTAGGATATATTAATATCTCAATTTTGATTATCACCATATTTCGGTGGTAATGCTTAATATATTCAATTGTCAAAAAATTTACTACAAATAATATTAATAAAATTTATGAAAACACTAAAAATTTTAGTTTTTGTTGTGCCTGTTATTTTTCTTTACTCATGCGTGAGTTCTAAAAAATACAAAGCCCTTGATTCGTCTTTCAAAACTGCACAAATAAATGAAAAAAATTGCGGTGAACTTCTTAGAAATGTTCAATCATTAAACAATGAGCTCACAAATCAATTAAAAACTCAACAAGAAAAAGCTGATTACTTAAACAAGAATAACACACAGATTATTGGTGCTTTGCAAGACATGTCAGTACTTACTAGCAAACAGGCAGAAAGTGTAAAACAGTCTCTTCAAAATCTGTCTCAAAAAGATGCATATATCATGAATCTACAATCAGCCATAGCCAGAAAAGATTCTTTGAATATGATCTTGGTGATGAACCTAAAAAGTTCACTCGCTAATATTAATGATGACGACATCAATATTAAAGTTGAAAAAGGTGTAGTATATGTTGATATTTCTGATAAGCTTTTATTTAACAGTGGAAAGTATGAAGTTACAAAACAAGCTCATGAAGTTTTAGGAAAAGTTGCTACAGTATTAAATGCACATCCAGAGATAGATTTTATGGTAGAAGGTCATACAGATAATGTTCCTATTCATACTCCATATTTTGAAGACAATTGGGATTTAAGTGTGAAACGGGCAACTTCAATAGTAAGAATACTTGAAACAAAATATCATATAAATCCTTCACGTATGACTGCCTCTGGTCATAGCGAATTTCTTCCTGTAGCTTCTAATAAAACTAAGGAAGGGAAAGCACTTAATCGCAGAACGCGTATTATCATATTGCCTCAACTAGATCAATTTTTTAAGTTAATGTTAAAAAAATAATTTTTAAATTTTAATTACAACTGAAAGGTCGTTTTGAAAATCGATTCGGCTTTTCTTAAACATACTATTATGATGAAAAAATTCAAAAATCTTAATGATAACGAAATTGAGTTATTATTAAATGCTCCTGCTTTGTTTTCTGTATTTGCTGCTAGTAATGATCACGAAATTACTAGTGCTCAAAAATCCGATGCCATTAAACTTGCACATTTAAAATCTTTCTCTTCTGACGACTTATCTTTACTATCGTATTATTCAGAGGTTGAGAAAAAGTTCAAAACAAATTTCGAATCAATTGTAAAAAAATATGCTCCATTTGATGATAAAAAACGTGAGGAATTAGAGATTGAAATAGAAAAAGTAAATTTGGTTATTTCTAAACTGGATACTGATTTTGCAAACGCACTTCATAGGAGTCTATGTAATTACGCAGAACATGTAAAAAAATCTGACAAAAGTGTATTGGAAAATTTTATTTTCCCGATTCCAATTAATGGAATAAGTAGGTATTAGAAATTTGTAAAGATTCAATATTCAGTAATCAAATTTGTTAACACTTTTAGATTTGTTTACTGAATATTGTATATCATTTTTTAAATTTATAGGTAACAATGATCTCAAAATTTAAATTACAAATTAGGACTTATAGAAAAGTCTTTTTCCAGCAAAATTGTAAATTGGCGTTAAGAATATTTCTGTTCATCTTTTTCTTCAGTTTCATAAAAATAGCATTTAGTCAAAATAATAATATCAGTCTCACTGTTAAAAGTGATTCAATTGATTTTACTGAAAATGCCAATAAAATCAGTTTAGAAAATGAATCCTATTTGTATTTTATAACCAATGATCAGCGACCAATAATCAAGATTGAAGTTAAACAAAATAATATTCCGAATTCAGATGCGATTTCACTTTTACCATCCGATAATTATTTAATTCTCGATTCATTGAAGTCAACTTCAAATGGAGTATTCATGGGTAGAGTTAAGATTTATGATGTTCTTAATAATTCAAAGCTCATTTTAAATTTTAAAGTTGGTAACAATATGTATGCTTACAACTTGCTGCCAATAATCATACCAGTTGCAAATACTGATTTAAAAAATGTTGATGCTTTTCAGGAAGAACAAAAAACAATTGAAATTCCGGTAACTAATGGCTTTAATATTAAAACAGACAACGCATTTATTACCGGTAAAGATTTTGATTACAAACTTTCAAGCTTTTTAAATTTTTTGACAATAACTATAAAACCTCATTTAATTGGATCAAAACAGTTGAGCATTCCGCTAAAAAGTATTTTACCTATCATTGATAATAAAGCTAATCTTACTAATAACATTCAGGATCTAACTTTGAATGTTAATGTAAAATCTTTTAAACTGTCGTATATAAATTTTGATAAAACAACTGTTTTTTACTCACCAGATATAAAAGTTAGTGAGCAAATAGTTGTTGATTACAATACTTTTTTCGAGCAGAATAAAACATACAGAATAGAAGATCAACAAAATCCCGGAGGAACATTAATTGCCGAGTTGTATGTTGAATCAATTTTGGAAAGCAAAAAGGTTATTTGTAAGATAAAGCCTTTTAATTTTCATAAAATTTTAGACGGATATTTATATATAAAAGATGCTGAAAAAAGCAGATTTATATGCAACATAAGTATAAGTGAAAAACCGAAAATAGAAAAAGTATTTTTAAGAAAAGATGGCGATGATTGGGATGAAAGTTTAACTGTTCATCCAGGTGAAAAAGTTGATGTTAGAATACAAGGTAAAGGACTTGATGTGAATAGAATTCAATTTGATGGAATTGATGATATTAAAAGAGATTCTATAAAATCTTCAGATGAAGTTGTTTTTTTTAAAATGAAAATCCCGCTTTCAATTTCGCACAAACACATTTCTATTTTTTTAGATAAAAAAGAAACCATACATCAACTTAGTGTGAAAGAATATAAGAAACCCTCGCAGTTTGATTTTGTTTCGATAAACTATGGTCAAAGTGATATTGCAATGAATGATGAAAGTCTCATTAAACCTGTGTTTTATGATGGTATTATTAAAGATGTTAACTTAAGATTTAACCCAAATAAAATTGATGCTAATGATAAAATATTCGGTAAGCAATATATCAATATCGAGGTTAGGTTACTTAATAAAGATAATGACTTGATTGAAATTGAAAATATTGAAAATATAGTTGTATGTCCAGGAGAAAAATCTCCAAGAAGTAAGCATTATGATGAATCCGATTGTAACGAGCCTTTAATAAATTTAAATGATTACCTCGATCATAAGACTTATAACCTTCCTGCATTCACGCAAATTGTTATCAAAATCAGCCATGACGAAAGTAAGTATGATGACACCAAAGGATATAAAAAGAAGATCAAATTAATTCTTGTTCGGAAATACAATTATGATTTACAATTATCTTTTCCAACAGGTCTATTAGTTAAAGATTTTGGCGAAGGTGGTGGTATAAATAATCTTTCTGGAATCAGCGCAGCAGTTTTATTTAATATCACTCCTTATGAAGAAAAGAATCCGGGTAAATTAAAACCATATTCACTTGGGGCAGGTTTTCTTGCTCTAAATGCATTAAATCTTAATAGTAATGCAAATTCCGATTTAGGGATCGTAGTAATGGGAACTGTTCAGCCATTCAGAAAAAATGCTAAGTTCAGTGTGCCTATTTATTTGGGTTACGGATATTTTGTAAAGAGTGGAAGATTCTTTGAAATACTTGGACCAGGAATACAATTTAATTTTTAGTTTAAATATTATAATGACTTTATGAAATAAGGAAAAGAATAGCTATAAAACAGTCGAACCATTGAAGATCCTTATTTTACTGAAAATATTTGAGGTTTCGACAAAAACCGAATTGAGTTATCTCTTATTCCGGATGGAATTAGTGCGGGTGTTTCCTTCCCCTGCTGCAGATTTATTAAATCATTAAATTTTTGCTGCACTTGTCACTAAAATTGACAAGTGCTTATTTCAGACGCAGATCTTAAGCACTAAATATCTTTTCATAAAACTCTTTATCATTTTAAAATGTTATATTAAACTTACAGATGATTAAAGAGTATTTAGGTATCTTTTTTAAAATTCTAAATCGTAAATTTACCAAATGGATAAGAGTCTCCGCAAAGGATTTTATTTTAAGAATTATGAGGAACAACAAGTTGATCCTTTTGAAAAATTGTTTGAGATTTTTACAGAATTGATTACGTTTACCTCTGGTGATTTTGATGAAGCCATTGATTGGATGCGTGAACTCGATAAAGAATACAAATTCACCACGGAAGATTATACTATTGACGATTTTATTGAAGACCTCAAAAAGAAAGGATATATACGTGAAGAAATAAAAGAGGATGGTTCGGGTGGTATGGGAATTACTTCAAAAACCGAACGTGCAATTCGTCAGCACGCATTAGATCAGATATTCGGGAATTTAAAACGTTCCGGTTCTTCCGGCAATCATAAAACAAAATATGCAGGCAATGGCGATGAACAAACGGGAGAATTCAGGCAATATCTTTTTGGAGATGCATTGGAAAGTATTTCATTAACGGAGAGTTTGCGAAATGCACAGATCAATAATGGTGTTTCAGATTTCACATTAACAGAAAATGATTTAGTTGTTGAAGACTATCAATTCAAAGCACAGATGAGTACTGTGTTGATGATTGATATTAGTCATAGCATGATATTGTATGGAGAAGACAGAATTACTCCTGCAAAAAAAGTTGCCATGGCATTAGCAGAATTAATAACTACCAGATATCCCAAAGACACCATTGATATTTTGGTTTTTGGGGATGATGCCTGGCCGATTGCCATTAAAGATTTACCATTTTTAAAAGTGGGTCCATATCATACAAATACCGTTGCAGGCTTGCAACTTGCGATGGACTTACTCCGAAGGAAACGAAATACCAACAAACAAATTTTTATGATAACCGATGGAAAGCCCAGTTGTGTGCGCAGGAAAGATGGAACTTATTATATGAATAGTGTTGGACTTGATCCATACATCGTGGAGCAATGTTATACGGAAGCAAGGCAAGCTCGTAAACTTCATATTCCGATTACAACATTTATGATTGCAAACGATCCGTATTTACAACAATTTGTAAATGGATTTACCGAAGCAAATCAGGGTAAAGCATTTTATACAGGATTGAAAGGATTAGGTGAAATGATTTTTGAAGATTACGAAACCAACAGAAAGAAAAAAATAAAATAACACATGAATATTAATAAGATTAAAACTTTCGGAGAATTGAAGAAATCGGGATACGTGAGTAAACCGATAAAAATGGAATTGCGCGATAATCTGATCTCAAAAATAAAAGTTGGTCAACAAATTTTTGAAGGAGTACATGGCTTTGAAAATACTGTTATACCGGAATTGGAACGTGCAATACTCTCCAAACATAATATTAATTTGTTGGGATTACGCGGACAAGCGAAAACTCGTCTTGCACGCAAAATGATTGAATTGTTGGATGAATATATTCCTTTCATCGAAGGTTCTGAAATTAATGATGATCCGTTTCATCCGATCTCTCGTTTTGGAAAAGAGTTGTTAGCTGAAAAAAAGGATGCGACACCCATTTCATGGTTGCATCGCAGTGAACGTTTTTCTGAAAAGTTGGCAACACCTGATGTTACCGTTGCAGATTTAATTGGTGATGTAGATCCGATAAAAGCAGCGAATATGAAATTATCTTATGCCGATGATCGCGTGATTCATTTTGGAATGATCCCTCGTGCTAACCGTTGCATTTTTGTGATCAATGAGTTACCCGATTTGCAAGCAAGAATACAAGTTGCTTTGTTCAATATTTTACAGGAAGGTGATGTGCAGATTCGAGGATATAAAGTGCGCATGCCTTTGGATATCCAATTTGTATTTACTGCAAACCCTGAAGATTATACCAATCGTGGAAGTATTGTAACACCATTAAAAGACAGAATCGGTTCTCAAATACTCACACATTACCCCGACACTATTGAAGTTGCAAGAAAGATTACAGAACAAGAAGCTAAATTAAATACAGAGCAATCAGAGTTGGTGTATATACCCTCACTTGCTAAAGATCTGCTCGAACAAATAAGTTTTGAAGCTCGTCAAAGTGGATATATAGATAATAAAAGTGGTGTGAGTGCACGTATGAGTATCACTGCATTTGAGAATTTAGTGAGTACTGCCGAACGAAGAGCATTGAAATCAGGAGCAACAAAAACTGTTGTTCGTCTTTCAGATTTTATGGGAATAATTCCAGCCATTACCGGAAAAG
>Ga0265327_10005513_pt1 | contig 10524 bp, 8 predicted proteins | sample 41621metaG_FD_202089 | JGI IMG/M metagenome (GOLD analysis project Ga0265327, IMG submission 202089) | Rhizosphere microbial communities from Carex aquatilis grown in University of Washington, Seatle, WA, United States - 4-16-21 metaG | ecosystem: Host-associated > Plants > Roots > Rhizosphere >... | reverse complement strand
CGGATCAAATGCGCCAGGCCATTCTTGACGGCATGGTTCCGATCGGACACCGAGGTGGTACCCAGGATATTACCGGCATCATGGAAGAGCCCCATATCCAGCCAGGCCGCAGCTTGACCGCTAAATCTATCGGCGGAGCTGTTGGACTTGCCCACAAATCATCAGGAGAGGCAGTCAAACGCGCGATCGATGCTGCCGGTAACTTCTGGCATAACACTTTGCTGTGGGACCGCGTAGGCGATCTGCAGGCAGGTATCTATGCCAACATGAAACCATACCTCATGCGCAAGGGATTATCTGAGGCAGATGCCGGGCGGATGGCTGCTCACTGGGCGAATCGTTTCGCTGGTGCTTTGCCGAATGAATCGATGTCAGCTACGGCGCGCAAGGTGGCCAACCTGATGTTGTTCTCCAGATCGTTCACCGTTGGCAACCTTGGGGTAATGAAGGATATGTTCACCGGCATGCCAAAAGATGTGCAGGCTCAGATCCGCATGGGTTCTGGCGAGCTTGCATTAAAGGCAGCCAAGAGTGCTGGACGTCGCAAGGCAATTGCTGCTTTTGTCCTAGACATCGGACTGATGTATGCCATGAACTCTATGCTGCAGGATTGGCTGGACCATGAGAAGCGTGGGAAGAGCATGAGTGCGATCGAGCGCGGTTATCTCGACCGCTTCAGCGCATCTATGTCTGAGCTGGCTGACAAGCCGTTTTCTCGCAGTCCGTTCGCAGTCATTGGCGATATTATGTCGAACAGTGAAAATGAACCAGGAAAAGAGCGTCGCATTCACTGGGGAACTGATGATAATGGCACCGAGCAATATATCCGCATGCCTGTCGGTAAGATTGGTGAAGAGTTTGAAGGCTGGATGACATCTCCACTTGAGACATTCAAGAAGAAGTTGTCACAGTTCTCTAGGCCTTTGGAACAGACGTTCACCAACGACAAAGGCTTCGGGCAGCGCGTATATAACCCTGATGCAGAGGGATTGTCTGGAATGGCAGAGACTGCAGGCCGGGTTGTTGCCAACATCATGAAGGCACAGATCCCATTTGATCAAGCTCAGTCTGCTGTAGATTGGTATAACGGTGCAGCAAATGATGCTGACAAGGCCAAGATCCTATCACCTCTCGCTGGGATTACATTCAGCAACGGTGCTCCTGGCGGTCCTGCTGTCGGGGAAATGTATGATGCAAGCCGTAAGCACCAGTCTGCTGTTGCCGATATCATGCCTGCCGCTAAGCGTGCATTGAAGCTTGGTGATGAAGACCTAGCCAGGAGCCTGATGGAATCTGCACACATGACCCCCAAGGAAATTGGCAAAGTCATCACGCATCAAGAGGTTCCGGAGTCTCGGCTCAATAAGCGCGCGCTAAAGGAATTCTACAAGCATGCAGACGATGAGCAAAAGGCACGTATGGACAAGGCCCTTGAGTCACGCTAGGATAGTCGGCATGAGATGGATACTCCCACTCCTTCTGCTTTCTGCGTGCTCTGATCATCCGCCAGATGCAGGCCATGCCACCTATGTTCCACAGGTGCATGGCTCGTTCCAGTCAAAGACCTATCCAGTTGGCGATGACGAGCACGTTGTCGTGTTCGATGTTCCGAATCGCGTGTTTCCAAATCGCTGCCTGGTATATGTCAACGAAAAGCTTGGGACTACCAATATGCGATGTGATGATGCCGACACCGGTCCACTTCCTGAGCAAGGCCCTCCTCTGGAGAAATAGTCAGTGTTACAATATCGCCTTTTCCACAGCGATTTGTGACGTCATTTACGACAGCGCCCCTGAAACTAAGCAACCGCGCCATCGTCGAGTCTCTCCTTTCGCACCATAGATTTTGAGATGGATTTTTGAGAAGGATCAATTACATGCAAGCAACCGTTGAAACCCTGAGCACTCTTGAACGACGCATCACGATCAAGTTGCCAAAGCAGCCGCTGGAGGAAGAAGTCGGCAAGCGCCTGGTGGGGTTGTCTCGCACCGCAAAGCTGCAGGGTTTTCGCCCCGGTAAGGTGCCGCTGAGTCTGGTTCAAAAAAATTACGGTCCGCAAGTGCGTGACGAAGTGTTTTCCAATGCCGTTGAAACCAGCTTTTCTGATGCGGTTGAGCAACACAAGCTGCGTGTTGCAGGATATCCGAGCATCGAGCACAAGCCATTCAATGAAGCCGATGCAGATTTTGAATATGTGGCTACCTTCGAAGTGTTCCCTGAAGTGGTTGTTGGTGACCTGTCCGGGGTGGCCATTGAGCGTTCGAAGGTGTCTGTGACCGAGAAAAACGTCGACAAGACGGTTGAAGTGCTGCGCAAGCAACGCGCAAGCTTCGAGCCGGTCAAGCGCGCCGCCAAGAAGGGCGACCGTGTCAATGTAGCCTTCCATGCGGAAATCGATGGTGAAGAAGTTGAAAGCACCAATGGTCAGGGCATTGATCTGGTTCTGGGTGAAGATGGCCGCATTGCCGAGTTCGACGAAAATCTCGTTGGCGCCAAGGCTGGCGTGACCAAGAAGTTCGACATCACGTATGCCGAAGACAATCCGACCCCGCAACTGGCAGGCAAGACGGTTTCCTACGAGGTGACCGTCAACAGTGTTGCCCAGATCAAGCTGCCGGAAGTGGATGCTGAATTTGCAAAGCAGTTGGGTGTGGAAGACGGCGATGTCGAAAAAATGCGTGCTGACATCAAGGAAAGTCTTGAGCAGGAAGTGGCCAAGCGTGTACGTGCAACCCTCAAGGAACAAGTGTTCCAGGCGCTGCTGGGCGCAGTCACCATTGAATTGCCAAAGTCGTTGGTTGAGTTCGAAACCGGCCGTCTGATTCAGGCTGTCCGTCAGGATCTGGAACGTCGCGGTACTGACCTGACCGGTGTAAACCTCGAGCCATCGCTGTTCCTTGAGCAGGCACGCCGTAACGTAGGTTTGCGCGTGATCCTCGGTGAAACCATCAACAAGAACGAGTTGCACGCTAACGCCGACCAAGTGCGTGCCATGGTGAATGAATTCGCCAAGAGCTTTGAGCATCCTGAAGAAGTGGTGCGTTGGTACTACGCTGATCCTTCTCGTCTTGATGAGCCAGTCAGTCTGGCAACGGAAGAAAATGTCGTCGCCTGGGTGCTGGAACGCGCCAAGGTCAATGACAAGAAGGTGACCTTTGATGAATTGATGGGGAACAAGGCCTGATGAGCACACGCAGCAGTTGGGAGCCCCAAGGGCTCGGGTATATTCCGATGGTGGTCGAGCAGAGCGGTCGTGGGGAACGGTCCTACGACATCTACTCACGGCTGCTGAAGGAACGGGTGATTTTTCTGGTTGGGCCGGTTAACGACATGACGGCCAATCTGGTGGTCGCGCAGCTGCTGTTTCTTGAAGCGGATAATCCTGACAAGGATATTTCGCTCTACATCAATTCCCCAGGTGGATCGGTGACGGCGGGCATGGCGATTTACGACACCATGCAATTTATCAAGCCCGATGTCAGCACCTTGTGTATTGGTCAGGCCGCAAGCATGGGCGCGCTGCTACTGACTGCCGGCGCCAAGGGTAAGCGTTTCTGCCTGCCGAATTCGCGTGTGATGATTCACCAGCCGTTGGGTGGCTTCCAGGGTCAGGCGTCGGATATCGAGATTCACGCCAAGGAGATCCTGTTCCTGCGCGAACGCCTGAACCAGATTCTGGCTTCGCATACAGGCCAGTCGATTGAGACCATCGAGCGTGACACAGATCGCGACAACTTCAAGAGTGCGGAAGATTCCGTGCAATATGGTTTGGTAGACCGGGTCATTGCCAGCCGCACAGATGCCGCATAAGATATAACCCATCAAATTAATCGAGAACAGCCATGACCAGTAAGTCTGAAGGTGAGAAGCTGCTGTATTGCTCGTTTTGTGGCAAGAGCCAGCACGAAGTCAAAAAACTCATCGCCGGACCTTCCGTATTCATCTGCGATGAATGCGTAGACCTCTGCAACGACATCATTCGCGAAGAGGTGCAAGGCGATGGCGGCCTGATCGCTCGTAGCAACAGCCTGCCTACGCCCAAGGAAATCAGCGACATTCTCGACCAGTATGTCATCGGACAGCCTGCTGCCAAGCGCATCCTGTCGGTTGCTGTCTACAATCACTACAAGCGTCTGGATCAAAGCGGCCACAAAGATGATGTTGAGATCGCCAAGACCAATATCCTGCTGATCGGTCCGACCGGTTCCGGCAAGACCTTGCTTGCCCAAACGCTGGCGCGGGTACTTGATGTGCCATTCGTGATGGCAGATGCGACGACGCTGACCGAAGCAGGTTACGTGGGTGAAGACGTCGAAAACATCATGCAGAAGCTGTTGCAGAAATGTGATTACGATGTTGAAAAAGCCCAGCGTGGTATTGTCTATATTGACGAGATTGACAAGATCTCGCGCAAGTCAGACAACCCCTCCATCACTCGCGACGTTTCGGGCGAGGGTGTACAACAGGCGCTGCTCAAACTGATCGAAGGCACGGTGGCTTCAGTGCCACCACAAGGTGGACGCAAGCATCCAAATCAGGACTTTGTTCAGTTGGACACCACCAATATCCTGTTCATTTGCGGTGGTGCGTTTGACGGCCTTGAAAAGGTGATCCAACGCCGTTCCGAAAAGGGCGGCATGGGTTTCGGAGCCGAGCTCAAGAGCAAGGAAGATGGCCGTGCAGTGGGGGAGGTGTTGCGCGGTGTGGAACCGGAAGATCTGATCAAATTCGGACTGATCCCTGAGTTTGTAGGGCGTTTGCCAGCAGTTGCAACGTTGGAGTCGCTAGACGATGCTGCTCTGATGCGTATTCTGGTTGAACCCAAAAACGCCCTGACCAAGCAATACGTCAAATTATTCAAGATGGAAGGTGTCGAACTCGAGTTCCGTGAAGCTGCCTTGCGATTGGTCGCCAAGAAAGCGCTGGAGCGGAAGACTGGTGCCCGTGGCCTGCGCTCGATTCTCGAACACTCGCTGATCGATATCATGTTCGACCTACCTTCTCTGCAGAATCTTGAAAAAGTCGTGGTGGATGACGGCGTGATTCGCGGTGATACACCCCCTCTGCTGATCTATTCTGATCAGCCGCGTCTCGCAGAGTCTGCCGGCTAGGCAATATTTAGCTTACGATATTTGCGTGTTGGGCCTTGAATTGGCCTGACACGCCCTTATCTTAAGAGTTGTAAGTTTCAGGCCTGTTGCCTGGAATTTCTCATACCGAGGTTCTCATGACTGAAATTGCCCCTTCCGTTGTAACGCTGGAAAGCGATCTGCTACCGTTGCTGCCCTTGCGCGACGTTGTGGTTTATCCGCATCTTGTGATCCCTTTGTTCGTCGGTCGCGCCAAGTCAGTCAAGGCGCTGGAAATCGCTTCTGAACAGAACAAGCAGATTTTGCTGGTGGCACAAAAGTCAGCCAATAAAGATGATCCGGAAGCCTCTGATCTGTATGAAATCGGAACAGTTGCGACCGTGCTGCAGATGCTCAAGTTGCCTGACGGCACCGTGAAGGTGCTGGTCGAAGGCGTGCATCGCGCCCGTGTGCTGGAGTTTGTGGAAAACGACGAACTGTTATCTGCCAAGGTCGAGCTGATTGAGCCGCAGAAGAACGACGACAATGAAATTCAGGCGCTGATGCGCACGGTGTTCACCCAGTTTGACCAGTACGTCAAACTGCACAAGAAGATTCCTCCTGAGATTTTGACTTCGCTCGCCACCATTGACGATGGCGGGCGTCTTGCTGACACCATTACTGCACATCTGTCGTTGAAGCTTGAGGAAAAGCAGCAGATTCTCGAAATGATCGACATCGGGAAACGGCTGGAACACCTACTTGGCGTACTGGAAGCCGAAATTGACATCCTGCAGGTGGAGAAGCGTATCCGCGGGCGCGTGAAGCGCCAGATGGAAAAGAGCCAGCGCGAGTATTACCTGAACGAACAGGTTAAAGCCATTCAGAAGGAACTCGGCGAACAGGACGAAAACGCCGACATTGATGAGCTGGATCAGAAAATCAAAGCTGCACACATGCCCAAGGAGGCTCTGGCCAAGGTGCAGGCTGAGATGAAGAAGCTCAAAATGATGTCCCCCATGTCTGCCGAAGCGACCGTGGTGCGCAACTACGTGGAGACGCTGGTGGCGCTGCCCTGGAAGAAGAGGACCAAAATCAGCAAGGATCTACTTGCGGCTGAAAAGATTCTCGACGCCGACCATTACGGCCTTGAGAAGGTCAAGGAACGCATCATTGAATACCTCGCCGTGCAGCAGCGCGTAGACAAGATCAAGGCCCCAATCCTGTGCCTGGTGGGTCCACCGGGCGTAGGTAAGACATCGCTAGGCCAGAGCATCGCCAAGGCCGTAAATCGCAAGTTTGTGCGTATGGCGTTGGGCGGTGTACGTGACGAATCCGAGATTCGTGGACATCGGCGCACCTATATCGGTTCCATGCCGGGCAAGGTGCTACAAAGCATGAGCAAGATCGGCGTGAAGAATCCGCTGTTCCTGCTGGATGAAGTGGACAAAATGGGGCAGGATTTCCGCGGCGATCCTTCTTCGGCGCTGCTTGAGGTTCTTGATCCGGAACAGAATCATACCTTTGTGGATCACTATGTCGAGGTTGAGTATGACCTGTCAGATGTGATGTTCGTCGCGACCTCTAACTCGCTGAATATTCCACCGGCCTTGCTTGACCGGATGGAAGTGATCCGGCTCGCCGGTTATACCGAGGATGAGAAGGTGAATATCGCCATGAAATATCTGCTGGCGAAGCAGATGAAGACGCATGGTTTGAAGGAATCGGAAATCAACATCTCGGAAGGTGCCGTGCGTGACATCGTGCGTTACTACACGCGTGAGGCTGGTGTTCGTAGTCTTGATAGAGAAATCTCCAAGATTTGCCGCAAGGTAGTCAAGGAGCTTCTGACCGGATCGAAAGCCAAGGCAACCAAACGCGTAACGGTGACGCCGCGTAATCTTGATAAATATCTTGGCGTGCAGCGTTACGACTTCGGCCTGGCAGGCAAGGAAAACCAGGTTGGGCAGGTCACAGGTTTGGCTTGGACTGAAGTAGGTGGTGAACTGCTGACTATCGAAACAGTGCTGTTGCCGGGTAAGGGCAAGACCATTACCACCGGCAAGCTGGGTGAAGTGATGCAGGAATCCATCCAGGCAGCCATGAGCGTGGTGCGTAGTCGTGCAAAGCGCTTGGGCATCAACGAGGATTTTCACGAAAAGAACGACATACACATTCACTTGCCGGAAGGGGCAACGCCTAAGGACGGCCCGTCAGCAGGCATTGCTATCTGCACGGCCCTGGTTTCAGTACTGGCCAATATCCCTGTGCGTGCCGATGTTGCCATGACCGGAGAAATTACCTTGCGTGGCGAGGTGCTACCGATTGGCGGTCTCAAGGAAAAGCTGCTGGCAGCACACCGTGGCGGCATCAAAACCGTGATGATTCCAGAGCAGAACGTCAAGGATCTGGTGGATATTCCTGACAATATTAAGAACCGGCTTGATATCCATCCGGTGCAGTGGATTGATCAGGTGCTGGAAATCGCGCTGGAACGTATGCCGGAGCCGCTTGCAGCATCTGTGCCTTCAGTTGAAATTGCTGCTGGTAGCAATGTCGTGGAACCCGCTGTGATCACCAAGCATTAATCAGAAAATATAACCTGGGAAAGCCTTGACACAGGCTTTTCCTGCTTGCTATAAAGCCGGTAGCAGGTGAAATCCTGTTTTCTTGAATAATGTCGAAAGGGGAATACGATGGCGAATAAGTCTGAACTGATTGATCAAATAGCCAAGACAGCTGGCCTCTCCAAGGCTGCTGCAGGGCGTGCACTTGATGCAGCTACTGATGCGATTACCAAGTCTCTGAAAAAGGGTGACCTCGTGACCCTGATCGGATTCGGGACCTTCTACGTAGGAAAGCGCGCTGCTCGCAGTGGTCGTAATCCCCGCACTGGCGCAGCAATCAAGATCAAGGCTGCAAATTCTCCGAAGTTCAGGGCTGGCAAATCGCTCAAGGATGCTGTAAACTAGCGGACTTTGGTGATTCAGCGGCATCAAGCGGGTGCTTAGCTCAGTTGGTAGAGCGTCGCCCTTACAAGGCGAATGTCGGCGGTTCGACCCCGTCAGCACCCACCAACAATGTTGCGCTGAATAGCAAATAAAGACGGGCAAAGTTTTACCTGAAAAGTTTAAAGGAGTGGTAGTTCAGTTGGTTAGAATACCGGCCTGTCACGCCGGGGGTCGCGGGTTCGAGTCCCGTCCACTCCGCCAACAATAAATGGCGAGCCATCTGGCTCGCCATTTTTGTTTCTGGCGTCCCCACGCCTTCTGCGCAGGCTATACCGTCTGTGATATAGTCTCCGTTTTCAATTTTCTGCTCGGAATCCTCGCGATTGATGCGTTAGCGTGGATCTGATGCTTGTAACAGAAAGATATCAGTATGTTAGAAACATTTCGTGAGCATTCCAAAGGATGGCTCGCCAAGCTGATCCTGGCCTTCATTACAGTACCTTTTGCTTTATGGGGGATTGACTCTTACCTGCAAGGGGCGGGTTCCAACGTTGCGGTTGCAAAGGTGGATGGGAGCACGATTACTGTTCAGGAATACAGTAATGCCTTGCAGGAGACGCGTACCCAACTGCAAGCGTCAGGTAAAACCGACCCTGCACTTTTAGAAGATCCGGCAGTCAAGGAGTCTGTACTGAACAAGTTGATCGTGACACGTTTGCTGAACGCAGAAGTCAAGCGTACCAGACTGACTGTTGGCGACGATCAACTGGGTAAATACATTATGGGTTTGCCGGACTTTCAGCAAAACGGCAAGTTCTCTCAGGAACTGTACGACAACATCCTGAGCCAGAACCATCTGACACCGACCCAGTTTGAAGCTCGCATACGTGCAAGTCTGCTTTCGCAAACCGCTCGCACAAGTATTGCTGCGACAGCAAATGCGCCACAACTAGTTGTAGACAATATTCTTCGCATAGAAAATCAGCAGCGCGAGGTAAGCGTTGCGGATATCAAGGCCGATGATTTTCTGAGTCAGACCAAGGTGGATGCTCCGCAGGTTCAAGCCTTTTATGACAAGAACAAGGATAAGTTCCGTGTTCCTGAGCAGGTTAAGATTGAATATGTCATGCTCTCGGCCAATAATTTCATCCCGACCATGCAGGTCTCAGAAGATGAAGTGAAAAAGTATTACGCCGAAAACGCGACCAAATTCCAGGGTGATGAGCAGCGCCGCGCCAGCCACATTTTGTTCAGTTTTGGCGGAAAGACTGATGCAGCCTCCAAGAAGGCTATTCAAGACAAAGCCTTGGAAGTGCTGGCCGAGGTCAAGAAAAACCCCAAGAAATTTGCAGAGCTTGCCAAGAAGTATTCACAGGATCCTGGATCTGCAGAAAAGGGTGGTGATTTGGGTGTCTTCGGCCGCGGTATGATGGTGAAGCCTTTTGAAGAAGCCGTATTCAGCATGGCGCCTGGTGCTATCAGTGATCTGGTGGAATCGGAATTTGGTTACCACATTATCCAACTGACTGAAATCAAGGGGCAGGGTAAGTCTTTTGATGAGGCGAAGGCCAATATTCGTGGAGATTTGCTTTACCAGAAGGCGCTTGCCAAATTTGCTGAGCAAGCAGAATCATTCAGTAACATGGTTTATGAGCAGTCTGACAGCCTTCAACCTGTGGTGAAGAGTTTTGGCTTGCAGACCCAAACCAGTCAGTGGATGAGCCGTACCGACGCCAAGAATTTTTTCAAGAACGACAAACTGGTGAACGCCATTTTCTCCAGTGAGGCGATCAAGGATAAGCGCAATACCGAGGCTGTAGAAGCGGCACCGAATACGCTCGTTTCTGCCCGGGTTGTCGAATACAAGCCTGAAGCCGCACGTAAGTTCGAGGAAGTCCGTCCTGCCTTGGAAACTTATCTCAAGCATGAGCAGGCAATGACCCTGGCCAATAAAAAGAGCTCAGAGATTCTTGCTGCACTGCGTGGCGGTAAGGGATCTCCTGATTTGAACTGGATTCCGCCAGTGGTGATTGATCACAAGACTGCACAAGGTTTGAGTGATGAGGTGATGGGCAAGGCTTTTACAATTGATGCAGCCAAAACACCTGCTTACGATGTGGTCGAGAAGAAGAACGTTGGCTACACCTTGATCCGGATCAGTCATGTGGATAGTAAAGTGCCTACCGATGCCGCCGAAAGAAAGCCGCTGGCTGATGAAGTGCAAGCGGCATTGGCAGAGGAATATATCTCTGCTTATCTCTCAGGGTTGAAGGCTAAAGTCAGTATTGAAGTCAAGAAACAGTTGCTGAATAGCAATCTTCAATAAGTGTGGATTTAATCCAGACGTAAAAAAAGGGGGCGGTAAAGCCCCTTTTTTTACGTCTATATCTGAACTAAAACTTTAAACCATGGATTCCACAGATCCAGCAGCGGTGGTATTCATGCCGCCATCCACATAGGTAATCTCCCCCGTTACGCCACTGGCTAGATCGCTGCAGAGGAA
>Ga0265327_10005512_pt1 | contig 10525 bp, 9 predicted proteins | sample 41621metaG_FD_202089 | JGI IMG/M metagenome (GOLD analysis project Ga0265327, IMG submission 202089) | Rhizosphere microbial communities from Carex aquatilis grown in University of Washington, Seatle, WA, United States - 4-16-21 metaG | ecosystem: Host-associated > Plants > Roots > Rhizosphere >... | reverse complement strand
AGTTCTTCCAAGATAGCCTCCGTGATGACAAGGATTATAAATCCCCTTGCATCCCTCCGCAAGGATAACATACTTACAAGGATGTTATGGGATTTTCCTCACACCACTCGTCCACACATATTCCACATCCGGTTCTTCTTCGGGCGACGCGAAGCCGCCGGCCGGTATTTTCGAATGTGCGGGTTCATTTCATCCATTGTATATCCGATTTGTCTCAAGCAGGTGAATATTGCAGAAAAAATAGGAGGAAAAGGCTATCAAGGGTAAAATTACGAGTGTGAACAGGCTTTCATGCGATCTACACAAATTCTGCACAGTTCGCTGGTACGATTTGTTCGTCATAAAGTATTCTTCTTACGATTGGATGGAGCGATAATCATGAAAAAAAGTTTCTACTTCCTGCTGCTATTGGCCGTAGCCCTTGCCGGATGTAATTTTTCCGGGACTACAGACAGCCGCCCGTTTAACACGCCGGCTGCCGAGGCGATAACGGCCACCGAGCCACCGACAATCTTGCCGCCAACACCGACAGACATCCCCTCTCCCCTGCCGCCCAGCGCGACGCCCAGCCCGGCCCCGCAATCGAACGCCACCTCGTCCATTTTCCCGGTCATGACGCTTGCCACAGACGCCGTCTGCCGCATGGGGCCGGACCAGCACTACTATGCGGTCTTGCGCGTTGCAAAAGGCAAGTCCTTCGAAGTCAGCGGACGCAACGCAGATAGCTCCTGGCTTGCAATCCAGGCCACCCCGTTCGGCGACGACTGCTGGGTGCCGGTTTCCAGCCTGGGAAACCCCGGAGACCTAAGCGCCCTGAACGAGGTGCATGTCCAGTCCCTGCCGGGCGAGCCGATGAACGTCACCGCCTCGGCCAATGCCTGCGGCGTGGTCAACCCCTTGTGGATGTACTGGGTTAGCGTTGATGCCGTCGGCTATCGCATTTACCGTAACGGCAAAGAGATCGCCACGGTCTACGGCGATAAGTACCGCGACCTGAATACGCCGCGCACCAAACTGCCGACCGTATTTCTCTATGAAATCGAGGGGTTCAACGCTTCCGGCGTTTCGGGGCGTACCAGTATCTCGGTCACCATCTGCGGCTAAACCCGCGCAAAAACTCCCGGTTTCTTGATGAAACCGGGAGTTTTTGTAAGCCGCGACGGCTTGCGCCGGAACTGCCTGAAGTTGTAGCGTAAAGCAACAGATTTCAGCCGCTTATCACTCTACATTTTCATAAAGTTCCGGTACTTGTATTCATCCGTCAACACAAGTACAATCAGGGTAACGCAACCATCAAAAACGCCCCCCGAAAGAGGCCATCCATGGATAACCAGGAACTTCCCGAACTACTTGAACAGATCAAGAGCCAGCTCGAAAAAATCGAGCACGTGGACGCCAAGGGCCGCGCCATGCTGCGCGAGATCGACGCTGACATCCACAACCTGCTGGCGCGCCCCGACGGCGACGCACCGGTCCAGGCCAGCCAGGCCACGCTGCGCGGCCTGGAAGACAGCATCGCCCATCTCGAAGCGACCCACCCGGCCCTGACGGCCCTGCTCGCGCGTTTGCTTGAGACGTTGAGTAACGCGGGGATTTGATGGAGCAGTGAACAGTTTTCAGTGAACAGTAATCAGTTTTCAGTGGGCATGAAAATCGGTCAAGGCAGTCATTCCACAAAAAGTAAGGCTTGTCGTTAATTTGCCCGGTAGCAATTCGCTACCGGGCAAAATTTTGGGTTCTTTGGGATGTAGAATGGTATCCCCATCTCTGGGAGCCAACCCGTAAGTCGGAATCAATTCCGACTTACGGGTATCTGCCGTCACGCCCACGCTCGCTTTACGGGCAGGCCTGCACCTGGGTCGTAAGCCGCGCCGAAACGCCGTTATCATTGAAGGCTTCGATGGCGTAAAAGAAACCGCTGTCCGGCGAGGTAGTATCCTGGTATGAGTTGCGCAATGCTTCCGTCGTTGCCAGCAGTTTGCCGTTGCGGTAGATATTGTATCCGATGGCATTGGGCGCCAGCGTCCAGGTGAGCGTTACAACACGTTGGGTTGCTCCGCACTGCGAAAAATCGCGGAAGGTCGTAGGAACATCCGGGATGGGCGGCGTGGGGAAAACAGGAATGGTCGACAGCGAACCGTTCAGCGCGCCGAGAGAGACGGCGACCCAGCAAGATTTTCCGCTGGCAGGGACTTGCACCAGCACCCAGGTTTCCTGAGTGTTTTTGCCCTTGATGACGACGGTCACGCCCTGCTTGAAAGGAGTAACCAGGAAATAGCCCGTCCCCGGGCCTTTGCGGCAGTTGGAGTTTGTGCCAAGCGTCAACGTGACGCCAACGCTCACCGTTTTCTTCGGGGTGGGCGTATTCTCGGGCGGACGGGTCGGGGCGAGGGTGGGGGTGAGCGTGGGCCGGGCGGGTGGATTCTCCAGCTCGAAAGCGCCGATGTCGCATTTTGCGCCTTGCGGACGCGCCACGCCGCGTTGGTCGGCGGCGATGCAGTTGGCGGGGTCTGCCGCGTTAATCGCCAGGCTCTCGGGGCCGAGCGCCCGGGTCAGCGTATTCCCGCCATTTTCGGCGAGCGGCAAAAGCAGCGGGTCGGTGTGGATCAGGTCGCTGGGACGTTTCAGCCCGCAGGTATTGGCCGTCCCACCCATCGCGCTGTCGAGGTTGAAACCGTCCGACGCGACCGGCTGGAAACAGTTGCCCTGCTCCGCGCGCCCGGCAATGATCGAGTTGCCAACCTGGACGGCGTTCCCAACCCCCGGATTCCAGATTTCATACAGGCCAAAATCGTCCGCGATGGTGCTGAACTTGATTTGCGTCTGCCCGCCCTGCGCATTGCCAACCCCGTAGCCGTGGTTGCCGCTGACGGTGACGTTGGTGATGGTCATCGTCCCGGTGACGTTGTACAGACCGGCGGCGTCGACGGCGGCCCAGTTGTTGACCAGTGCGCTGTCCGAGATGTCGAGGCTGCTGCCCAGGTCGTAGGTGAAGACCGCCCCGCCGTTGCCGTTCTTGTCGGTCTGGTGGTTGTTTTGGATCAGGACGTGGTCCAGCGTCAGAACGCCCAGGTTGGCAATGGCGCTGCCGAACAACGGAGTCTTGCCATTCTGGAGCGTCAGCCCGCTGATCGAGACGGTTTTCCCCGCTTTAATGTCGAAGATGCGGTCGGCGGCGTCCCCGTCGATGACGGGGTTGCCCTCCCCCCGGATGACGACGCTGTCGGTAATGTCCAGGTCGCCGCTGGCCGCTGCGTCCTCGTCCGCGCCGGTGTGGGTCAGGATGTAGTTCCCGGCGGGGATTTGGATGGTCTGGACGCCTGGGCAGCTATTCGAAGCGAGCACGGCCTGGCGCAAGGAGCAATCGACGCCGGTACACACGCCGCCATCGGTATCTTCGGCCCTGGTGACGATGAGAGTCGGCAAGGCGCAGGGGTTGGCGAACAAATCGGTCAGGTTGCAGGCCGAGGTCAAGACGGCCAGCGCCGTCAGGACGGCAATCAGGCTGAACAAGGGATATTGATTTGTTTTCATGGTCGGTTCTTGTGGAGTGTTTTCATGGATATACATTTTGGACGGCTGTGTCCATTATATAACGCCCTCGGTCAAGAGTTGCGGTTCTCCACAATTTCGCCACAAGCGCGCCATCCCCCTAAAAAAGATCACCCCAATTCGTAACCGCGCTTGACCCAGTAATGCCAGTCCCCCACCGCCTGGTTGGTGGCGTCATCTGCGCCCACCGGCTGCACTTGCGCCAGCGGGACGCCCATTTCGCGGCCCTGCCACTCGATCTGGACAAACATTTCATGCTCGCAGTCGTCTTCGGGCGACATGCCAATGACCGTTACACGCTCCCCTTCTTTGAGCGGAGACCTGCGGCGTGCTTCGATACACTCGCCCGTGAAGGGGAAGGTGATTTCGTCGTCAAGGTAATAATACCAGCCCATGGCCTGCTCTTCCGGGTCATTGGCATCGACAATGGCTTCGTCGTTAATGCGGTCTTCGCGTTCCTGGTCTTTTTCGATTTGGGGCATGGGCTACTCCTGAACAAAACCATCAAAGGGTTGATTTAGAGAAAACTGTTTCCATACCTGGATTCAAAATATTATACGCCAACCCCTACTCAAAAATCAGACTCAAATCCTCCACCGCCACACCCACTTCGACCCTGCCGATTGCCACCGGCAAGGCGAATTTGATTACGCCGGAGGACTTCTTCTTGTCGACCTTCATGGCCTGCACAATGGCTTCGCGTGACATTTCGGGCGGGATGTGCGTGGGCAGGCCAAGCCCGGCGAAAGCGACGCCGATTTCTTCGCTCAGGCCGCCGGCCGCCAAGCCCAGCCGTTCGGCCAGGCGCGCTTCGACGACGGTTCCAATGGCAACCGCTTCGCCGTGCCGCAGTTTGAACTCCGAGACCAGTTCGACGGCGTGGCCGACGGTGTGGCCCAGGTTCAATGAGGCGCGGATGCCGCGCTCGTACGGGTCGACTTCGATGACAGCCACCTTGACGGCCATGGCGCGGCGCACGACCGAGGCCCAATCGCTTTTGACGGAGGCGTACCCGGCGGCGCACAGCGCAAACAGGCCGGGGTCGCCGATGATGCCGTGCTTGACGACTTCCGCCAACCCGGAGCGCAGTTCCGCGTCCGGCAGGCTGGCGAGCGCGTCCGGGTCGGCCAATACCAGGCTGGGGGGATGGAACGCGCCGACCAGGTTCTTGCCCTCCGGCAGGTCGATGCCGGTCTTGCCGCCCAACGAGGAATCCACCATCGAGAGCAGCGTGGTCGGGACGCCGACCCAGCCGCAGCCGCGCATAAAGGTCGCAGCGGCGAAGCCGGCCATGTCGCCGGTCACGCCGCCGCCCAGCGCCACGACGGTGCTCTTCCGGTCGAGGCCGCCCCGCAAAAATCCGCGCCACATCTCCTGAATGCTTTCGAGCGTTTTGTTGTCTTCGCCCGCCGGGAAGGTGATGATCGTCGTCTGGTAGCCCGCCGCGCGCAGGGATTGCGCCGCCCGTTCGGCATACAGCGGCCCGACGTTGCTTTCGGTGACGATGGCCGTCGGGCCGTTGAGCTTGCGTTCGCGCAGCAATGCGCCCAGCCGGTCGATGCCGCCGTTTTCGACGACGGCGTCATACGCCGCGCCCATGCCGCCGATGCGGAAGCGCCCCAGCGCGATCTGGATTTGCCAGGCGATCTGGGCCGGGGTCAGCGCATCGCTATCGAAGCGCGTGGAGAAGGAAACGTAATGCTCGCCGCGCCGTTCGAGCAGCCCGGTCAGCCGCTCGCGCAGGTCGCCCGCCAGCAGCGGACGTTCGTAATCGGCAGTCAGGCGCTTGACCAGCGTATCCACACCGGCTTGCAGGAAGACCACCCTCCCCGACGATTCGGCCAGGGCGCGGTTTTCCTCGCGCAGCAAGGCGCCGCCGCCCAACGCCACCAGCCCCGTCTCACCGGCGATGGCCTGCTTGAGCGCGGCAGTTTCCAGGTCGCGGAAAGCCGGCTCACCCTGCTCGCTCATGATTTGCGGGATGGGCATGCCAGCCTGCTCTTCGATCAGGGTATCCAGGTCCACAAAGGACAGGCCTGTCTGCCGGGCCAGGAGCTTACCGACCGTGCTCTTGCCCGAACCGGACGGGCCGTAGAGGAAGATTTTTTTCATGCCGACCTCGGTTTGAGAAACGAGTCGCGTACTTTCGTCAGCGCGCCCATCGTTATTCCAGATACGTTCACGGAAAAAATTCCCGCCAAAATGGACAACGCCATAACAACAATCATGGCGGGCAAGGAATAGGACTGGAGTTGTTGAAACATTTGTCCCATTCCCCATACCGCAGCCAATCCCAGCAAACCGAACGGAATTCCCGCCAGCGCGCCGGAGAAAGCATAGGCCAGCAAGTGTAGCAGCCATGATTTAATGCCATCATGGCGAAAGATGGCGTCCACCAGCAATGAAATCAATAACGAAACAAAACTTATGGCGAAGGCAAACATCAGCGTCAAAATAACCAGGCCGATGATCGCAACGATGATAAACAGAAAAACTCCTGCAATCAACATGAACGTCCCAAAATACGGCGCGTGCAAAAAAGTGATTAAGCTCCCCAACGCGACCAAAACCAGGCCAACCACGCCCACAACCAGGATGACGGCAATGGAAAGAATGGAAAACGTAAAAAACGTCACACAGAAGGCAGCGATGGCTTGAAAAGCAAGCCAGGTAATCTTGTAAATGGGATTGGATGATTCTTTTGTCATGGATGTTTTTTCCTGGATGGAGATAATCATAAGCCCGGGTCACCGGGCGCTGCGCTTAGCCGGTGGGATTTATCCCGGCGGTTTGGAGTAGTAAAAATGTTGGTTCTCTGAAAATCAGCGTGGTGACCCGCCGGATGTAAGTCGGATTGGCAACACCGCACTTGCGTTCGGCGCAAGTGTCCGACCTACATCGAGAACCAAAATATTTTGCCTGGCTATTGGCTACTCCGGCCACCATACGCGAGGGGTATTGGTCATGTGCAAATCGCTTAACTGTGCTTTGCGCAGCGACTCAAAGCGCGGCAGCATTTCGGCCATCGAATCTCCGCCAAGTTTTTCGACCAAGGCATCCGCCAGGGTGAAAGCGACCATGGCTTCAAGCACCGGCACGGCGCGCGGCGCCGGGCAGAAGTCGGAGCGTTCGTATTTCGTCGGGGCGGAGATGCCTGCCGCCAAGTCGACCGTGGCCTGCGGAGTGAGCGTCGTGGCAATCGGCTTCATCGCCACGCGGATGATGATCGGCTGGCCGTTGGAGATGCCGCCTTCGGTGCCGCCCGCGCGGTTGGCAGGACGGACGAGAAGCCCATCTTCCCTTTGGGGCGAGGGGGGCAAAATGGCGTCATGCACCTGCGTCCCCGGCAGCTTCGCGTTCTCGAAGGCCGGGCCGATCTCGACGCCCTTCATGGCTTGCACGCTCAAGACCGCCGCCGCAAGACGCGCTTCCAGACGTTTGTCCCACTGGGTGTAGGAACCGAGTCCAACCGGCAGGCCCAGCGCGAAGATTTCCAGCACGCCACCCAGCGTATCCCTGTTGTGCATAATCTCCTCGATGCGCGCGCGCATTTTTTGCGCGGCGACCGGCTCCGGGCAGCGCACGTCCGACTCTTCGGCGCGGGTAAATCTCTCAGTGAAAGGCATTTCGCCCAATTCGGCGGAGACGTCCCCAATCGCCGCGACATATCCTCCAACCACAATTCCAAATTGACTTAAAAAGTGCTTGCAGACCGCGCCCACCGCCACCCGCGCCGCCGTTTCGCGCGCCGAGGAACGCTCCAGGGTGGGGCGCAGGTCATCGAGGGCGTATTTGACCGCGCCGGTCAGGTCGGCGTGGCCGGGGCGCGGAGCCGTCATTGGCTCGATTGCCTTGCCGCGCCATTTGACGTGGTCGTCGTTCGCCACCTGCAAGGCCAGCGGCGCGCCAGTGGTGCGCCCGTCCATCACGCCGCCCATAATTTGGACGGTGTCTTTTTCGAGTTTCATGCGCGGCCCGGCCCCGTAGCCCAACTGGCGGCGCAAAAGCTCGCGGTCGATCAGCGCCGCATCCAGCGCCAGCCCGGCGGGGAAACCGTCCAGGATGGCGGTCAGCGCCGGGCCGTGCGATTCACCTGCGGTCATAAAACGTAGCATCGTACCTCCGGTAATAAGGATGCGCCGCGCGTCGACAGGGTCAAGCGCGCGGCGCAGTTGGATCAGATGTGTACCGCGGCAAACATCGCCACGATGGACGGCGCGCGACCCGTCCAGGTTTCGAACGAGAGCGCAGCCTGCGAGACCAGCATCCCCAGCCCGGTTTCGGCGCGCAGCCCAACGGCGCGCGCGTGCCGGACAAACGAGGTTTCACGCGGGTTATAGACCACGTCGTAGACGGCAGCCTGGGGGAAGGACAACCCATCGGGCCAGGGAGAAACGGCGATATCGGGTGACATGCCAAGCGGCGTGGTATTCACTAAAAGCTCGAAATCGTTCAAGAGCGGCCTTAACGCATCAGGCTCCAATAATACGAAACGCAACGTCCTGTCGACGGACACCCGTTTAAAAGAGTGAATCAGCGCCTCGGCCATGCCCACGTCTGCGGCGCGCACCGCCAAAGTCACGTCCCAGCCGCCGGTCAGCAGCGCGTAAACCACCGCCCGCGCCGCGCCGCCTGTGCCGAGCACCAATGCGCCGAATCCAACGTTGATGTCCACACCCAGGGAGCGTTGCAGGTCAACGGCAAAACCCGGCGCGTCGGTATTGTGACCGACCAACTTGCCGTCTTTTTTGTAGATGGTATTGACTGCGCCAATGGCCCGCGCCGATGGAGACAACTCGTCCAAAAAAGGAATCACCATCTGCTTATGCGGGATGGTGACGTTCAGGCCCTGCAACTCGCCCGAACGCACGCGCCCCAACAACTGCGGCAAGCCCACCGGGTCATCCGGCGCAATCGGATAGAGCTTGTATTCGCCTTCCAGCCCCACAGATCGAAGGGCCGCGGCGTGCAGATCCGGCGAAAGACTGTGACCGAGGGGATAGCCGGTCAATCCGAGATTGATCATGATGACACCTCCAAATAAGTGATACGGAACATACAATACGCATTGTACCGTATTGCGTGTTCCGTATTCTCCTTAAATTATAGGCTCTCCGTGATCCACTTATGGTTTGACCGCCAGATATGATGGGAGCCGCCACCCCGTAAAAGCGCCGGGGCAAGCAGCGAATTCTCGAAGAGCCGAATTATACGGCGCGTAACAAATCCAGCACTTTGAAGTAATCCGGGAAGGTTTTGGAAACGCAGCCCGGGTTTTCAATTGTCACGCCCGGCGCGCGCAGACCCACCAGCGCAAAGGCCATCGCCATGCGGTGGTCATTGTACGTTTGAACGGTTGCCGGGCGGATGTTTTCACACGGCTGGATGGTCAGCCCGTCGGGATGTTCTTCCACGTCCACACCCAGGCGCATCAGTTCGGTACACATGGCCGCCACGCGGTCGGTCTCTTTGACGCGCGCCGAGGCGATCCCGCGGATGCGGGTTGGTGTTGAAGCGAACGGGGCAATCGCCGCCAGCGTCTGTGCTGTGTCGGGGATGTTGCGCATGTCCACGTCCACGCCGCGCAGTTGGGCGGGGTCGGGACGTGTGCCCGTTAGGGTAGACCCTCGCCCAACTGTCGCCGGGTTGTCTGTTAGGCGCGGGTCTCCTGACCCGCGCCTAACAGACCCACTGACTTCAATATAATCCCCGCCATCCGTAACCACACAGCCCATCTGCTGGAGCACATCCAGGAAGGCCATGTCGCCCTGCTTCGAGCGGCGAGAGATGTTTTCGACGCGCACCGCGCCGCCCAGGATGGCAGGCGCGGCAAAGAAGTAAGACGCGGCGGAGGCGTCGGACTCAATGGAGTAAGGAGTATTGCGTATTGCGTAATGCGTAAGGGGGACGGAAAAGGACTGGTAGCCGTTGCGTTGGACTTCGACGCCGAAATCTTGCATGACGGCCAGGGTCATATCCACGTATGGCTTGGAATTGAGTTCGGTGGAAAGGGTCAGTTCGACAGGCTTTTGCGCGTAGGGCGCCACCATCAACAAGGCCGATAAAAACTGGCTGGAAATATCCCCGGCGATGGAGGCGCTGCCGCCCGGCAGGCCGGAAGCAATGACTTTGATGGGCGGACAGATCGATTGACGATTGACGACATCGTGCCCGAAGGGTATTGACAACATCGCGCCCGAAGGGTATTGATGATTGATCGGCTCCACCCTTGCGCCAAGCTGCTCCAATGCTTCCACCAGGTCGCCGATGGGACGCTCACGCATACGTTCATCGCCGTCCAGGATGTATTCGCCTGCGCCCAGGGTCAGGAATGCGCTCAAGAAACGGGCCGCCGTGCCGGCGTTGCCAATAAATAAATCGGCCTTTTTGGCGGGGATGCGCCCGCCGAAGCCGGTGACGGTCATCTCGGCGCGGTCAGGGTCGAAGTGGACGTCAAAACCCAAAAGTTTCAACGCATCGGCGAAATAGAGGGAATCGTCAGAGAAGAGCGCGCCCGTCAGGCGCGTCGTCCCGTCTGCAAGGGCGGCGATCAACAGGGCGCGGTTGGTCAGCGACTTGGAGCCGGGAACGCGCACGCTGGCGTGAAGCGGATGGTCAATGGGAATGATTTTCATTTGGGCCTACAAAGGATCATCTTAATATTTCGGGGGCATTGTTATTACCGGTGGTTGAGTAGGCGGCGGTGCTATCCCGCCGCCGTACACTGCACCGAACGCAGTGCAGGTGTCGAAACCACTACCAGCAATTACAAAGATACTCTACAAAAACTTTTTGTGTTTTGCGCAGGCTTCGTCGAGGACACTCTTAATTTTCTCGGAGTCTTCGGATTGCAGCGCCTGCTCCAGCAAGTCCAGGTTGACCTTAAGGCGAGAAATGGCGTCAAGAATGTTTTGCCGGTTGGTTTGCATAACGCCCATCATCATGGACGAGGGCGTGGAGGCCAGGCGCGAAG
>Ga0265327_10005511_pt1 | contig 10525 bp, 9 predicted proteins | sample 41621metaG_FD_202089 | JGI IMG/M metagenome (GOLD analysis project Ga0265327, IMG submission 202089) | Rhizosphere microbial communities from Carex aquatilis grown in University of Washington, Seatle, WA, United States - 4-16-21 metaG | ecosystem: Host-associated > Plants > Roots > Rhizosphere >... | reverse complement strand
CGCTGCCTAGTGTTTCTTACGAAAGAGTACTGGCCGCGCCGAACGCAATTATCAATCCCGCGCAAAAAATAGAACAAAAGCCCGCAGAAAGAACAACATCTCAGCCCGTTCCGGTGGCTCAGCCTGCGTTGGCGGTTGAGACAGTAACAGCGGTTCAATCGGTTGCACCGGTCAAGCCGGCGCCACCGGCTGCGCCAGTTCAAGCGGCGCTTGCCCCCCCTCCCGAACCGCAGCTAAAAAAAATATCCGCTGTTCCTAAACCGGCACTGAGCAAACCTAAAACCGCCAGACAGCAAGCGGATGCACTCTATCGTCAGGCAGAAAATAACGTTGAAGGTTATTCGGTCATCAATAAACTGGAACAGGTGCTTGCGCTCGATCCGCGCCATCTTGGGGCCCGGTTGTTATTGGCTAAAACATTGCATAATCAGGGCCAAATCAACAAAACTGCCGAGTTTCTTGATCAAAGCTTGGCTTTTTTTCCCGATAACCTGCAATTTATCAACACCCGGGCGCAGTTATATCTGCAACAAAAAAATCCGGGCGGCGCGCTAAAAACGCTACAGCGTGTCGATTCGGCAGACAGTTCCAATGAAGTTTATTTGTCTTTATTGGCCGCTGCTTATCAGCAGCTGCCGTCATTTAACAATGCCTCTAAGGTCTATCAAAGATTGGTAAGCATCAACCCGGAAAAAGCCGAAAACTGGCTGGGTCTTGCTTTAGCGCAAGAGAAACTGGGTAATTCTAAATTTGCCCGTGAGGCCTACCAGCAAGCGCTCAGCAAAAATACGCTAAAAGAAACCATTGTCAGCTATATCAAACAGCGCTTAATCGAGCTGAGGTAAACCTGAACACTATAAATAGTAACCGGGTTTTTAGGTTTATTGACAATGGCACAATGAGCTGATACTTTGCCCTGCTGGCACTCGTCTTAACGGAGTGCTAAATATGGTTGCAGAGGTTGGTGTGAGTAATTCGCAAGTTTTAAATGGGCGGTCGCTACAGCTGTTAAAAACGCTGGTCGAGCGCTATATCAACGATGGACAGCCGGTGGGTTCACGGGCTTTATCAAAAGATTCGGATTTAAACCTGAGTCCGGCCACTATTCGTAACGTCATGGCCGACCTGGAAGACTTGGGTCTGGTGCATTCGCCGCATACTTCGGCGGGACGGGTGCCCACGGTCAGCGGCTATCGCTTGTTTGTCGATAGTTTGTTGACGGTAAAGCCGTTGGAGTCGAAAGATTTAACCCGACTGCATCAAGGCTTGTCGTTAAGCGAGGATTCCGGAGATGCAATCGGCGTTGCATCGCGTCTGCTTTCGGAATTAACGCAGATGGCCGGAGTCGTAACGCTGCCTAAAAGAGAGCAGGTATGTTTGCGCCATATCGAGTTTCTGTCTTTATCGCACACCCGCGTATTGGTCATTTTTGTGACCGATGAACAGGAAGTCCATAATAAAATCATTCACACATCTAAATTATTCAGTCCTGCGGAACTACAGCAGGCGGCCAATTATTTAAATTCCATTTATTCCGGGCGTAGCCTGGATGCCGTGCGTAAAGCCGTGGTCAAAGAATTGCAAGAAGCTCAGGAACGCATGAACCAGGGCATGCTGGATGCGGTAAAAATGGCGCAGCTGGCGTTCGATCAGAACAATAAAAAAGACGATTATGTGTTGACCGGCGAAACCAATCTGATGGGATTTTCGGAGTTGTCGGACATGGACCGCTTAAAAAACCTGTTTGAAGCCTTCAGTCAGAAGCAGGGCGTTATCCATTTGCTGGATCAATGCATGAAAGCGGATGGCGTACAGATATTTATCGGCGAAGAATCCGGCTATCGGGCTTTCGATCATTGCAGCCTGGTAACGTCCTCCTATTCGGTCAGCGATGAAGTGGTCGGCGTGCTCGGCGTGATCGGCCCAACCCGCATGGCTTACGAGAAAATCATTCCTTTTGTCGATGTGACGGCAAAATTATTAGGCGCCGCCTTGAATCCAAAATCAACGACCCCACTATAAAAGATGTCTTTCTTGTGCCGTTGGGCATGGATATTAATTTCAAATATTAAGGAGCTATACAAAATGAGTACTGGTCAGGAAGTGCCTGAATCTCAGGCTAAAACTGAAAACGAAGCGGTCAATGAACAGCCGCATACCGAATTAGTTGAGCACGAACTTACAATTGATGAGTTACAACAGGCATTGGCCCAAGCCGAGCAAAAGGCGCAGGAAAATTGGGATAAAGCGGTGCGGGTTCAAGCGGAAATGGAAAACCTGAAAAGAAGAACGCAAAAAGACCTGGAAGATGCGCACAAGTTTGCGTTAACCAGTTTCGCCAAGGAACTTCTGCCGGTATTAGACAGTTTGGTGTTAGGTTTGCAAGCTGCAACGGGCGAAAGCGAAGACGTTAAAAAATTCCGTGAAGGGAGCGATTTAACCATTAAACAGTTCGAATCTGTCTTTGCAAAATTCAAAATTGAAACGATTGATCCGATCGGCCAACCTTTTAATGCCGAGCAGCATCAGGCCATGGCGATGCAGACTGTAGAAGGCGCCGAGCCGAATACGGTGGTTAACGTTTTCCAAAAAGGCTATATGCTGAACGGACGTTTGCTGCGTCCAGCAATGGTTTTGGTAGCTAAAGCCGCCGAAAAAAAACCGGCAGATAGCCCTAGTATCGATGAGCAGGCTTGAAATCCAATAAAGCAGCCTTATATTTGTAACAACTTTTACTTTTTAAATAAATTCAGGTCTGGAGAACTCAATGGCTAAAATAATTGGCATAGATTTAGGAACAACCAACTCGTGCGTCGCGGTATTGGAAAACGGCGTCGCAAGAGTAATTGAAAACAGCGAAGGAGCACGCACGACGCCATCCATTATCGCTTTCACCAGCGACGATGAAGTATTGGTAGGTCAATCGGCGAAACGTCAAGCCGTTACCAATCCCAAAAATACGGTATTTGCGATCAAGCGTTTGATCGGTCGTCGTTTTAAAGACGATGTCGTGCAAAAAGACATCAAAATGGTGCCTTATAAAATCGTTGAAGCGGAAAACGGCGACGCGTGGGTTGAAGTTCACGGCAAGAAGATGGCGGCTCCCGAGATTTCAGCGCGCGTTTTGATGAAGTTGAAGAAAGACGCCGAAGCCTATTTAGGCGAAGAAGTCACTGAGGCGGTTATTACCGTACCGGCCTATTTTAACGACTCGCAACGTCAAGCGACTAAAGACGCGGGCCGCATTGCCGGTCTTGAAGTTAAACGCATTATCAACGAACCGACGGCGTCTGCATTGGCTTTCGGCATGGATAAGCCTAAAGGCGACACCAAAATTGCCGTTTATGACTTAGGTGGCGGCACGTTCGATATTTCCATAATTGAAATCGCCGAGATTGAAGGCGAGCATCAATTCGAAGTGTTATCGACCAACGGCGACACTTTCCTCGGCGGTGAGGATTTCGACTCAAGAATTATTGAATTTTTGGCTTCGGAATTTAAAAAAGAAAGCGGCGTGGATGTGCATAACGACCCGCTGGCGTTGCAACGTTTAAAGGAAGCGGCGGAAAAAGCCAAGATCGAACTGTCTTCAAGCCAGCAAACCGATGTCAACCTGCCTTACATTACCGCAGACGCATCAGGTCCTAAGCATTTAAACGTTAAATTGACCCGCGCCAAACTGGAATCGTTGGTTGAAGAGCTGATTAACCGCACTAAAGGCCCTTGCGAAATGGCGCTGAAAGACGCGAAGTTAAAAGCTTCCGACATCAATGACGTGATTCTGGTCGGCGGTCAAACCCGTATGCCGAAAGTTCAGGAAATGGTAAAAGCCATTTTCGGCAAAGAACCGCGTAAAGACGTAAACCCTGATGAAGCGGTCGCTTTAGGCGCGGCAATTCAAGCCGGTGTTTTAGGCGGTGAAGTTAAAGACGTGTTGTTGTTGGACGTTATTCCGTTATCGCTGGGTATCGAAACAATGGGCGGCGTGATGACCAAACTGATCGAGAAAAACACCACGATTCCAACCAATGCATCGCAGGTTTTCTCCACAGCGGACGATAATCAAACCGCTGTAACCGTTCACGTATTGCAAGGTGAGCGCGAAGTCGCGGCAGCGAACAAATCATTGGGACGTTTCGATTTGGCCGACATTCCGCCTGCACCGCGCGGCATTCCGCAAATCGAAGTCGCCTTCGACATTGACGCTAACGGTATTTTGAACGTATCGGCCAAAGACAAGGCGACCGGTAAAAAGCAGTCCATCGTAATCAAAGCGTCCAGCGGCTTATCCGATGATGAAGTTGAACGCATGATCAAAGACGCCGAAGCGCATGCCGATGAAGACCGTAAACTGACGCAATTGGTGTCGGCGCGTAATCATGGCGACGGTATGATTCACGCCACTGAAAAATCGATGAAAGAACTCGGCGATCAAGTCAGCGCAGAAGAAAAAGCCAACATTGAGCAAGCGATAGATGCGCTGAAAGCCGTGCTTAAAGGTGACGATAAAGAGGCGATTGAGGCAAAAACTCACGACTTAACCGAGCTATCCGGCAAACTGGCTGAGCGCGTTTACGCACAAAAGTCGGCAGCTGAAGGCGAAGCAGCATCCGGCGCGCATGCTTCATCGGAGCATCATGCCGCAGCCGACGACGGTGTTGTCGATGCCGAGTTTGAAGAAGTTAAGGACGAAGATAAAAAATAAATCTAGGTGATGGCGTAACTTATACGCCATCATACCTCCCTATAAAACCACGAAGAACACGAAGCTCACGAAGGAAAATTTCGTGTCCCTTCGTGTTCTTTTTGTGGTTTAGTAGTCCTTGATTAATGATTTAATAACGAACTAAGTCATAGCCGGCCTTCGGCAGGCTCTGGGCGAACAGAGAGCTTAAGATATTCTGATCGGCCAATTATTATCGAAGGTAGTGCCGTAAAGAAGACAGCATAATCGTCTCCGTTTATTATCCGCTTCGCGGGGTATTTCGGACAAAATCAGACGATGATAATCACCAGAATCCAACAATAGAATATTGAACCATGGCAAAAGAAGATTTTTACAAGCTTCTCGGTGTAGACAAAAACGCCAGTGATGCAGAGATTAAGAAAAGCTATCGCAGCAAGGCGATGAAATTTCATCCGGATAGAAACAAAGACAATCCAGTGGAAGCCGAAGCCAAGTTTAAACAGATTAAAGAAGCTTACGAAGTTTTATCGGACCCTAAAAAACGCTCAGCTTACGACCAGTTCGGCCACGCCGGGATTGATCCTTCAATGGGCGGCGGGCGTGGTGCAGGCGGCTTCGGCGGTTTCGGCGCCGGTGAAAGTTTCAGCGATATTTTCGGCGATATTTTCGGCGGCGGTGGCAGACAACAACGGAGCAACGTTCAACGCGGGTCGGATTTACGCTACAACCTGGAATTAACGCTCGAAGAAGCCGTCTTCGGCACCGATGCTAAAATCCGGGTGCCGGTACTGGTTACCTGTGGCGAATGTAGCGGCTCCGGCGCTAAAAAAGGTTCGAGCCCTGTTATCTGCTCCACTTGTCACGGTCACGGTCAAGTCAGGATGCAGCAGGGATTTTTCTCGGTTCAGCAAACTTGTCCCACCTGCCGTGGCACCGGTAAACAAATAAAAGATCCTTGCGGTGTCTGTTATGGTCAAGGTCGCGTTCAAGAAAACAAAACCTTGTCCGCAAAAATTCCGGCAGGCGTCGATACCGGCGATCGCATCCGTTTGGCCGGCGAAGGCGAAGCCGGAGAGCACGGCGGTCCGGCAGGCGATTTATATGTTCAGGTTCAAGTAAAAGATCATCAGATTTTTACCCGCGACGGCGCCAATTTATATTGCGAAGTGCCGATCAGCTTTCCCACCGCGTGCTTGGGCGGCGAGTTGGAAGTACCTACTTTGAATGGCAAAGTATTATTAAAAATTCCAGCAGAAACGCAAACCGGTAAATTGTTCAGGCTGCGCGGCAAAGGCGTCAAGCCGGTCAGAGGCGGCCCGGTGGGCGATCTGTTATGCAAAGTACAGGTTGAAACGCCGGTGCATTTGACCAAAGAACAAAAAGCCTTGGTTGAGCAACTCAGCGATTCTTTATCCGGTAGCGGTAAACATCACAGCCCGCAAGAGTCTTCCTGGACTGATGGCGTGAAAAGCTTTTTCGACAAATTAACAGGATAAGTCATGATGCGTATTGCTGTAGTAGGTGCCTCCGGTCGCATGGGCCTTTGCTTGATTAAAGCGGCGGCGTTGGCTAAAAATGCCGAATTGGCCGTTGCCGTTTCCCGTCCGGAGAGTCTTGCCATCGGTCGGGATGCGGGGGAATTGGCAGGTATCAGCGTGGTCGGCGTTAAAGTCGGCGATAATTTGGCGGCTGTTGTCGACCAATTCGATGTGCTGATCGATTTTACCCGACCCGACGCGTCAATGGCCTTCATTGAGATTTGCCGCGAAGCCGGAAAAAAGCTGGTCATCGGCACCACCGGTTATAGTGATGCGCAAAAAGCCCTGATTAGCGAAGCGGCGAAAGACGTGGCGATAGTGATGGCCCCCAATATGAGCGTCGGCGTCAACCTGTCGCTTAAATTGTTGACTTTGGCCGCCCAAGTCATGGGCGATTACACCGATATTGAAGTGATTGAAGCCCATCACCGGCATAAAGTCGATGCGCCCTCCGGTACGGCGTTAAGAATGGGCGAAGTCATAGCCGACGCTTTAGGTCGCGACTTAAAAGATTGCGCGATTTACGGCAGAGAAGGCAATACCGGCGAACGCGATAGAAAAACCATCGGTTTTTCAACCATCCGCGCCGGGGATATCGTCGGCGAGCATACCGTTATGTTTGCCGATGACGGTGAACGGGTAGAAATCACCCATAAAGCCACCAGCCGCATGACTTTCGCCAATGGCGCGGTCAGAGCCGCTGTTTGGCTGGCCGATAAGGATAACGGCATGTACGACATGCAGGATGTGTTGGGGCTTGCTTAAGTTAGGCTTTCAACTTAGATAGCCCGCAAAAAACACTCCCCTCAATGGAACGCAGATAACTATCGGCATCGCCTGCGTTCCATTTTTACTCGGTTCATCCTGTACTTATCGAACATTGGCTGTAAACCGATGCAACCCATCGCCTCGCCTAGCCAATAAAAACACCGCTAATCCCGCGCCGCCGGTGTCGGCAATCCAGTCGGTAATATCCGAAAAACGCCCCTCAATAAAAGACTGATGCCATTCATCGGATATGCCGTATAAGCTGCAAAAAGCAAGGCTGAACAAAGCAAGTGTAACGGGTCGATTGAACAGATGGCTAAAACCGCGCCATGCCAAAATTCCCATTATAAAATAAGCTCCGGCATGAAGAATTTTATCCTGCATGGAAAATACATGCGGAATCGGTAACGAAGATTGGTCGGAAAGCCAGTAAATGAACAGGCAATAAAGGAACAACACCATGAAATCTAAAATCTTAATCATTGCTTTTTGGCCGTCATGAATAATTTATTTGAATTTGCCGAAGCGTTTTTTCATCGGATCGATGTCGATCAAAAACTCGCGCTGACTCATCAGGCTTGGCATGCTTATACCGTAGGAAAATTAACGTACAGTTCATGCCGGCCGGTATTACCGATTGATCAGGTAAAGTTTCCGGAGCGGCCGGAGCTATTGGCTCCGCGTCAAATGCCTCGGCGGAAGTTAACGACAGCCGAGGGTGTGGCGGCTTTCTTTCACGCCATTGCCCATGTTGAATTCGTCGCGATTTATCTGGCTTGGGATATTGTGTATCGCTTTCGCGACATGCCTGAGCGATTTTATCAGGATTGGTTACGCGTTGCCGATGAAGAAGCTCAGCATTTTGCATTGATCAGGGCGCATTTACGGATTATGCAGGTCGATTACGGCGATTTACCCGCGCACAGCGGTTTATGGGATCACGCCAAGGATACCGCCGATGACTTACTGGCTCGTCTGGCAATGGTGCCCCGATGCATGGAAGCGCGCGGCTTGGACGTAACGCCGGCACTTATTGAAAAATTCGCCGCACTGGGCGATGATGCAAGCGTAGCGATTTTAACGCGTATTCTGACTGACGAAATCGGGCATGTGCAGCTAGGTTCCGACTGGTTCAAGTTTGTTTGCCGACAACGCGGTTTTGAAGTCGAAGCCAAATACCGTGAGTTAATCGATCACTATTATATTGGCGGCAAACCTAAAGGTCCGTTTAATCGGGAATTACGCAAAATTGCCGGTTTTTCCGATGCCGAAATCGATTGGCTGGAATGCTAGATTAAGCGTGCCCATTAATTCACTACGAAGACACGGAGCTCCTATCTTGATTTTCCGACAGCGCTATCAAAAATAATAGATCGCAGAATAGTTACAACCTTTGTTCATAAACCTTGTGTCTTCGTGCTGATATGCCATTAATGGAGAACCGGAAACAACCATGACAGACGCGCGAACAAATCAGGATATACCGCCGACAGTGGAACTCGTTAAGCACGACAGCGGGCAATCTTGCGTTAAATTATCAGGCAGTTGGAATCTTCGCAGCTTGGTTGCCGCGCCCGAACTCAACCTTAAAATCAGCTCATACGCAACCGATAAAAATATGCGATGGGATATCGATTCGGTTCAGGTAGTGGATAGCGCCGGCGCATTGATGCTCTGGAAAGCATGGGGAAAAAAGCTGCCGGCCGGGTTGCGGCTAAAACCGGAACATCGGCATTTATTCGAACGCTGGCAGGCTCAAGAAATTCCCGAGCCCAAACCGGTCTATTCCAGCTCAAACCCGGTTATTAAATACGGCAATCAACTGTTTGCCGACTTTTGGCGACAGCTAGTAGAATTGGTGACGTTATTAGGCCGACTGGTTCTGGATATAGGCTACCTGTTACTGCATCCGAGCGAAACGCCTTGGTCGGAAATTTCCATTACCATTTATGAATCCGGAGTTCGGGCCTTGGGCATCACCGCACTGGTGGGCTTTTTGATCGGCATCGTGCTCAGTTATTTGTCGGCCTTGCAACTGAAGATTTTCGGCGCGGAGATTTACATTATCGACATTCTGGGTCTGAGCGTCATTCGTGAACTGGGGCCTTTGTTAGCGGCTATTCTGGTTGCCGGCCGTTCCGGCTCGGCAATGACGGCGCAAATCGGCATCATGCGGGTAACCGAGGAACTTGATGCGCTGTCGGCAATGGGCATATCCCATTCCTTGCGACTGACGCTGCCCAGAGTAACCGCGTTGACCGTCGTTCTGCCGCTGATCAGCGTATGGACCAGCGCTATGGCGCTGATAGGCGGCATGGTTTCGGCGCAAAATACCCTGGATATTAGCTATCAGCAATTTTTCCTTAAATTGCCGGATGTGGTGCCTCTGGTTAATGTTTTTATCGGGCTGGGAAAAAGCGCGGTTTTCGGTTTGATGATTGCGCTGATTGCCTGTCATTTTGGCTTTAGGATCAAGCCGAACACCGAAAGTCTGGGCAATGAAACCACTAATTCGGTGGTGGCGGCCATTACCGTGGTGATTATGGTCGATGCGGTATTCGCTATTTTATTTATGAATATAGGAACGCCATGAACGATTCATACGCAATACAGCTGGAACATATCTGGACTCAGTTCGGCGATCCCGATAAGGGCGGCAAAATTATTCATAAAGATATTAATCTCTGTTTGGAATATGGCGAGATTTTAGGCTTGGTCGGCGCATCGGGTTCCGGCAAGACGACGTTGTTACGTGAAATTATCGGGCTTCAAGCCCCCACCAAAGGTGAGGTGTTCGTAATGGGGCGGTCTTTAAAAAATGCCGATTCCGGTCATGGTCACCGGTTGCGTAACAACTGCGGCGTACTGTTTCAGAAGGGCGCCTTATTTAGCGTTTTAAATGTTTTCGAGAATATTGCTTTTCCGTTACGGGAACTGGGCTTGGCGGATGAAGAATTGATTGCGCGTATTGTGTTTATGAAACTGGCCCTGGTTGGCTTGGACAGCCATGACGCGTGGTTAAAACCGGCCGATTTATCCGGCGGTATGATTAAACGGGTGGCGCTCGCCCGAACCATGGTTCTTGAACCAGAACTGTTGCTGCTTGATGAGCCGACCGCGGGTCTCGATCCTCTTTCCAGCGAGGATTTTGTCAGCCTGCTGTCCGGGCTGCATAAATATCTTCATTTTACGGTAGTCATGGTGACTCACGATTTGGATATATTAAGAGATTTATGCACTCAAATTGCGGTGCTGGCGGACAATGAGTTGGTGGCTTTGGGTACGCTGGATTCCGTCTTAAATTGCAAGCACCCTTTTGTACAGAAATTTTTTCACAATAAGCGCGCCGAGCGAGTATTTCAATATATCTCCAGGGATGGTGTGTATGCCGTAGCGGGCGCGGTTCAGGGAGTTACTCATGGGTAGAGAAAATCATGCACTGATGACCGGTCTGTTTTTGATTGCTTTAGTGGCGCTAGTGACGGCGGTTATTTTCTGGATCGGCACCATGAATCAGGAGCGCAATCAATAC
>Ga0265327_10005510_pt1 | contig 10525 bp, 9 predicted proteins | sample 41621metaG_FD_202089 | JGI IMG/M metagenome (GOLD analysis project Ga0265327, IMG submission 202089) | Rhizosphere microbial communities from Carex aquatilis grown in University of Washington, Seatle, WA, United States - 4-16-21 metaG | ecosystem: Host-associated > Plants > Roots > Rhizosphere >... | reverse complement strand
GATCGTCGGGTCGCGGCCCGACTCCGGCGCCATGATCGAAGACGTCGGCGGGCCCCGCTCGACCAGGGGCTCGTTGAGCCACGGCCGCATCGACGAGCAGCCGGCCAGGCACACGGCGACCAGCAGACCACAGAGCGCGCGCAGGCCGGGCATGGGGCGGACTTCAGGCGAAGGCGGGGCGCCAGGCGGCCAGCAGCGGCGGCAGCTGCGCCATGTCGGTGAAGACGTGCGCCACGCCGACCGCACGCAGCGCTTCGGGCCCGCTGTGGCCGAGGTCGCTCGGGCTGTAGCCGAACACCGTGGCGCCGGCTGCGACGCCGGCCATGGCCCCGGTGACCGTGTCCTCGACCACCGCGCAGCGCGCCGGCTCGACGCCGAGCGCCGCGGCGGCCGCCAGGTAGACGTCCGGCGCCGGCTTGGAGCGCGGGGTTTCGTGGCCGCTGAAGATGCGGTCCGCGAAGTAGTCCAGGATGCCGATCTTCTCGAGTTGCAGCTCGACCTTGAAGCGGTCGGCACCGGAGGCGCAGGCGATGCGGCCATCCAGTGCCGCATGCAGCGCGCGCACCGCCTGGGCGGCGTTCGGGATGGCGAGCAGGTCGCGCTCGAGCGCCTCGTTGCGGCGGCCGCGGAAGCCGTGCAGCCACTCGGGCGTGATCGCGAAGCCGGTCTTGGCCTCGATCAGCGCGGCTTCGTCCTTGACCGCCTTGCCGGTGAAGATCCGCATCGATTCCTCGATGGTGAGCGGCCAGCCGAGTTCGCCGAGCATCTCGGCGAGCACCCGGTTGGTGATGGGTTCGGAGTCGACCAGGACGCCGTCGCAGTCGAACAGGACGGCGTCGAAGGGGATGGAGATCATCGCGCGATCGTATCAACGAACGCCGTCCCGGCCATGACTCAGCTGTCGGCGCGCTGGATCGGGATGTAGATCTCGCCGCCCGCGGCCTTGAACTCGGCCGACTTGCCGGCCATGCCGTCCTCGACCGCATCGGTGGCTTCGATGCCGCGCTGGGCCGCGTACTCGCGCACCTCCTGCGTGATCTTCATCGAGCAGAACTTCGGCCCGCACATCGAGCAGAAATGCGCCACCTTGCTGCTGTCCTTGGGCAGGGTCTCGTCGTGGAACTCGCGCGCCGTGTCCGGGTCGAGGCCGAGGTTGAACTGGTCCTGCCAGCGGAACTCGAAGCGCGCCTTCGACAGCGCATCGTCGCGCGAACGCGCCCCCGGATGCCCCTTGGCCACATCGGCCGCATGCGCCGCGATCTTGTACGCGATGATCCCCTGCTTGACGTCGTCGCGGTCCGGCAGGCCCAGGTGTTCCTTGGGCGTCACGTAGCAAAGCATCGCGGTGCCGAACCAGCCGATCATCGCCGCGCCGATCGCGCTGGCGATGTGGTCGTAGCCCGGCGCGATGTCGATGGTCAGCGGGCCGAGGGTGTAGAACGGCGCCTCGTCGCAGTGCTTCAACTGCTCGTCCATGTTGGCCTGGATCAGGTGCATCGGCACGTGGCCCGGGCCTTCGATCATGGTCTGGACGTCATGCTTCCAGGCGATCTGCGTGAGTTCGCCCAAGGTGCGCAGCTCGGCGAACTGGGCCTCGTCGTTGGCATCCGAGGCGCAGCCGGGGCGCAGGCCGTCGCCGAGCGAGAAGCTCACGTCGTAGGCCTTCATGATGTCGCAGATGTCCTCGAAGTGCGTGTAGAGGAAGCTCTCCTTGTGGTGCGAGATGCACCACTTGGCCATGATCGATCCGCCGCGCGAGACGATGCCGGTGCGCCGGCCGGCCGTGAGATGGATGAAGGGCAGGCGCAGCCCCGCATGGATGGTGAAGTAGTCGACGCCCTGCTCGGCCTGCTCGATCAGGGTGTCGCGGTAGATCTCCCAGGTGAGGTCCTCGGCCACGCCGCCGACCTTCTCCAGCGCCTGGTAGATGGGCACCGTGCCGATCGGCACGGGGCTGTTGCGCACGATCCAGTCGCGCGTGGTGTGGATGTTGCGGCCGGTGGAAAGGTCCATCACGTTGTCGGCACCCCAGCGGATCGCCCAGACCAGCTTCTCGACCTCTTCCTCGATGCTGGAGGTGACGGCCGAGTTGCCGATGTTGGCGTTGATCTTGACCTTGAAGTTGCGCCCGATCGCCATCGGCTCGACTTCAGGATGGTTGATGTTGGCCGGGATGATCGCGCGGCCGCGCGCCACCTCGTCGCGCACGAACTCCGGCGTGATGATCTTCGGGATGCGGGCGCCCATCGGATTGCCGGCGAGGCGCTTCTCGCGGGCCTCGTCGGCCATGTACTCGGCCATCCATTCGCGGCGGCCGTTCTCGCGCAGCGCGACGTACTCCATCTCGGGCGTGACGATGCCGCGGCGCGCGTAGTGCATCTGCGTGACGTTGGCCCCGGATTTGGCGCGGCGCGGCGTGCGCTGCAGCGCGGCGGCGCCGGCACGCAGTTCGGCGATGCGCTGGGCGTCGCGGTCGGCGTGGGTCGCGCCATCGTCGAGCGCCAGGTGCACGCGGCCTTCGTAGCGCTCGGTGTCGTTGCGCTCGGCGATCCAGGCGTCGCGCACGCCCGGCAGGCCGCGGCGCACGTCGATGTCGGCGGCCGGGTCGGTGTACGGGCCCGAAGTGTCGTACAGCGAGACCTGCTCGCCGTTGGTGAGCAAGACCTCGCGCACGGGCACGCGCAGGTCGGGCCGGCTGCCGGTGATGGCACCCTTGGTCGAGGCCGGGAAAGGCTCGCGCGTGAGCGTGAGGAGAGAGGCGAACTTGTCGATGGCATTCATGCGGGGCACTCCTGTTTTGAAAACGACGGGTGCTCCGCGATGCCTCTGGACGGCATCGCTCCACTGGAGGAGGGGGTGCCGGGGAGTCGCAGCTCTTCTTACGCTGGTATGAGCCAGGTCAAGTTCGCGGGTTCGGCCGCTTGGCCATCTCAGCACGCAACTGCGTACACCCCGGAGCGGGGCCGATTCTAGGCCGCCTGCGGCCCTGGGATCAAGCCGAGTGCACCGCCGTCAGCGGCGGCGCGACCGCGCGGACCGCATCGGCAGCCTGTGCGTCCTCGGCGGCCTGCAGCGCCACCCAGGCATCGAGGCCACCGGCCAGCACGCGCACCCGCGTCAGGCCGGCGCCCCTCAGCAGGCGCGCCGCCGCGATGGCCGACGCGTCGTCGGGGCAATCGCAGAAGACCACCAGCTCGCGCCCGTCGGCAAGCGATGCGAGCTGCTTGGGCAGCTGCTTGAGCCCGATGCCGATCGCGCCCGGAATCGCCCGCGTGTCGAGCGCGCGGGCGTCGTCGGAGCGGACGTCGATCACGGTCGGGCCAGCGCCCGCGGCCAGGGCCTCGCGCAAGGCTTCGACCTGGATGTGCTCGATGTCGTCGACCAATTGCGCCAGCCGGCGTTGCCGATAGCGCCAGCCGATGAAGGCCGCCAGCGCCAGCACGCCGATCGCCAGCGCGCCCAGGCCGATGTTGGAGACCACCGTGAGCACGTCCTGGATCACGGCATGGAAGATCCGGCCGACGAACAGGCAAATCAGGGTCCAGATCAGCGCCGCCACGGTTTCATAGGTCAAAAAGCGCAGGTTCGACATCCCCAGCGCGCCGGCCATCGGCGGCGCCACCACCGACACGCCGGGCACGAACTTGGCCGCGATCAGCGACCACCCGCCCCAGCGGCCGAGGATCGATTCGCTGCGCCTGACACAAGAGTCCGGCGACAGCGAGATCCGGCACAGCAACCGCATCACCCGGTAGCCCCAGCGGCGCCCGGCCAGGAACCAGACACCGTCGCCGAGGATGTTGCCGAGCACCGCGGCCAGCACCACCGCGATGAAAGAGATCTGGCCGTTGACCGTGAGGCCGCCAGCCACGATCAGGAACGGCACGGCCGGCACGGGCGCACCCAGGCGCGTCGCCAGCGTGGCGGCGAAGACCAGGGCGGCGCCCTGGGCGGCGAGGAGTGCAACGAAGTCGTTCATGGTGTCGAAACGCGAAGGCCGGCGCAGGTGTGCCGCTATTGCCCCTGCGCAGGACGCTCGGCGGGTGCCGGGGCGGCCGGCGCCGCAGGAGGCGGCGGGTTGCCGCGCAGATCGAAGTCCGAGAAATAGGCCAGGCCGTGGCCGTGGGTATTGTCCGCATCGGCGGAAACCGCCACCGCCGTCACGTCGGGCCGGATGTCGCCGGCCTCTTCACCGAACGCGCGCTTGTAGTCCGCCAGCAGATTGCGGCGCTCGGACGTCCAACCGCCCGGCTTGGCCGTCGCGCCGGATTCGAGCACCACCATGCGGATGCGCTTCGTGAATGCGTTGTCGAACTCGTTGCCCTTGGCTTCCTTGTTGTCCCAGACGTAGCACAGCGTCTCGGTCGGCACGGCCTCGCCGGTGGCGCGCCGCGCCAGCGCGAGCCGGGTGCGCTCGCCGACGGACAACCGGTCTCCCGGGAAATCGAAGAACACGCAGACCTTGGCCGCGCCGTCGTCGCCGGAGCGCGTGCGCAGGTCGGCACCCTCGACGAAGTTCTCGACCCGCCAGCGCCAGGCCAGCGTGGCCTTGTCGTTGAGCTCCACCCGGGTCGGATGCACGAGGTTCCCGTAGGAGTTGTCGGCGTCGACCTTGAGCACGCGTTGACCGTCGAGCAGATCGACCTCGAAACGCGTCGGCGACTTGTTGGGCAAGGTGGTGAAGTGCCAAGGCGAAGGCGCCTGGGCCGCGGTTGCGCTCGAGAAGGGCGTGAGCAGGTTCTTGTCCTGCGCCCACGCGGCCGGCGCGGCCCAGAGCAGCGCGGCCACGGCCGGCAACGCCATTGCGGCACGCCCTGGCCGCCAGTCACGCATGCGATTCGTCCTGCTGCCCATGGTGCACCCCTTGGCCTGCGGCCGGTTGAGCTCGACGTCGCCGCACCTTCGTTCGGCGCAACGCATCACAAGATGCGGAGTGTGAGGCAGGAGCGGCGCAAGATAAATAGTCCGAATGGAATCGGTCTGTCGCCGCAAGGCACACAATCCGGCGCGATCACTATCGAATCCATAGCAGATGTCGCAAGCCCCGCGCGGGCCGGCAACTGTTGCTGACGGATTCAGTCAGTGAAGGTCGCCGTCGAGGTAGTACCAGCGATTTTGCTGCGCCGCATCCCTCTCGCGGACGAAGCGGCTGCGCTCGTGAAGCCGGGTCGCCGCGCCGGCGCTGCCCCGCTGCCGGGCCAGGAACTCGACCTCGGCATGGTCGGCGTCCAGCACCGAGCGCGAGCGGACGTCGAGCCCCAGCCACTTGACGCCGGCATCGAAGGCGAGCGTCGCCGGACGCGTCGTGGCGTGCCAGGTGGCCAGCAGGTAGTCCGCGCGTTCGCGCACGAAGGCGGTGTAGCGCGAGCGCATCAGCGACTCGGCATCCGGCGCCGGCGTGTTGTCGAAATCGTCCAGGTAGCGGCCGCAGCATTGGGCGTAGACCAGGGGCAGCTCCCGTCGGTCACGGCGCCCGCAGGGGCAGGGAACTCGGGCGGGACTGGAGGGGGAAGCGGACATGAAAAGGGGGCGCGGAGGCAGGAGTGTCGCAGGGCGTATTGTGCAGACCCCCCGGAGGCGGCGCCCCGCGGAGACGTCCGCTCAGGCGAGGGCCCGCTGAATGAGCAGCTTCTGGATGTCCGACGTGCCTTCGTAGATCTGGCACACACGCACGTCGCGGTAGATGCGCTCGAGCGGGAAATCGTTGACGTAGCCGTAGCCGCCCAGCGTCTGGATCGCGGCACTGCAGACGCGCTCGGCCATCTCGCTGGCGAACAGCTTGGCCATGGCCGCCTCCTTGAGGCACGGCCGGCCGGCATCCCGCAAGGCTGCCGCGTGCCAGATCAGTTGCCGGGCCGCCTCGAGCTGGGTGGCGCATTCGGCCAGCCTGAAGCCCACCGCCTGCTGGTCGAAGATGCTGCCGCCGAAGGCCTGGCGCTCCTTGGCATAGGCCAGCGCGACCTCGAAGGCGCTGCGCGCCATGCCCACGCTCTGCGCGGCGATGCCGATGCGCCCGCCCTCCAGCGCGCCGAGGGCGATCTTGTAGCCCTCGCCTTCCTGGCCGATCAGGTTCGCGGCCGGGATGCGGCAGTTGTCGAAATTGATCTGCGCGGTGTCGCTCGAATGCTGGCCCAGCTTGTCCTCGAGCCGGGCGACCTGGTAGCCCGGCGCGTCGGTCGGCACGAGAAAGGCACTCATGCCGCGCTTGCCCGCGCCCTTGTCGGTGACCGCGATCACGATCGCGACCTGGCCGTTCTTGCCGCTGGTGATGAACTGCTTGACGCCGTCGATCACATAGCCGTCGCCGTCCTTGCGCGCCGTGGTGCGCAGCGACGAGGCATCGCTGCCGGCCTGCGGCTCGGTCAGGCAGAACGCGCCGAGCATGCGGCCCTGGGCCAGCGGCTGCAGCCACTGCTTTTTCTGTTGCGCATTGCCGTAGCGCATGAGGATCGCGTTGACCGGGCAATTGGTGACGCTGATCGCGGTGCTGGTGCCGCCGTCGCCGGCCGCGATCTCTTCGAGCACCAGCGCCAGCGTGAGGTAGTCGAGTCCGGCGCCGCCGTCTTCCTCGGGCACGCAGATGCCGTAGGCGCCCAGCGCGGCCAGGCCCTCGTGGGCCGCCTTCGGAAAGCTGTGCTCGCGGTCCCAGCGCGGCGCGTGGGGCCAGAGTTCGGCTTGCGCAAAGGCGCGCACCGCGTCGCGGATGGCTTCCTGGTCGGGGGTCAGCAGCATGGTGGTGGCACTCGGTGAAGGGGATCAGGGCGTGGGTTGGCGCTCTTGCGCAATCTGGTCGCGGTAGCGCGCGACCATGTCGGCAACCGGTTCGGGCGCATCCGTCGCATGGGTCTGGTCGTGGATCATCTGGTTCAGGCTCGGGAGCACGCTGCGCGGCGGCCAGCTCTGGACCTGCCAAAGCTCTGACCGCATGAAGGCCTTGGGGCAGTGCAGGTACGCTTCCTTCACCTGCACTTCGACGACCAGCCGCGGCCGTTGGCGCTCCTGCGCGAAGGCATCGACGAAGTCGGGTTCGTCGCGCAGGCGGGCGATGCCGTTGACGCGCAAGGTTTCTTCCACGCCAGGGATCATGAACAGCAGCGCAATGCGCGGATCGGCCAACAGGTTCTCGAACGTGTCGAGACGGTTGTTGCCGCCGCTGTCCGGCACCCACAGCGTCTGGGGGTCGGCCACCTTGACGAAGCCGGCGGGCCCGCCGCGCGGAGAGGCGTCGAGCAACCGATCCGCCGCGCCCGCGCTGGCGATCACGCAGAACGGCGACAACTCGACGAAACGCCGGCCATGCACGTCGAGGTGCGGAAGCTGCTTGCGCAGCGCCCGCTCGCCGGGCGCCGCATAGAGCGCGCGCAGATCGTCGAGGGTGCGGATCATGGGCCTACCTACTTGCCCTGGCCGAGGTCCATGATGAGCTTGCTGGCCATGTAGAGCCGGCGCGGGATCGCGCTGGTGTCCACGTACTCGGCCTTGTCGCTGTGGTAGCCGAAGCCGGGCAGGCCCAGGCTTTCGATGACCGGCTTGCCGGCCAGCGCGGCATAGGCCGCGTCGGTGCCGCCGCCGGTGCGCTCGACGATCGCGAGTTCGCCGCCGGCCTCCTTGTAGTAGCCGACCGCCTTGTCGACCAACTTGCGGCCGCCCTCGCCGGCGTTGAAGGCCGGACGGCCGCGCGTGATGAGCACCTTGACGTCGGCCTCGGGCAGCTTCTTCTGTTGCGCCTTCTGTTCGAGCGTCTTCATCGCGGCGTCGAAGTCTTCGTTCCGGGCGTAGCGCACGTCGGCATTCAGCGTGGCGCTGGCCGGGATGATGTTGGACACCGCGCCGGCCTTGCCGATGGTCCAGTTGAAGCGCAGGCCCTTGGCCTTGTCGTCGATGTCCATGGTGCGCAGCACGAGATCGGAGGCCTCGACCAGCGCGTTCACGCCGAGCTCGGGCGCCGCGCCGGCATGCGAGGCCTTGCCCGTGATGTTGACCTGCACGTAGGCGATGCCCGAGGTGCCGAGCGAGAGGTCTTCCTTGCCGGCGCCCGTGGGCTCGAAGGACAGCACGTAGTCGGCCTTGGCCGCTTCTTCCTGGATCAGGTCGCGCGAGCCGAAGGAACCCTTTTCCTCGTCGGTGTTGAACAGCACGGTGATCGTGCCGAAGTCCTGGAAGCCGCGGTCCTTGAGCAGCTTGAGCGTGTGCACGATGACCGCATTGCCGCCCTTGTCGTCGGCGATGCCGGGGCCGTAGGCGCGGTCACCCTCGACCCGGAACGGCGCCTTGGCCAGGATGCCCTTGAGGTAGACCGTGTCCATGTGCGAGAGCAGCAGCAGGTTCTTGCCGCCCTTGCCCTTGAGCTTGCCGACGATGTTGTCGCCGACCACGATGCCGGCCGACTTGCTGCGCGTGACCGTGAAGCCCAGCGCCTTGAGCTGCTGCTCGAGGTAGTTGCCGGCCGAGGCCAGGCCCTCGGCGTCGCCGGTGCCGGTCTCGATGTTGACCAGCGCCTCCAGGGTCTGGATGACGGCCGGCTTTTCGGCGGTCGCGGCGGCGAACAGCGCCTGGTCGCGCGTCTGGCTCCAGGCAGCGGGCGCCACGAAGGCGGTGGCGAGCAGCGCGGCAACGGCGCTGCGGGGAAAGGCCAAATGAATCAACGAGAACTCCAGGTTGAAAGCAGAAAGATTTTCGATTCTAGGCAGCGGCTCAGAGCAGCTCGATCGCCACCGCCGTGCCTTCGCCGCCGCCGATGCACAGCGTCGCCACGCCGCGCTTCTTGCCGCGCTGCTGCAGCGCGTGGATCAGGGTCACCATGATGCGGGCGCCGCTGGCGCCGATCGGGTGGCCCAGCGCGCAGGCGCCGCCATGCACGTTGACGATGTCGTGCGACACGCCCAGCTCGTGCATCAGCGCCATCGGCACCACCGCGAAGGCCTCGTTGACTTCCCAGAGGTCGACGTCCTTGACGCTCCAGCCGGTCTTCTTGAACAGCTTGGCGACCGCGCCCACCGGGGCGGTCGAGAACCACTCGGGCTGCTGCGCATGGGTGGCGTGGGCGACGATGCGGGCGATCGGCTTCACGCCGTTCTTCTGCGCGCCGCTGCCGGTCATCAGCACCAGCGCGGCGGCGCCGTCGTTGATCGACGAACTCGACGCCGCGGTGATGGTGCCGCCGTCCTTCTTGAAGGCCGGCTTGAGCGTCGGGATCTTGTCGAGCTTGACCTTGCCCGGGCCTTCGTCGATCTCGACCACCGTGTCGCCGCCGCGGCCCTTGACCGTCACCGGGGCGATCTCGGCCTTGAAGGCGCCCGAAGCGGTGGCCGCCTTGGCCCGCTCCACGCTGGCGATCGCGAAGGCGTCCTGCTGCTCGCGCGTGAACTTGTACTTGGCCGCGCAGTCTTCGCCGAAGGTGCCCATGGAGCGGCCCGGCTGGTAGGCGTCTTCCAGGCCGTCGAGCATCATGTGGTCGAAGATCCGGTCGTGGCCCATGCGGTAGCCGCCGCGGCCCTTGAGCATCAGGTAGGGCGCGTTGGTCATGCTCTCCATGCCGCCGGCCACCATCACCTCGTGCGTGCCCGCAAGCAGCATGTCGTGCGCCAGCATCGCGGCCTTCATGGCCGAGCCGCACATCTTGCTGAGCGTGACCGCGCCCGCGCTGTCGGGCAGGCCGCCCTTGTAGGCCGCCTGGCGCGCCGGCGCCTGGCCCTGGCCGGCCATCAGGCAGTTGCCGAACAGCACCTCGCCGACGCTGTCGGCCGGGATGCCCGCGCGCTCGACCGCCGCCTTGATGGCGACGCCGCCCAGGTCATGGGCCGAAAGAGAAGAAAAGTCGCCCTGGAAGCCGCCCATCGGGGTGCGGGCGGCGCCGACGATCACGATCGATTCGCTCATGGATTTGCTCCTTCAGTGGTTGTCAGAAATAGGGGGTGGGGTGGTCGTGCTTGAAGCGCAGCGACTCGTCATACGGAAAGACATCCAGCATCTGCCCGGCCTGGATGCGCTGCTTGTGGCTCTGCCAGAAGCTGGCGTCGAGCAGGTCGGCATGGTGCGCCATGAAGGCCTCGCGCACCGCCGGGTTGCCGAGCAGGAAGGGCTCGAAGGTCTCCGGGAAGACATCCTTCGGGCCGACCGGGTACCAGACCTCGCCGCTCATCTCGTCTTCCTCGTTGCGCGGCGCGGGCACCTTGCGGAAGTTGCAGTCGGTGAGGTATTCGATCTCGTCGTAGTCGTAGAACACCACCTTGCCGCCGCGCGTGACGCCGAAGTTCTTCCAGAGCATGTCGCCCGGGAAGATATTGGCCGCCACCATGTCCTTGATCGCATTGCCGTACTCGACCACCGCGTGCTCCAGCTGCTTGCCCGCCCGCCTGGCGTGCTCGGGCTGCGCCAGCAGGTCGAAGGACTCCTGCAGGAAGATGTTGAGCGGGATCATGCGGCGCTCGATGTAGACGTGCTTGACCACCACCTCCATCTCCCCGTTGCCGTCGCGGTCGCCGATCTCGAGCTGGCTCGGCGCGAACTTGCGGATCTCCTCGAT
>Ga0265327_10005509_pt1 | contig 10525 bp, 6 predicted proteins | sample 41621metaG_FD_202089 | JGI IMG/M metagenome (GOLD analysis project Ga0265327, IMG submission 202089) | Rhizosphere microbial communities from Carex aquatilis grown in University of Washington, Seatle, WA, United States - 4-16-21 metaG | ecosystem: Host-associated > Plants > Roots > Rhizosphere >... | reverse complement strand
GGACGCGGCCAACCTGCTGAAGCCCGCCCTTGCCCGGGGCGAGCTGCGCTGCATCGGCGCCACCACCCTGGACGAATACCGCAAATACATCGAGAAGGACTCGGCCCTGGAGCGCCGCTTCCAGCCTGTATTCGTGGACGAGCCCGGCGTCGAGGACGCCATCTCCATCCTGCGCGGCTTGAAGGAGCGCTACGAGCTGCACCACGGTGTGCGCATTCAGGATGCCGCCCTGGTCGCCGCCGCCCAGCTGAGCCACCGCTACATCGCCGACCGCTTCCTGCCCGACAAGGCGGTGGATCTCATGGACGAGGCCGCCAGCGCCGTGCGCATGCAGCTGGACAGCCGCCCCACGGAGATCGACGTCCGCGAGCGCCGCGAGATGCAGCTGCAGCTGGAGCGCCACTCCCTCACCAAGGAGAAGGACGCCGCCAGCCGCGCCCGCCTCGCCGACATCGACAAGGAGCTGGCCGAACTCCATGAGGACCTGGGCCGCCTGCGCGCCCAGTGGGAGAACGAGAAGAAAGTCATCGACGGCGCCCGCACGCTCCAGAAGCGCCTCGATGACCTGCGCATCGAGCTGGAGCAGGCCAAGGTGAAGGGGGACTACGAACGCGCCTCCCGCCTGGAGTACGGCGAGATCCCCACGCTCGAGAAGCAGCTCACGGCCGTGTCACCGAAAGAGAGCGCCATGTTGCGTCTGGAAGTGGGCCAACCCGACATCGCCGCCGTGGTCAGCCGCTGGACCGGCATCCCCATGAACCGCATTCTCGAAGGCGAGGTGGAAAAGCTCCTGAAGATGGAGGACCGCCTGCGGGAGCGAGTGGTGGGCCAGAATCCCGCCCTCACGGCGATCGCCGACGCTCTGCGCCGCAACCGCGCGGGCCTGGGTGATCCCAAGCGCCCCATCGGCAGCTTCCTCTTCCTGGGCCCCACGGGCGTGGGCAAGACCGAGGTGGCCCGGGCTCTGGCCGAGTTCCTGTTCGATGACGAGAACGCCCTGGTGCGCATCGACATGAGCGAGTTCACCCACGAGGCCGATGCCACCCGCCTCATCGGTGCGGCGCCGGGCTATGTGGGCTATGAGGAGGGCGGTCGCCTCACCGAGGCCATCCGCCGCCGTCCTTACGCCGTGATCCTCCTGGACGAGATGGAGAAGGCCCACCCGCGCACCTTCGATCTTTTCCTGCAGGTGCTCGAAGACGGCCGCCTCACGGATGGACAGGGTCGCACCGTGGACTTCCGCAACACCGTGGTGCTCATGACCACCAACCTGGGCAGCCAGGCCATCTTCGACGCAGGTGGCGATGCCTCCAAGGCCGAGCTTGCCGTCCAGGAGGCGCTGCACGCCCACTTCCGGCCGGAGTTCCTGAATCGCTTGGACGAGGTGGTGATTTTCCGATCCCTGAGCCGGGATGACATGAAGGCCGTGGCCCGCATCCAGCTGCAGCGGGTGAAGGGGTTGTTGGAAGCTCAGCGGCTCGAACTGGAAGTCCCCGAGGCCGCCCTGGACTGGTTGGCCGCCGAGGGTTTCGATCCCCTCTACGGGGCCCGCCCCCTCAAGCGGCTCATCCAGCAGGTGGTCGTGAACCCCCTGTCCCGCCTCGTCCTGCAGGGCCAGCTCCAGCCGGGCGGCTTGGCCCGCTTGGCAGTCCGGGACGGGGAAATCTCGGTGGAAACCGAGGCCGTCCAGTAACCGGACCGCCTGCCTCTCGAAACTTGCCCCTGGGCAACCCCGGTCCGATGAGGCGGAGGTACCCGGAGTCTGCGTGCCCCTCACGTCCCCCATCCCCATTCTCATCGTGGACGATGAGGCTGATCTGCGGAATTTGTTGGTGGAAGCCCTCCAGGATCAAGGCTACGCCGCAGTCGGAGCGGACGGCGGCGCCCAGGCCCTCGAGCGGGTGCGGGAGCGGCACTTTCCCGTCATCTTCACGGACCTGAACATGCCCGGCGGGCTGTCCGGGCTGGAGCTGCTGCGGGCCGTGCACGAAGAGGACCCCCAGGCCATGGGCATCCTCATGACTGGCTACGCCACCACGGAATCCGCCATCCAAGCCCTCAAGCGCGGAGCTTACGACTTCATCCAGAAACCTTTCAAGCTGGCCGAGATCGAGGCCAGCCTGGAGCGCGCCCTGGAACACTACCGCCTGCTGCGGGAGAACGAGGAATATCAGAAGAACCTCGAGCAGATGGTGGAGGCCCGCACCCAGGAGATCCTCGGACTGAAGAACGACATCGAGCGGCTGTTCGAGGGCTTCGTGAACGCCTCGGTGACCGCCATTGAAGCCCGCGACCCCAGCACCTCCGGTCACTCCAGCCGAGTGGCAGACCTGACCGTCAGCCTGGCGGAAGCCGTCAACTCAACACCCAACGGCATCTACGGCGCCCTCCACTTTACGCCCATCCAGATCCGCGAGATCCGCTATGCCAGTCTGCTGCACGATTTCGGGAAAGTCGGAGTGCGCGAGCAGGTGCTTGTGAAGGCCAAGAAGATCGAAGGTGAGCGCCTGGAGAGCATCTTCCAGCGCCTGCACCAGCGCACCCTCGAGGCCATGCGGGACCGCATGCTCGATGCGTGGAGCAAGGGGGGTTCCTTCGACCACGACTCCGTGGGGATCCTGCTGAACCAGCAGGAGGAGGAGACCCGGCGCCTCATGGAACTGGTGCGGCGCAGCAACGAGCCCACCGTGTTGCCCCAGGAAGTCGCCCTGGAGCTGAACCTGCTGGAGGACCTCACCTACCAGCACTGGACCGGCGACAAGCGCACGCTCATCGACCCCCACGACCTCGACCTGCTGAAGATCCCCAAGGGCAGCCTGTCGGACAAGGAGCGCGACGAGATCCAGAACCACGTCACCTACACCTACCGCTTCCTCAGCCAGATCCCCTGGACATCCGAACTTGCCGGCGTACCCGAGATCGCCTGGGCGCACCACGAGCGCCTCAATGGCAAGGGCTACCCGCGCCAGCTGAAGGAGCCCGACATCCCGGTACAGAGCAAGCTCATGGCCGTGTCGGATGTCTACGATGCGCTGACCGCGGCGGACCGCCCCTACAAGGCGGCGGTGAGCGTGGAGCGCAGCCTCCAGATCCTGGAGCAGGAAGCCAAGGTCAACCTCCTGGATACCGAAGTCCTGAGAATTTTCATCGAGGCCAGGATCTACGAGCGGACCGTCACGCAAGGACGGACCCCATGATCCAGGAGCCCATCCTCATCGTCGACGACGAGCTGGAAGTCCGGAGCACCCTGTTGGAGGCCCTGAAGGACCACGGGTACTCAGCAGAGGCCGTGGCCAGCGGAGAGGAGGCCCTGGCCCGCATGGCCCAGCGGTCCTTCCCGGTGGTCCTCACGGACCTCCACATGCCCGGCGGGCAGACCGGGCTGGACCTCATCGGCGCCATCCGCCACCGCTTCCCCGACACGCTCTGCGTCCTCATCACCGCCTACGCCACGCTGGACACCAGCATTGAAGCCCTGAAGCGCGGCGCCTATGACCTCATCCAGAAGCCCTTCCGCCTCGCCGAGATGGAAGTCGTGCTCAACCGGGCCCTGGATCACGCGAACCTGATGCAGAAGCTGCGCGACTACCAGCAGGAGCTGGAAGCCCGCATCCTCTCCCGCACGCACGACCTCCAGGAAGCCCACAAGGACGCGCTGGCCCTCTGTGACCTCAACCTGCAGGCCCTGGAGGCGCCCTCTTTGGGCGCAGCCCTGCAGCCCTTGCTGGAGCGGCTGGCGATCCGCTGGGCGGTGGATGGTCTGGGCTGCTACCGCCGGGAAGCGGATGGCCCCCTCCATCGGGTCTTCGTCCAAGGCCCCCTGCCGCTTCCAAAGACCCTGGAACGCCCCGGCCCCGGCCCCCTGACGGCCCCCGCCTGTGGGTACGCCGAGGAGCATTTCCTACCTTTGGGAACGGTGGGCTGGCTCTACATGGGCTTCTCGGATCGCTCGGCCTTCACCGAAGCCGATCAGGAATTCCTGCTGCTCGCCCGGCACCTGGAACTCATCCTCCGGGTAAGGTGAGGGGATGAACAGCGTCCACCAGCTTCTCTGGACCGGCTTCCGAGGCGTCGACCCCGCCGAGGTGGACCTGCCCTTCCAGCCGGGGGGAATCATCCTCTTCACCCGCAACCTCGATCCCGATCCAGCGGTCGGTCCCGCCCGCTGCCGGGCGCTCATCGATGGCCTGCAGGCGCGGTTCGGTGCGCATGTGCCCCTGGCCGTGGCCCTCGATCAGGAAGGTGGCCCGGTGAGCCGCCTGCGCGCCTGGACCGGTCCCACGCCCCCGCTCCGCCAGCTCTGGCAGAAAGGCGGTGCCGAGACCTGTGCCGCCTGGGGATGCCTCTGGGGCGAGGGGCTCCGGATGCTGGGATTCAACGTGGACTTCGCCCCCGTGGTGGATCTGTGGGATGGCCACCCGACTGCCGGCATTGGCGATCGGGCCGCCAGTGAAGATCCCACTGAGACCGCGGCCGCCGCCGGAGCCTTCCTGCATGGCCTGGAATCCACAGGCGTGCGCGGTTGCCTCAAGCACTTCCCCGGCTTGGGCGGCACCACCCTGGACAGCCACCAAGGTCTCCCCGCGCTGGAGGATGCGGCCCAGGTGGACCGCAACGCCCAGGCCTTCGTGCCCCTGGCCCACCCGGACCGCCTCGTGATGGTCGCCCACCTGCGCACTCCCGCCAGCGCGCCCCTGCCCGCCAGCCTCCACCGGGGCTCCGTGGCTGATAATCCATGGGGCATCCAGGGCCGCTTCCTGCCCGACGACCTGGAGATGGGGGGCTGCGCTGACTGGCCCTGGAGCGACCGCGTGCGCCTCTCGCTGGAAGCGGGTAACCAGTGGTTGCTGGTGTGCCAGACTCCGGCCGGCTGGACCGCCTGCGCCGACGCCGCGAGCCACCTGCCGGAAGCCTTGTGGGGCCCCGCGCTCCAGGCGACCCACACCATGCGCCGCCACCTGATCCCCTCCCCGCCCTTTGATCCGACGGCCTGGACAGCCTGGCTCACGCGGCTGCAGGCCGCCGCGAAGGAGGCCTGATGGCTGGCCGCATCCTGATCGTCGACGACAACGCCATGATCCGCAGCGAGATCAAGGCCGTCCTCATGAAGGATGGCGGCTTCACCCACTTCATGGAGGCCTCGGACGGGCTCACGGCCTTCAAGATCATCATGGAGAACCCGCCGGACGTGGTGCTCTGCGACCTGGTGATGCCCGGTTTCGACGGCCTCAAGTTCCTGGGCCTGAAGGCCAGCCGCAAGGAGCTGGAGCAGATCCCCGTCATCATCCTCACCGCCGAGGATGACCTGGACCGCAAGGCGGAGATCCTGGAGCGCGGCGCCTCGGACTACGTCACCAAGCCCTTCCACGAGAAAGAGCTGCTGGCCCGCGTCCGCATCCACACCAAGCTGAAGATCCTGCAGGATGAGCTGCTGGAGAAGAACGCCCAGCTCGAGGCGCTCTCGGTCACCGACCCGCTCACGGGCCTGGCCAATCGCCGGCGCCTCATGACGCGCCTGGAAGAGGAGGTCGTCCGCGGCCGCCGCCACAAGACGCCCCTGTCGGTGGTGATGATCGACATCGACCACTTCAAGCAGGTGAACGACACGCACGGCCATGCCATGGGCGACGAGGTGCTCCGCAACATCGGCGCCATGCTGAAAACCGGCGTGCGCGCCACCGACCTGGCCGCCCGGTTCGGCGGTGAGGAGCTGACGCTCATCCTGCCCCACACGGACCTGGCCTCTGCGATGCAGGTGGCCGAAAACCTCCGCCAGAAGTTCGCCGCCCTGGAGCATCAGCTGGATGGCGTCACTCTCCAGAAGACAGCCAGCATGGGCGTCGCCGCACGCGAGGGCGAAGGCGAGCAGCCCGATGCCGAACACCTCCTGAAGCGGGCCGACGAGGCCCTGTACAAGGCCAAGCAGGGCGGCCGCAACCGGGTGGAAGCCGCCGAGTAGGACCTTGCCTTGATGAAAAACGCGGCCCGGGTGGGCCGCGTTTTCAGGCTTGGCGGGTAGGGACTACTTCGCGGCCTGGCGAAGCGCCTCCACCTTGTCCGTCTTCTCCCAGCTGAACTCGGGACGGCCGAAGTGGCCGTAGGCCGAAGTGGCGCGGTAGATGGGCCTGCGCAGGTCCAGCGACTCGATCATGGCCTTGGGCGTGCAGCTGAACACACTGCGCACGGCACGGACGATGGCTTCGTCCGAGACCTGGCCGGTGCCGAAGGTGTCGACGGCGATCGAGACCGGTTCGGCCACGCCGATGGCGTAGGCCAGCTGGATCTCGCAACGGCTGGCCAAGCCCGCCGCCACGATGTTCTTGGCGATGTAGCGGCCCATGTAGGCGGCGCTGCGATCCACCTTGCTGGGGTCCTTGCCGGAGAAGGCGCCGCCGCCGTGATGGCCGCTGCCACCGTAGGTGTCGACGATGATCTTGCGGCCGGTGAGGCCAGTGTCGCCCATGGGGCCGCCCACCACGAAGCGGCCAGTGGGGTTCACGTGGTAGATGGTCTGGGCGTCGAGCATGTCAGCAGGCAGGGCAGCCTTGATGACGTCCTGCAGGATGCTGTCACGGATGGTGTTCTGGGTGACGTGCTCATCGTGCTGGGTGGAGATGACCACCGTGTGGATGCGCTTCACCTGGTCGCCGTCGAACTCCACGGTGACCTGGGACTTGCCATCGGGACGCAGCCAGGGCAGCTGGCCGTTCTTGCGGACTTCCGAAAGCTTGCGGGTCAGCAGGTGGCTGAAGTGGATGGGCGCAGGCATGAGCTCCGGCGTATCACTGGAGGCGTAGCCGAACATCAGGCCCTGGTCGCCGGCGCCGCCGGTGTCTACGCCCATGGCGATGTCGGGGCTCTGCTGGTCGATGGTGACCATGACCGCGCAGGTGGCGTAGTCGAAGCCCTTGATGTGGTGGTCATAGCCAATGTCCTTGACCACCTCGCGCACGAGGGCGGCCACGGGGATGTAGGTTTCCGTGGTGATTTCACCCGCCACCAGCACCAGGCCCGTGGTCAGCAGGGTCTCGCAGGCCACGCGGCTGCGGGGATCGTCCTTCAGCGCCGCGTCCAGCACCGCATCCGAAATCTGGTCGGCCATCTTATCGGGATGACCTTCGGTGACACTCTCGGACGTGAACAGGTGACGCCCCTGGGTGGCCATGTCGACTCCTCGGAACACCCCCAAACTTCGGTTTGAGGGAAACAATGACTATATCTCAGATACACCTTTTGGATGACGCGGGAAACCTTGCCTTACCTTAGCCTTGAAGACTAAGGTGGGGAGTTCCCCGTCTTCAGTTGCACGCCCGAACCGCCCCCCCGTGGAGGAACCCATGAATCCATTCCGACGCCCGACGCTGGCCTTGGCCCTGATGGCCGCGTCCCTCCTGATGGTCTCCACCGCCTGCAAGCGGGAAGATCCCCAGATCCGGGAGCTCACCCAGAAGGCCGCTGAGGCTGACAAGGCCAACCAGCAGCTGAATCAGGCTGGCACCGACCAGCAGAAGAAGCTGGCCCAGGCCGGGGTCAACGACATCAAGCCCAACGCCGAGACCCTCCAGCTCACCGACGAGCAGAAGAAGGCCCTGGAAGAGCGCATCAAGAACGAAAAGAACAGCTCCTACCAGGCCCTGCTCCAGGAAGTCCTCGACAAGGACAAGGAGATCAAGGAGCTCAACACCAAGCTCGCCAAGTTGAAGGCAGACCTGCCCAAGCCCGACGTGGCCAAGCAGAACGACAGCCACTACGGCATGGCCATGCGCTTCCTCAAGAAGAAGGGCGTGTCTGAGGCCGAAGCCAAGAAGCTCGTGAGCCGCGTGGCCATCCTCGACAAGCTGGCCCCCGGCTTCGAGGTCTATCACTTCTACGCCAACGGCACCTACGGCACCTGGGTCTCCCAGGGCAAGGCCAAGATCACGCCCAACGACCTGATGCGCCAGGAGCGCGAGAAGGTCGAAGGCGAGCGCGACGAGGCCGTGGCCGCCAACGAGAAGCTGCAGGAAGAGGTCGTCGACCTCGAGGGCCAGAAGAAGAAGATCGAGGAGGAGATCGCCGGTCTCCGCTCGGAGCGCACGAACCTCATCGAGGAGCGCGCCAAGCTGCAGTCCGACAATGCCGCCCAGGTTTCCAAGCTGAACTCGCTGCACTACGTGGTCGGCACCCGCGACAAGCTGAAGGCCGACGGCATTATCGAGATCCCCGTCTTCGCCAAGGACCGCGCGGGCAAGAACTGGCGCGACGAGGTCTTCACCCAGAGCCTTGACCTGCGCTCCGCCAAGAGCATCACCATCAAGGCGGCCGACCTGGGCCTCAAGAAGATCGGCAAGGTCAACGTCGTGCCGGGCTCCTACCTGAAGGACGAGCACTACAAGCTGACCATCAGCGAAGACAAGATGACCGCCACCGTGGAACTCATCACCGTGAGCCGCTTTAAGAACGACAAGGTCGTCTTTGCCGTGACCGATTAGGTTTTTCAAGCACTCGGAGGGGCCCCGTCTGGGGCCCCTCGCTTTTGTATGGCAATTCGTCCCAGTCCCGCCTATCGTCTTGGGACCAATCCACCGTTCTCTTAACCCCACCCATGAGGTGTGCGATGCATCGACGCTTGAACCAAGCGGCCCTCGGAACTGTCCTGTTGACCTTGCTTGCGTGCAATGGTGGCGGGGATTCCAAGGCCCCCACCATCGTGACGGGCGGAGGCTCCATCCCCAGCGCCACCACGGCCGTCTTCGACCCGAGCACGGGCACGGTACCCCTCCCGAACATCCTGGCTTCGGCCACAGCCCTGGACCCCATCACCAGCTACGTTCCCCCCACCGGCGGGGCGGCCGGTGCCCGCCCCGCCAACACCCCCATGACGCCTCCCGAGGCGCTGGCGTATGTGAACCTGCGTGAGATGGGCGGTACCAATGCCGTGGCCGGCATCAATGCTCCCATCTATCTCCGCTTCTCCACGGCTGTGGACGCCACCACGGTGACGGCTGCCAACGTGAAGGTGTTCCAGCTGACGCCCGATGCGGCCGGCACCGAGAACAGCCCTCTCGGGTTCACCGATGTCTCCGGCCTGTTCAGCTACCGCTATACCGCGGGCGGCACCGACCTCTTCCTCTTCCCGAACTTCCCGCTGACCCCGGGCACCCGTTACCTCTACGTGGTGACCAACCGGGTGAAGGACACCAGTGGCCTGCCCATCACGTCCTCCGCCTACTTCGAAGCCCTGAAGTCCACCACCGCGCTGACCGGTTCCTTCGCGGCCCTTGAGCCCATCCGCGCGAACGCTATGAGCGGTGCCAATATCCTGCTCTCCGGCTACTCGAAAGTGTTCGACGACCTCATTGCCGCCAGCACCACCACCACCGTGAATACGCGCGGTGATGTGGTGCTCCTGGGCCGGTTCATCACCACCGGCGCCGGCTTCATCCCCACGGATGTGAGCAGTGCCGTGGCCACGGCCGCTTCCCGCATCCCGGTGGAATCCGCGCTGCGTAAGTTTGCCGCGGGCGCCACCCTGGGCGGTCTCTCAGGCAAGACCTGGTCCAATGCCGCGACCATCCCTGCCAACACGCTGCCCAGCGGCCCCTTCACCACCTTCGTGAAAGGCAGCGCGGTCAGCCCGAGCGCCTACTGGACGGCCGTCGTGGGATCAACCACCGCCGCCCCCGCCAGTGTGGGCCTCGTGGCCCTGGGCACCATCGCCAGCGGCGACCTGAGCCAGGATCCCGTGGTCGTGGCGGCCCACGCCGCCACCATGAACCTGACCGGCATCACCGGCGCCTTCAACCCCGCCGCCGGCGTGGCCCAGCCCACCCGGGACGCCACGACCACGCAGCTCACGGGTTTCTACCACACGGATCGCACCCTCAACTTCGTCTACATTGCACCGGATCCCCTCACCGTGACCCGGCCCGCGAACGGCTATCCCGTCGTCATCTACCAGCACGGCATCACCTCCCAGAAGGAGACCGTGATCGCCCTGGCCGGGACGCTGACGGCCAAGGGCTACGCCCTCGTCGCCATCGACCTGCCCCTGCATGGCCAGAACGCTGTTCTCCTGCCTACACCGCACACGACGGGTGCCTCGTGGGGCCAGGACTTCATGGCCATCGGCGCGCCCCTGGCCACCCGCACCAACCTGCAGCAGGGCGTGGTCAACCTCACCCGACTCGAGCTGGTCATCAAGACCGGCGGCCTCAGCACCGCCCTCGCCACCGCCGGCCTGGCCACCAGCACGCCCGACATCACCCCGGTGGTGGTCAATTCCATCCCCACCTACCCCAATATCAAGTTCGTGGGTGTGAGCCTGGGCGCCATCGTGGGCTCCTACTACCTGGCCTCCAACGCCACCCTGGCCACCACCGGCGCGCCTTACAGCCAGGCCAGCCTGAATGGCGACATGAAGGGCTTCCTGAACAACCCGGGTGCCCGCACCGCCTACCTGATCCAGAACAGCCCCGCGTTCGGCCCCACCGTGGATGCCGGGCTCGCCGCCGTGGGCATCGCCAAGAACACGCCCACCTATCAC
>Ga0265327_10005508_pt1 | contig 10526 bp, 2 predicted proteins | sample 41621metaG_FD_202089 | JGI IMG/M metagenome (GOLD analysis project Ga0265327, IMG submission 202089) | Rhizosphere microbial communities from Carex aquatilis grown in University of Washington, Seatle, WA, United States - 4-16-21 metaG | ecosystem: Host-associated > Plants > Roots > Rhizosphere >... | reverse complement strand
CAGTGAGCGAGGCAATGATGAATGCAGTTGGACTACCTGTAAACCCTGCAACCCAGTTTGAAAACTTGCCAAAACTTGTTGACATATTTTTGTGTGGTTCCATATTAATTCACCTCCTTAATTTTTTTTATTCTTTTCTTTTTAGGGAAATTAAGAACATACTTTCCCGTGATAGGCATTGTATCTCCCAATAAAAAAGCCCAAGGTGTAAGCTGTTCTATATGCTCGAAAATAACTTTCAAAATCCCTGCTAATGGGATTGCGAGAAACATCCCTGGTAACCCCCAAATTTCATTTCCTATCAATACAACCACCACTGCCATCAATGCATTTATTTTCACTTTCGATGCAACAATTTTTGGGGTGATGTAGTGATTATCGAAAAATTGGATAAGCATATACGATAGTAAAATCAAAATAGAATAAGAGGCAGAATCTTTTGTCACCAATGCAATGATAATTGGAAGTGTTACTGAAATGATGCCACCAATTAAAGGAATCACATTTAATAAAGCGCCGAGGATACCTAATAAAATAGCGTAATCAATACCAAGTATTAAAAGCGCTACAGAATTTAAAGTTGCTATTATCAATGCTTCAATCAATAGACCATTCAAATAACTTTGAATGATTGTCTTTGTTTGATGCAACACTTCTTCCACTTTTTCACGATGCTCCCTATTGAACAACATTCTTATAAATTGAAGCAATAATGGTTTATAATAAAGAATCATGAAAATATAAACGGGCACAAGGAAAATCACAATCATCATTCCTGTTATGGTAAGCAGTGTTTGTCCAATTACAGAATTACCATGGGAAAGAATTTCAGTTTTTGTTTTAGTGAGCCATGCATTTACCTTATTCGGTTCTACACCAAATTTTCCAGACACCCATTGAGCACCGTTATTAATAAGTTCGGTAAACTTTACTTCAAGTTTTGGTACTGTTGCTTGAAACATTTTTAACTGAGAAGAGATAAGATATATAAGCCCAATGGTGAACGCAATAGCCGCCACAACTGCAATCGTGATTGCAAAAATTCTTTTCACTTTTTTTCTCACTAAAAAATTTACAATGGGATTTAGCAATACAGCAATTAACGTGGAATATAAAAAGGGGATGATGATCTGCTGACCTACATATAGCGCATAAACAAAAAAACATGCACCAATCATCACTAAAATGATTCTTGCATAAAAAGGGAATTTAAAAGAGTCATTATTGTCCATCAAACCTATTTTTTTAGAAAACATTTTATCTGATTACTAAATGATAACCTTTGAGAAATTGACTTTAAAAAATCAGCAGGTACAATTATTTTAATATCGATATGCCATTGGGTTAATCAACTTGCCAACATAATTTCAAATTAAACACCAGAAAACAATCAGTAGTAAAATAAGCTAAAACCCTCTGTGAATAAGGATTATAGAACCATCAAAAAAAAATCGTTACTCAATATTGTAGAATTTATTTCCCAAATTTCCACATCTTTTGTTTTGTGATCCTAACATAAAATAATTTGCGAAAAACTTTTATGTTTCATAATTATTGTTATGGCATAGTTGTTGGTTTATAACAATTGCTTCAACTCTAAATGTGTCGTAGGAAAGTGTTTACAGGAAAACAATCATTTTTAATTTTTTAAATTTATTTATTATGAAAGCCATTAATTTAAAATTGGTAGCAATAAGTGTTGTTGCAGCAATTGGTCTTTTCGCATTCAGCAAAATTGATTCTGGTTCAATCAAAGGAAAAGTGACACCAGCAAATGCATCATCTAAAGTGTGGGCAATTTCTGGCACTGATACACTGAAGGCAAGTGTTGATGGCGGATCGTTCACAATCATGGATGTGAAACCTGGCACTTACAAATTGATTATTGAAGCAATGCCTCCGTATAAAAACATGGCGAAAGAAGGTGTGACAGTGGGTAACGGACAGCAGACAGATGTTGGGGAAATAAAATTACAACAAGGACAATAGTAAATGGTGAATGGTGAATAATCAATAGTGAATATGGTATGTGCGTTTGAACTTAAAGCCATAAATTTTTAGTGTGTTGTGCTTACCTATATCGCCTCTCAAAATGGAGAGGCGATATTTTTTTGTTTATACCTTCTAAAAATGATTCTAATAAATTTTCTAGTAAACAAATGGCTTAGAAGGTTGCCAACTAATTGGGTTGTCATTGCGAGGCTCTGCGATCAATCTGCTCTACTAATAACAATCTGTTTCATTCTCTAAAATCACATTATTTCATTCCTCGCAATGATGTTGATAATTAAATTCAGTGATCACTAACTCACTTTTTCATTAATCATTTTCTGCGCAGTTTCTTCTAAATGCAATATCACTTCTACAGAATGTTCGGCTTTATCATTTACAAGCGGAATAATATTCTCATGCTGCCTATTTCCATCTACATTAATAGTTGTGCTATTTTCATTTTCTCTTCGCAAGATTCTTATATGATATATTGTTTCTTCGAAGCAATAGCGCACTGCAAAAGACCTCCATTCATCGGGAACGCAAGGCTCTATCCGCAAAAGATTTCCTTCGCGTTTCAGTCCTAAAAATGATTCGATGATCAGTTGATACATCCAGCCTGCAGAACCAGTGTACCAGGTCCAACCACCACGACCTTTATGCTGTGGCGAAGCGTACACATCTGCTGCCATTACATAGGGCTCCGATTTATATTTTTCAGCATCTTTAGGATTTTTCGCATGATTGATTGGATTTATCATAGACAGCAATTCCCACACTTTATTTTTATCCTTCAATTCAGCAAAAGCCATAATGAGCCAAATAGCTGAGTGAGTATATTGCCCTCCATTCTCACGAACGCCGGCAACATATCCTTTTATATAACCGGGATTCAAATTAGATTTATCGAAAGGCGGGTTCAACAATTGGATCAATGGAATATCTTTTCTTACTAAATTTTTATAAGCAGATTCCATTGCAATTTTTGATCGCGTTTCATTACCTGCGCCCGAAAGCACTGACCAGCTTTGTGAAATAGCATCGATGCTGCATTCTTCATTAACATGTGACCCGAGCGGAGTGCCATCATCAAAATATGCACGTTTATACCATTCTCCATCCCATGCATTTTGTTCAATATTGTTTCTCAATTTATCTGCCTCGCTTTTGCATGTTGCGGCAAACACATTATCATTTTGTTTTTGTGCTATAACAGAAAATTTCACAAGCACATCATACAAGAAAAACGCTAGCCACACACTTTCTCCTTTTCCATGAATGCCCACTTTATCCATTCCATCATTCCAATCCCCGGAGCCCATCAATGGCAAACCATGCTCACCAAAACGCAAACAAAATTTTATTGCGCGAACGCAGTGATCGTATAATGAGGAAGCCTGCTCTGATCGCAACGGAAGATCATAATAAGATTCTTCATCATTATTTAAAAGCCTTCCTTCTAAAAAATTAATTTTTTCATTGAGTATCGATACATCACCTGTATGCCCAACATATCTAATAGAAACAAATGGCAACCACAAATAATCATCTGAGCAACGTGTACGCACACCACGTCCAATTGGAGGATGCCACCAATGCTGCACATCACCTTCTTTAAATTGTCTTGATGCATGCAAGATGATCTGATTGCGAACGATGCTTGGTTCTGTATGAATGAGCGACAGCACATCCTGTAATTGATCACGGAAACCAAATGCACCACCTGATTGATAATAACCGCTTCGCGCCCACAAGCGACAGGCAAGCGCCTGATAGTTCAGCCAGCCATTCGTTAAAAAATTAAGCGCACTATCCGGCGTTTCAATTTGCACTTTGCCCAATACTTTATTCCAATAGCTATATACCTTTTGAAGTGAATCATTAGCTGCACTTGCGCCACGAAATTTTTTCAATGTGCTTACTGCATCATCTTTATCTTTTCCTGCTCCTACTCTAAAAATAATTTCCTGTTCTTGTTTTGATGAAACACTAACGGTGACCTGTATCGCAGCACATGAATCCAACCCTGCGCCTGTTCTATTGGAAAGTTTTGAGCGGCTCATCGCATCAGGATTTACAAGAATTCCATTGCGCCCTATAAATTCGGCCCGATCGGATGTAAATGTTCTGGAAGATTCATCTGCATCAAAAAACCCAATACGATTTGGAAATTCAGGATTGTATGGATTGCTTGCAAGAATAGCTCCTGTGTCAGCTTCCACATCCGTAACCAAATGCATCACTGATTTTGTTCTCAAATCACCAAGCACCCATTCCATATAACCAGTTACAGAAAGCTTGCGCAATCTATCTGACTGATTTTTTATTTTGATGACGATAAATTTTATAGATGCTTCTAGGTCAACATAAATTTTTGTTTCAGAGTAAATACTGTCTTCACTGTATTCAAAAACGGTGTAACCAAATCCATGTCTTGTGATATATGGTGATTTAGCCTTCGATTGCAAAGGCATCGGCGTCCAAAATTGCCCGCTCTCTTCATCACGAATATAAAAAGCCTCACCGCCTGAATCGCTTACTGGGTCATTGTTCCAAGGCGTTAATCGAAACTCATGCGCATTTTCTGCCCATGTGTACGACTGCCCGCTTTCAGAAATCACCGTACCAAAATTTGGGTTGGCAATCACGTTTGCCCATGGCAATGGTGATGTGATTTTATTATCAGTGGTGATCACATATTCTCTTCCATCTTTAGTAAATCCTCCAATGCCATTGAAGAAAACAAGATCATTTCTTGACTGAACAGAAGTTGGGATAGATGCATAAAATCTTGCTGGTGTAAAATGCGGCATCAACGGTTTTATTTTTGCACGTTTGTTTACTTGTTCTTCCAAAGTTCCTGCACTATCGGTGATGATTATACGTGCAACTGTCTGAAATAAAATCCGATCCTCATTTGATATCTGATCTGCGCTTCTTATAAAAACGCCGCCGGGTCTTTCTCTTTCATCTGTTCCCGATCCTCTTGAAATAAGACCGAGAATTGTATTTTGCAATGTTTGTCTATAACCGCCATGATCTTCATTCCATATTACCAGATCAACCAACAATCCTTTCAATCTCCAATACGCATGTGCCTGCAACATTTGCTTTACCAATTCAATATTCGAAGAATCTTCAATGCGCAAAAGCACAATTGGTAAATCACCTGAAATAGAATAGCTCCATAATGCGGATTGACCTCGACGATTTTTTATCAAAATACTTGAATCAGCACGCAAAGCAGGATTAACGTACACCACAGAACTGGCAAGCTTTCCATAAAGCTGAGCATCTGCTTCTGTTGCATTTATTTGGCGAAGCACCACCTGGCTATGCGCCCATGATAATCCGAAAACACGATCGGTTAATGAACGATCCTGATATTTTTCAACAAGGATATTACATGCATCTTTCGTTTCACTGATCCCAAAAACCATATCAATAATCACTGAATGTTGCGGTTCAACCACCACTCTGTATTTCATTGCTACGATAGGATACAACACTGCACCTTCACTATTTGTGAGCTCGCCTGCCTTATCAACAGACTGGGGATTCATGATGGAATTGGTTCTCCCGATAAATTGCGAACGATCTGTTTCGTAAGAAATATTTTTTGTTTCTGCACCATGCACTTTCATCAAATGGAACATCCATGGTGGTCTTTCATCATTCGATCTAGGTCTTCTTGTACAAATAATTGCATTGCGTGGTTTATTGATTTCGGTCTCAACAAACAAATCACTGAACACCGGATGAAGGCTATCACCAATTGCGGAAGCAAGAACCACTTCAGCATAACTTGTTATTTCTATTGTGCGCTGCTTGCGTGAATGATTGGTAAGATGAACTCGACGTATTTCAATATCATCTTCAGGCGATACCACAATTTCGGTATGCGTTTCTATATCATAATCGCGTCGGCGAAATTCTGCACGACCTTGAGAAAAAACCACTTCATACGTTTTTCCCTGCTTTGCAGTTGGCTGATAAGTAGATGACCAATAAGTGTCATTATCAACATCACGGATAAAACAAAAATTGCCCCAATTGTCGCAGGTCGCATCCTCACGCCAACGTGTAACCGCAATATTGTTCCATTTACTGTAGCCACCGCCGGCATTGGTTATCATCACATGATATCTTCCATTGGATAATAACTGCACTTCAGGTGTTGCTGTGTTTGGCGTGGTGATGATGCGCATTTCAGGATTGCTTGATGCAACGCTGATATCCGCAGCTTGCGAATTAATCGTATAAGATGGAACCGCAAAAGGAATGCGTTCTTGTAATAATAATAATGTAGCTTGAAATTGCGGTTCTGCTTCAAATCTTTTTTGCATAGGTTCCTCGAGCAAAAGATAACTGATAGAAAGCAAACTCATGCCCTGATGGTGCGCCATGAATGATTTTATAACAGCTTCCGATTGCCCACGCGGAAGTCGCGAAGGCGAGTAATCAACTGCTTCATACAAGCCAAATTTTCCTTCATAACCATCTTTAGAAATGCGTTCAATATTTTTGCAAGCTTCTTCCCCATCCACCATCAATGCCATCACCGATGCATAAGGCGCTATTACCAAATCTTCTCCCAGCCCACGTTTCAGCCCAAGACCAGGAACACCAAAAGCGCGGTACTGATAATTCAATGCAGAGTCAAACATATTATATCCAGACTCTGAAACACCCCAAGGAACATCATGCTGTTTTCCATAATCAATTTGTTTTTGAACAGTTGATTTATATGTTTGATTAAGCAATGTGTTCCTATATGTTGGCATCACGAGCAAAGGCATGAGGTATTCAAACATGGAGCCGCTCCATGAAAGAAGAATTGGTGCGCCGACTGTGTTAGTAAGCTGCCTTCCGAGCGCAAACCAACTTTCCTGCGGAATTTTTCCCTGAGCGATCGCCACAAAAATGCCTAACCTTACTTCTGATGCAAGCAGATCATAAAAGCTCATGTCCCTGCGATGTTCTTCTGCATTATATCCTATGGCCAAAAGATTTTGTGATTTGTCATATAGAAAATCATATTCCATATTCGACAGATCATTGCATTGATCAGCAAGTTGATTTGCAATCTCCATTCTTTTCTGTGCTCTTTTATATGCATTGGTCATGTGCATCACCAATGCATCAAGCCATGCATTTTCTTCTGCTGTATTATCTTCAGAATAATGTGTTTTGATAGTTGGCAACACATTCACATCAAGCTGTGCAATTTCAGCAATGGTAGGAATGCTAAAAATTCCAGGGAGCCCGCTAAATTTCGAAGGTGTGTTTGATAATAAAACCCATGGGGCAAACAAAATCAATTCATCGCTTGCGTACCTGCATTGTTTTGCAAGCTGCTGTGCCCACCAATAAGATTCATCTTCAACATTGTTTTTTAAAGCTTCAACAATCAATGAAGAGTAAGATAAAAATTGATTGAGGAAAAGATTATAGGTTTCAAGTGTTATAAGTTGTAGTTGAAGAGCGGCTTCGATATCTTCTTCAAATTGCTTTATCGTCTTATTATTCTCAATTTTATCTGAAATGATTTTAAGTGTATCGTTCAATGCCTGAAATAAATTTGGGCTTACAATTTTTTGGTCTGCCATCCTAAACAATCCCTGTTTCAGTATAATTAAGTGACCTGCCAAATTTCCACTATCAACTGATGAAACATATTTTGGGTGAAGCGCTTGCAATGTGTGCGTATCGTACCAATTGTAAAAATGGCCTTTATATTTTTCCAGCGCCTTCATACTGCTGATCGCATTCGCTGTCCGTTCAACCAACTGACCATTCGTTATGTACCCAAAATCACATGCAGTAAGATTTGCAAGCAGTGAAAGCCCCATGTTTGTTGGCGATGTGCGATGGGCAATTCTTGCAACGGGTTGTTCCTGGTAATTATCAGGCGGCAGCCAGTTATCTTCAAGCGTAACAAAATTTTCAAAAAATCCCCATGTCTTTCTCGCAATTTTTCTTAGGAAATTTTTTTCATCCACCGAAAGCTTCGCATCCTGTTTTTGTTGAGGGAGACTAATGAGCCAAGCAATTGCTGGAGACAACATCCATGCAATTAAAAAAGGCATTGCAACAACTGATGTAATCAAATCGTGCGATAGGAGATAAACCAAAGTGAGCACAGATATAAATGGCGCGAACCACATGGAAAGATAATTCCCTGGCAAACTGTTGCTAGCAATACGCGAAGCATTTGAAGAAGGAGTCCATTCGAGCAATTTCCTTCTCGAAAAAATCATTCGCCAATTGGTGCGGATAATGGCATCGCAATTAATAAATGTTTCATAAGGAAGACATACGAGTATAAAAATATTTTGAAGAAACTGATTTGCTACAGAACGAACGGATACAAAAAGATGTTGCTTAAATGTAGCTTCACGTGGTTTCTTACAAATAATTTCCCAGCTAAAATTTATAAAAGATGGAAGGATAATAATGGCAATAATAGTGATTGACCATAGCCAAGAAGTTTGTAAAATCGTCCAGCACATAATCAATAAAAGCAACATTGCAGGTGGTACGAGGCTTCTACGAAGATTATCAAATATTTTCCATTTTGATAATGCAGAGATTGGATTGCGTTGTAATTTTCGATTTGCATTCGGCACAAAAGGCAATATCCACGTGGCAATTTGCCAATCGCCCCTAATCCATCTGTGTCGGCGTTTCATATCAGCCAAATATCTTGTAGGATATTTTTCATGCAACTGAACATCACTCACCAATGCAGAACGTGCATAGCAACCTTCTAATAAATCGTGGCTCAATATTCTGTTTTCCGGAAACTTGTTGGCAAGCGCTTTCTCAAACATCTCCACATCATAAATCCCTTTTCCGATAAATGATCCTTCATGAAAAAGATCCTGATAAACATCAGAAGTGGTTCGCGTATATGGATCAATGCCAGGTTCATTGCCATGCATCTCTGCGAATTTTGATCCATCATCATCGGGCAAACTAACGGCAACGCGTGGTTGTAAAATGCTGTAACCATCAACAACACGTTTTTTCTTCTCGCTATAAACAGCACAGTTCAAAGGATGCGCTATGGTTGCAATCATTTTCCATGCTGCTTCTCGTGGCAACTGCGTATCTGTGTCGAGCGTGATAACATATTTTATTTCATGATAAATATTTTCTTCACCCACAATAGAGCTAAAGAAATCTTTTGCATTTTCTTTTCCTTGTATTAAAGCATTCAGTTCTGCGAGCTTTCCTCTTTTCCGCTCGTAGCCCATCCATTTTTTTTCAGAAGCATTCCATTTGCGAGGTCTGTGAAAAAGAAAAAAAACATCATTATTAACACGCCCATATTTTCTGTTCAGATCTTCAATACCCCTTTCTGCAAGTTCAATAAGCGCTTCATCACCCGATAGTATTTCTTCATGTGCGTCTGCAAAATCGGTTAACAAACCAAAATGTATGTTCTCATCTTTATTAGCAAGATATCTTACTTCAATTCCTTCAATCAACTTTTTCAGTTCATCAGCACTTGTGAGCATTGTAGGAATAACAACCAGCGACCTGCAGTTTGCGGGAATGCCTTTTGAAAAATCCATTCGCGGCATCAGGTTAGGTTTCACCATCAATGTGGAAATCCAGTTCACGAGTGTTATCGCAAATTGGCTGGCACATAGAAGTGAAAGGAATATCAGCAATGCCAAAAACCAATCGCGCAAACCATCAGCATAAGCTTTTTGGCTGAAGAGACCTGCGAAAACAAAACTGATGAGTGCAACGGCGACAATATAAAAAGTGAAAGGAGACCGCTTAAGGATTTTTTGAACATAATCAAAAGCAGAATATTTTACTTTAGCTAACTTTTCTGTTTGATAAACTCCTTTATTAATAAGATAGTAACCAATATGAGATTTGCGATATCCTTCACCGTTAGCACTTTGGTTTTTTTCAGATAGCGACACCGCTACATTCGCAACTTCAGTTTCTGACAATGTAGTTTTCTTTGCAATTTTTTCTACAACATGCCGATAATGATCGCGTGTAAAAAAATCCATGCTTGCATATATTCCCGCAGCATCTTTTCGCAATGAATGCTCTACCGTGCTCGTAGCTTCTACAAATTCGCGCCAATCCGTTGTCCCTAAAAAACGCAAACTGCCAATACTATTGCTGATAGAAACCTGATCGGCTGCTTGCTTTTGATTTTCCAAATGAACTAGCTCATCACTGGTAACCCCGTTTTCAGAAAGCCTTTGCTCGATCCATGTTAAAGGCAGCGTAAGCGTTGCACCTTTTCCTTGAAGACGGCGAACAAGCTCTGCAACAAAAGAACTTTCAAGGGGTGGGCCTGAACGCGCCATATCAGCAATGACAAGTATTAAACTTTTGGGATCTTTCTCTGCTGTCTGTGTCATTTCATCAGCCCAATAATCCGCCATGTTTTTATTAATGCGATTGATAGCGATCTGGGTAGCGAGCCTGCGCAGGTTTTCTATCAGCGCAAGGCGGAGCATGATCGGGATCGCCCACAGCTCGCCCAAATTTAATTCCGT
>Ga0265327_10005507_pt1 | contig 10528 bp, 8 predicted proteins | sample 41621metaG_FD_202089 | JGI IMG/M metagenome (GOLD analysis project Ga0265327, IMG submission 202089) | Rhizosphere microbial communities from Carex aquatilis grown in University of Washington, Seatle, WA, United States - 4-16-21 metaG | ecosystem: Host-associated > Plants > Roots > Rhizosphere >... | reverse complement strand
CCTGCGGCTCTCCTTCCCGGTCGTCGCCGCCTTCGTCGCGGGTCACCGCGACAGCGGCACCACGCTCTCCGTCTCCGACGCCTCCACGGGCGTCCTCCGGCTCGGACGCCTGCGCGCCGGTGCGACGGAGCTCGCCCCCTTCCGCAACTGGGTCGGCAGCGGCGGCATCCGCAACCGGGGCGGCTCTCTCCACTACGTCTTGAACCGGGCGGCGGACTCCATCCTCCGGCCGCGCGAGCCGCTCGAGGGGCTGCCGGTGCCGATCGTCGCCACGCCCGCGATCGCACGCGCCGCCGGCCCTGGCGGCCTCGTGCCGCTGCACGTGGAGGAGCAGACGATCGAGGCGCAGGTCGTCGGCGTGTCGCGCTACTTCCCGTCGGTCGACGGAGACGCGGTCGTCGCCGACCTGCCGACCTGGCTCACCGCCGCGAACACCGCCGCCCCGGGGACGACCGTCGCGAGCGAGCTGTGGCTCGACGCGCCGCGAGCGGCGGCGAGCGCACTCGCCCGTCCGCCCTTCGCGGTCCTCGACGTCACCTCCGAGCGGGCGACGGAGGCGAACCTGCGCGCCGACCCGCTCGCGCGCGGCGCGCTCGCGCTGCTCCTGGCGGCCGCCGTGGTCGGGCTGGCGCTCGCCGCCGTCGGCCTGCTCCTGACCGTGATCGGCGACCTCCGCGACGAGAGCGGCGAGCTGTTCGACCTCGAGGCGCAAGGGGCCGGGCCCGCGGAGGTGCGCCGCCACCTGCTGCTGCGGGCCGCGGTCGTGGCCGGGCTCGGGCTGCTCGGCGGCCTCGCCGCGGGCGCGGTCGTCAGCGCGCTCGTCGTCTCCGTCGTCGCGGTCACCGCCGGCGCGGGCGTGCCGCTCCCGCCGCTCGAGCTCGACTTCGGCTGGAAGCTCGTCGCCGTAGCGCTCGCCGCGTTGGCGGTCGTCTCCGTCGCCGGCGCGCTCGTTGCGACGCGGCTGGCCTACGACCGGATCGGACGCTGGCGCTTCTCGGAGGGGCTCGAGTGAACGCGGTCGAGGCGAACGACCTGTTCCGCATCTTCCCGACCGCGGAAGGGAGCTCCGCGGCGCTGCAGGGGCTGACCCTCCACGTCGCGGAGGGCGAGCTGCTCGTCGTCTTCGGCCCGAGCGGCTCGGGGAAGAGCACGCTGCTGCGCATCCTCGCCGGTCTCGACCGGCCGTCCGCCGGGACGGTGCGCGTGCTCGGCGAGGACCTGCGCAAGCTCCGCGGGCGCGCGCTCGTCGAATACCGCTCCCGCACGCTGGGCTACGCCGACCAGCACTACACGCGCGCGCTCGCGCCGGAGCTCGACGTGCGAGCGCTCGTCGGCCTCCGGCTCGGGCTGCTCGGCGCGACCACAGCGGAGCGCCGGCGGGTCGCCGATCGCCTGCTCGAGCGCGTGGGTCTGCTCGACAAGCGTCGCGCGCGTCCCGCCGAGCTCTCCGGCGGACAGCAGCAGCGCGTCGCGATCTGCGCTGCGCTCGCGCACCGTCCGCGGCTCTTCATCGCCGACGAGCCGACCGGCGAGCTCGATGCGGCGAATGCCACGCAGATCTACGAGCTCGTCCGTGAGCTCTCGCGCGAAGCGGGGGTGACCACGATCGTCGTCAGCCACGATCCCGAGTCGGCCGCCGTCGCCGACCGCGTCATCCAGATCCGCGACGGGCGCGTCAGCGGAGAGGTCGGCGCGGACGGCGCGGCGCACGCGGTCGTGAACAAGGGGGGCTGGATCCGCGTGCCGGAAGAGCTCCTGCGCCGGGCGTCCTTCACCGACCGTGCACGGCTGGAGCTCGCCGGCGAGGGGATTCTCGTCACACCCACGGGAGCGGCACCGGCGCCGGCTCCGGCGAGCGCGTCGGCACCCGCGCAGCACACTCGTGGCGCCGTCGTCGCGCGGACGATCGGCCTCGCCAAGACGCACGGCCGCGGTGCGCGCGCGACGGAGGTGTTCCGCGACCTCTCGCTCGAGTTCAGCGCCGGCGAGCTCTCCGCCGTCACGGGCCCGTCCGGCTCCGGCAAGTCGACGCTGCTCCACCTGCTCGCCGGCCTCGACCTGCCCAGCGACGGCGACGTGATCGTGGCCGGCACGTCGCTCGGCGGGCTCGACGCGACCGGGCGTGCACGCCTCAGGCGCTCGCACATCGGTCTCGTCACGCAGGGAACAGACCTCGTCCCGTTCCTCAGCGCGCAGGAGAGCGTCGAGCTGTCGCTTGCGCTGCGGGGCGTGGCCCGCGACGAGGCGGCCGTGCGCGCGACCGCGACGCTCGCCGACGTCGGTCTCGCTCCGCTCGCAGCGCAACGCGTCGCACGCCTCTCGATGGGCGAGCGCCAGCGGGTCGCGCTCGCGCGTGCGCTCGCGGCACGCCCTGCACTGCTCCTCGCCGACGAGCCGACCGCCCGGCTCGACGAGGCGAACGCCCGGGCGATCGGGCGCCTCTTCGCCGAGCTCGCACGCAAGACCGAGACGGCGATCGTCTGCGCCACGCACGACCCGGTGCTGCTCGAGCACGTCGCGACCGAGGTGCCGCTCGCTACGGTGGGCCGGTGAGCCAGGAAGGCGTCGATCTGCTCCTGCGCGGCTACCGCGCCTTCGTCGCGGGCGACCTCGACGCGGTCGCGGGCATGCTCGACCCCGAGGTGGAATGGATCGGCGCCGGGGACTTCGTGGCGGTCGCCGACCGCGCGGACGTCCTCGCCGTCCTCGCCGACCGCCTGGCGGAGGAGTACCACGTCACCGTCGACCGGTGCATCGGCGTCGGCGACCGCGTCGTGGTGAGCATGCGCTTCTCGCGCGTCGAGGCGGATCCGACCGACGACCGGCCCCTCCAGTCGCGGCGCACGTATCTCGTCGGCCGCTATGCCGCCGTCGTGACGATGCACGACGGCCGGGTCGTCCGCGTCGAGGAGCACCCACATCTCGCCTCCGCGCTCGAGGCGGTCGGGCTCGAGGACGAGGTGGCCTGACGGCCCGCATCCTCGCCACCGGGTTCGAGCCGTTCGCGGGGTCGCCCGTCAACCCGTCCCAGCGGCTCGTCGAGGAGCTCGCCGCCCGGCCCCCCGCCGGCGTCGAGCTGGCCACCGCGGTGCTGCCGGTCGCGTACGGCCGGGCCGCCGGTGAGCTGCGGGCGGCCGTCCGGGCGGCCGGGCCGGACGCCGTCGTCTGCTTCGGGCAGGCGGACGGGCGCGCCGGCATCTCCGTCGAGCGGTTCGCGCTCAACCTCGACGACGCCGCGAACGTCGACAACAACGGGGCCTCTTCCTCCGCACCGGTCGACCCCGAGGGGCCGGCCGCCTACCGCTCGACCCTGCCGGTGGACGAGATCGTCGCGGCGCTCCACGAGGCGGGGATCCCCGCCTCGGCCTCGCGAGACCCGGGCGGCTTCCTCTGCAACCACGTCTTCTATTTGCTGATGCGCCTGCTCGAGCAGGAGCGCCCGCAGGCCGCCGGCGGCTTCGTCCACGTGCCGCTGCTGCCGGAGCAGACGCTCGAGAAGCCGGTGGCGAGCCTGCCCTTGGACGTGCTCGTCCGGGCGGGCGAGATCGTGCTCGCCGCCGTCGCCGCCTAGCAGGCTTCGACGAGGCCGGGCTTGACGGCCACTGCCTGCCAGCGGGCGAGCGCCGTCTCCTCGTCGACCCCCACTGCGTAGCCGAACCGATACATCTCGGGGTATGCGGCGGCGATCTCGAGGGCGGCAACGGTCGGCACGAGCTCGCTCCAGAGCCCGACACGCCCCTGCCAGAAGTGCTGGTTGCCCGCCTCCTTCTGCAGCCGACCGAACCGGACGCTCTCGACCGCCTGTGCCGGCGTCACGAGCGGCGGCGTGCCGAGCGCCTCCGCGATGCGGCCGAGCTCGGCGACCGGGTCCTCGACGAGGCTCTCGTAGCGGACGCTTGCGTCGGCGTGCTCCCACCAGTCGGAGGTGACGGACAGAAGCGCGCGTGCGCGCGGGCTCCGCGCGTACTCGACGAACGCGGCCGAGACCGGGTTTGCGCCCCGCAGGAGGGATTCGTCGCCGGCCTCTCCGCCGAGCCAGCGGTCGGTGTCAGGCTCGTGCTGCGCGAAGTGGAGGATCGAGAGGAGCACCCCGAGGGGATGCCGCACGAGGACGACGACCGAGCAGCCGTACCGCTCGAGCTGCATACGGAACTCCGGCGTCCGGCGCCAGTGGAGCTGGAGGACGCAACGCTCCGGCAGAGCGTCCCAATCGACCTCGTCCGGCGTGAACGCCGAGCGCTCCTCGAGCTCGTACAGCGCGCAGAGCAGGCGCCGTAGCCACATGTTTCCCGAGCGGGGAGATGACACGATCGCGATTCGCAACGCAGCTCAGACACTAGAACGCCAATCGCACTCCGATGGCTCTGAGTTGGAAGACTTAGAGGACTCTTATTCGACCTCATAGACCTCCAGCCTGACCGTGACCCTGGCGGTCGACACCGGCGACGAGCATGCCCCTGGACGCGAAGGCGCGGTCCGGCTGAAATCGGCTCAGCCCCGGGGGGAGCTGGTACAATCCGGATACCTAGTACACGGATTGGAGACAGATCGTGAGTGACATGTTGCTCGTACCGCTCGAGGACACCGTGGTGTTCCCGGGCATGACCGTGACCCTCGCGGTCGACACCGGCGACGAGACCCGCGTCCTCCTGGTGCCCCGGCACGAGCAGGAGTACGCCAAGGTCGGCACCGTCGCCGAGGTCGTGGAGCGCGTCCGCCTGCCCGGCGGAAACGCCGCCGTCGCGCTGTCCGGCCTACACCGCGCCGTGATCGGCGCCGCGCACAACGACGCGCAGGGCCGCCTCCGCGTCGAGATCGACGAACGGCCCGACGAGAACCCGCCGCCCGTGCAGACGCGCGAGCTCGAGCGCGAGTACCGCGCCGTCGTCGAGGAGATCCTCGAGATCCGCGACGCGGACGACCGCATCCGCCAGTTCCTGCGCTCGATCACCGACGCCGGCGCACTCGCCGACACGAGCGCCTACTCCCCCGACGTCTCGTTCGCGCAGCGCGTCGAGCTGCTCGAGAAGGTTGAGATCGTCGAGCGGCTCGAGTTCGCGCTCACCGTCCAGCGCGAGCGGCTCGCGGAGCTCCAGGTCCGGCAGCGGATCCGTGACGACGTCGAGTCGGGCGCGCAGAAGCAGCAGCGCGAGTGGTTCCTGCGCCGGCAGATGGACTCGATCCGCAAGGAGCTCGGCGAGGACGAAGGCTCCGTCATGGAGGAGTACCGCGCGAAGATCGACGAGGCCGGCATGCCGGACGCCGTCCGCGGGCAGGCCGAGCGCGAGCTTCGCCGTCTCGAGACGATGGGCGAGGCGTCGGCCGAGGCGTCGACGATTCGCACGTACCTCGACTGGCTCGTGTCCGTGCCGTGGTCGAAGCGCTCCGACGAGCGGCTCGACCCGCAGCATGCACGCGAGGTCCTGGACAACGACCACGCCGGGCTCGACGACGTGAAGGAGCGCATCGTCGAGTACCTCGCCGTGCGCAAGCTCCGCCAGGAGCGCGGCATCTCGAGCGACAAGCGCTCGGGCGTGATCCTGACGCTGATCGGGCCGCCCGGCACGGGCAAGACGTCGATCGGCGAATCGGTCGCACGCGCGCTCAACCGCGAGTTCGTGCGCATGTCGCTCGGCGGCATCCGCGACGAGGCGGAGATCCGCGGCCACCGGCGCACCTACATCGGCGCACTGCCGGGCCGGCTCGTACGCGCGCTCCGCGACGCGGGCACGATGAACCCGGTGATCCTGCTCGACGAGGTGGACAAGGTCGGCGCCGACTGGCGCGGCGACCCGTCCGCCGCCCTGCTCGAGGTGCTCGACCCTGCGCAGAACCACTCGTTCCGCGACCACTACCTCGACGTCGAGCTCGACCTCTCCGAGGTGTTCTTCATCGCGACCGGCAACGTCGCGGACACGATCCCCGGTCCGCTGCTCGACCGGATGGAGGTCATCCGTTTCGACGGCTACACGACCGACGAGAAGACGGCGATCGCGCGCGGCTACCTCTGGCCGCGGCAGCGCGAGGCGAACGGCCTGCGCGAGGACGAGGTCTCCGTCTCCGACGAGGAGATCAAGCTCGTCGTGTCGGAGTACACACGCGAGGCCGGTGTCCGCCAGCTCGAGCGGGAGCTCGGGAAGATCCTGCGCAAGACGGCGACGAAGATCGCGTCGGAGACCGTCGAGCCTCCGGTCGCGGTGGACGCCGACGTCGTGCGCGACGCGCTCGGCCGGCAGAAGTTCTTCCGCGAGGCGGCGGAGCGCACGGCCGTGCCCGGTGTCGCGACCGGCCTCTCGGTCACCGGCAGCGGCGGCGACGTGCTCTTCATCGAGGCGACCTCGATGGACGGTGGCAGCGAGCTCATCCTCACCGGCCAGCTCGGCGACGTGATGAAGGAGTCCGCGCGCATCGCGCTGTCGTACGTGCGCTCGCACGCGACCACGCTCGACATCGACCCGAAGGCGTTCGACGAGCGCACGTTCCACGTGCACGTGCCCGCGGGCGCGACACCGAAGGACGGGCCGAGCGCCGGCATCACGATGGCGACGGCACTCGCGTCGCTGCTGACGGAGCGGCCGGTGAAGCACACGGTCGGCATGACCGGCGAGGTGACGCTGCAGGGCCGCGTGCTGCCGATCGGCGGGCTCAAGCAGAAGGTGCTCGCCGCGCACGCCGCCGGGTTGACCGACGTGATCATCCCGGAGCGGAACCGCGCCGACCTCGACGACGTCCCCGAGGACGTGCGCGAGGCGATGGCCTTCCACCCGGTGATGACGCTCGACGAGGTGCTCGGGTTCGCGCTCGAGCCAAAGCCTCAGCCGAGCCTCAAAGTCGTCACATGACGCGCTGCCGCGAATGCCAGCCGCTGCCCGAGGAGGTCGCCCGCGCGGCGGAGCTCCTCGGGCGGCGCTGGGTGCTCGCGATCCTGTGGGCGTCGTCCGAGGCGGGGGCGGTGCGCTTCAACGAGTTCCGGCAGACCCTGGAGACGATCCCGCCGCGCACCCTCGCGGCGCGGCTCGTCGAGCTCGAGAGCGCCGGCATCCTCGACCGGCGGGTGCTCCACACGCGCCCGCCGCGGGTCGAGTACCGCCTCACCGAGCTGGGACTCCGGCTCGGAGGCCTCGTCGAGGCGATGCGCGTCTGGGCCGCATCCGCGTAGCGCTCTCAGCCGGTACACTGCGCCCCGGTGGCGCCGGACTCGGTCTGGGAGATCGTGTTCCTGATGGTGATCCTGAAGATCCCCATGGTCTATCTCTGCACAGTTGTCTACTACGCGATCAAGGCCGAGCCGAAGCCCTCGGCGGGCTCCGGCGTGACCGCGGCGCTCGGGCCGGACTCCGGGCCCGGCCTGCGCCGCAGGAACCGTCCGTCCGGCTTGCGACCACGTCCCCACGGCGGCCCGCGGCGCACGTACGCCCGCACGCCGCGTACCGCGTACGCGAGGGCGCAGCGGGGGTGAGCACGTCCGACATGGGCCTCGAAGGCCAGGCGAAGACGAGACCGTCCGAGACGGTCGCAGGTTTCCTCGCCGCCTTCTCGATCTTCGCGAGCGTCATCGCGCTCGCGTGGCATCCGCTGCGCCTGCTCGCGCCGGCGATCGTGCTTGCGATGATCAGCGCCGGCATGGGCGGGCGGCACCATCGGCTCGCCTTCGTAGCCGTGCTGATCGCGGCCGTGTGCTTCGTGCTCGGGATGACGATCGCCGTCGTGACACAGCGCCAGCTCTGGTAGCGCTGCTACAACGACCCTTGCCATGAGCCGACCGGAGGTCGACGGACTCAACTCGGGCTACGCCGCCCTGCTGCTCGAGCAGTATCTCGACAACCCCGCCGCCGTCCCGGCCGAGTGGCGGGAGCTCTTCGAGCGTGACCCGGGAACTCTTCTCCGGGCACAGCCGGGCCTTGCGCGCCTGCTCGACCTGCAAGCGGAAGCGGGCAACGGGCATCAGCCGGTCCTAGCGCCGCCGACGGAGCCGGCGGCGGCAGCGGTGGCCGCGGCGATGGCGCTCGTCAAGGCCTTCCGCATGCACGGCCACCTCGCGGCGCGGATCGACCCGCTTGGCTCCGAGCCGTCGGGCGACCCGGCGCTCGAGCCGGAGCGGCTGACCCCGCCGCTGACCCCCGAGCTCCAGGCGCGCATCGCGGCCGCGGTGCTGCGCCTCTTCGTCGAGGGCGAGACGCTTGCCGACGCGCTGCCGCGCCTCCGGGCCACGTACTGCGGCACGCTCGCGTACGAGATCGAGCACCTGTCCGACCACGAGGAACGCGTGTGGCTGCGACACGCGATCGAGTCGGGCCGTTACGGGCAGCCGCTCTCGGCGGAGGAGCGCGTTCGCCTGCTCGGACGCCTGAGCGAGGTGGAAGGGATGGAGCACTACCTGCGGCGCGCCTTCCTCGGCCAGAAGCAGTTCTCGATCGAAGGCCTCGACGTGCTCGTGCCGATGCTCGACGAGGCGATCGAGCTCGCGGCGGACGACGGTGCGCACGAAGTCGTGCTCGGCATGGCGCACCGCGGCCGTCTGAACGTGCTCGCGCACGTCGTCGGCCGCCCGTACGAGGTGATCCTGCGCGAGTTCGAGGGCGAGCGGACGATCGAGGCGGTCGTGACGAGCGACGAGGGCGGCAGCGGCGACGTGAAGTACCACCTCGGCGCAGCGGGCACGCGGACGACCCGCGCCGGCGAGATCACCGTCACGCTCGCCGCCAACCCGAGCCACCTCGAGGCGGTCGACCCGGTGGTCGAGGGCCGCGCGCGCGCGGAGCAGACGGACCGCTCGACGCGCGACGGCCACCACGACCCGAACGTCGCGCTGCCGATCCTGATCCACGGCGACGCGTCGTTCGCCGGCCAGGGCGAGGTGGCGGAGACGCTCAACCTGCAAGGGCTCGCGGGTTACTCGACCGGCGGCACGCTGCACGTGATCGCCAACAACCAGGTCGGCTTCACCACCGACCCGGCGGACGGGCGCTCGACCCGGTACTCGAGCGACCTCGCCAAGGGCTTCGACATCCCGATCGTCCACGTCAACGCCGACGATCCCGAAGCGGCGATCGCTGCCGTCAGGCTCGCCATGGCGTACCGGCTCCGCTTCGGCCACGACGTCGTCGTCGATCTCGTCGGCTACCGCCGCCACGGCCACAACGAGCAGGACGAGGCCGCGTACACGCAGCCGCTGCTGGCCGCCGCGATCGCCGTCCACCCGACCGTGCGCGAGCAGTTCGCGGCGCAGCTCGTTGCCGAAGCGGTCGTCTCGCAGGAGCAGGCCGACGAGCTGTCGGCGGAGGTGCTGGCGGTGCTCAAGGCGGCGCACGAGACGTTGCGGGCGAGCTTCGGCATCACCCCGCAGCCGTCCGGCGACCGCGCGCTGCCTGCGACGACGCGCGGCGACGTCGTCACCGCGGTCGCAGCCGGCCGGCTCCGCAGTCTGAACGAGGAGCTGCTGCGCGTTCCCGACTGGTTCACGCCGCACCCGAAGCTGATCAAGCAGCTCGAGCGCCGCCGCGAGGCGATCGAGGAGGGAGGGATCGACTGGGGCCAGGCGGAGGCGCTCGCGTTCTCGTCGCTGCTCGTCGAGGGGATCCCGATCCGGATCACCGGCCAGGACACCGAACGCGGCACGTTCTCGCACCGCCATGCCGTGCTCCACGACGTGAACACGGGCGCGACGTTCACCCCGATCCAGCATCTGGACGACGCGGCCGCGTCGTTCGAGATCCACAACTCGCCGCTCTCCGAGTACGCCTGCGTCGGTTTCGAGTACGGCTACTCGGAGGCCGCGCCGGAGGCGCTCGTACTCTGGGAGGCGCAGTTCGGCGACTTCGCGAACGGCGCGCAGATCATCGTCGACCAGTTCATCGCCGCTGGGCTCTCGAAGTGGCGCGAGACGTCCCGGCTGACGCTGCTGCTGCCACACGGCTACGAGGGCAACGGCCCCGAGCACTCGAGCGCGCGGCTCGAGCGCTTTCTGCAGCTTGCCGCCCAGGAGAACCTGCGGATCGCGAACTGCACGACCTCCGCGCAGTACTTCCATCTGCTGCGCCGGCAGGCGCTCGACGCGGCGGCGCGTCCGCTGATCGTGATGACGCCGAAAGGGCTGCTGCGTCTGAAGCAGGCGTCCTCGACGCTCGCCGACCTCGCCGAGGGTGAGTTCCGGCCGCTGCTCGACGACGCCGACCCCGACCGCGGCAGGGTGACGCGGCTCGTGCTCTGCTCCGGGAAGATCTACTACGACGTCGCCGGCCACGAGGAGCGCGCGAGCGCAGACCGCGTCGCGGTCGCACGGCTCGAGCAGCTCTACCCGTTCCCGGTCGAGCAGGCGGCCGGCCTGCTCCGTGGCTACCCGAACGTGCGCGAGGTCGTCTGGGTGCAGGAGGAGCCGCAGAACATGGGCCCCTGGCGCGCGATCCGCCACCGGCTCGAGGAGGCGAAGCCGGCGGGCGTGCCGCTGCTCTACGTCGGCCGCCCCTGGCGCGCGAGCCCGAGTGAGGGCTATCCGACGGCGCACCTGCGCGAGCAGGACAGGATCGTG
>Ga0265327_10005506_pt1 | contig 10530 bp, 15 predicted proteins | sample 41621metaG_FD_202089 | JGI IMG/M metagenome (GOLD analysis project Ga0265327, IMG submission 202089) | Rhizosphere microbial communities from Carex aquatilis grown in University of Washington, Seatle, WA, United States - 4-16-21 metaG | ecosystem: Host-associated > Plants > Roots > Rhizosphere... | reverse complement strand
TTTTTCGTTAGGTGCCATCAAAAAACGAGATAAATGATTGAATTTAAACAATATTACAAAAATCAGTTTCAACAGGATATTATAAGATTTATTTCTGCAATTCCCGAACGAAACAGACATACTTTTGGTGATAAATCAACCTACACGATACAATATCAAGCCCTTACATTAGATTTTCATTATCTTGATTTTTTGGATATTAAAGTGAAAGCATATTTTGCAACAGCATTATTTTTTACAGTTTTAGTTGACCAGATTTGCTACTCTTATTATAAACCGTATTATTTAGAGTTTCGTAATTTGACACTTTACCCAAAATTTGTTGGCAATAGTCCATCAACTGACCAAACAAATTTTCATCCAAGTGACATTTTTGCAGCAATAAATTATTCACGAGATACAAATAAAAAAAATCAAACCCAGAAAGTTGAATTTTGGGATATTTTTAATGAAGCAGTTGAACCAATGAAAAATGAAATTGTTGATTTCTTTGTTCGCAATTTGTCTGAAATTAATGGAAATGAATTTTGGGAAAAGTGCAAAAAAGAATTTCCTTATACATTAAAAACAGAGATGAATAATTTCTAATAAAAGGTTTTTATAAAATAAAAAAATCGTAAATTTGTAGAAAAATTGAAAATATGAATACACTAACATTTCAAACTCATTTAGAGAGTAATATAATACAATTATTCAATATTGGGAATTTAATTGGAAAAGATGTCATCATAAGCATTATTGAAATTCCAAAAATTCAAGAAAGGAAAAAAAGAAAATGGAATTATATAGGTGCTGTAAAACTGAACAAACAATTAGATAAAATTAATATTCGAGATTTTGCATATGAATAACATACTTTTAGATACCAATATATTAGTTTATGCTTTTGATGAAACATCGGAATTTCACCAAAAAGCATCAGAACTTTTTCTAAATGACGAAAATAACTTATTTGTCGCTACAAAAAATATTTCTGAATTTTTCGCAGTTTGTTCAAAATTAAATTTGGATTTGAATAAAACTTTTGGATTTTATTCAGATTTAAAAGAGAATTGTAATATTTTAAAACCAACTGATAAAAGTTTGGACATTTTTGAAACGCTAATAAAAAAATACAAACCACGTGGCAATAGAGTTTATGATATTGAAATTGTTTCAATTATGTTGGCAAATGAACTTAAAATAGTTGCAACCGCAAATATTAACGATTTCAAAAGTATTGATGAAATTCAATTGATTGAAATAAAATGATAATAAGGCACATAACATAAAATTGCAATCCATACCCGCATTTTTCGCCGACGCACGGGCTGACGCGCATGAAAAAATGCGGGCACGGTTGCAATTTTTTTTCGTTAGCAACTATCCTAATTCAATGAAATTTGATTGAGAACCATACTAATAATAATATCATAAAAAAGATGATAATGATAAAATTGTTGATAATTATAGTATTATTTTGGGGATGTAAGCATGATATTACTTCGAAAAAAAATGATAATATCAAATATTTTATATCGCTTAATTCGTTTAATGAATTACAAATAAAAAGGAATAAAGAATTACCGATATTTTCTATACCTGAAATATGTTTTGATACATTATTGGAATTTAAACAAATAGATTCATTAAAATCAAAAATTTGTAGAAAACATAATTTCCGTTTTGGAATCATACCCTTAAAATATACATATAAAAATGCAAAATTTTTACTTTCTGCTTTTCCATTTAGTTGTTCAGCGAATTTCCTGATTGCTCTGTTCAAAAAATAGTTGTAAAATTTCTAAGTGATAATTTTGTTTTCAATTACAATAATTTTGATTTAAGTAATATAGAAAAAGGATTAGAAGATTCGCTAGTTAATTTATTCACCAACAAATTTAAACCATTTTTTGAAATGAATTATGAAATAGCATCAAAGGAAAAGGATTCATTAAAATTGAAAACTCTGTTCGAAAATATTTCAGGTAATTATAGATTTTGTTTAAGTTTAAAAATAAAAAGCGATGACCAATTGCAAAAAATAAATGCTCCAATTGATAAAGTTATTAAAGCATATGAATTTGCATTACAAAATTGTATAAGAAAATATTATAGAAAGGATTTTTCTGAGTTAAATCAAAACGAATTGATTGCTTTTAGTAGACAATTATTTTTGGTATTTGAAATAAGCAAATTGGACGATTGAGTATTTTCAAATAAGTTTTAAGTTTTTTTTCCGAAAGAGTTTTTGCTATAATCTAAAAATTCGTAAATTTGTAATAAAAAATATGTCAACATCAGTTCAATATATTGTAGATAACCACGGTAACAAAATTTCGGTAGTGCTTCCATTCACGGAATGGGAAAATATTAATCAAAAATATCAAAAACTTTTGAATAAAATTGAAATTCTAAATGGTATTAAAGATAGCATTTTAGAGATAAAAAAGGCTAAAAAAAAGGGAACTAAATTGCAATCATTAACCGAACTTCTTAATGAAAGTAGAAGTTAAGATTACCAAGAATTTTAAGAAACAGGCTAAACGCTTACTTAAAAAATATGCTTCATTGCATGATGAATTGCAAGAATTACAAGCCAAATTAAGTAACGAACCCCGACATGGAACGGAGATACTTGAAAATGTTTTTAAAATTAGAATTGCGGTTAAGAGTAAAGGGAAGGGTAAAAGCGGTGGATTACGAGCAATCACTTTTATTGAAACAGAATTAATTTTTGAAGCAATTAATCAATCAGAAGGACTAATCGTTGTTAATCTTTTGACAATCTATGACAAATCTGATACGGATAATATTTCAGATAATGAAATCAAAGAATTAATTCAACGAATTGAAAATTCAAATGATTGATTTAAAGTTGCTAACATAAAATTGCAATCCATACCCGCATTTTTCGCCGACGCACGGGCGACGCGCAAGAAAAAATGCGGGTACGATTGCAATTTTTTTTCGATAGACCTAAAAATCCAATTCAACCATTACAGGGCAATGATCGGAGTGCATGGCATCGGGCATGATGGCTGCATTTTTTAAAATTGGTTTTAAATTTTCTGTTACCAAATTATAATCAATACGCCAGCCAAGATTTTTATTGCGCGCGCCGGCACGATAACTCCACCACGAATAATTCATCGGTTGGTCATTGAATTCGCGGAACGAATCAACAATTCCAGTTTCGATAAAACCCGCAAACCAGTCGCGCTCTTCGGGTAAAAAACCGGACATGTCTTCGTGCTTTTCGGGCGCATGGATGTCAATCCAAAGACGACAAATATTAAAGTCGCCACAAATAATTAATTTCGAACGCGACTTTCGCAAACCGGTAATATATTCCTGAAAGTCTGCCAGAAATTCCATTTTAAAATCTTGCCTGATGTCGCCCATCGTTCCCGAAGGTACGTAAACGCTCATCAGCGAAATGTCGCCAAAGTCAGCGCGAATGACGCGACCTTCGGCGTCGTATTTTGGATTTCCCATACCAATTTCTACATGGTCGGGTTTGTGTTTTGTGAAAATTGCCACACCGCTGTAACCTTTGCGCTCGGCTGAATGTAGCAACGATTCGTATCCCATTTCTTTAAAGGCGTCAACATCAATGTCGCTTGGTTGCGCTTTGGTTTCCTGAATACAAATCATGTCCGGATTTTTTTCTTGTAACCATCCGGTAAAATCTTTTTTCAGCGCAGCACGTATGCCGTTTAAATTATATGATATTATTTTTTTCATGTTTTTCAGTTTTTGAATTTACTTATGCAATATTAATCGAAAAATTGGAATTTTGAGAAAATTTTGTTTTTTATTTTTATCGAAATTTTTTTAAATTTGATGTCTTATAAAAAACAATTTTATGCCGCAAGGACAAGTCATAAAAACAACCGGAAATTTGCATCTGGTAAAATGTGGCGACGAAATTTTCGAATGTAATATTAAAGGAAATTTTCGAATCAAAGGAATTAAAACCACCAATCCTGTTGCTGTTGGCGACATTGTCGATTTTCTGGACGACACTGAAAAGTCGGTTCGTTTGATTACAAAAATTCACGAGCGCAAAAATTATATTATTCGCAAATCAATTAATTTATCGCGACAGGCACATATTATTGCGGCAAATATCGATCAGGCATTTTTGATGGTTACTTTGATATTACCGGAAACTTCGACGGTTTTTATGGACAGGTTTTTGGCGTCAGCCGAAGCATACCGCATACCGGTTGTTATTGTTTTCAATAAGATTGATTTGTATAACGAAAGTTTGTTGAGCGAAATGAATGAGCTGATTGCGATTTACACGAAAATTGGTTATCCTTGTATTTCAATTTCGGCTGAACGCAAAATTAATATCGATGCTCTGAACGATCTGATGAAAGACAAAACCAGCGTTATTGCAGGAAATAGTGGCGTTGGCAAATCGACAATTATTAATACCATTGCGCCAGACTTAAAACTTAAAACCGGTGAATTGTCTGACCATCATCTTTCGGGCAAACACACCACCACGTTTTCAGAATTGTTTTCTTTGCCCAATGGCGGTGCAATTATTGACACGCCGGGTTTGCGCGCTTTTGGCGTTGTCGATTTTGACAAGAATGAGATTTACCATTTTTTTCCCGAACTGTTTGCGTTTGCCAAAGATTGTCAGTTTTATAATTGCAAACACATCACCGAGCCGCGTTGCGCTGTTAAAAGTGCAGTAAAATCTGGCGAAATCAGCGCGTCGCGTTACAACAGTTATTTATCAATTTTTTATGACGACGACGAAAAGTATCGCAAAGAAAGTTATTAATTTATTAATTGACATTTAGTTTGTCGTCGAGATATAGTTTTGTTTTTATCATTTGTCCGTCGCGCATAACCGAAATGGTCAGATTTTTGCCTTTCTGTCCATGAAAATAAAGCATAATTTCGTCAATAGAATAATTAAAAACCTTTAACGAATTTATTTTGTTCAGTTGATCTCCTTTGCGAAGTCCGGCTATTTCGGCAGGCGAACCTTTGCGGATGTCGTAAATTTCGTAAATCGGCAAACCGGGCAACGGCGTGGTAAATTCTATGCCGCTAACATTATAGGTAAATCTGTCTTTCAGGTGCGAGTTAGGTTCGAAAGTTATTTTGTTTCCGGGATAATCAATTATGACTTTAAACCGGCGCAAAATTTCGGAACCAAGACTTCCGTTTCGTTTGTCTAACTTTATAACATTGTTGACCGACTGCGAGTCGGGAAAAGAAACTAAAAGATTTGTCATTTGAAACTTTCCGATATTGAATTTTTTCATTCTGCCTAACTTCCCGCTGATGTCGCCGTTTAGACCTATTCCCAGAAACATATCAATGGTTTGCTCGGGCATCAATATTTTTTTATTGCTCAATGGCGCTAACCACATGCCCATGCTACCACCGGTGTCAATCAACAATTTTGCGAGAAAAGTCGTTCCGTCATTATTTGTAACTTCAGTTTGGAAGTAGGGTTTTTGCTCAATTATTTCAATCGGAAACGTTACGCGATTCTTGCGGTTTTTATACTTATATTTTGCCGGTTGGTAAAGTGTCAAAGTAAGTTCTGTGTAATTTATTTCGACGACAAAATTTTTGAATAAATCGTAACCAATTAAGCCATGTACGCGCATTCCCAGCCGCGACGATAAACTAAAAATATTTTCTAATAAGACATACACATTTTGGTTTGTTCCAACGATGTCTTTCATTCTGAAAATATTTCCCGACGAATAATAAGCATCAAGCGGTTCGCCTTTTCCTAAACCATTTAGTTTGACTTGCTGTACATAATTTAATTGTATGCTATCGCTCGCCGTTAACTCAGAAATGATTGCTGACCTGACTCCGCTGTCTAAAATAAAATTGAGCGAATCGGAATTGTTTATCTGTAACGGAATAATTATTAAGTTACTGATAAACTTAAACGGTATTGTCATTTTCGACTGGTCTGCCGTCTTAAAAGTAAATTTACCAATTACAGTTTGACTAAAAAGAATTTGTTGAAAAACAATCAATTTAAAAATGACAGTTATCAAAATTATTCTTTTCATTTTTTGTTGTCAATTTATAAATAAATGAAATAGATAGCCACCGTGATTATAAGTAGGGACAAAGTTGCCATGCTGATTTCAATTATTGCCGGCAGGTTTTTGTACAATTTGTAGGCAGAATGGAGGTCGTGCTGTATGAGCAATTCTTCTTTTAAATCGGGATGGTCAAACGGAAGGACTTTTTGATGGACGTCGATTGCTTTGTCTATGCAATCGGTAGCGTGTTTATATTCTTTCAGGCTGTAGTAACTCATTGCCATGTTGCAATACGTAATGCCTTGCAGGTGATAATTCTTTTTTGACGTTTTGTCGTTTAACGCTACCGATTTGTAACCATATTCCAGCGATTTGCTATAGTTTTTTAGTTGATAATAATTTATTGACAGATTGCTGTAATTGGCTGCTTTTTCGATGTCGTTTGCTTCGTTGTTTTGTTCGTAAATACTTGCAGCCTTCATATTAAATTCGACAGCTTTTTCAAACATTCTTAATCGGGTGTAAGTCATTGCCATGCTAAAATACGAGTTGGCAACTTCGGGATGATTATTGTCCAATATTTTTTCGACGATGTTGATATATTTCTGATTGTATTGCAGCGCCTTGTCGTTCTGATTTAGTTGACGGTGCGCTTCGATTAATTGTGTTGCCAGTAATGCTGTTTCCAGATTTTCTTCGGGCAACACATCGAGTAAACTTTCGGCGTACGAAATATATTCGTGGTTTGGTTTTTTGTTTTCGTTGGCGCTGAGTTCGAGTTTTTGAATTATGGTGTCAAACAAATATTCACATTGTTCGTAAGTTGGTCTTATTTTGCGACGTGTGTGTAACTGCATTTCGAACGGCATGGAATATAAACCGTTTTCGCGTTGCAGCCATCCGGTTTTACTTAAATCGTAAATGCTGTCGAAAAAATTTACCTGACTTTCGTCGGGTATGTCAAATAATTCGATAAGTTCCGGTATTGTCCATTTTTTCAATGGCAATGATGCAAAATAACATAGATATTGTTTTTCTGTGGAACTTATATTTTGTATGTCGGGTGTAGCTGTGCTCATATTCTTGGATTCGTGTAACGAAAATTTGCTATTAAAAACTTTGCAAAATTAATCAATTTTTATCAAAACTAAAGTATTACTTTTGCCTTTGGAAACAATGTTTTTATTTTTTCTTTTTCGTCTTCTTTTAATTTGTTTTTTTCTATCGAAAATTCCTGTAACTTTTTCAGATTCTTCAATTCATCTGGCACTTTCTCAAGTTTATTTTCGCCCAAATAAAGTTTTTCCAAAGCTTTCAGTTTTCCTATTTCGGGCGGAATTTCCGTAATTTCGTTATCCGACAAATCTAATACCGTCAATTTGGTTAAGTTAAAAACTTCGGGCGGAATTTTTTTTATTTTGTTGTGCGACAGATTTAAAATTGTCAACGCGCGGCAGGTGTCAATCTCGGGTGGAATCTTTGTAATTTGATTATACTCGGCATACAATAATGACAAATCTTTCAGATAACCAATTTCGCGTGGCAGCGATTTAAGTTTATTATCTCTAAGTCGCAATCCGATTAGTTTTGTACATTTTTTTATTTCCGGCGGCAGTTCAGTAAGTTCATTGTGTTGCAAGTCGAGCAGTCGAAGCCGGCTGTTGCGCGCAATTTGTGTCGGCAATTTTTTAATTTTATTCAAACTTAAATTCAAATCTTGCAAATACATAATTGACGCAAGCGCATCGATGGTTTTTGTAAAATCGAGTTTCGGGTTGTCGGTCAAATCGAGTTGTTGCAATAATGGAAATTTAAACAATTCCTGCGGTAAGTATTTTAAACCATTATGCGCAAGATAAATGCAATACACAATATGGTCGCTGTCTTTTATTGCAAGCTCAATTGACTTGTAAAACTTTTGTTCGTACAAAACATCGAGCGGTAAAAATTTTTTCTCGTTAATTTGTGCGTGGCTTTGATAAACGGAAATGTAGAGCAAAATAGTTATTATACACTTTTTCATACGTATATTTTTTTCATTTTAACCGTAAAATTAGTTTTTATAACGATAAAAAATATAATTTTATGAAAATGTTTAAACTTTTTTGGCTCTTTCCTATTTAATCATATTTGCCTTTTGATATTTTATGTTTTCGCACTGCGTATAACGAAAAAAATTGCAACCGTACCCGCATTTTTTTATGCGCGTCAGCCCGTGCGTCGGCGAAAAATGCGGGTATGGATTGCAATTTTATGTTATGCAATTTTTTCGTCGTTTTATATCAATTCGATTTTTGGCATGAATATAAAATCCTTTGTATTATAAGTAAATAATGGAATTTCATAAACCAATGCAGTAGCACCGATTATTGCATCTGGAATTTGTAAATTATGGCTTAAATGAAAACTATGAATCAAATCGACAGCCTTTTCTGAAATAAATTGTGATACATGTATGAAATCATAGTATTTCAGGTATTTTCGCATTTGATTTAGTTCAGTTTTATTACTCATTCCGCGATATAATTCCATCGCTGTTATTGCAGAAATAGCAATATTCTCAAAACCGATTTGTTGCATTTTATCAATCTTATCTTGACGTTTGTTAAAAGCATTTATAAATATATTTGTATCGCAAAGTATCATATTACAAATCCCAATTACGTTTCCAATCTTGCTGACGCAAATCTTGCAAATTTCGCGGTTTCTTTTCCCAAATTCCGAATAAGGCAGTAGGATTTATTTTCTTATCACCTTTTGTTATTGGTAAATCTTTGGTTGCGATTTGATTAATAACTGAATGTAATGTGTAAGTTTCATTATTAAGTAATAGGGTTTGATAGAATATTCTAACATCTTTTAATTGTTTATCATCAATCTGTTTAAAAGTATCATCTTTAACTGATTGTAAAATATTTTCAATTATTGAGAGCCTTTGCAACAAAGGCAATTTTGTAATATTTTTGACAATTTCAATCGTTGTTTGCATAATTTTTTTTTGCTATATTACGAAATTTATTTGTTTATCACAAATTGAAATTCATTTTTTTTTATCACCAATTCAATATCGAAATCAATAGGAATTATTTCAATTATAAAAGTGAAATTTGATTCATTGGCTAAGTGCCAAAAACATCAACTTCCAATTGTTTAGTTTTATGGATTTATTTTCATCTGACAATCGTTTGAATAGTTGCTAACGAAAAAAAATTTGTGCCGGTTGCGCATTTTTTCATGTGCGTCGGCAATTGCGCGTCGGGGAAAAATGCGCAACTGGACACAAATTTTATGTTAGTGGCATGAAATTATCATTCAGATATTTGTCTAATTATTTCATTTATTATTTCAATTGAAACATCAGTAATCTCATGTATTTCTTTTGATGAAATTCCTTTTTTATACAGTCTTTTAATCGTTTCTATTTCCTTCTGCTCTTGTTTTTTTTGTTCAATTTCGATTGCCTTATCAACTGCACGTTTAGTTTTAGAATTTTCATCTGCTTTTCGCATTGAGGCATAATCGTAAGCCAATAATTCTTCTTTTGTCCAATTGTATTCGGCAGCATCTTCGTAGGCATGCTTTAAACCTTCATCATTTATATTTTCGGGTATTACATCAAGGTTCGGAGCTTTTTTAATAAAATAAATCCATTTTTCAATCAAAGATTCAATTTTTATTTTTTCTTCTTCAAATTTCGGAAGTTCAATAAAGTTGAATTCCAAATCTTTTAATTCTTGCTTTCCATTTTTTTGATTAATTATTAAATGCTTAGTTAAATAATCATCTCCTTCAAAAAAATTGAAATTTAAAATACCAATAAAAATTACTTGATTAAGCTTTGGATAATCTTCGCCGATTTCTATTTGAGATGAGTATTGTTTTGCGGTATAATATTGAACCCGCTTATCAAAACCATCTGGTTCTTCGACCTGCATTTCTACAATATACGATGTTTCTCTTTCATCTGTAACTTTGACATCAAGGATTGAACTTTTTAAACCTTTTATCTCAGGTAATTGAAATGGATTCTTAATTTCAATTCTTGTAATTAATTTGCCCTTTGGTAATTCGAGCACCGCATTAAGAAAGGAAATGAGAATTTCCTTTTTATTTTCATTTCCAAAAATTTTGCGAAATGCAATATCATTTTTTATATCAACAAATTTCATAATTTGTAAATTTAAATTTATGATACAAATTTACGCAAATTTCTGTTTGTTTCAAATATAAAATAGTAAAATGTTGCGGAATGTTTAGTTCTGCAACAATATAACTCAAAAAAATTTTCCTTTATTTCGCAACAATACGAAGAAATTTTATTAATGCGATGATTTGGTTTCGGTTAATAGCTTTTTTTCGCACGAAGTTCCTGTTCGATAAATAAATTTGTCGAAAGAGTTTTCGGTAAATGAATTTGTCGATAAAAATTTTGGCGAATGAATTTGTCGAAAGAAAATTCGGTAATTGAATTTGTCGAAAGAATTTTCGATAAATGAATTTTTCGAAATAA